>Ga0181523_10004265_pt1 | contig 12463 bp, 15 predicted proteins | sample PEATcosm2014_Bin_43_FD_119752 | JGI IMG/M metagenome (GOLD analysis project Ga0181523, IMG submission 119752) | Peatland microbial communities from MTU Mesocosm Facility, Houghton, MI, USA - PEATcosm2014_Bin05_30_metaG | ecosystem: Environmental > Terrestrial > Soil > Wetlands > Peat | place... | reverse complement strand
TTTTGCTCCTTCAGCGGGGCGAACAGCGCGGCATTGTTGACGAGAATGTCGATCTTGCCGAAACGATCCATGGTATTGGCGACCAGCGCCTTGACCGCAGCCTCGTCGCTGACGTCGGTGACGGAGCTTGCAACCGAATTGGCGCCGTGCTTTTGCGCCAGCGCGTCGGCCACGTCCTTGCCGTCGGCGACGTCGGCGATCATCAGCCGCGCGCCTTGCGCGGCGAGCGCCCCCGCATAATGGCGGCCGATGCCCTTGGCGCCGCCGGTTAAAATCGCCACGCGGCCGTTAAGACGCGACATAGTCCCCTCCCCTTTTCCGTGCAGTTCAGCTTTTACCACCGTGCCGCTCGATGAACTTGGCGAAGGCGGCGAGCTGCTGCTTGACCATATCGATGGTCGGCTGATCGGTCAGCGCGAGCGTTTTCTCATCAAACTTCTTCGCCGAGAAATTGACGAAGACTTCCGGCTTGCCGAACATGAAAGCATCGAGCGTGGTCAATGCCATCCGCAGATGGTATTGCATGCGCGCACCGCCGAGCAGGCCGCCCGAGCAGGATTGCAACGCGACCGGCTTGTTGGTGAACGGCACGTCCTTCAGGCGCGACACCCAGTCGATGGCGTTCTTAAGCCCGCCGGGAATGCTCCAATTATATTCGGGCGAGACGATGATCACGCCGTCGGCGGAGCGGATGGCGTCGGCCCAGGCCGTGACGTCGGCGGGAAAGCCGCTGCTGGTCTGAATATCGGCATTATAAATCGGAAACTTGTCCCATGCCGGCGCCGGCGTGATGGCCATGCCGGCCGGCGCAAGCGAAGGCAGTGTCCGCGCCAACGCGGCGTTGTAGGAACCCTTGCGCAAGCTGCCGCAGATGCAGATGACGTTTGCCATGATTGACCTCTTAGCTGCTCGATGAATTGAATAAAGCCGGTGCGACGATGTCCTTCCAACTTCGTGGCGGCGCCTTGAGTGCGCCGTGCCGCCCCATGAAATCGGCCATCGCCTGCACCCCATAGACCGCGCTGCCGAATTCGCCCCTGATTTCGCCGATCACCGCGTCCATCGCGGCGGCGGTGAGCGTGCTTGATGGCTCGTGAGTCAAATAGATTTGCGCCGCGCGGTGCGGGTCGTCGTGGATGATGCGGGCGGCCTCATCCATCGCCTTGTCGACGACCTCGGGCATTTGCGGTTGCCGCTCGATGTAGGCCCTGGTCGCACCGAGGACGAGGAACGAGAATTTTCCGCCGATCACGTCGGCCGATTTCAAGATCGGATGGACGTTGGCGTCGCGCTGCGCGAGCTGCGTGAACGGCGGAGACGAAAAATAGGCGGTCGCGAGGCTTTTTTCTTTGCCCGTATCACCGCCCAGCGCATCGACCGCCTCGGCATGGGACAACACGATCACCTGCGCGCGCAGCCGGTCGTATTGGCCGAATATCTTCTCCGACTGCAGCTCCAGCAATTCCATCTGCGGCGAGGTCAATGTCGGGACCGCGATACGGTCGCTGGGCTTGAGATCGGCGATGGACTGCTCGTCCGGCTGATTGCTCAGGAGAACAAGCGGCAGCGAGGTGATGCCGGACACGGCAAGAATTTGCTGCGGCGTGTCTTTTGCCTTTTCCCATGCCGCCAGCAGCGGCGCGGTGCCGAACGGCCCGATATCGATCGCGCCGGAGGCGATCGCCGACTGCACCTGGGCGGCGCCCATCAGCCGCGGGAAGCTCGCCTTGACGTCGAGATGCGCCGCCTTGGCGTACTTCTCGATCAGCTTCAGATCCTGGCAGAGATAGACCGGGAGAAACGCCAGCCCATAGCCGATGCCGATCTTGACCTGCTCCTGCGCGAAGGCAGGCACCAGCGTCGCGATCATCACAACAAGCGCAATACAGCAGCGCAGCAGCATTCACACGGACCTGCAGTAGCGGGGTCGCGACTATAGTTTACCCTCACGCCTGAGGGGAATGCGGCAGGAAGTATTCCTTCAGCCGGTCGCGCCCCGCCAGCGCGGCGCGCAGGTCGAAGCCATTGACGATCGCGAGACGAAAGCCTCCGGGCGGCATGGCATGGAGTTCCGGCGCGCGGTTTTCGTGGAAGGTGATTTGCACGCTGGTGACGCCCGGTATGGCCTTCACCTCGTCGACGACTGCCGGCGGCGGATGCCGGTAGCGGCGGCCGTTCGGTCCGAACAGGACAACGCTATAGCCCTCGCTGCGATCGTCATCGGGAAAATCCCACTCGTGCCGCTCGTAGAGCGCGACCACGGCATCGACCCAGCCCGGGCCATAAAGATCGGGCCATTGGTCGGAAAAACGCAAATGCGCTTCGATGATGGTATTGCCGATGGTTTCGAGATTGAGCATGCCGGTATAGCCGGCGAGATTCTTTTGCACCCATTCGCCGCAATGCGTTTCGATGCCGGCATCCGGCTCGGCATGCACGATCCAGTAGTCGAAAGTGCCCTCGCCCGCCGGTTTGCCGGTAACGTGCCGCCACCAGCGCGGCTTGCCGTCGACCAGGGCGATGTCCGAGGAGACGTGGCGGCCATCGAGCAGGGTCATCCAGAAATGGCCGGGCGTGTAGTGCTTGTCGTAGTCGGCTTGCGAGTTGAGCATCCGGCTGCCGACGCCCATGCCCCGCAGATTGACGATCGGTTTGGAAAAGACCGGATAATGCGGCGGTGGCACGCCATGCGGCGCGGCATCGAGGCTTTGGCTGAGCGCCAATTCAAGCTTGTCGTAGACGAAGCGATGCGCCGGGTACCATTGCCAGGCATCGCTGTCCTCGGTCGGGATATTTGCGGCCGCATCGACGTGCGCGAAATACTGCAGGCGCCAAGGATCGGCTTCGCGGACGGGCATGGTTCAGGCGACGCAGTGTGGACGATAAACGACGGGAAACGGCAGTCTAGTTCCGTCCGCCGTCATCTGCCATCGGCGCGACGAAACGCTTGCACGCTGAACTGGCCGTCGCTCCAGACCTCAAGCGACGACCAGCCGCTGCCGCGCGCCAGCGCCGCGAACGAGCCAAGCGTATATTTGTAGCTATTCTCGGTGTGGATGGTCTCGCCGGCGCGGAAAGCGATCGTCGCGCCGTTGACCTTCACCTTCTGCCGCTTGGTGCTGGCGAGATGCATTTCGATGCGGCTTTGCTCGCGATTATAGAAGGCGTGGTGCTCGAATGCGGTCGGATCGAAATCGGCGCCGAGCTCGCGATTGATCCGCGCCAACAGGTTGAGATTGAATTTTGCCGTCACGCCCTCGGCGTCGTTGTAAGCCGGGCACAGGATCTTGACGTCTTTGACCAGATCGACGCCGATCACCAGCACCGCGCCGTCGCCGAGGATGACGCCGGCATGGCGCAGAAATTTCGCCGCTTCATGCGGCTCGAAATTGCCGATGGTCGAGCCCGGGAAAAATCCGACCCGCGGCAGCGTGGCGATTGCCTGTGGAATGGCGAAGCTTTGCGTGAAATCGGCGACGACGGGATGCACGCCGAGATGCGGAAAATCGCGCCGCAGCTGCGCCGCGTCCTGCTGCAGAAAATCGCCGGAAATATCGACGGGAACATAGGCCTCCACCGTCGCCGCGGCGCCGAGCAGAATGCGCGCTTTCCTGCTCGAACCCGCGCCGAATTCGACCAATGCGCAGTTCGGCGGAAACAGCGAGGCGATCGCCGGCGCATTGTCCCGCAACAACGCAAGCTCGCAGCGGGTCGGATAATATTCCGGCAATTGGGTGATGCGCTCGAACAGCGCGGAGCCGGCCAAATCGTAAAAATATTTCGGCGGCAGCCGCTTCGGCTTCGCCGAAAGCCCGGCCGCGACGTCGGCGGCGAATGGATCGGCCGTCTCGATGGACGGCGCCGCGCGCAGCGCGGCCTGGGTGGCGCTTGCCATGTGTTCCGCTCAGTGTTGGTATTCCGCGAGCCGCAAGCCGGTGAATTGCCAGCGGGCCGCCGGATAAAAGAAATTGCGATAAGTCACGCGCGAATGGCCGGCCGGCGTCGCCAGCGACGAGCCACGCAATACGATCTGATTGACCATGAACTTGCCGTTGTACTCGCCGAGCGCGCCGAACGCGGCTTTGTAGCCGGGATAAGGCGAATAGGCGCTGCGCGTCCATTGCCAGACGACACCGAATGCATCGGCGATCGCGCCGCGCTTGGCCGCGATTTCCCACTCGCCTTCGGTCGGAAGATCTTTACCCGACCAGCGTGCAAAGGCATCGGCTTCGTAATAGCTGACATGACAAACCGGCCGCGCCGGATCGACGCGGCGCAGACCGCCAAGCGTCATCGAGAACCACGTGCCGTCGGCTTCGCGCCAGTAGCCCGGCGCGCTCCAACCTTGCGCCGCCACGGTCGCCCAGCCGTCGGACAACCACAAAGTCGGCGTCGTGTAGCCGCCGTCGGCCATGAATTCCAGCCAGTCGCGGTTGGTGACGAGCCGCGGCTCAAGCCGCACAGGCTGCAAAAAGATCTGATGCGCCGGCTCTTCGTTGTCGAAGCAAAAGCCGGCGCCGTCGTGCCCGATCGTATCGAGACCCGACAGCGTCGCGGCCGCGACGGTCCGTTCGTCGGTCCGCGGCCATCGCCATTGCGGATCGTAGGCCGGGTGGGTCTCGTTGAGCGAGAAGGCATGCAAAATATCGGTGAGCAACAATTCCTGGTGCTGTTGCTCGTGATGCAATCCGATCTCGATGATCGGAACAAGCGCGTCGAAATTACTCGCGGTCTCGATCAGCTCCGCCACCGCGGCGTCGACATGCGCGCGATAAGCGGCAACTTCTGCCGCGCTCGGCCGCGTGATCAGACCGCGTTGCGGCCGTGCTTGGCGCGGTCCGGCGGAGACATAGTAAGAGTTGTAGAGATAGGCAAAACGCTCGTCGAATGGCCGGTAGTTGCCGGCATAGGGCCGCAGCAGAAACTGCTCGAAGAACCACGTCACGTGCGCGCGGTGCCACTTGGTCGGGCTGGCATCGGGCATCGACTGGACGACCTGATCTTCAGGCGACAGCAAAGCGGCGCGGCGCTCAGTCTCGGCGCGCACGGCGCGAAAACTATTCAGCCAATGGCGCCGCGACTCGCCGGACGGCCGTTCCGCGACGGCAGCGGCGCTTTCCGCAGCACGATGCGCCGAAGCGGCTAGCCGAACACGCTTGGAAACCGCGGAACCTGGCATCATAAATGTCCGCAAAAGGCGGGATTCACTGGAGAATTTTAAAAGGCTGGGAAGATAATCAGTCCCCGGCAGGTTGGTTCCATAGATGATCCATCCGCCGCAGACTGCAATGCCAATCGGCGTCACTTAACGCGGATGTGATCGCACAATCGGACCTCGACGAAATTCGCAACAAAGTTGTTCTAAGTCCCCATGTCGACGTATGTTTTGCCTTCGATACCATCTCGGCTCCACGCCGGCCATAGACTCTGACATGATCTTTTGCTCGGCGGTGGAAGAACGGCACGAATCGGCAGATGAGGACGGCGGAAATGATCAAGCGCAGCAGCAAAAAAGCAAGCGCCAAACCGATGCTGCCGCGCGAGCGCTGCGACTTTTCGGCCATCGTCGACCGGCCGCCGCTCAAGCTTCCGGACGGCGCGCGCGTCGTGTTCTGGAGCATCGTCAATCTCGAAGTCTGGGATATCGGCAAGCCGATGGCACGCCAGGTGCTGGCGCCCCCGACCGGAGTGACGCAGCTTCCCGACGTGCCGAATTGGAGCTGGCACGAATACGGTATGCGGGTCGGTGTGTGGCGTTTCTTCGATCTCTACAAGCGCTTGAAAATTCGGCCGACGCTCGCGATCAATGCACGGGTCTGCGAGGATTACGCGCGGGTTGCCCAAGAAGCCAAAAACGACCGTTGGGAATTCATGGGCCATTCCTACGAACAAGGACCGATCCACAAAGAACCCAATCAGAAAGCAATGATCGCGCGCTCGCTTGACGTGGTCGAGCGGTTTTGCGGCAAGCGCCCGGTCGGCTGGCTCGGCCCCGGCCTGACGCAAACGCTGGAAACGCCTGACCTGCTTGCCGCGGCCGGGATCAAATATATCGGCGACTGGGTCTATGACGATGAACCGACGACGATCCGCACCGCAAACGGCCCGCTGGTGACGCTGCCCTATACGATGGAGCTCAACGACATTCCGATGATGGCGGTGGCCCACCACGAATCCGATTATCTGTTCAAACGCACCGTCGATCAGTTCGACCGGCTCTACGCGGAAAGCGAAAAGCGCGCCAAAATTCTGGCGCTCGCCATCCACCCCTATCTCAGCGGCCAGCCGCACCGGATCAAATATCTCGAAGCAATCTACGACTATACGCGCCGCTTCGACGGCGTCGTGTATTGGACCGGCGAGGAGATTTTGGAGTGGTATTTGAAAAGCGCCGTCGCCAAATGATCCGCGCCGCGGTCTTTTTCGCCTTTTTGGCCGCCGCCGGCGCCGCGCATGCCGCCGCGCCATGCCGCACCGGCGGACCGTTCAATCAGTGGCTCGCCGATCTGGAGCGCGAGGCGCTGACGCAGGGCATTTCACAAAGCACGATCGTTGCGGCTGCGCCGTACCTCACTTACGATCAACGCATCGTCAACATCGACCGCGGCCAGCGCGTCTTCACGCAAACGTTTCTGGAATTTTCCGATCGCATGGCCGCTGCCTACCGCATCCAGCGCGGCCAGGCGCTGATAAAGGCCAACGCTCCGGTCTTCGCGCGCATCGAGCAACAATATGGCGTGCCGGCGCCGGTGATCGTCGCCTTCTGGGGACTGGAAAGCGATTTCGGCGCCAATATGGGCAATTATCGATCGCTGCCCTCGCTCGTCTCGCTCGCTTACGATTGCCGGCGCGCCGACCGCTTTCGCGCGCAGCTGCTGGACGCGCTGCGGCTGATCCAGCGCGGCGACTTGCGTCCCGACGAGATGGTCGGCTCATGGGCCGGCGAGCTCGGCCAGACCCAGATGATGCCGTCGGAATATTACAAATATGCCGTCGATTATGACGGCAGAGCCAAGCGCGATCTTTTGCACAGCGTGCCCGACGTGCTTGCTTCGACGGCGAATTATCTGCTCGGGCTCGGCTGGAAACGCGGCGAGCCGTGGCTCACTGAAGTGCGGGTGCCGACGAACCTGCCGTGGCAACAAGCCGACCTCGATATCCAGTTGCCGCGCGCCAAATGGGCGGCCTATGGCGTGACGCTCGCCGACGGCCGGCCGCTGCCGCCGGATAATCTGCCGGCCTCATTGCTGTTGCCGATGGGACGGCTCGGTCCCGCTTTTCTCGTCTACCAGAATTTCCAGGTCTATCTGCAGTGGAACAATTCGCTGGTTTATTCGACGACGGCGGCCTATCTCGCGACCCGCATCGACGGCGCCGGCCCCCTCCACCGCGGCAATCCGCCGCCGGCGCTGCCTTTTGCCGACGTCAAAGCTATGCAGACGATGCTCGCGCGTGCCGGTTACGACGTCGGCACGATTGACGGCTTTCTCGGCTTGAAAACCCGCCAGGCGGTCAAGGCGATGCAGCAGAAATACGGCCTGCCGGCGGATTCCTATCCGACGGCCGAATTGCTCGCCCGCATGCGGGCCGGACATTAGGGACAACATGACCAAACAGATTCGCCGCGTCGTGACCGGCCATGATGCGGCCGGGCGATCGATCTTCGTCATCGACGGTCCGACCCCGCACGTATTCAGCCGAACCAAAGGCAGCGCCATCGTGCATGAGCTTTGGGAAACGACACGAACGCCCGCCGACAATCGCGGCGGCGCCGACGCCATCGCGCGCGGTCACCGTCTGCCGCCGCCGAAGCACGGCTCGGTGTTCCGCGTCATCGAATATCCGCCGGATTCCGAGCGCCTCGCCGCAATGGCGCGTGAGCACGCGCTGCCCGACGATTCCGGACGCGCTGCGGCAACCGACCGCAACAATCCGCGGCATCCCGGTTTCCATAAGACCGCGACGATCGATTACGCAATCGTGCTCTCCGGCGAGATTTACGCGATGATGGATCGGGGCGAAGTTTTGCTGAAAGCCGGCGACGTCCTGGTCCAGCGCGGCACCAACCATGCCTGGAGCAATCGCACCACGGAGCCCGCTGTTGTCGCGTTTGTGCTGATCGACGCCGAGCCGGTGGCGTGACGATCCACGGCCGAACTGCTCGCGGCGTGACAGCTGCTCGGGCCAATCGCAGTCGAGACCGGCCCGTTTGGTGACATAATAATGTGCGACTCCCCGGCCGTGGACGCCGGCCAGCGCCTGGTGATACACGACGGCGCTAGCGGTGGCCGAGCTGGGGGCGGCATCCTGTCTCGGGGACTGAAATCCGGTGCCTTCCAGCGCTCATTGCGATAATCGCTTGACCGCATCGCGTGTGGTAGCGGAAGATATTGAAAAGACTGCAGTTTTTCATTATTCCAAACTAAAACAGCGCGCCGCCAGTCTGGACCTCAACGGCATAATGTTACATTATAACGTCATGGTTCCTCGACACCTTAAAATGCCGCGTGGGCATTGCCGCGCCACCGAAATGGAACGCATGAAATGACGGACAATGTTCGCCCACAGCGATTGAATTCGATCTGCGCCCTCGCGATCCTTGCTGCCGCGGCGGTCGCGCTGGCCCCTTCAGCTCTGGCGCAAGGCAATTCCACCCCCGCCGCGGCGCCGGCTCCGATCGCCGCACCGGCCCCAACTGTTCCTGCCACTGCCGCCGCTCCAATTGCCGCCCCGGCTGGGCCGACCGCACCCGGATCGCCGGCAACGCCAATGGCGCCGGCCGCCGCGACTGCGGCCGCTCCGGCGATGGGCGCGCCAAACGCGGCGGCGCCGCCCACCCCGCCAAATGCGATGGCGCCAGCCGCCGGCGAACCGCCGCCCGGGGAGCACATGGTCAGCGGCGCCGACTTGCCGGAGGATCTTTCGCCCTGGGGCATGTTCGAGAATGCCGATCTCATCGTGAAGGGCGTCATTATCGGACTCGCCTTTGCCTCGCTCGTGACCTGGACGGTATGGCTCGCCAAAACGCTGGAATTGCGCACCGCGCGCAGCCAAGTCCGCAGCGATATCCGCATCCTCAACGGTTCGGCGACCTTCGCTCAGGCGCACGAGCAATTGCGCGACGGCGACAGCCCGGTGGCGCAATTGATGCAGTCCACTGCGCAGGAAATCCGGCTGTCCGCCAATCTTCGCGCCGAGGGTTTAAAGGAGCGCATCGCCTTGCAGCTCGATCGCATCGAGATGGCGGTCAGCCGAAGAGTTTCGCGCGGCACTGGCGTCCTTGCCACGATCGGCTCGACCGCACCCTTCGTCGGGCTGTTCGGCACCGTCTGGGGCATCATGAACAGCTTCATCGGCATTTCGAACGCCCATACCACCAATCTCGCGGTGGTGGCGCCCGGCATCGCGCAGGCACTGCTGGCCACCGCGTTCGGTCTTGTCGCCGCGATCCCGGCGGTGATGATTTACAACGTGCTGGCGCGGCAGACCGCGCATTATCGCGCCTATCTGGGCGACGCCTCGGCGCAGGTGATGCGGCTCGTGAGCCGCGACCTCGACCGCGCCAAGGTTCCGATGACCCAAGCCGCCGAATAACGCCGAAGTTCAGCCCATGGCCATTCGTCTCGATCACGGCACCGACGAACTCACCGAGGTGCACGACATCAACGTCACGCCGTTCATCGACGTGGTGCTGGTGCTGCTCATCATCTTCATGGTGGCGGCGCCGCTCTCCACCGTGGACGTGGCGGTCGATCTGCCCTCCTCCACCGCCCCGCAGCAGCAGCGGCCGCCGAAACCCGTTTACATTACGCTCAAGGCCGACGGCACGCTTGCGGTGGGCGACAATTCGGTGTCGCGCGATGCGCTGCCGGGCGTGCTTGCGGCCGCAACGGGGGGCAATAGGGAAGAACGCATCTTCATGCGCGGCGACCGCGCGGTGCCCTATGGCGACGTCATGCAATTGATGAACGTTTTGCGCGACGCGGGTTACCTCAAAATCGCCCTGGTCGGAATGGAGACGCGCGACGCGAAATGACCGCATCTTCGCTCACCTGGTTCGACGACGACGACCCGCGCGATCTGCGCCGCTGGGCCCTGGCCGCCGCCATCGTGCTGGGCGTTCATCTCGCGGCCATCGCCGCTTACGTCTACGTCCACCAGCCGAACGTCATCGGCGACGACACGACGCCAATCGCGGTGGATTTCGCGCCGACTGACGACACCGTCGACCAGCCCGAAGTCGCTCCGGTTCCGGAGCAGCCGCCGCAACAAGTCGAGAAGCCGCCGCCCCCGCCGCCTCCCGACCAGGCGGTCGTCGCCCCGCCGGAGCCGCCTCCGCCGCAAAAGATCGAGGAGCAGAAGCCGCCCACCCCCGCCATGCCGGCGCGCACCAAAGGCGGCGCCCCGCAAGTGGCGCCGGCGTGGCAGACGAGTCTGGTGCGGCACCTCGAGCAATACAAACGCTACCCGAGCGATGCGCAGTCGCGCGGCGAGGAAGGCGTGGTGCTGTTAAGCTTCAGCGTCGACCGCACCGGCCATGTCCTGGAGCACCATGTGCTCCGCAGTTCCGGCTATCCCGCACTCGACGACGAGGTCATGTCGATGATCGAGCGCGCCCAGCCGCTGCCGCCCTTCCCGCCGACCATGACCGAATCCAAGCTCGATCTCACCGTCCCAATCCGCTTTTCGCTAAAATGAATTTATTCTGTCTGGCGAAGCAGGGACGGACGGAAATCCCCGTTACTTCAGGAGCACTCATGCGCACCAAGCATTCGCTGACATCGGCCGACGTAAAGAAGTTGCTCGCCACCTGCGAGGCCGAGGCCGCCAAGAACAACTGGGCGGTGGCGATCTCGGTCGTCGACGACGGCGGCTTCCTGCTTGGTTTTGCGCGCATGGACGGCGCGCCGCGGATTTCCGGCGACGTATCGATCGGCAAGGCTCGCACCTCGGCCATGACCGGGCGGCCGAGCAAGTTTTTCGAGGACCTGGTCAAGGCGCGACCGGCCTTCGTCGATTTTCCCGGCATCCTCATTCAGGGCGCTGTGCCGCTCGTCCACCAGAACGAATGCGTCGGCGCCGTCGGCGTATCGGGCGTGCAATCGCACGAGGACGAACAGATCGCGCAAGCCGGCGCGAGCGCACTCGGCTAGGTCCGTCAGATCAATTGCACGTTCCCGATCATCAAAATGACGGCAAACGTTCCCGCAAGGCCGGCCATCAAGCCGACCGCAAACCAAAAGGCTAAAAGCATCGGATTATCGCTCGAAGCCGCCAATCGGCGGAACGGCGACGGCGTTGCATACCCCCGCACGGCGACAAGCCGCCACGTGTTGATGGGTAACAGCGCCACGTGCAGGAAGAACACCGGATAAATGTGCTGGATGTAGCCAAATGCCAGGAACAAAATGTTGCTGAGTATCGCGACGAGGCGCAGCGGCACCATGGTCCGCATGAGAAAGGTCGCCAGCACCGCGCAGGAGGCGGCGTAACCGAGGATATTGACCGATAGATCCCTCATGGCTGGGCGTTCACGGTGGTCATGATCAGCCCATCAGCCTCCGACCAGCCCGGGAAATGCCAGCGTGAGTAGGAGGCCGAGCAAGGAAAACAGGCATACGGCTTCGAACGACTGATCGGTCTTTTCGTTCTTTGCGCGCCAGATTGCGGCCAATACCGAAATTATCATTTTATGCTCCTCGCCCGAGGCTAAAACGGGACTACGCGCGCCAAAATGGTTTGACCTTTTCGGCCTCGGCGCGCGCCGGATAGCCGATATCCTTCAGCTCGAGATCAGTCAGCCTGGCGAGTTCGTGACGCGAGCTGACGCGCCGGCGCCACTCCCAAAGCGTTTCGATGAGCCGATCGCGCAACGCGCCGATACGTTGCGGCTTAATGAAAATATTCTCGCGGCTTGAAACCGACTGCGTGGTCACGGTGATCTCCCGTAAGAGTCCGACGTTTACGGGCGAATCCATCCCTCGCTTTTGCCGATACTCACCGTCGGCCGTGAAATGCCGATGACGAGTCAATAACAGATTTTACGCGTTACGCGGTTTCTACGCAGCATTTGCGTCGAAGATTTGACGTACCGATGCGCGCTGCATCGCGCAGGCGATCACAAATTATGACGCGCATCGACAAAGCGCGCGCACGCTTTACCATCGGCCAAACTATCAACAGCAAATCGCGTGCCATTGAGGGGAAAACGCATCGAATTGCCATCACAATCGGCTTGCGCGAGAATCCGCAATGAACGTCAGTCGATTACGCGGTGTCGTCAAAACGAGCATGGTGGCGGAAAAAGAGTCATCCCCGCATGGCTGAAAATCTGAATACCGATTTCTAGGCAAATTGCGCGCTGATAAAGCGAAATTTTGATTCGTCGCCGTTATGCCATCAATTCGCTGAGATTCGAATCGGCCGACGGCGGCTCGAATCGACACCAGCGCCTGCCGCGGCG
>Ga0181523_10004263_pt1 | contig 12466 bp, 10 predicted proteins | sample PEATcosm2014_Bin_43_FD_119752 | JGI IMG/M metagenome (GOLD analysis project Ga0181523, IMG submission 119752) | Peatland microbial communities from MTU Mesocosm Facility, Houghton, MI, USA - PEATcosm2014_Bin05_30_metaG | ecosystem: Environmental > Terrestrial > Soil > Wetlands > Peat | place... | reverse complement strand
TTGGGATGTCGCATTGTTAAGGTTCGGCACCCCATTCTCGTGAATATTCCAAGTCTCGAACGCGATGTGCCAGTAGTCGTTGAACTTGTGATAATAGGTGAAGCCGATCCATTGCAAGTTATTGTAGCCCCACTGTCCGCCGTTCCAGGCATCGGCGACAAAATTCAGGTCGTCCTTCCCGTCATCGCTGGTCCAGCGCACTCCAAGCGTGATCGACGGTACCGCTCCTGGGTCTTTGAGCATTGATGCGTCGGGATAAAGCGGGTTCCCCGGCATCAGATTGGTGATACGCGCACCCGCGTTCCACGGCATGGTGTCACTGCCGACGGTCAGGCCTGTTTGAACCATCCAATTCTTGGTGACGGCCAAAGTGGCCTCGATGCCGGTATTGGTGTAGTTGTCGAAGGTGTAGGTCAACGAGTGCACGTACGTGTAATTGTTAGGTGCAAGCTGTGCCTCGATGTCCGGAATCGAGATGAAGCGGCCGAGGCGGATATCCAGACCCTGCATCACTGGAAAGTAGAGGTCAGTATAAACCATCGGAAAGTCGAGGCCGTTGACGGCATTCTTGTTGAGAAGTTGATTGCTGAACAGGCCGTAGGCCGTCGTGTAGCGATAATCGACGCCGTAAAGCGCCGAAAAGCGGAAGCCCCAATCGAAGTGGTCGTTCTGCACTGTGTCGGCCAGCCGCTCGACATAGACCACGGCTTGGTCGAGCTGGACGGCGTTCGGCGTATAGTCGTACGCAGCCGGCGCGTTGCCGCCCGGTCTCACCGTATTGCTGCTGATATTGCCGGCGGGCGCGACCCAGCCGTAAACCTGGATATGGGCGTCGCTCATCGCCTTGCCGAGTTGCGTATTGGCGATCGCAACCATCAGCGGGCTGTCGACCGAATTCGGCCTGGTCACGCCGATACTCTGCGTGCCGCCATAGGGCCATTCGGTGAACGGCATCGGCGGCGAGGATTGCGGAGTCGCCGGCCAGTCGGCGTCGGAGCGGCGGCCCGGCGGCGCTTTCGGGTCGGACGGTGCGACGCCCTTGCCCCATTCGAGTTGGTAGTAGCGGAAAAAACGCGTCGCGACATCGTCGCCGAGATACGCGTCAAGACAACTGTAATTGACATACGGATCGCAGGGTCCGCTCTTCGCCGCCGCCTTGGCGGCCATCACTGCCGACTTACTCGGTTCACAATTGTAATCGACGTACGGGTCGCAGGTTGGGCCTTCCACCCACGCGGTCGGCAGTCCATTGGTCCACGCACCCCACGCATCCGCCGCCATCGAACGGGTCGATGCGGTTACCGCCAGCAGCAAGGCGCCAAGCAGAAGCAATCGTTTCATGACCCCCACCCTTTTATCGCAACTGCAAAGCCACACGCTTAGCTGCGATGTGCGCTCTCAGCCTTGAAACCCAGCACCTGCGATTTTTCGCAGTGCGGAACCCGAGGAGTCGATATGGGTGGGATCGATTTTTAATATACAAAAAATATCCGACGGGGCGGCTTATGGATTTTTTGCTGAAATGTTCAGCATTTGAAATGCTCGACGCTCAACGTCGTTACGATCTGTGTGAGGCGCCGCTCGACAATACCGCGATAGCCAAGCGTCTCGCGATTACGCAACAGCGCCAATGAATTGCTGCCGGACAACAACCGCTTTGCGCTGGTTTGAAAGAGGAATTGTCACTCTTCGGTCACAGTAGCCGAAATACGCTGCGGCGGCGCGCTGCAAGACCGGCGTTCATGGGCGCCGGTCGCAAGACCTCAATAAATCATCCCTTTTGGCCGTGGCGTAAAATGCGACAAGGGCGGCACCCATGAACCGAGATGTCTATTTTTTCTATATCTAAAATCGAGAAAGCCGATCTCGAATGGATATGGAGAGTGCGGCTAGATTGTTGCGATCACAGTCACCGCTGTTTGAGCATTGAAAATGTCGACGATCAGCAACGTCGCGACGGAGAGCGGAAGAGACATCGGTGCGACTGCCAATTTCCGCTTTCTTCCCAGCGAGCTCGCCGTCAAGTGTCGCGCCCTGATCGAGACCTTTCACGAAATGCTCGGCTATGGCTGCCTGCCGGATATGCTGTGGCACTCCGATGCGCGCGATATCGTCGAGTGTGATCGTGAGCTGGCGCAACTTTTCAAGAACGCATCCAAGTCCAGATGCGCGAAGCGCGCAAACGACTCGCTGCTGCTCATCGCAACTGTCGTCCTGTCGCTGGAGGCGCTGGCACGCGACTTCGCCGGCTGGGGCAAGCGATTTCCGAGCGCCAGACGCGAAGCGGAGAGACTGCTCGGCGGCTTCCCGCTCAAGCAGCGAGTCTGGCTGCTGGACCTGTATTTGTACCCGTCGCTCAGCATTCATCGTGAACTTGCCGGTGCACTGGCGCCGTCGCCGGCGGATGAACAGACGACGGTGCGGAGCTAGGAGATGACCCAAATGCTTCCGAAAATTTCAGCCGGCATTGTTTTGAGCGTGATCGTCTTTGCTAGTGTGCCGACACAAGCAGCCGATCCGGACGTGAGTGCCAGCCGTCACGTCGGCGTTATCAAGGCGCCGCGGCAGACACTCGTCGTTGCACAAAAGAGTGCAGCGCCGCAGCGAACCTGCGACTGGGTCGGGCCGGGAGGCCGCGCCATCTACCGATATCGATGACGTTTGGTATTTTGTCATCTCGCGGCGTGCGAGGCCGCCAGATTGCCGATAAAAGCTCAGACGCTCACCACACGGCGACGAGACAGATCGCCGCGAAGGGTACCGCGACAAGCCCGACGTAGAGCCAAATCCGATCGTGATGGGCATCCTTGGGCGCCGTGAAGAGCTGGATCACCAGCCAGACGCAAGCCGCCAGACCTAAACCCATCCGGACAAGGTCCCCAGGCGTGTCGTAGGCCGTCCAAATGGTTTCGTTCTGAGGCGTGCTGACGCGGAGCGTGATCAGCAGCAGGCAAGCAACGAACAGAGCCCGCAAGACGTTGCTTATTACCCGCAGACCCGGCGCACGATCCGAAGCTGGCGTCGCCGCGTGAGGATCACGCCGTGCCCATTCGATCGGCATCCACGTCATTTCTACCTCCTTTTTTTATGTTGGGGCTTTTTTTATTGCGAGCCACCTTTCCCGCCCCCACAAATTATACGCCTGTTCAACGCAAAAATATAGATCTCATATAGACGCGGCGCTTCAGATATAAAGTAGATATAAACGCCTGAGGCCGATTAACCGGGACTCGGATGAAATCGCTTTAAAACCAAGCATTTGCACAGGCTTTTGCCCAAAATTGCATCGCGTCGACTTTTTCGGCGCAGCGATCACCGGCCGGAGCGAAGACCAATCAAGGCATTTGTTAGGGCTTAGTGCATGGGCCGGATTGTCGTGCCGTTGATTCCAGCAATCGGCTTGCCCGGTCCGCCGATGCTGGACGGACTCAAGCCAGGCCGAGCCAGGCTGGTCCCGTTGATCGTTCCGCGATTGAGCGCGGCAGGCCTAACGATCTGACTTGCACTTGATGACGGGCGTCCAAGTGCACCGCCAGTCCTTGCAAGGCCGCCGCTGGCGTTTGCGCCAAAGCCCGTCGGTGCGGCCGCCGGGTCATGTCCGAGGATCGGAAGATCGCGCCGCTGGCCGCGTCCTTGCTCCATGCCGTCGTGGCGCGCGACGGGCAGGCCGATCGCGTCGCGCGTAACGCCCCCGGGACTTTCATGGGCGGACCGCTGCGGCCGAAACATATGCCGAGCGAACAGCCTGGGTTTGGTATCGTCTTCCCTCAGCTCGTCTCGCTTGCCCAGCCGCCGCGGCTGCACGATGATGCGCATATCGATCGCGTCGGAGTCCTTGCCGCCACCCGCGGCATCTTCGCGAGCAGACGGGCGGAAGCCACCCGGGTTCGCTGGCAAAGTCGAACCGCCGCCGTCACGGGCGGCCTCGTCGGCAAGGCAGGCGAACGACATGCACGTGCCAATCAGCGCGATCGCCAGAAGACGGACAACGATCCTCAAGCCGCTCTCCTCGGCATCATTGGCCTTATTCGCCCGGCGGCGCCGCGTCGGTTGCGGCCGGAGACGTCGCACGGTCGTCCCCGCTCAGGAACAGCGTCTGCAGCGCCGGCACGACCACCAAGAGGATGATCGGGCCGATGAACATGCCGCCGACGACGACCGTTGCCAGCGGCCGCTGCACTTGGCTGCCGATGCCGGTTGATACCGCCGCCGGCAGCAAGCCGATGCAAGCCGACAGCGCCGTCATCAGCATCGGCCGCATCCGCTGCGAGGCGGAATGGAACATCGCATCGATCGCGCCCATGCTGCTGGCCCTGACCTCATTATAATAGGTCATGACGAGGATGCCATTCATCACCGACACGCCGAACAGAGAAACGAAGCCGACGGCTGCCGAGATACTGAAATCCAGGCCGGAGAAATAAAGCGCCATCACGCCGCCGCCGACCGCGAACGGAATGCCTGCGAGCACCAATAAGCTGTCACGGAGTGAATTGAACAGGCCGTACAGGAGCATCAGGATCATGACTAGGCTGATGGGGACGATAATCGCCAGACGTGCTTTGGCCTGCTGCAGTTCCTCGAACTCGCCGGCCCAGGTGATGCGATAGCCGGTCGGCAGTTTCACGTTCCGTGCGATGCGCTGCTGGGCATCTGCCACCGTGCCGCCGAGGTCGCGACCGCGCACGCTGAACTTGATCGGGATGAAGCGCTCGTTGCGCTCGTGATAAATGTAGGATGCGCCGGTATCGAACGAAATCTCGGCGAGTTCGCTCAGCGGCACATAGGCATTGACTCCGGCCTGCGTTTGATAGCCGACCTTGATATTACGGACGCTGTCGATGTTATCGCGATATTGGGGGGCGAGCCGCACCGTGACGTTGAATTGGCGATCCGCCTCGAGCAGCGTCGTCGCTGTGGTCCCACCGAGCGCCGCCTGAACGACAGTATTAATGTCGCCGGCATTGAGCCCGTAACGGGCCGCTTTGGCGCGATCCACCTTGACGTTCAGATTGGGTTGTCCAAGCACCGGAAAGACGCCGAGGTCGGTCACGCCCGGGACCTTCGCCATCTCCTTCATCACCTGGTCGGAGAGCTGCTCCAGCTTCGCCAAGTCGCGGCCGATGATTTTCACCGAATTGGCGCCTTTGACGCCGGAGAGCCCTTCCTCGACATTGTCCTGGATGTATTGCGAGAAATTGAAACCGATACCCGCGAACTCGTTGGAAAACTCCGACTGCAGTTCGTTGATCAGCTTTTCCTTGGTCATTCCGGGCGCCCATTCCTCGAACGGCTTGAGCGGCACGAAGAACTCGGCGTTGTTGAACCCGGCGGCGTCGCTGCCGTTGTCCGGCCGGCCATGTTGCGACACCACGGTAATCACTTCCGGATGGCGAAGCAGAATCCTGCGAATTTTGTCGACGATCGGCATGCCGGCTTCCAGCGATATCGTCGGCGGCATCGACGCGCGGATCCACAGATTGCCTTCCTCGAGCGCCGGCAGAAATTCAGTGCCGAGCCGTGACACCAGCAGGCCAAAGAACAACAGAAATCCGACGGCGATCGCGACCATGATCTTGCGGTGCGACAATGACCAATACAGGACCGGCGTATAGATCCCGCGCAGCGCGCGGACGACGATGGTTTCGGCCTCTTCGACGTGATCGGGAAGGAGGTAAGAGGCGAGCACCGGCGAGATGGTGAACGTCGCCAGCAACGCGCCAATCAGGGCGTAGCCGTAGGTGCGTGCCATCGGGCTGAAAATTTGGCCCTCGACGCCTTGCATCGTGAACAATGGAACGAAGGCGGCGACCGTGATGGCCGTGGAAAAGAAAACCGCCTTATCGACTTGCAGAGCGCTGACCAGAATGACCCGCAGCCGGTCGCTCCACGCTCGTGACCCCTCCGAATCCCGCCCCCGTGTCGGGTCGGCGCCCCATTTTTGCTCTGCAAGTTGCGCAAGCAGCGCTTGTCTCTCTTCCGGGCGCGACTGAAAGTTCCTGAAGATATTCTCCACTAGGATTACGGCCGAATCGATGACGATGCCGAAGTCGATGGCGCCGATCGACAGAAGATTCGCGTCCTCGCCACGCAACACCAGAATAATGATGCTGAAGAACAGGGCGAACGGAATGTTGATGCCGACGATGATGGCGCTGCGCAGGTTGCCGAGGAAGACCCACTGCACGAGGAAGACCAGCAGGCAGCCGAAGATGAGGTTGTGCAGGACGGTGTGGGTGGTGACCGACACCAAGATCGTGCGGTCGTAAAACGGAACGAGCTTCACCCCTGGCGGCAGGGTGCCATCGCTGTTGATCTTGGCAACCTCCTTCTTGATGCGCGCCACCACGTCGTTGGTGTGCAACGTCCGGTTCATAACCACGATGGCCGCGACCACATCGTCTGCGATGTCGCGGCCGGCCTTGCCGAGCCGCGGCATGTAGCCGACATAGACCTTGGCGACGTCCTTGACCGTCACCGGCACGCCGTTCGATTGCGCCAGCACGATTTTCTCGATGTCGCCGACCCGGTAACCCTGGGTCAAATCGGAATCGCCGCCGTCGTTCAACAGACCGATGCCGCGGACGTTGACCGATTGCTGCCCGAAAATGATGGTGCGGCCGCCCACATTGATATTGGCGTTGCCGACTGCACTGATTACCTGGGGCAAGGTGACGCTGTAGGCATCGAGCTTGTTGAGATCGACCTCGACCTCGAATTCCTTGGTCGTGCCCCCCCAGGTGTTCACCTGAACGACGCCTGGGACGGTTAAAAGCCGGCGCTGCAGTACCCAATCCTGAACGGTGCGAAGATTGGTCAAGCCGATGTGCGGCGGTCCTACCACCTGGTAACGATAGATTTCGCCGACTAGGCTGGAGCCCTGGATTTGCGGGGTGACGTTGTTCGGCAGGTTGACGTTCTGCTGCAGGCTGATCGCGGCCTGCGTGAGCGCAAAATAATAATCGACTCCGTAGTTGAAGGTGACGCGGACGAACGAGAGGCCGTAGAACGACGTTGAGCGGATGTTGTCGACTCCGGGGGTGGCGGCGAGCCCCACCTCCATCGGAATCGTGTAATAGCGCTCCATCTCCTCGGCCGAGAGGCCAGCGGCCTGGGCGGTGATCTCCAGAATGACGGGCGCCGGGTTCGGGTAGGCCTCGATATTCAGCCGCGTGAAGGCAATGAGCCCACCGCTGATAAAGACCAGCAAGAATAAGAGAATGATCGGACGACGGGTCAGTCCGAATTGCAGCACGCCCTTGAGCACAGATGGCCTCTCAATCCGGTTTCATGTGCTTCGCCGACGATCCGCCCTATTCCGACACCGTGGCGAGCGTATTGCTCAGGAACAGCGCGCCTTCGGTGGCGACCAGTTCGCCGACCTGCACGCCTTCGAGAATCTGCCAGTAGCCGTCGCGCGGCTCGCCGATCTTGACCGTCCGCTTGGTGAACCGGCGACGGTCGGCCGTGACCCACACCGTCATCGTGCCGTCGCCTTCCCGCACGACGCCGTCGGCCGGAATGGCCGGGGAACGGACCGGCGGGGCGACCTCGATGACGAAATTCGCGAACATGCCCGAGCGCAGCTCGTGCTGCGGATCCTTGATCTCGGAGCGCACCAGGACGCGACGCGTATTCGGGTCGACGCTGGCCCCGATGGTGGTGATCTTGCCATCGAACACGCGGCCGGGAAACGCCCCGAGCCTGACCTTCACCTCCTGGCCGACGCGGAACGCCGGGCTGTCGTTCTCGGCGACGTTCGCCAGCATCCACATGGTGTTGATGTCGGCCACAACAAAAGGCGGAGGCGGGCTGCCCGGCTGCACGAACAGACCCGGCGCCGCGTTGCGGGCCGTGATCCGACCGGTGATTGGACTCGGTACGACCAGTGTCGGATCGGCGCTACGGTTGGCAATGATGCGCTCGATATCGGCATCGGTCTTGCCGAAGATGCGCACCGCATCGCGCGCCGCGCGCAGATTGCCTTCGGCCGTCTGCTGGTCGGACGTCCCCTGGTCCAGATCGCGCTGCGATACCGCGAGCGTCTTGTAAAGCTCGCGAAGGCGCGCCAGGTTGCGCGTGGTCAACTCCAGAACGCCGGCCGCGGCGATGAGGGTCGACTCGGCCTGCAAGAGGTCAGGGCTGTCGAGGGTAAACAGCGTCTGACCTTTCTTCACGTCATCGCCGATGGCGGCGAACAGCGCGATGATCTTGCCCTGGTAGGGCGCAAAGACCTGCGTCTCCATATCCTCGTTGAAGTCGATGCTGCCGACGGCCTGCTTTTCGACCGGGAATTCGCGTTCTTCGACCGGTGCGACCTTCACCGAAGCGAGTTGGGAATCCGACAGATCGACGCTGGCCTGGTTGTGCGCGGCCGCGCGCGGCGCATCGGCGCGCGCCGTTGCACCGGTTTCCGCCTTCGATCGGACGCCGGACGGCCACGCCCAATAGGTGACGGCGGCAATCACGACGAGCGTGACCATGACCGCTGCTTTTGCGCGGCTGCTGGTTATGTCGAGAGCCATCGATAAGCCACGTCCAGAGTCATCAAAATCGCCGCGACATGGCCATTACTTGGCCCAGCGGTCCACTGTCATTAATCACAGGACTCGGATTAATTACGCGCCCAAGGCTCTTCGTGGCGCTCGGATTGACGATAGGGGCCGCACGACTCATGGCGAGTCTATCATGGGGTTGCTAATTCGCTATTTTCCGGCAGTGCGGTCGCACTCGGCATCGCCGCGGCGGGAGATTGAACTGTGAAAGATCACAGTGCAAATCCGCGTTAAATCATCGATAGTGTGGCAGGGGGAGCACAGCCAATTCGCGACTATTCGTAAATAATGCTGGGCAATCCGGAAGTCCTAGGACGCCCAGGCATAATCCGTCCGTTGCAATAGTGTCATTTGCAGATGTGTGGTTCGTCGGTCAGGCTGTTGTCGGTTGCCGCCGTTGCGGCGGCGGCGGTGCTGTTGGCGGGTTGCACGGTCGGTCCGGACTTCCTGCATCCCGCCGCACCGGAGGTGACCGGCTATACCAAGGAGCCGCTGTCACCGCGAACCTCCTCTACCGACGCGCCGACCGGACGATCGCAGCGTTTCGTGCAGGGCCGCGATATTGCACAAGAGTGGTGGCGGATGTTCAAGTCGCCGGCGCTCAACGCCCTGATCGAGCGATCGTTGAACAGCAATCCCAACCTGCAATCGGCGATCGCTACGCTGCGCGCGGCGAACCAGGCCGTCTACGCCCAGGAGGGCAAGTACTTCCCGCTGGTCCAGGGAAATTTCAATCCGACCTACAACCAAACCTCCTCGGCTTTGGCTCCAATCCCCGCGTCGGGCGTCACCGTCTACGGGCTGCACACCGCGCAGCTCCAGGTATCGTACACCTTAGACGTTTGGGGCCTCAATCGCCGCACCGTCGAATCGCTTCGGGCGCAGGCCGACAGCCAGCGTTTCCAGGTCGAGGCGGCTTATCTGACGCTGGTCTCAAATATAGCGATCGCGGCCATTACCGAGGCTTCGCTGCGCGGACAGATCGATGCCACCAACCAGCTCATCTCCATCAATAACAAAATGCTCGGCATCCTGCGGCGGCAGCTCGAGACGGGTTACACCAACCGCCTCGCTGTAGCCGCGCAGGAAGCGGCTCTCGCCCAGGTCGTGGCGACGCTACCGCCGCTGCGCAAGGCGCTCCAACAGAACCGTAACCTGCTGTCGGCCCTTGCCGGCGTCTATACCAGCGAGGAACCGCGCGAAAAATTCACGCTCGCGGATTTGCAACTGCCGACCGATCTTCCGATTAGCCTTCCCTCGCAACTCATCGAACAACGGCCGGACGTGCGCATGGCGCAAGAGCAATTGCACTCGGCGAGCGCGCTCATCGGTGTCGCCACCGCCAATGTTCTGCCGAGTTTCACGATCAACGGCAATGCCGGCTACATGAACACTGTGCTCGCGGGCTTGCTGTCGCCGCAGAACGCGTTCTTCACGCTCGCCGGCAATGCCACGCAGACGGTGTTCGACGCCGGCATTCTGTTGCACGAGCTGCAAGAGGCGAAAGATACTTATCATGCGGCGGCGTGGAGCTATCGCGGCACCGTGGTCGCCGCCGTGCAGAACGTGACTGACTCGCTGCGCGCGATACAGAACGACGCGGATGCGCTCAAAGCGGCGCGCGATTTCGAGCGCGCCGCCAAGGTTAGTCTTGATCTCGCGCAACAACAGCTGCATTTCGGCCTTGCCGACGAGCTGTTCCTGCTCAATGCGCAGCAGACTTATCTGAATGCGGTCATCGCGGTCGTGCAGGCGCGCGCCGCCCGGCTTTCCGACGCGGCGGCCTTGTATCAGGCGCTGGGCGGCGGCTGGTGGAACCGCCCGGCACCGCCGACCGAGAAAATTCTCAATGTCGGCACCGGACAGGCCGAAATAGTGACCGGCAAGGAAAAGGACGAGGGATTCCTGCGGGGCTTATGGCCTTTTCCCAAAGGCCATGCTGAGTAATTGAAGGTCGGGTCAGGTACGTTGACGCCTACCCCACCATAGCGCGACGGCTTGCGTAACTGAGCTCGCGGGCTTGTATCATTGCCACTTCTCTTTAAATTTTTTTCGGCCGATCGGCATTGGCGGCGGATATTCCGGTATCAGCCTTCGCCAAGCGCGATGTACTGCATCGAGCCACGTGACCAGCGGGTTGCCTTGGTGCTCAACGTCGAGTTCGAACCGCTCGGCGAGAAACACTGTCGCGCATCCGACCGGCACGCTGTATTTCTTTACGAACCGCAGCGCCGACCGCTTGAGCAGAAAAACGCCGCCGGTTCGCCCCTCGGCCTCGCGGGCAACCCACAGCCCGTTCTTGTTGCGCCCGATAAAGAACAAGGGGGTAGTTTCGCTGGGAGCGCGGGCGTCGGGTCGCTGTGGAAATTTGGCCGCCGTACCCGGCGCAGCCGACCGTTGGTTCGGTTGATTGGCCATGTTCTCAGTGCCCGTTACGACCAGACAAATGCCGCGCAGCGGCGAGCGAGAAACCTGGGGACGAGTGAGCGGCCTGATCATTTACCGCTGTCGCGTCGTCTGACCAGAGCGGCGCTGCGATAGGCTGGCGCCGACCGGCACCAGGGAGTTCTTGTGCATCAACCGGCGCAGCCGATCGACGTCGTGCTTGCAACGGCGCAGGGTGATTTCGGGCACCGCGGACTTCGTTCGATCGACAAAATATGCATCGAGCGCCTGCGCAAGCCTTTGCCAGAAGCTTCGCTGCGCTGAGCTCGTCCTTGCACCAGGCGGTTCATCGACAGGAATGACGCTCATCGCGTTCTCTCCTATTATTGATTTCCCGACACCAAATGTGCTCTCGATCGCATATGAATTCGAGACGGAGCGGCGGGCATCGTCATAAAGCCGGCATAGTGACGTAAGCCGCAACGCGTCATCCAAGCGATCAAGGGCAACTGCCTGTTCCGCACCAACAATCATGATGCGTTCCCACAGAAACAGCGGGCCGGACTCGCCGCGTGCCGACTAAGATGGAGTGCAGGGCCGTAAAGAAACCAGAGGAACCGGCGCACTAACATATGTAGGCGGCATAAGGATTTAGCCGGGCTTTCATAGGAAAGCCGGAAGCGCTTTGCCGAGCCCGCCGTGAATGCCGTGCACTGTTCTTCCTGCGCCGAAGCTCGTTTTTGTTGAAAGTCAAAACCGGCCGACCGACCGTCTTGTAGCGTACGGCTTGCCGTGTAAGGGCTTGGGCAAAGCCGGACATCGAATTGCGAGGTCGCTTGCGCCATGTCTGACGTTATCATGTTGGCGCTCGTCATCGTGTGTTTCGCGCTGGCGGCGGCCTATGCGAGCTTGTGCAAACGTCTGCTCGGGCCCCCCGGCAGAGATGTTTCCCCATGACGCTGACCGGCTGGCTGCAGATCGCGCTCTTCGCCGCCATTGTCGGCGGTCCGACGCGTCCGTTGGGCGGCTATCTGGCGCGAGTCTATACAGGTCAGCGCACGCTATTGCAGCCGCTGATCGCTCCCGTGGAAACCGCGCTCTATCGTCTTGCCGGCATCAAGCCGCAGACCGAACAGAGCTGGTACGGGTACACAATCTCCTTTCTGGTCTTTCACGCCGCCGGGATTATCGCGCTCTATGGGCTTTTGCGGCTGCAGTCGGTTTTGCCGCTCAATCCTCAGGCTATGACGGCGGTTCCACCGGATCTGGCTTTGAACACGGCGGTCAGCTTCGTCACCAACACCAGCTGGCAGTCCTACGGCGGCGAGACGACGCTCAGCTATTTAAGCCAGATGGCCGGCATCACGGTGCAATCGTTTCTTTCCGCTGCTTCCGGCATGGCTGTCGCCATCGCCTTGATCCGCGGCTTCGCGCGACGCCGCGTGGCCACGATCGGCAATTTCTGGGTCGATCTGACGCGCGGCACGCTCTACGTGCTGCTGCCGATCTGCGTCGTCGCCGCATTG
>Ga0181523_10004258_pt1 | contig 12482 bp, 8 predicted proteins | sample PEATcosm2014_Bin_43_FD_119752 | JGI IMG/M metagenome (GOLD analysis project Ga0181523, IMG submission 119752) | Peatland microbial communities from MTU Mesocosm Facility, Houghton, MI, USA - PEATcosm2014_Bin05_30_metaG | ecosystem: Environmental > Terrestrial > Soil > Wetlands > Peat | place... | reverse complement strand
TCATTCTTTGCCTTTCGAGCCACTGACATCCAATGCTTTATTCCATCGGGAGAATTGCGCTGGAACCCTGGCACCGTGAACACATCCACATCAACAACCACAGTCGCGTCAGCCGGTTGCCCCTGCGCAAACTGTGGGGTCGCGATTCGAACAGTGCACTGAGTTTCCGAGTCCACATCCGTAGTGAAGTTCAAATTTAGGTTGCCCTCAAGTAGCGCCTGAGACACAGCTATCGACAAATCCAGATCGCTAATCGAATAAATCTGGTGGGCCGCTGGCGTTAGAGCGTTTATGTAACGAAGGCCCAGCCGGTTCACAAGTAGTCCGCTGGTCTTTTCGAACAGGCCGTCAACCGCGGAGTCGGCGCCGCCACTAAAGCTCTTCCAACCCAAATAGGGCTTTGGGAGATGATACGAAAGGACATGGGAGCCAATGCGAATAGAGCGAATAGGATCAACGCCAGACAATTCGAATATCGGGACGTATCTCAAATTCGCGTCTTGATCGCGAAATTGCGCGGGCACAGTATATGCTGGCAGTGTTCGCTGCGTGAAACCATTCCATTCTGGGAATTCAGCGAGACGACCGAATAAAACTTCTGGGAGCGGCGAAACACTTTCAAACCGTATCTCGAACAGCGCTTCGATGATGGCGTCGGGCGCGATCCGATGAGGAAGCGGTGTGCCTTTGACTACCATTCGATAATATGTCCGCCTGTTAGCTCGTCCTGAGCATCGCGAGCGAGACGATATCGTAAACAGAATGTCGAGGCAACCGACTTCACGCCGTTATGACCTTTGAATCTAATTCTCTAATCACTTGGATGTGCATGATTTATTTCTGCCACCATCTCTCTCGTTGAGCTGGCAGCGTTTCGATGACAGTCGAAATACATTTCCGTCGCAAGCCACGCTGCTACGATCTACGCGCAGTAGCAAGCCCGTGTCCCGTTAGAATCTGCTCCCATTCGGCTACGCACTTCTGCGCAAGCTCCTTACCTGAAATGCGATTGCCGGCGCCGTCGTCGATCCAGCAATCCACGCGCACCAGAAACCCACTTTCGTGCGTAGCCTCGGTCGACTCGTAGCGCGCGCCCCCACCTCGCGGCGTCGTGAGCTTAAGGTGCTTGGTGCCGTTGCAAATGTCGTGGCACATTAGCAGAAGCGAATTGCTTTCGGCCTGTACCTTGATGGCATCTTTCACGGTCTGCGTCACCAGCGGGTCGTGCTTCACCCAATCTTTGACGTGCCAACACGCTTGAAAGAGGTTCCACATATCATCTTGGAACTCGTGTTCATTGAACTCGGTTGCCCAGTCGAGATCAGACGCCGCGGACTGCACGCGATCCAACATGCGGCGCGCTCTGTCGAGCTGGTCGCGATACCCGCTATAACCAGCCTGAGAGGTAACTACGGTAGGCATTGCCTTAGCATAACCTACGCGGACTTGACCTGGCTCGACCACCGTAGCGGCTCAGGATCGGCGGACGGCCGTCGGCCGCGAATCAGCGGCGGGCGTTACGCCCACAGTCATTGGCTGTCGAAGCGATTTACGTTCGGCGAACTTGATCCCGGATTTTCAGGTCGTCCATGACGACCGTGTCATCCGAGTCGACAATTCGAAAAACGTGCGCGGTGCCCAGGAGTTCTGGATTCATCTTTAAGTACGTGAGTGCGGACTCCGCATTGCTGAATTTCTCGCTTATCTGCTTCCACCGGGGCGGCAGATTGTGCCGCGGGGCCTTTTCGAGCTTTACCGGATTGTGCTCGTGATTCATCGGCCGACTGTACCACCCAGCAGGCATGGCGGCGAGCGGCCGCAGGGATCACATCGTCGGTGTCATATGCAGGGGGTACCTATCGAGCTTCAGCGTCACACCGTACCCTGGGTAGTGAGCCTAGCGTGTCTCCATCGGTAGGTACCCCGCTTGCGTTCGCTACGTGATGGATTCCGGCATCGGCGCGAGCGGTGACCGGACAACGCCTATTACGACGGCCGTACCTCGCCGGATCAGCTCCTACACAACCTCGTTGCCCCTCAGTAATACTGCCGGATATACCCGTAGGCCTTATCGAAAAGCTCCTGATCGGTGTGCAAACGGTACTTAAGCAATGCCCGCCGCAGGGCTTGTTGCACTTCCCGCTCGCCTTGGGTGGTGGTCTGCCAACCGTCGAAGCGCACCTGCTTCACAATGGCATCAATGTCGGCCACGATCCGCTCCACGATGACATGCGTGTGCTTCGTCTTCACCTCGTTGAATAGTTCGGTCAGGGCAGCGAGGGCCTGGTCTTTGTCCTCTTCGGGATCGGTCTGCTTCTCAGCTTCTACCGTGTCTTTGGCAATTTCGAGAATTGCCTTCAAGAACTCCAAGCTGTTAAGTAATCCTTGCTCATGTTTCTCGCGAATCTTCTCTAGGCGCTCGCCTAGTTCCTTGAACTTGGGATTGCCAGCGTGTTTGCGCAAGCGGGCGATCAGTTTGATCTCAATCTCACGGGCTTTCTTCCCCGGATTGGCGTCCTTCAAGATGCTGTCTAGCAATTCGGTATCGAGCACCAGCGCGTCGATATCATCGCGCACTGCTTCCACATGGACGTTCTCGTTAATCAGTTCGATGGTCTTTGCGCCGAGGCGATGCCATAGCAGCTTGCCATTGCCGCTCACTGGCTTCACCGATTCATACACCTGCGTCAGCCATTTGTAATCTTTGGCGTAGGCTCCGAGGCATGGGTCCGGTGACAACGCTTCCCAAATGGTGCCGAGGACGGTGTATTCACCGGCAAATTTGTCGCGCACGGCGTTGTTCGGTAGGCATTGTTGAGCCTCCAATAGCCCTTCGTAGCCGCCAACGCTGCGGTCCACCCCGGGGAAAAACGCCAGGCACTTCTGGATCTGCACGGGCAACACCTGGCGCAACTCGTCGATGTTGCTGATCACCTTTTGCACGGCCTTCTCATCGAAATCCAGCGCTTGCGCCACATCGTCGAAGATGCCTATGTAATCCACGATCAGTCCATGCGTTTTCGACTGTCCAAACGTGCGGTTCACCCGGCAAATCGCTTGTAGAAGGTTGTGATCCCGCATCGGCTTATCGAGATACATCGCTTGCAGGATGGGTGCATCAAAGCCGGTGAGCAGCTTACTGGTCACGATCACGAACTTCAGCGGGTCCGCCGGATCGCGGAAGCGGTCGAGCAACTTCTCCTCGGCGTCCTTGTCGCGCATGTGTACGCTCCATGCGGGCGGGTCCTTTTGTCCGCCGCTCATTACTATCGCGCTGGCCTCGGGGCCGGCGATCTCGTCCATCACGGCCTTATAGAGTACGCAGCACTCGCGATCAAAACACACCACCTGGGCCTTGAAGCCGTTCGGTTCCACCTTGGTCTGGTAGTGCTTGACGATGTGCTCCACTACCGCCCGGACGCGCTCGGGGTTCTTCACTAGCACGGCCATCTTGGCGGCACGTTTGGCGAGGTCATCGCGGTCCTGCTCGCTCAGGTCGTTGGTGATCACCTTGTAGGCTTCATCAATCGCGGCCTGATCAATTTTCAGCTTCACCGTCGGCGCTTCAAAGTGCAGCGGCAGCGTGGCTTTGTCGCGGATGCTGTCCTGGAAGGAGTAGCGACTCATGTAGCCCGCGATGTCCTCGTCCGCGCCGAAGGCCCAGAAAGTATTGCGGTCCGCCCGGTTGATTGGTGTACCGGTCAAGCCAAAGAGGAAGGCATTGGGCAACGCCTCGCGCATCTTGCGGCCAAGGTCGCCTTCCTGCGTGCGGTGCGCCTCGTCGACCATCACGATGATATTCTTGCGGTCGTTCAGCACGCCACCGGCCTCTCCGAACTTGTGAATGGTCGTGATCAGCACCTTGCGCACGTCCTGCCCGAGCAGCTTTTGCAATTCCTTGCGGTCGCTTACGCCCACCATGTTCGCCACGTCCGCCGCATTGAAGGTTGCGGTGATCTGCGTGTCGAGATCAATGCGGTCCACCACGATAATCACTGTGGGATTGCCCAGCCGTGGGTGCATCCGCAGTTTCTGCGCGGCGAAGACCATTAGCAGGCTCTTGCCGCTGCCCTGGAAATGCCAGATGAGGCCCTTCTTCGGAAATCCGGCCACCACGCGGGCCACGATCTTGTTTGTCGTCTCGTATTGCTGGTATCGACAGATTACCTTGATGCGCCGGTGCTTTTTGTCGGTGGCGAACAAGGTAAAGTTTTGCAAGATGTCCAGCACCACGCCGGGGCGCATCAGGCTCTCCACCGTCGTCCGCACATGGCGCAGCTCGCCTTCGTCCTGATTATCGTCGTCGCGCCAAGGCCCCCAGAGGTCGATGGGCATGCGGATGCTGCCGTAGCGCAGTAGCTTTCCTTCGGTGGCAAAGGAAAACACATTCGGCACAAACATTGCCGGGATCTCTTTCTCGTAGATCTCGTTCACCTGATACGCCCCGTCGAACCAGGTCACCGAGTTGCGCGTCGGCGTCTTCGCCTCGCCGATCACCAGGGGCAGACCGTTGACCAAAAAGACCACATCGAAGCGTTTCACCACGCTGCCCGTCTGGTAGGTCCATTGATTCACAACCGTCAGCCGGTTCTGGCCCGGCTGGGTGAAATCCACTAGCCGCACCGCCACATGCTCACCGTTCCGGCCAAAGGGCATGGTCTTCTCGCCGCGCAGCCACGCCATGAAGTTTTCGTTCGCCCGCACCAGTCCGTCGCCCTGCACGGAGAGCAAGATTGCCCGCAGCGCGTAGATCACCTCATCCGCCCGGTCAGGCTGATCGGCGATTTCTGGATTGAGGGCAATCAGCGCCTCCCGCACCCACGGCTCCACCATCACCTCGCCCAGCTGGCGCGGCAGCGCCATTCCTGCCATATAGGTCCAGCGCGGCGGCTTAAACTCCTTATCCAACGAACCGCCCCAGCCCGCAGGCGAGGATTCGCGCACTTCAGAACTTCTCGCGCCGCCGCCGAGGGTGGTCGCGGCATCGAGGATCATCTGCTCGACGGTGTTGGATTCGGTGAAGGTCATGCTGTGACTGCGCTAATTATTTGAGACTGAACGTCACGGATTCGCGAGAGATGTTCGGCAATTGCAAGCTCTGCATTTCGGATTTCGGCGTATTCAGCGGCAATTCTCAGCTGCTCGCGTTTCGGGGGGATCGGAATAGGCAACATGGCAAAACGGTCTGCGCCGAGGTGAGCTATGGAAGTTGTCTGGCTTGAGATTGTTGCAAATACACCTGTCTGGAAACAGTGTTGGAAGAAAGCAAATGCGTATTCGGTGAGCACTTTCTGTCCAGCTCTATAGCGGATTAGGGTGTTTTGAAAGCAACACTCAGAAAGTTTGCCATCGTAAATTGCGCAACGTCCTACCAGCTCCCGGCTTTGTCCCTCGTTGAGCAAGATATCTCCTTTGCTGAGGCAATATGTCCGAAAGGCTCGCTCATCGAAATCCATTTCGAGCACATCGCTGTAGTCTATGAAGCCATCGAAAACATTCGCCACTCGCAGGTAGGGCCTGGTGAAAGCGCCCGATTGATACTTCGGCGCACGCTGCCTGCCAAGTTGAACGTCGCCGCTGTCTCTAATTGTCACTTTTGGATATTCCGCTTTCGAAAATGCATCTTGCATCTTCGTCCGACGAGCTACGGCGGCGGCCTGCGCGGATTCGTAGAACGCCTGGATCAACTCATCCACCGCCCAGAGAATCTCCGCGATGCGGCGTTGCTGGTCGAGGGGCGGGAGGTCGAACTCGAACTTCGCGATGTCCGCGAAGTTGATATAGGGATTCGTTGAGCCTTTGGACTCCTGCACCGAATGCTTGGTGAACCGCTCGGAGAGCATCAGCCACGGCAGCAGTTCTTGCAGTAATTTCCCCGCTACGGCTTCAATCACAAAGGTGGTGTTAGCCGTCACGCCATCCCACTCTGCCACGGCCACCTTCTTCAAGTAGGTCCGCCGCGATCCGTAAAGCACCTGCCCCTTGCGGAAGCCCCGAATGAACGCCGGTCCAAGGTAACCATCGCCGACAGCGCCCCATTTGCGAATGTGGACGTTCTCGGTGTCCATGTGTTCGCCGGCCACATAGCGCTCAACGCCATCCGCCTCGGGGTTCACTTGCTCCTTTATCTGTTTGACCACGTCACCGAAGCGCATACGCTTCCACTGTGAACGGTCGAACAATGGCAACTCAGCCCAGTCGGGATTGGTATTAGGTTTTCGGGTTGGCGAAACAAGTGCGGGCACAAGCTGGGAGAGTGAGCGCGCAACTTTCTTCGAGGAAGCTCGCCAGTCGTCCATGGACGCCGCAAAGTTTGCTGTGGGTTTGGTCTCTCGCTGAGATCCTGTGGCGGCGGCGGCAATGTACAGCGGGATGCTGAGGTTCCCCTCGTTAGCGCGGAGTTCCTCCCGTGTGACGACACGAGCAAAGCCAGGTTCGTCCGCGAATTTACCGTACGCATTGACAATACGTGCGATGTGGTCGTCCGTGAGGAAGCTTTGAGTGCGTTCGCGGGTAACTTCGTTAATGGCGTTAATCAGCAGAATCTTTCCCTTCCGCGACTTGGGTTTGTCTGTTCGGCAAATCACCACACACGCTTCCATTGGCGAGTTGTAGAACAGATTTGCCCCTAGTCCGAGAATACATTCAATAGCGTCGGCCTCGATCAGCTTGTTCCGCATCTCGGCTTCTTCCTTCCGAAAGAGTATCCCGTGAGGGAACAGAATGGCGCAGCGGCCGGTCTTGGGTTTGAGGCTTTGCAGGATGTGCTGCCAAAAGGCGTAGTCAGCGCGGCCAGGCGGCGGCGTCCCATAGACATTGCGCCCCCAGGGGTCGGCCGCGAAGGCTTCGCGGTTCCATTGCTTAACGGAGTAAGGCGGATTGGCCAGCACGACATCGAAGCGCTGAAGGTGGTCGCCCTCGACGAACTTCGGCTCCGCCAGGGTGTCGCCGCGCTCAATGCGGAAGTCCTCGATACCGTGGAGGAAGCAGTTCATCCGGGCGATGGAAGAGGTCATGAGGTTACGCTCCTGGCCGCAGAGCTTCACGTTCCGCCACTCCTTCCCCGCCCGGCGTAAATGCGTGATGCAGGAGAGTAACATGCCGCCAGAGCCGCAGGTGGGGTCATAGACTGACTCGCCGGGCTGCACGTCGAGCATCTCCGTCATGAGATGGACCACGGTTCGGTTGGTGTAGAACTCCGCGGCGGTGTGGCCGGAGTCGTCGGCGAACTTCTTGATTAGGTACTCGTAGCCCTGGCCCAGCTCGTCCTCGGGCAGATTGGCGACAGTGAGTTCCAGCGTGGAGAAGTGCTCGATGAGGTCGCGCAGCATAGCATCAGACAGGCGATCCTTGTTCGTCCACTGCGCATCGCCAAAGATGCCCATAAGCTTGTCTTGGTTGGCCACTTCAATGGCGCGCATCGCCTGCTGCAAGGTACGACCGACATCGCGATTGACCTTGCGAATCTCCCTCCAATGCGCGTCTGCCGGAATTTGGAAGCGGTGGTTCTCCGGGAACAGTGCAAAATCCTGGTCGCCGCCCGAGTCGCGCAGCGCAGTGATGGTTTCCTCATCGTAGACATCGCATAGCCGCTTGAAGAACAGCAGCGGGAAGATAAATTGCTTGTAGTCCCCCGCATCAATCGTCCCGCGCAAGAGCACGGCGGCTCCCCAGAGGTAGGATTCCAGTTGTTGTTGGCTGATTCGGGTCATATCAGCAAGCCTTCGATCTTAAGCAGCTCAACGAGGCGTCCCTCCGCCGCGAACGCTGCCTCAGCGCTTGCCCTGAGTTGCCTGGCTGCCTCCTCCACGGTAAGCATTTTGCTAGTGACCTTCGCCTCGACGTAGCGCGGGATGTTGAGGTTGTGGTCGTTGGCGGCGATCTCTTCGAGTGTCACGACACGGGCGATGCCTTCAGCATCTGCATAGTCACGCACCCAGCCATGAATGCGCTCAACATGCTCCGGGAGAAGCTCGTTTTGGGCGCGACCGGTTTTGAACTCCTTCGAGGCATCGACGATCAGCACTTTGTTCCTGCGGTCTTTCATTTTCTTTTGCCGGAAGACGAGGATGCAGGCGGCAAGGCCGGTACCGTAAAAGAGATTCGGGCCAACTCCGATCACCGCTTCGAGCATGTCCATCGCGAGGAGTTTCTGCCGAATCTCACCTTCTTTGCCCATACGAAAGAGCGCGCCGTGCGGCAGGACGACGGCCATGCGACCGGTCTTGGGAGCCATGGATTTGATCATGTGCTGCACGAAGGCGTAGTCACCGCTCTTGGCGGGCGGCATGCCAGCGAAATTGCGGCCGTAGGGGTCGCTGGCCCAGACATCGTCGCCCCACTTCTCCAACGAAAACGGTGGATTGGCGATGACGCAGTCGAAGGTGGCGAGGTTGTCGCCGGAGAAGAATGCGGGATTGCGCAGCGTGTCGCCACGTACGATCTGGAAGTCCGCCGCTCCGTGCAGGAAGAGATTCATGCGGGCGATAGAAGAAGTGGTGAGGTTCTTCTCCTGTCCGTAAAGCTTGCCCCAGAGCGTGCGGACATCGCCTCGCGTCTCCTGCACATGGTGGATCGCCTCCAGTAGCATGCCGCCCGTGCCACAAGTGGGGTCATAGATCGACTCGCCCTCGTGGGGATCGAGAATGTTTACCATCAGCCGCACGACCGAGCGCGGGGTATAGAACTCTCCCGCTTTCTTGTTGGTGGCGTCGGCGAACTTCTTGATCAGATACTCATACGACTGTCCCAGCACATCTGCCTTTGCCGCGGAATTTCCCAGCGAGAGCATGGAGAAGTGTTCGATCAGATCGCGTAACAGAGAATCGGAGAGGCGGTCTTTGTTCGTCCACTGGGCATCGCCAAAGATGCCATAGAGCGTGTGCGGGTTGGCCTGCTCGATGCCACGCATCGCGGTTTGCAGAGCCTGCCCAACATTGGTGGTCACCTTGCGCACGTCGGCCCAGTGGCAGTCCTCGGGTATCTGGAAACTGTAGTTCTCGGCGAAGAGCGCAGACTCTTCATCACCGTCGAACTCCTTCAGCGCTGTGGCGTGCTCATCGTCATGCACATCCGAGATGCGTTTGAAGAAGAGCAGCGGGAAGACATACGACTTGAAGTCGGCCGCATCCACCGGCCCGCGAAGGATGTTGGCGGACTCCCAGAGGTGCGATTCGAGCTGGGAAAGGGTGAGAGTCATGGGCGCTGCCCGATGGGTGAGATGGAGAGAACGAATCCGGTCATGGTCTAGGGTGCGAGGTGGTGAATGATCCGCCGCGCCCAGACAAAGGGCCAGAGCTTGATCTCGAATCCGATGGTGGCGGAGGACTGGGTGCCCGCGGTGTTAGCTATTGTACGAGGCATGAAAGTCTTTTTAATGCTTCCCCGCTTCTAATACCAGGCATATCTCACTACACATGACTTTCCCTTTAATAACCCTTAACGGGAGAGCATGGTCCCCTCCCATGAGTCAAGTCATTGATATACCGAAACGCCGCAAGCGCACCCCAATCGCCGTAAGTGGGAAAGTCGGGCCGCCTCGGCGCAAACCCAATTACGGAACCCGGACGAGAGAGTACCTCACGCGCGCCGAGATGGAGATTTTTTGCAGACCACGGACTCAGCGGCGGAATAGTTTCTATCACGATCGTCCAAGACGGTACGGTCGAGAGGTAACTCCCGGCCGAGACTGTGTGAAAACACCTTGTAACGTTATTGATGCACACTTCTCGCATCAGGATTTTAGAGGGAGACCCGATGAGCCGATTCATTGAGGGTGAGGCGCGCACACAGAGCCTGTTGTTTCCGGAACGCCTGGATGACTGGGTAGCCGAGGATAATCCAGTCCGAGTCATTGATGCCTTCGTCGAGGAACTCGATATGAGGGAGCTTGGCTTCGACGGAGCGGTGCCGGCAGAGACGGGCCGGCCTGGATATCACCCCTCGACGTTGCTGAAGATTTATATCTACGGCTACTTGAACCGTATCCAGTCCAGCCGGCGCCTGGAGCGCGAGGCGCAGCGCAACGTCGAAGTGGTTTGGCTTACCGGTCGACTCATGCCGGACTTCAAGACGATCGCTGACTTTCGCAAAGACAACGGCCTCGCGATCCGCAAAGTCTGCACTCGGTTCGTCGAGTTGTGCCGGCAGATGCGGCTGTTCACGGATGCAGTGGTCGCGATCGATGGCAGCAAGTTCAAAGCGGTCAATAATCGGGACCGCAACTTCACGCAGCAGAAAATCAAGTCGCGGATGGAGCACCTGGACAAAGCGGTCAAGCAGTATCTGGACGATCTTGACCGAGCGGACCGCGAGCCGAGCTCAGTCCCGGAGGTTCGGGTATCGCATCTGAAGGAGAAGATCGCGGCGATCAAGGCACAGATGCGCCAGCTCACCAAGATCAATGATCGGCTGCCCGGGACGGAGGGTCAGCTGTCGCTGACCGATCCGGATGCTCGCTCAATGAACAGCGCCGGGAAGGGCACAGGGACTGTGGGCTACAACGTTCAGACGGCGGTGGACACGAAGAACCATATGATCGTCGCGCACGAAGTCACGAACACGGGGCACGATCGCTCACATCTGGCCGAAATGTCTACGCTAGCGCGTGAGGCGCTTGGAACGAAGTCACTGACGGCACTCGCGGATCGTGGCTACTTCAGGGGTGAGGAGGTCTTAAAATGCGGCGAGGCCGGGATTATCCCATTGGTCCCCAAACCACTGACTTCGGGCAGCAGAGCCGAGGGGCGCTTCGACAAGCGGGATTTTATCTATAACGCCAAACGAGACGAATATCGATGCCCTGCGGGGAAGCGGGCGATCTGGCGCTTCAGTACCGTGGAAGACGGCCTGACGATCCACAAGTACTGGCCGTCCGCCTGCCCGCGTTGTCCGATCAAGGCCCAGTGTACGCCAGCTCCTTACCGACGAATCACGCGCTGGGAACACGAGGCAGTCCTGGAGACTATGCAGAGGCGCCTCGATCGCACCCCTGCAGCATCCCGACTGCGACGGCAAACTGTCGAACACCCGTTCGCTACGCTGAAGGCGTGGATGGGGGCAACGCACTTTCTGACCAAAACGCTCCCCAACGTCAGAACCGAGATGAGTTTGCATGTGCTCGCCTACAACCTGAAGCGAGCGATGAAGATCGTCGGAGCTCGACCGCTCATCCAGGCCATCCGGGTATAGGCGCCTCGTTCCCGCTACTCTCGATCCCGTTCTGTGTAATCCCCGAACAGGCGTGCCGAACACCGCGTTCTCACACAGTCTCGGCCAACACCCGTCAGTGAGTGCCCCGAATTACCTGCCGCGAGGCGGCCATTCGCTGGTTACGGTAAGGTAACATTGGTGTTTAGGGAACCCAGCCATGGCACAAGGAGAGAGCATGTCACTCGGTTTGTGGCGATTCCGTCACCAAATTAATGGTTAGACATCATGAGACGAGTCGCGATCTTCCTGCGCAAGACGGGCACCGTGAATAAGTTTCGGCGCGCGATTCTAGGCACGCTCCGAACTGACCTGGTGGATGAGGCCCTACTTTGCAGTGGTTTCTTCCAGGATGACGGCAAATACTCTGCCGGTGCAGACTTTGATCTTATAGCGCACAGACACTGCTTGCCACTTGCGATCACAACGCTGGGGCTGTACTCGTATAGCTGGAAGCCGCAGTATGCGAGCTTTTTCAGCCAACTCATTGCAGCGAACCCGTGCGTATGCTTTACCGCGCAGCAGAAGCGAATGCCAAGCATGGGTTGGCATGCGAAGGTCTTCGTCGCCAAGCAGGCAGGGCTCCCAGTGGTCGGGATAATCGGAAGTAGCAACATCACTCGGAGAGCATTTGGCGAACTCGCCGAATTCAACTACGAGTGCGATGTCGTCATGTGGGACGAGACTATTCCGGCGATTGACCAAGCGATGAATACTGCTATTGGCGATCCGGGGGATGTATCTGATGTCATCGTTACAAACTATGACGACGGCCACAGGGCGAATCGGCAGCCGCTTCAACAGCGATTGCTTGCGCTCGAGGCCGAAATCATGTCGAAGTCGGTAGACGTTTGATGAGGCGTGACCGCGCTGAAGTGTGACGCTAGCCGCGCGGACTCGCGGGCTTAACTAAGGCGCTAAGAGACACTGGAGTGCTTGAAGGTATTGCGAGAGGAGAGCGGGTTCAATGCCGGACCTAGAAACAACGAGAATCTGGAGAGACACATTGGCCGCTCAGGCCGGCGACGAGTACGAGTCTGCGAGAAGTAGGCTCCGGGAGGCTTACCGCGAGTTTCGGAACCGGGTTGCTAAGCTCGTTGAGGCAATCAACGCTGAACTACCGGACCTCACCGTACATGACATTACTCATCTCGACGCTATGTGGAGAATTGTCGGGGAAATTGTCGGACCCAACTACCAAGTGAATCCCGCTGAGGCGTTTGTCCTCGGTGGCGCCATCCTGCTACATGACGCGGCTCATGTTATGGCTGCCT
>Ga0181523_10004257_pt1 | contig 12484 bp, 7 predicted proteins | sample PEATcosm2014_Bin_43_FD_119752 | JGI IMG/M metagenome (GOLD analysis project Ga0181523, IMG submission 119752) | Peatland microbial communities from MTU Mesocosm Facility, Houghton, MI, USA - PEATcosm2014_Bin05_30_metaG | ecosystem: Environmental > Terrestrial > Soil > Wetlands > Peat | place... | reverse complement strand
TCTTTCACCCTTCGAAATGGCCCGCCACTACGCTTTTCTCGGCGACAAGCCGAACACCCTGAAGTTTCTTGAAGCTTCCTACGATCAGCGTTATCCCTACCTGATCATGGTGCAGAGCGAACGTATGTTCGACTTGGTGCATTCCGAGCCTCGCTATCAGGCGCTGATCAAGAGTATGGGTCTGCCGCCGGCGTGGTGATCGGCCTGATTTCGCTCCGCGCTCAGCCGGGACGGCGTTGCTTGGTGCGCAGGCCGCCCATCGAGAGGTACGCGAATTCGTGCATGCCGCGTTTGTCCGACACGGAGCTGGCGGAAGCCACCGGCGTACTGAGATTTCCTCTTGTGTTGGCAGGATGCACTAGTCGCCAGTTGGCTGGTTGCCGTAACGCGCAGCTCGGAAGTAATCCGTCTTAGTCTAAGGACCGATGGTTTACGAAACCAGGCGATTACACGGACATTGAGAACTGGGCGACCCCGATCTATTGCACTCACAACCGCGCGCGGTCACTTGTCGCTATGCTGCTCAATGAAGCCAACGACCTTTGCCAGGGTGACGGGTTTCACCGCCCGCCCCGCTCTCCCCCGCCCCGTCGCCCCCACATTCGCCACTCCCACGCTCGACATTCCCCCAGGGGTGGCCGGATTTTCCCGCCCCCTATAGCTATCCCCCATCCCTCATTGACTCTTCTTTGCGGCATCCCTAACATGGCGGTCGTGAAGCCCTTGAAAGTAATTTGCAAACCATCCCGTGGCAGTCAACCCCGTGGAACCTTGCTTGTGTTCGTGCTGCTAGCGATGTGCAGCAGTGGTCTTTTTGCGCAGGGGGTGCCGCCGTCGGTGGTGGTGACCTGGACCAAGAGAACTCCGGATCACACCACTCCCACGTTGCAGGCGGTGGTGAATCCGATGCTGCGGCGCGGGTCGCCGATCCACGATGCTGCGTTTACCGTGCTGCGCGGGCTGGGCTGCGACTATGTGCGCTATGCCTTCTGGTTTCCGTATCCCAAGCTGTCGGTGGCTGAGTTGAAGCCGCCTGACCAGAACCAGACTTACTGGGATTTCCAGTACATGGACCCACTGGTCGAAGATTTTCAGACGGCCAGCAACGGGCATCCGATGGTGTGGAGTTTCAGCACCATTCCCCAATGGATGTTCACAACGCCGCAGCCGGTGGTGTATCCCGACGATCCTAACCAAGTGATGTGGAACTATTCGCAAGGGAGAGAGCTGCGCGATGTGCAGGCGCTGGCCGACTACTACGGGCGCCTGGCGAGTTGGTACATGCAAGGCGGTTTCACCGACGAGTTGGGGAAGTTTCATGCGTCGGGGCACCACTACGACATGCGGTATTGGGAGGTCTTCAATGAAGTTGACGGCGAGCACGAACCGACGGCCGCGCAATACGTGGAACGTTACGACGCGATTGTCGAGGCCGTGCGCAAGGTGGCTCCGCAGATGAAGTTTGTGGCGCTTGCGCTGTCGTATCCCGAGGGCGGAGCGCGCATGTTCGAATATTTTCTGGATCCGACGAACCACAAGCCGGGGATACCGCTGGACTACATTTCTTTCCACGTGTACGCGACGCCCAGCGCCGATCAGAATGTCGATCAGTGGCAGTACACGTTCTTTGACCGGGCGAGCGAATTTGTGTCGGCGACCCGGTACATCCTGCGAATCCGAGATCGTCTGTCTCCGTCGACCAAGGTCATGATTAACGAAGCCGGGTCGATCCTGAACGGCGACATGTTTCAAGGCGAACCGAATCACGTGGAGAAGCCGATCCCACCGGCTTACTGGAATCTGAGCGGGGCGCTGTACGCCTACGACTATATCCAGTTGGCGCAACTGGGCGTGGATACGTTGGGCGAGTCGCAGCTGGTTGGCTATCCCAGCCAGTTTCCGAGTGTGGGCATGATCGATTGGACTACCGGCAAGCCCAACGCGCGGCTGACCGTGCTCGAGTTGCTGAAGAACAATTTTGGCCCCGGCGACGAGTTAGCCGATACCGAGGTGAAGAACAATGGCTTGCCGGGCGATACCGACGGGATCGCGGCGCAGGCTTTCATTATAGTCAGTCAGACCGGCAGTCAGGCCAGCAGCCAGACCGGCGGCCAGCGAAAGCTGGTGTTGATCAACCAGCGGAACCGCGAAATTGTGGTGGAACTGCCGAAAGAGTGTGCCGGTGCTACGCTGCAGACCATTGGCGGGGAGTCGCCCGATCCGGTAAAGCAGGACGTGGGAGATGTGCGAGTCCGCCTGCTGCCATTCTCTGTGTCGGTCGTTACGTTGAAGGACTAACGGCGATGTCGTGGGTGGCCGCACTGCCGTATCGTGACGGTTTCGCCGCCCAACGTTCGCGCCAACGAACCGTCGATCGCAGTGAACACCAACAACGCGAATCAAGTGGGGTGTTGCTCGCAGGATGTCCCTGTTGGAGGGGGAACAAAGATTTTTCGCGCGAGAGGATATTGTATATAACATATATTTACCATCGGAAATCTCGCTTCTTGCACTCTCACGAGGGTCGGAACGGTTATGAGGACAGGCGTCGGTTGTTTATCGCGCAGCGGAATTTTGGTCTTATGCGGGCTCCTTCTGTTTCCCACCGGCGCCAGTCTGGCGTACTCGCAAGACGACGAGACGATCGAACAAGGGCACCCGATTGGTAAGGTCTCGATCCAGGGTGACCTGATCGTCATGGAATTGAATGACGGTGCGCTGGGGAACGCGAACCTGTTCGACCTTGCCGGCCGAACGCTGCGTTTCACCCCGGAGGGTTCCCGCTATCGCGTGGAGAGCGGGACGCTGCAGTGGGACTCCGATTTCGGCTCTGCACTTACAGGCGCGGAAGTTGCTCTCCATCAATTCGTCTTTCCTTTCTCTGGTCAACGCTGGGATTCATTCCGCGTCGGCACGACTGGATCGATCCGCTTTGGAACGCCCGAGACCGACGACCGTTCCGGCCCCAGCGCCTCGCGGGACGGAGGCGTGTCGATTGGCCGTTTTGAGCCGTTGGCAGAGGCGGCCGGCAGACTCATCGATAGCGCTCCGGCGATCTGCGTGTTCTTCAAGCCGCGAATGTCCGGCCCCCATTTCATTAAGGAACTGCCGGATCGTGTAGTCATCACGTGGGATGTCACGGAACCGTTCGGAAATATCCAGGACTTCACTTGGTTCAAGACGGTCAATCGCTTTCAAGCTGTACTCCATCGCGACGGGTCCATTGAGATGTCTTATCAGGAACTGGCGGCGAAGGATGCCATCGTTGGCATCTACCCGGTGGTTACGGGCGCGGAAAAGCCGTTGGCTAGCATTAACGCCGAGCCGCATCCGACCGTAGCCGCACACTTGGATGTACGGAATCTTAAGCTCGCAGTTGAGGAAGGCACGCGGCTGAAGGTCACGCTCGAAACTCGTGGGCCGGTGCTGCCGGAAGGCGATGCCGCCGTCGACGGAATTACCTACCGCGTGCTCTTTGATGCGCGACCGGATGCGCACCTGGATGCGCACCCGCCGCTCCCCACGAATCTTGACGCGGCGCATCCGACGTTTGCGTGGACAGTGCGGGGACTTGCGCACTACGTCCGTTCGCCAAGGTATGTTGCATTCGGCCCCGGCGCTTCGCGCAAAGTGAAGGCGACGGGAAACACGATCACGATCGAGGGAATCTTGCCGCCGGCGCTACAGGGAGTAGATCAAGTTGCAGTCTACGTCGAGGTCGCCGCACCCGGAAATCCGGAACCGGTTGAACGGACATCACCGCACGTGGTTCGGCTGGCAGGAATTCACAATCCCGAAGTTCATTTTTCTTCCCTCACGGGAAAGGATGGCCCTTTTGCCGTCGCGTACGAATCGTTCCATTACCTGTCGCTGCCCCGGCCTCAGGATCTATCCTGCGCGGTGATCAACGCGCTCGGAGATAAATTCGATTTCCTGGCCTACTATTCCGATTTCCGCATTGACAATCAGGAGGCGGGCACTCCGAGTGACGGACCGAAGGCCGGCAATGTGCAGGGAACCGGCGAGGGACAGCACGACCTGGAAAGCTACTGTAGTAAAGGCAGGTTCCAGTGGGGTTATGTGCAGCCTGTCTATGTGGGATCGAACCAGATGCAGGAAAGACCACCGGAAGGAGCGCCGGTCGGAAGCGATCACGACATCACGGCGTACACTCATCAATTGGAAGAGAGCTCTCCGGATCGAAAGATGCGTCCCTACAATTACGCGATGTCGCAGATTGGGCACGAGATGGGCCATCGCTGGTCCGCCTTTGTCTCGGCAAGAGTCCAGGGTGAAACCATTGCGCTCGGCCCGGTGCACTGGGCGCGAGGCTTGCAGGCTCAGGTCGCATTTCCTTATCAGCGGCCCACCGAGGCGTCGGCGATGGGCGGAGGAGTATGGCAGGACAACTTCGACGGAACTTATACGCAACTCGACGACGACTATTACGTGCCGGCGACGGGCTATTCCTACCTTGACCTCTATTTGATGGGACTGATTTCTGCCGCTGAGGTTCCGGACTTCTTTATGCTGAAGAATCTCGTTCCCGCCGGTAAGGATGCGAACGGGCACCCGATATTCAAGGCCGAGCGAACCAAAGTGACGATTCAAGATGTGATCGCGGTTGAGGGACCGCGCTTGCCCGATGTGGATCACTCGCAGAGGAATTTTAATACTGGGATCGTGCTTGTAGTCGAACACGGGCATGTTCCGAGCCACGATCTTGTCGACAGAGCGGATGCAATCGGACAACGGTGGATCGACTATTGGGAGACGACTACGGGACACCGCGCCTCGATGACGACGAATCCGCGCTGACGGTAATCACTTTCACTTTTGCAAACCTGACGTACTACAAGCCGGTGGCCACATCATGATCTCCACCACGGAACGCGAACGATGAACCAAAGTCGGATTGAGGAAATTCAGTCGGCGCTGCAGGCGCGCAACATTCCCGCGTGGCTGTTCTGCGATCATCATCACCGGGACGCCATCGCTTATCGAATCCTCGGTTTGCCCGAGTTGCTTATGGTTTCCCGGCGATGGTTCTACTTGATCCCGGCCCGGGGTGAGCCGGTAAAGCTGCTGCATCGAATCGAGCCACACCACCTGGATGCTCTGCCCGGCCAGGTGCGAGTGTATGCGGCATGGCAGGAACTCGTGACCAACCTGGGCGAAATGCTTTCCGGCATGACCACGGTTGCGATGCAGTTTTCCGCCAACAATATGATCTTTACGGTGTCAATCGTGGATGCGGGTACGGTCGATTTGATCCGCAGCCTGGGAGTGAGTGTCGTCAGTTCGGCGAACCTGGTGGCCCAGTTTGAAGCTTCCTGGACGGAAGAACAGATTCGCTCGCATTTTGCCGCTCGCGATTCCATCGACGCGATCATGGCGGCGGTGTTTCCGGAAATCGGCCGGCAAGTTAGGAACGGTGGAACGGATGAGTTCAAAATACAGCAGTGGCTGATGGAAGCATTTCAGCGCGAGGATCTCGTGGCTGATTCGCCCCCGATCGTCGCTGTTAACCAGCATAGCAGCGATCCCCACTACGCCCTGAGCGCCGGTTGCAGCTCTCGGATCTGCGAAGGGGACTTTGTTCTATTGGACGTGTGGGCCAAGAAGAAGTCTCCCGGCGCCGTCTACTACGACATAAGTTGGACCGGTTTTGTTGGATCTTCCCCGCCCGATCGCATCCATGAAATCTTCAACCTGGTGCGCCGATCGCGGGACGCGGGAATCGAAAAGGTTACAACTGTTATCGGCGCCGGGAACAGGCTTTGCGGCTGGGAGGTCGACAAGGCTGCGCGCGACGTACTGGAGGCTGCCGGATATGGAAAATACCTGAACAATCGCGTCGGGCATTCCATTGGCACGGAGGTTCACGGCAACGGTGCGAATATGGATAACTTCGAATCTCGGGACGAGCGGGAACTGCTGCCGAATACGTGCTTTTCAATTGAACCGGGGGTCTATCTTCCAGAGTTCGGCCTGCGCAGCGAAATCAACATGCTGGTGCGTCGAGGCTCGGCTGAGATTACCGGCCGGGTTCAGAACCACGTTGTGGTCATCTGAGGAAACTTGCTTAGTCGACTATCCGTTGCATGGCGAGTAGGTCACCTGACGAGCCCGCCACCGCGAGGAAATCACTTACAACCGAGGTACAATCCCACCTGTTCTAGACTGTGAACCCCCGGTTGCTATGGATCCGAAACGTACTCCCCGGCGGCTGCTCGTTGTTCTAGGCATTGTTCTGGGCATTCTTGCGGCTGTTGTTTCCTCGGCTCGAGGACAATCCGGTAACCGTGCTGCTGCACATTCCGATGCCCAAATCAGTCTGCAGAGCGTAAGCGAGCCGACAGGTGCGAGCCGCTGCCAGTTCTGCCATTCCTCCGAAGTCGAGGGGTACGCACGGTCCGCGATGGCGCACTCGCTCCGTCGCGCGGCGCAGGAGCCGCCGGGCACAGTAAACACGCCCGACGCGAAGATCACGATGGATTCGTCGCCAACTGGATATTGGCAGCGCCTGCAGAGTGGTGGGGAAGTAACGAACTACCGCATTGATTATGTGATTGGTTCCGGCAACCACGCCTCCGGCTACCTGCTTGACCTTGCCGGTCATCTGTTTCAATCCCCGGTGGCTTACTACACCAGTCGCCATGCTTACGACTTGGCGCCCGGCTACGAAGGATTGGCGAATCCGGATTTCACGCGACCCGTCGCCGAAGGATGTCTCTTCTGCCATTCCGGAACTGCGTTACACGTTGCTGGCACCTCAAACCAATATCGCTCTCCGGCATTTTCGGCGGAGGCGATCACGTGTGAGAGTTGTCATGGCTCGGCGGAAAGACATCTCAGCGACCCCAGGGCGGGCACGATTATCAATCCGGCGAAGCTCGAGCCTGCTGCTCGCGACAGCATCTGCGAACAATGTCACTTGTTGGGAGTGGGCAGGGTGCTGAATCCGGAAAAGAAGTTTGGCGACTTTCGGGCGGGACAACCCCTGGAAGATGTTTTCACCACCTATCGGAATGTTTCGCCACCAGGTTCGGACGCCGAAAAATTCAAGGTCATCAGCCATGTGGAGCAACTCGCGCGAAGCACCTGCGCCCGCAAGAGCGATGGCCGGCTGTGGTGCGGAACCTGTCATGATCCGCACAATAAGCCCGCACAGCCGGTCGAGTTCTTCCGGTCGAAATGCCTTTCCTGCCACATGGAAAAGTTTCCTGCGTCGCATCCGAGTGCAGAGAGTAATTGCATCAGCTGCCACATGCCTCGACGGGATGCCAAGGATGGAGGACATACGGCATTCACCGACCATAGAATCCAGCGACGTCCCGAGCAGCAACAAACTGACGTACAACGAACTCCGCCGGAGACTACCGACATTGCTGCCTGGCGCGAGCCTGCGTCTGATTTGCGGAAGAGGAATCTGGGTATCGCCTACGTGAATGTCGGCGCGGAACGCCGGTCCCCGCCATTTGTCGTCCGCGGTTACCGCATGCTGGCAGAAGTGCAAGACCAGTTCTCCGCCGACAGCGCAGTTTTCACCGCCATGGGTACGGCGCTGCTTCTCGGAAAACAATCGACGGAGGCGGAACTGGCGTTCGAGCGCGCACTGCAGCTCGATCCGAACTCGGCTGCAGGCGAGACCAATGCGGCGTCGGCCTATTTGCAAGCTGGCGATATCGATCGAGCTGTCGCTCACCTGGAGCATGCCGTTGCGATGGATCCGTTACATCTGCCTGCGGATATGCCGCTGATCGATCTTTATAGGCGCCAGGGAAATGCGGCGAAAGCCGCCGAGTTAGCCGACAAAGTGAGCGCGGTTGTGGATCGGCAAACTCTGGATCGGCAATCCGCTGCGGCTACGCAGAGAACCTCACCCGGCAGTTCGCCTGCAATGGCTGATGCGGACTTCAAAAACATCCAGGTGCTCAAGGGTGTTCCCTCGGATCAATTGATCCCCGCCATGCGATTCATTACTGCGTCGCTCGGAGTGGAATGCGCATATTGCCACGTGCAGGATCATTTTGACAAAGATGACAAGAAGCCAAAACGGATCGCGCGCGACATGATGCGAATGATGTTGGCGATCGATCAGAACAGCTTCGAGGGCAATCGGAAAGTCACTTGCTACTCCTGCCACAGGGGTTCGCTCAAACCGAAAGCCGTTCCCGTTGTCGAAGCGGAGTCGAAGCCGCCAGAGGTCACAGTCTCCGGGCTAGAAAACCTTCCCGTCGACATGCCTACGGCAGACCAAGTGATCGACCACTACATTCGTGCGGTGGGGGGAGCGGGTGCGATCGAGAAGATCACCAGCCGCGAGGAGCAGGGCACGGCGACTGTGAATGGAAAGGTCATCCGCGTCGAAGTTTTCGATCAGGAACCGGGCAAGCAGGCCGTGGTCCTGCACACGTCCGCAGGAGACAGCATGACTGTTTTCGATGGTCATGCGGGCTGGTCGAGCCTGCCGGGGCGGCCTGTACGGGATATGCACGGCTCCGATCTTGACGCTGCTCAGATGGACGCGGACCTTCACTTCCCCGTGCACATCAAGCAGGCCTTTGATGAGTTGCAGGTGGAGTATCCAGAAAAGATTGGAGATCGAGAAGCCTACGCGATTTCTTGTAAGAAAGTGGGGCAGCCTCCAGTGAAGCTGTATTTCGATGAACAGTCAGGGCTGCTGGTGCGACTTGTGCGCTACGCTCAGTCGCCGCTCGGCTTGGTTCCAACTCAAATTGACTACGATGATTACCGCACGGTCGACGGGATGCAGACTCCGTACCGCCGGACGGTTGCTCGTCCCGGCGAGAGTTCGAGCATACAACTGGAACAGATCCGGCAAAATATTCCGATCGACGAGGCCAAGTTCGGCAGGCCCACATCGTCGACCGCTGCGCCGCGGAGGCCGTGAGTTTGATGTGCGATGTTTCTTGCGCGAACGATGCGATCGTGAGCGCCTGCCCCCGTTCTTCCCATGAAACTGGTGTATCCTTCCCGGCTATGAGAACAGTACAGACAATCGATTATTCCGAAGCCAGGCGCGCCGTGGATCTGATCGTTGACAAAGCCTTACAGATGCGGAAGGCCGTTGCGGTCGGAGTTGCAGATTCGCACGGTGACCTGATTTGCTTTGCGCGGATGGACGGCGCACCGGTGTCTTCCATCCATATCGCCCAGAACAAGGCTTGGACAGCCGCGCGGGAGCGGAAACCCACAAAGGAAATCGGGGAGAAGGTGAAGCATTCGGAGAAAGGGCACGACATCGCGTACTACGGCGATCCGAGGTATGTGGGGTGGGGCGGCGGGATTCCCGTCCAGAAGAACGGCGAAGTGGTGGGCGCCATCGCGGTCAGCGGCTTATCGTCGGAGGAAGACATCGCCTTGGCTGCGCTCGGCGTGGGATTAATTGCTGGTCCTTAGCGCGCGTCGGATTCAGCGCGGCACAAGGAACGAAAGCTCGCAAAGCCTCTGCCCGGCTATTTGGGCTCTGTGATCCGGAGCGTTTGATCTTCCTCAATCCCGCTCGTCAAAACCTGTTTACGCCCGGACGGCCAATCGACCTCTACCCGGTCAACCTTGTCTGCCTCCCCGAGCCCGAAATAAAGCGGAAGAACGCTCTGAGCCAGATAGCCAGACTTGCCGTCGTTGTACTTGGTGTAAGTTTGCCCGCCGGCGCGCACTCGCACGGTGGCACCGAGCCCGTTGCGATTTGAGCTGGTGCCTTCCAACACGATCTTCAGCCAGTGAATTTTCTTACGTTGGGCGAGATCGCTGACCAGCACCTGCGGCTCGGAATTAAAATCGTTGGTCACGATGTCGAGGTCTCCGTCGTTGTCCAAATCGAATATGACGGAGGAGCGGCTGGAACGTGGCGCCATGACGATTGATTTGCCGCTCTGGCCGACGCAAACTTTGCTGTCCAGTTTTTCCTGCGCCTGCCTCTCTTGCGGGTCAGAACAATCGATTTCAAACCACGGAGTGTAGAGGCTCTTGCGCGGTTCGATTCCGAGAACGAACTCGGCATCGTCAAATTTCTTCCCGCGATCGTTCAACAAGAGAGAATTGATGCCGTAACGGTAGGGATAACTCATCCCGGAGGGAATGAAAATGTCATCCCACCCGTCCGCGTTTAGGTCACCGACGCTAGGGCCCCACGGCCAGTAGGTTTCCACTCCCAGACGATCGGAGACTTCTTCGAACTTCCCGTCTCCCAGATTGTGGTAGAGGGCATTGCCCCAGATGTAGTCGGATTTCGTTCCTTGAATGTAGGCATCGGTCCAGGTGATGTTGGATTTCTTCTTTTCGTTTTCCGGCCCTGGCTCATCGCTCATGTCGGAGTGCATGTCAACGATGAAGAGATCCATAAGCCCGTCGTTGTCGTAGTCGAAAAACTTGATTCCCATGGCACCCCAGGGAGTCTTGGGAAAATACTGATCGGTCTTCTCGACAAACGTCTTGCCACCTTGGTTTTCGTAGTAGTGGCTGTGTCCCTGCATGTTGAGGAAGAAGATGTCGGGCCAGCCATCGCCATTCACGTCTGCGAATGTGGCATCGCCGCACCAGCCGTGCGGTTTCAATCCCACCTCAGCGGTCACGTCCTTGAACTGGTTGTGTCCCATGTTTTTGTAGAGCACGGGATATTCGTAACGCTCTGGGTGCAGGTGTCCGTCGAAGGCATTGGGTATCGCGATGTACTCGCCGTTCGGTCCCTTGTCGTCGTTAGTGTACTTGCCAACGTTGCAGACCAGAAGATCAAGCAGGCCGTCGTTGTCATAGTCGAAGAAAAACGCCCCCGAAGAGTGAGCAACAAGTCCAAGACCTGCTTCCTCGGTAATGTCCTCGAAGTGCCCGTGGCCGTCGTTTTTGAACAGCACATTTCCGCCACGAACCGTGGTGACAAAAAGGTCCTGGCTGCCACTGTTGTCGATATCGGCAAAGGCTGCCGCCACGCTGATCCGGCCGGGTAATCCGACGCCTGCTTCCTGGGTGATGTTCTTAAATTTGCCGCCACCGAGGTTCTTCCATAGTTCGTTTCCGCCCACTTGATTCACAAAGTAGATGTCGTACAGCCCGTCGCCGTCGATGTCGGCCACCGCAACCGCGCTGCCGTGGTCGTAGTGGCCCATCCGCATGTGTTTGGTAACGTCGTCCACGGCGCGATGGGTGAAAGTGATCCCGCTTTCCTTCCGCTTGTCCGAGAATTGAAATTGATAGAACACTTTGAACTGCTTGGCCGCCTCCATCTGAGTTTTCTTCCGGGCAGGAAGAGAATCCCTTCCCATATCGTCTTCGGGATAGCGCTGGCGGACTCCGGAATCGGTGGCGACCGCAGATAGGACGAGGATCGCGACTGGGAGTAATCTTTGGGCGAGGATCAGCAAACGATTGCTGCCTGAACTCATCTCGGTCTCCTGCGGGAACAAGATTGTACTGTAGCCCATGGGCAACCCCAAATGAGAAAATTGGCTTGCAAGCAACTGCATGGATGCATGAAGATGGCTATCCGCAGGCGGTGCAGGGTTTCGATACGGGGAAACATTTTCCAGAGAAACGTTATTCAGAGCTCCAGGGGCGAGGGAAGGGAACGATAATGGCGGGTATGCGTTTCCCCACTTACCTGGCCGTGCGGGCTGCGGTGTTGGCTGTAATGTTGGCTGCGTGCCCCCTCATCGCCGCTCAGATCTCCGGTCAAACCTCCGCTCAGACCGCGGCGGAGCGGGTCGCACCCATTACTTCTGCACTACGGGCGGCGCAATTCGACCAGGCTCTGCAACTGTTGCAGCCCGAACTGCAACTCAGCCCCAAGAATCCGCAACTCTGGACCCTCCGCGGCATTGCTCTTTCCGGCAAGGGAGATAAGAAGGATGCACTCGACGCATTTCGCCACGCGCTGGAGAATTCGCCGGATTATCTGCCCGCGCTCGAAGGGGCGGCGCAGATCGAGTACGAGAACGGGGGGAAAGATGCGGCTGTGTTGTTGCAACATGTTCTGCAGGTGCGTCCGAGCGACCCCACGAGCCACGCCATGTTGGCGGTGTTAGCGTACCGTCGCGGCGACTGTGCCGCCGCAGTGCCGCACTTCGAGCAGAGTGGATCACTTGTGGAAGCTCAACCGGGAGCCTTGCAGGCGTACGGCGATTGCCTGGTGCGGATGAAGGAAACGGAGAAGGCAATTCAGGTCTTTGCTCGCGCGCTGGCGCAGCCGAACTCCGATGCCGGTCTTCGCTGTCAGCTCGCGTCGGTCCAGATCATGGCGCAGCACCCTAAAGATGCCATCGCCACATTGCAGCCTTTGCTGCTAGAAAACGCTACCGACCCTAATATCCTCGACCTGGCAGCTTCCGCCTACGAGGCGGACGGAAATACTCCCGAGGCGGTTCGACTTCTCCGCCAGGCCATCGTGGCGGATCCCCACAACGTCAATCTCTATCTCGATTTTGCCAACGTTTCCATCGACCACCAGTCCTTCCAGGTCGGT
>Ga0181523_10004253_pt1 | contig 12497 bp, 13 predicted proteins | sample PEATcosm2014_Bin_43_FD_119752 | JGI IMG/M metagenome (GOLD analysis project Ga0181523, IMG submission 119752) | Peatland microbial communities from MTU Mesocosm Facility, Houghton, MI, USA - PEATcosm2014_Bin05_30_metaG | ecosystem: Environmental > Terrestrial > Soil > Wetlands > Peat | place... | reverse complement strand
CCTGCATTTTTATCGTCTCGAACGAAGTCGGGATGGGGATCGTGCCGGAGAACACGCTGGCGAGAAGGTTCCGCGATCTCGCCGGGACCTTGAACCGCCGTGTTGCGGAGATTGCAAACGAGGTCTACCTGGTTGCAGCGGGGATACCGCTGAAAATTAAATAATGCCAGGGCGGGGTCGTACCCGTCCCTACAGTCTAAGGAGATTGGAAATGGATCTGCTGAATGAAACGCTGAAAAGGGTCGGCCCGCTGAATGAGGAATTCGCTGTTACCGCACAAAAGCATCTCGACAATCTGACGAAGCCACCGAGCAGCCTTGGCAGGCTCGAAGAATTCGCGCGCAGGCTTGTCACGATCACCGAAAATACAAGCCCGCTGCTCGACAAGAAAGTCATCTTCACCTTTGCCGGCGATCACGGCATAACGGCTGAAGGGGTTTCCGCATATCCAAAAGAGGTGACACCCCAGATGGTCTTCAATTTCTTGCGTGGTGGAGCGGGCATAAATGTTCTCGGGAGACACGCCGGTGCAGAGGTAGTCGTTGTCGATATTGGCGTGGATTACGATTTCGGCGATGTCGAGGGGCTTGTAAACATGAAAGTCATTAACGGCACAAGGAACTTTGCCCGCGAAGCTGCTATGACACGTCAGGAGGCGATGCGCTGCATAGAGACCGGCATCAACCTCGCGAACAGCTATGCAGGAAAAGGCTACAAGATTTTTGGCACCGGAGAAATGGGAATCGGCAATACAACGCCGTCAAGCGCAATTGCATCGGTCCTAACCGGGCGACCCATTGCAGAAGTTACAGGTAGAGGGACGGGAATATCCGACGACTCCCTTAAGAACAAGATTAAGGTGATCGAGCTAGGGATAAAATTGAACAAGCCTGATGCAGGAGACCCGCTGGACGTCCTGGCGAAAGTAGGCGGGACGGAGATCGGCGGTATAGCCGGGATCGTTCTGGGCGCTGCGGCCAACAGGATACCAGTGGTAATCGACGGCTTCATATCTACAGCCGGTGCCCTCATAGCATATTGCATCGAACCGAAGACAAGAGAATACATGTTTGCAGCGCACAATTCAGTTGAGATCGGACATAACGCCATGTTGGAAAAGATGGGCTTGCGGCCGATCCTCGACCTCGACCTGCGACTCGGCGAAGGCACAGGAGCAGCACTCGCCATGCTTCTCATCGACGCCGGGCTGAAGATATACAAGGAGATGGCAACCTTCGGCGAAGCAGGGGTGTCGTCGGAAATCATCAACTAATATTTCAGCAACAAACGGAAGGGCTATGCGCTCAATCTTATTAGCCATACAGTTTCTGACCATTCTGCCAGTCAGGCTCAAGGGAGAGATCTCTGAGAGCGATATCGCCCGTTGTGCGGCCTTCTTTCCGCTTGTCGGGGCAGTGCAAGGGCTCATGCTGTTTACGGCAGCCGTTATGCTCAGCATGATATTCCCTGCTGATGTCGTGAGCGGGTTCGTTATAGCGCTTGCAATCATAATTAACGGCGGATTCCATCTCGATGGCTTGGCAGACACATTTGATGCCCTTGCAGTGAAATCTTCCGGCGATCCGGTGAGGGACGGGGCAAAGAGGCTCTCCGTTATGAAAGACAGTGTTACAGGAGCGATAGGCGTCGTGGCGATCGTAACGGTCATCCTCCTGAAGTTTATCCTGATCAAGAACGTTCTTTCCTTCCCTGTTCCGCTCACGGCGTTCCTCGTGTTCTCTTTCATGCCTGTATTCTCAAAGTGGATCATGGTGCCGGCCATGTATCACGGGACATCCGCCAGGAATGACGGGCTCGGAAGGCTGTTCATCGGACCTTCATCTTCGAACATTCTGATTATTTCATCCGCCATTGCGCTTGTGCTCTTCATTCTGACATTGCTGCTTCCCGTTTCGCATTACTACGGCCTGCATGTCTTGCTTCTCGCCGGACTCTTTCCTGCAGGATATCTGCTTGCACTGGCGGGAGTCGGCTTCTTCACATGGAGATTCGGCGGGCTCACGGGCGATACGCTCGGGTCATTGAGCGAACTAGGTGAAATATTTTATCTCACTGGGTCATTCATATGGCTACAACACTTTATCTGATACGCCACGGCGCGACCGTGGGCAATGAGGAGAAGCGATACAAGGGAAGTATAGATGTGCCGATGTCAGACGATGGAGTCGGACAGATCAAACGCTCGACAGAGTTCATACAGACGACGCTGCGCGCCTCTTCGCTGTCCGCCGTCTATGCGTCTCCGCTTTCGAGAGCACTGAAGAGCGCCGAATTATTGGCCGGGCCATTCGGACTGACGCCTGTGATAATTCCGGATCTCAGGGAACGCCATTTCGGCAAATGGGAGGGCATGACATTCAATGAGATACGCGAGAAGTATCCAGATGAATTCGCCGCTTGGGCCAAAAATCCGCTGAAGCACAGCCCCAGGGGCGGGGAGAGCACGCTCGAAGTACGTGACAGGGCGATTGGCGCGCTTGAACTGATATTGATGCACCACGGCGGAGATGATAAGATAGCAATAGCAGCTCACGGTGGCGTAAACAGAATCATCCTCTGTCATTTAATGAATGTACCTCTCGATCAAATATTTCGCATCGAACAGGACAACGCAGCAGTGAATATCATCAACTTTTATGATAATTATCCAGTGGTGAAACTGCTCAATGGAGGGCCTATTGTCTAAGGCACTGATGATCCAAGGCACGGGATCCGGAGCAGGCAAGAGTCTGCTCGTTACAGCCCTTTGTCGTATATTGAGTGACAGGGGACTGAACATTGCGCCCTTCAAATCCCAGAACATGGCTCTAAATTCATTCATCACCGGGGGAGGGGGCGAGATCGGCAGGGCGCAGGCGCTGCAGGCCGAAGCCGCGCGGATCGATCCGACAGTGGACATGAACCCCATACTGCTCAAGGCCCAGGGTGAAAGAGGCTGCCAGGTCGTTATCCACGGCAAGGTATACAAGAGCATGAAGGCCTTCGAATATTATGCGTTCAAAAATCAGGCGTGGGAGGCGGCAAAGGCCTCTTTTGATTCCCTTTCAGCGAAGCACGACATTATTGTTATCGAAGGAGCCGGAAGCCCGGCAGAGATAAACCTGATGGAAATGGATATCGTCAATATGCATGTCGCGAAGTATGCTAAGGCGCCTGTTCTTCTTGTGGGGGATATAGACAGGGGTGGGGTCTTCGCCTCCCTGTATGGGACGGTGAAGCTACTCGGAAAAGATCGCCGTCATATCAAGGGCTTTATCATCAACAAGTTTCGCGGTGATGCCGATATCCTCAACCCTGGCCTCGATATGATAAGGGAAAAGACCGCCATCCCGGTGATCGGAGTGCTGCCATATTTCGATTGCACCGGACTGCCAGAGGAAGACGGCCTGGCTCTTTCACGAGCGGCCTCCATTAACGCATCTCCTGGAAAAAACATCCGCATCGTGATCGTGCGGCTCAAGTACATCTCCAATTTCACTGACTTCGATGCCTTGATGCATGAGCCCGACGCAGAGGTGATCTTCTCTGACAATCCTAGTGACATAGAAAATTGTGACATGGTTATAATCCCAGGGACTAAGAATACCGTTAAGGACCTTCTCCACCTGAGAGAGACGGGACTGGACAGGAGCATCGAAAGAGCATATGTAAAAGGTATCGGTGTAGTAGGCATCTGCGGCGGATACCAGATGCTGGGTCGCCGCATATGCGATCCGCACGGCGTCGAAAGCCCTCACCGTGAAATAGACGGAATAGGATTGCTAGATATCGAGACTAACTTCGAGAATAAAAAAACAACATGCCGGGTCGAGGCATCCATCATCGGTGACCATTGCCCATTTGGTGCTTCAAATACCGGAACGCATTTGCACGGTTATGAGATACACATGGGAACGAGCAGCGGCGATATCGGTATCTTCAGGCTGCGCCGTCTTCCCGATAATGGAGACGAGGTCTTTGACGGGTCGATTAAGGGCCATTGCTGGGGTACCTATATCCATGGAATTTTCGATAATGACTTGTTAAGACGCGCGGTCATCAATGGCTTGAGAGCAAAGAGACATCTGCCCCCCCTTGAAAGCAGGATTAATTATGCCGCTATTAAGGACAGGGCCATAGACGGGATAGCTTCAATGGTAAAAGAAAATATCGACATGGAATTCGTCGACAGGCTTCTGAAACTATGACTGAAATACTAATACTCATTGCGGCCTTTTTTCTGGATCTCGCTGTCGGAGACCCGCGCGGGCTGCCCCATCCCGTAAGAATAATCGGCAAGGGCATAAACGTGATGGAAAACGTCATCAGGAGATGCGGCAAGACAAAGAAACTCTTGAAAGCGGGTGGTGCCATCCTGGCGTTTTCAATCGTCACTGCTGTTTTTCTTTTGACCTTCGCACTCAATAGACTGATACTCCAAGGATTGACGACCGGCGGTTCATTGGCAGTTTTCGGAATTATAGCTTCTATTGTTCTAACTGCGACCACAATTGCGGTAAAAGACCTCCTCGATTCGGCAAAGAAAGTAATCACCTCGGTAAAAGCCGGGGTTGCAACTGAGGCAAAGCAAAATCTTGGCATGATCGTGGGCCGCGACACTGCGTGTCTTACCGACAAGGGGATGCTGAAGGCAACGATTGAGACTCTGGCGGAAAATTTATCCGATGGCATCGTGGCCCCTCTCTTCTATTTTGCTGTCGGCGGGCTGCCTCTCGCAATGGCATACAAGGCTGTAAATACGCTAGATTCGATGGTGGGATATAAGAACGATAAATATATCGACCTCGGCTGGGCGTCTGCAAGGCTGGATGATATCGCCAATTACCTGCCTGCACGCATCGCCGGAGGTTTGATAGTGATATCGGTCGGAATTTACCGCTCGTTTTCGCGGACAAGTTCTTCCTTAGCGACGGCTGGCGGTGCCCTTGCTGTTATGCTTCGCGACGGACGGAACCATGCGAGCCCCAATAGCGGAGTCCCCGAGGCGGCGATGGCGGGAGGGCTCGGAGTCCAGCTCGGAGGCCCTTCGACATACGGAGGAATTCTCATAGAGAAGCCATATATCGGTGAGGAAATAAATACCGATTACCTTGCCGCCGCTGAGCGCACGCTGGTAATTATTTTGATCGCATCCTTCCTTGACCTCGCTGTCTCGATTACCATGACGTTTATGAGGAGCCTGCTATGATAGAGCATGGGGGAGATGTTTATACTGCCGCAAGAGAGCTCGTGATACCTGCGGACAGTATCATCGATTTCAGCGCTTCGATAAACCCGCTCGGCACACCGGCGAGCGTGATGTCCGAACTACGTCGCCATCTGAAGGACCTGCGCCATTACCCTGACCCGTCAGCTGCAGAACTCGTCGATGAGATAGCGAGGTCGACCGGTCTTGACCCGAGGATGATACTCTGCGGAAACGGAAGCACAGAGCTTATCTATCTCGTGGCTCGGGCCTTGCGGCCGGAACGGGTGCTCATTCCGGCTCCGGCATTCGCAGAGTACGAGCGGGCATGCATCGCGGCTTCTCATTTTAACGGGAGCCACTCAAACACCGAGATAATTAAATATTATCATATCGAGGCAAAAGACCAGTTTCGCCTTAATGCGGATGCCTTTATTGACGCGATGAAAGATCGCGATCTGACGTTCATCTGCAATCCGAACAATCCTACCGGGCAGCTCATCAGGAAATCTGACATGGTCCTGATAGCGGATGCGGCACGGAAGTCGGGGTGTTGCCTCGTAGTCGATGAGGCCTTCATCGATTTCATCCCCGGCGAATCGATTATTAAAAAGGTCGCGAAAAATCCTTCCCTGATTGTCATCAGGTCCCTAACCAAATTTTTCGCCCTTTCGGGGTTGAGAATAGGATACGCCGTGATCAATCCCGATCTGCTGGGTACGATATCCAGGCTTAAGGAACCGTGGACGGTGAACAGCCTGGCTCAAGTTGCAGGTATAACCGCGCTTAAGGATACTGCTTATCAAAGCAGGACCTTCAATTTGCTAAAAAAAGAGAAGGACTATCTCGAAAAGGGACTCAAAGATCTGGGATTAGACTATTACCCGTCTCCCGTGAACTTCTATCTGATACGGCATGATAATGCGTATAATATAGTTTTACAGTTGCGAGAACAGGGCATATTGGTCAGAGATTGTTCGAACTTCAACAGTCTTGACCGTTCCTATATCAGGATAGCAGTGAGGACGCGCAGGGAAAATATGCGCCTGCTGACGGCGCTGGCAAAACTATGAAAGGCATCGTAATAGCCGGTACCCACAGCGGATGCGGGAAGACTACAGTTACCCTCGGTCTTCTGGCAGCATTGACGGCACGAGGCATCTCGGTGCAGTCATTCAAGGCGGGACCCGATTTCATCGATGCCGGAATCCATCGGCTCGCAACCGGCAGGCAGTCAATCAATCTCGATCTTTGGATGTGCGGTGAAGAGGGCGTACGGAACTCCTTCTGCAGGTACGCGCGCATGGGAGAGATATCCGTTATCGAAGGTGTCATGGGGCTTTTTGACGGCGATCAGGGCACGTCGGCACTAGCCTGCATGCTCGGGCTGCCAGTGATACTCGTGGTGGATGCATACGGAATGGCTGAAAGCGCGGGGGCTTTAGTACAGGGATACTCAGCGTGGGCGTCATCGAGCGGCATAACGCTCGCAGGTGTCATCTTCAACCGCGTCGGGTCTGAACGCCATTTCGAACGACTGAATAATGCCGTGCAGGATGTCGAAGTGCTTGGATATCTCCCGAGAGATGCGGATATCGAAATGCCTTCCCGCCATCTGGGGCTTGCCACGGCAGAAGAGATGCCCATGAGCAGGATACAGATCGAGTCGCTTGCTGAAAAGATAGAGAAACATGTTAGTATCGGACGCATCCGCGATCTGTCGGATGCCGGAGATGAAGACACTTGCGAACGTTTTGTCTCCAGGCCGGGACGTATTGCTTTGACCATGAGAATCGCGATTGCGCGTGATGTTGCCTTTTCCTTTTATTACGCTGAAAACCTAGACCTCCTTCGCGACGCAGGGGCAGAGATCGTCTTCTTCAGCCCCTTATGGGACAGTGAGCTCCCCCCGGATATCAATGCTATCTATCTAGGGGGCGGGTATCCGGAACTGTACGCCGGTCAACTTTCCGCTAACATCGCTATACTGTCCGCCATTCGAGCATGGGTCGCCGCGGGCAGACCGGTCTATGCGGAATGCGGAGGACTTATGTACCTGTCCAGGGGAATCCGTGATTTCGAAGGGCGTTTTTTCGAAATGGCGGGCATATTCCCCTTCGAAACAGCAATGCAGAGACGTAGAAGCCGTCTCGGCTATCGAGAGATCAGGCTGAAGGAATCATGCATCCTCGGCCGCGCAGGAGCAATACTTCGTGGACACGAATTCCACTACTCCAACATCCCGTCTGGACAGGATATGAAAGAATCCGCCGTCGAAAAGATATACGCTGCAGTCGACGCGCAAGGCCGGCCGCAAGAATGCAAGGGGTACCGCGTCGGCCAGGTGCTGGCCAGTTATGTTCATGTTCATCTCGCGAGCAACCAGAGGTCGGCGCGCCATTTTATAAATTTCATCAAGGAGAATACATGGTCCGTCCAATCATAATATCTAATCTCAGGAGGAAGCATTGTGACCGTATCTAATACCGTCGGTTCAAAGCCCGAACGGATCATCATCATAGGACATGGCAGCCCCCGTAAGGAGGCAAATACGATCGATTCACTTGCAGAATCCCTTCATACCGAATTGCATCCCGGTTGCAGCGATCATTGCGTTACAGGTGCTTACTTGCAGTTTTCGGATCCGGATATCGAGACAGTAATAGAGAAAAACGTCGCTGAAGGCGCCGTTCGCATTATCCTGCACCCCTTCTTTCTGAATGCTGGCATGCATGTGACGAAGGACATCCCTGAACTGATCGAAAGTGCAAAGCAGAAATATCCCGGAGTGGACTTCATCTACACAGAACCTCTTGGCATGCACGAAAAACTTGTGGATATTGTCAAAGAACGTATATCTGCAAGCCGTGGCTATGCGCCTGCAGACATCGAAAAGAGGAGCTTCGAGATCATCGGGGAAGAAGGTGATCTGAGCGGCTTTCCGGCAGAGCGCATCCCGATCATAAAGCGGGTCATCCATGCAACTGCGGATTTCGAGTTGGGGCAGACGCTTAAATTTCATCCTGACGCGATAAGGACTGGAATAGAAGCAATCCGGTCGGGCAAAGACATACTCACCGACGTCGAGATGGTGCGGACCGGCATAAACAAGCGCTTGCTCTCGAAATGGGGTGGGAAGGTCACTTGCAATATTGTAGGGGCAACTCCGCCCACGGCGAATGGTTGCCCATCCGAAATACCTGAAACGAACGGACACTCCGGCAACAAAACCCGGTCGGAAAGAGGGATCGAACTCGCCCTGAAAGAAAATCATAACATCGGTATCATTGCTGTCGGTAATGCTCCGACGGCGCTGTTGAAGGTAATCGATATATTCAATTCAGAATCTGAGATCTCGAAAGGGCGACCACATGGGATCGCCCCTACAATTTTAGTGGTCGGTGTTCCCGTTGGCTTTGTCAAGGCATACGAATCCAAGGCACTGCTCGCATCCAAGGACTTTCCCTTCATAACAAATCTGAGCAGGAAAGGCGGCAGCACTGTTGCAGCCGCGATTGTAAACGCATTGCTGAAAATGGCTGAAGAGGGGATTAGCAGAAAATGATGTATTCAAATGTATGCGTTGCATTTATCGCCGCATTCCTCATTTGTTTGCCCTGCAGCGCGCTTGCAATGCATATTTCTGAGGGTTTATTGCCTTTTAACTGGGCTGCATTATGGTTTGCTGTAGCCGCGCCATTTTTAGCCTATGGATTGTTCCGGTTAAAGAAAATATCCAAAACCGATATATCCTTTAAACCTCTGGTAGGCCTAATGACGGCTGTGGTCTTTATTATCTCTTGCATGCCTATCCCTGTGCCGACTGCTGGCACATGCTCACATCCCTGCGGAACGGGAATGTCAGCCATACTGCTCGGCCCCCCCAGCAGCATCTTGATTGCCGCAGCGGCCCTTCTTATTCAGGCGCTTTTCCTCTCGCATGGTGGGTTGAGCACATGGGGAGCTAATATTGTTTCTATGGGAGTAATGGGATCATTTGCAGGATATGGTACATTCATACTATTAAGAGCATTGCGGATCAATCTGTCGGTTGCAGGCTTCTTTGCGGGGTTATTTGCCGATTGGGCAACCTACCTGAGCACATCTATTATGCTTGCATCCGGCATTAAAGGTGCTGATCCTTTTATGCCTATATTGACCAAGATCGTCATTTCCTTCATCCCAACTCAGCTGCCGCTGGGAATTCTGGAAGGTGCAATGACCGCAGGCTTAGTGGTAATGCTCGCAAAGAGAAGACCTGACCTCCTCATAAAGATGAACGTGATGAAGTCCGGAGAGGCGGGAGTATGAAAACTCTCGCTGCTGCAGTTATATTTTTATTATTGGCTATCTTATGTAGTCTATCGATTGCCATTGCTGATCAAGACCGATGGCCTGGAGTTGATGAATCGGTAGTCCAAAAAATAGCGCAAGAGCATGGCAGGAAAGCACATGCGCCGCTCATTGACACTGACCAGGGAGACTTGCTGCTCTTTGTTTTCCTGATAGCAGGGACAATAGGTGGATTCGCGGCAGGTTATTACTGGAGGATACTCATGGTTGAAAGAGCGCCTAAAGTTAATAAAGAAAAAACCTGATGCAATTATTTTTCGAACATTTAAAAAAAGACCACCTTCTCTCCGGCATCGACGCGAGGATCAAGCTGATCGTCGCAATCGTCCTGCTCATGCTGGTATTGAGCTACAAGGGCTTTGTCTTTCCCCTGGTCGTAGCAATCCTGGGGTTCGGTTTATGCCTGTGCATGAAGATACCTCTCCAGGTATTCGCCCTGCGCTTTTCCGAGCCGCTTTTTATCGCATTGGTCCTGGTAGCGCTGAAATGTTTTTTCTCGGGCAGTGATGTCATGTTTTCTCTTAATCTATTGGGCCTTGATATAGCGGGACACAAAGACGGTCTGATCGACGGCCTCATGATAGCATGCAGAATAGCAGGAGCGGTCTCTATTGCGGCGGTGCTTGGATTCTCGACCCCGTTCACCAGGCTGATGGCAGGCCTTTCATGGCTTAAAGTGCCCAAGGGGTTCATTGAGGTCCTGATGTTTGCCTACAGATATATCTTCGTGCTGCTTGAAGATGCCCTTGTAATCTATAATGCTCAAAAGAACAGGCTCGGCTATTCGTCCATCAGGCGCGGATTGACATCGTTCGGTACGCTTGCAGGTTCTTTAACGCTGAAAGCCTTCGAGACGAGCCAGAACACCACCGTTGCGATGGTCCAGCGTGGTTATGACGGAAACATACCGATGTTGAAACATGCTCCGTTCCGGTCTTCCGAAGTTGCATGCTCGATCATATTCATCATTATCATGGGGGCAATATGGAAAATATGACCGGACGGAACAGTGACAGCGATGAGCGTGGACTGAGGACGCGGCTGTCGGTCAGGATCGATTCGTACGCGTATCCTGATGGAACCAATGCCCTGTCGGAAATGGCCCTTGATATAAGGGCGGGTGAATTTGCGGGCATCCTTGGTTCTAACGGTTCCGGGAAGACGACCCTGCTTAAAGTGATGGACGGTCTGATGAAAGATTTCAAGGGCAATGTTCTACTTGACGGAATGGATTTACGAAAACTCTCGCCAAAAGAAATATACAGAAAAGTTGGTCTGGTATTCCAGAACCCCGACGATCAGCTATTTGCATCTACTGTCTTCGAAGATGTGGCATTCGGGCCCACTAACATGGGGTTCCCTGAAAAGGATGTCTCGGAGCGGGTAAAAAACGCCCTTGCAGCAGTGGACATGTCGGGATATGCGAAGAAATCGATCCATAACCTCAGCTTCGGCCAGAAGAAGAGGATCTGCATTGCGGGACTCCTCGCCATGGGTCACGATATCCTTTTACTCGATGAACCCACGGCAGGACTGGATCCCATGGGTGAGTACAGGATGATGCATCTCCTTCAGAAACTGAACAGAGAGAACGGAGTTACGATAGTCATGGCTACGCACAGCGTAGATTTAGTTCCGCTCTTCCTGCATAAGCTATACATATTGAGCAAGGGTGCAATTGTGAGGGGGGGCACTCCAGAGGATGTATTCACCGCGCCCGAAGAGATGGCGAACGTGAAGCTCAGACTGCCCCATATTGCGGAGCTGATCCACAGCCTCAAGCATAAAGACAAATTGCCCTTTGATAAATTACCTCTGACTATAGGCGAGGCGAGGCGGGAAATATTGAAGGTCGCCTCGAAATCGAAAGATTGAAGGGATGAGAAAAGGATACATCCAAGTCTATACCGGCGAAGGAAAAGGCAAGACAACCGCGGCCCTCGGTCTCGCGATACGCGCTGCTGGCGCCGGGCACAGAGTCTATTTCGCCCAATTCGTCAAGAAGAGAATATGCAGCGAGCATAAAGCCCTCGGGCGCTTCAGCGATCTGATCACCGTCAAACGATTCGGAACAGGCTTTCTGAGAGGGCATGCACGCACAGGGGACGAACTGGAGGCGGCCCTCAAGGGATTGGATGAAATCGATCAGGCAATCTCATCGACCGCATACGATGTGGTGATACTGGATGAGATTAATGTCGCACTGCATGCCGGGCTTGTCGATGTCGACTGCCTACTGAGAATCCTCGATGCCAAACCGCCGTTGGTTGAGATCGTGCTTACGGGAAGGCATGCCGACCCGCGAGTCATCGAGAAGGCCGACTTGGTAACTGAAATGAGGGAGATAAAACATTATATGACAAAAGGCGTCAAGGCCCGAACCGGCATAGAGATGTAAGTCAACCATTCGGCATTTCAATCCCGAGCATGTTAAGTGTCCTAAAGGGTACGCGCATGCTCTAGTTGACCAGGCTCAGAGTATTAACACTACATTACCGACGAATACATAGGCACCTTGGGATGCTCGCCAGTCCCAGGCTCTGCGGCAGACAGTTAAACAGGTGTAAGGGTGAAGCCCGTGCTGCCTGCATATAAACCTTCGGATAACAACTTTACCCGCGTAAGTGGAGATTAACGGAGTAGTCCAATGCAGCGTGTTTTTGTAGTAAGTAGCACCAGACAACAGCTCATGCCCTGCACTGCGGCAAGGGCAAGGATGCTACTGCGTGGGAGGAAGGCAGCGGTCCTCAGGCGCTATCCCTTCACGATTATCCTCAAGGCCCGCACAGATGGAGATTTACAGCCGATCGAGCTAAAAGCCGATCCGGGCAGCAAGGTCACCGGAGTTGCACTTGTCGCCGATTACGCAAAGCGCGGCAAGACGGTTGTCTGGGCCATGGATCTTCAACACAGAGGGCAAGCTATTAAAGACGCCCTT
>Ga0181523_10004252_pt1 | contig 12497 bp, 8 predicted proteins | sample PEATcosm2014_Bin_43_FD_119752 | JGI IMG/M metagenome (GOLD analysis project Ga0181523, IMG submission 119752) | Peatland microbial communities from MTU Mesocosm Facility, Houghton, MI, USA - PEATcosm2014_Bin05_30_metaG | ecosystem: Environmental > Terrestrial > Soil > Wetlands > Peat | place... | reverse complement strand
GCGGGTCAGGACGAGAGCACCTGGGTGCTGACGTCTTACCTGGTTTCGAATGCCATCGTGCTGCCGCTGAGCGGTTGGCTCTCGTCGATTGTCGGGCGCAAGAATTTCTACATGGGTTGCGTGGCGCTGTTTACCGTCAGTTCGTTCCTGTGCGGGTTTGCGCCCAATCTGTCCATGCTCATTTTCTTCCGCGTCCTTCAGGGTGTGGGCGGTGGCGGCTTGCAGCCCAGCGAACAGGCGATCCTCGCCGATACGTTTCCTCCGGCCAAGCGCGGCATGGCATTTGCCGTTTATGGCATCGCGGTGGTGATGGCGCCGGCAATCGGTCCCACGCTCGGCGGCTGGATCACCGACAACTTTACCTGGCGCTGGATTTTCTTCATCAACATTCCAGTCGGCATTCTTTCGCTGGCGCTGACCACGCGGCTGATTCAGGATCCTCCGTACTTCAAGCGCCGCCGGCTGAGCGAAACGAAGATCGACTACACCGGGCTCGGATTTGTCGCGCTCGGACTCGGCACGCTGCAAGTGATCCTCGACAAGGGACAGCGCGACGACTGGTTCGAATCGGATTTCATCGTGTGGATGACGGTGGTCTCAGCCGCGTCACTGATCTTTGTGATCTTTTGGGAATGGCACCACAAAGATCCCATCATCGACTTGCATTTGTTTCGCCTGCGCAGCTTCGCGACGGCGAACTGTCTGATGTTCATGCTGGGATTTGCGCTGCTCGGCAGCACGCTGCTGCTGCCACAGTTCATGCAGACGCTGCTGGGCTACACCGCGGAACGCTCCGGGTTGGCGCTGATGCCGGGCGGTTTCACGATCATGATGGCCATGCCGCTGGTCGGGTTTCTGCTCTCGCGGTACAGTCCGCGCTGGCTCATGCTGTTTGGCTTGTCGATGCTGTCGTTTTCGTTATTTCGAATGACCACGTTCGACCTGGGCGTCGATTTCCGCACGGTGATGATGGCGCGGGTCTTGCAGTCTTTGGGACTCGCGTTTCTTTTTGTGCCCATCAACACGGCGGCCTATTCGGGTCTACCGCGCGACAAGAACAATGCGGCGTCCGGCTTGATGAATCTCGCCCGCAACATTGGCGGCAGCGTCGGCATTTCCTTTGTCACGACCGGCCTGGCGCGGCGGGCGCAGTTTCACCAGGCGCGGCTGGCGGCGAACCTGAGTGCCGCCAATCCGAAGTTTGAGTCGGTGTTGCGCGGCATGACGAATACTTTTTCGGGCAGCGGCGCCGGGCCGGGTTTCGGAACTGGATCGGCGCAGCAGCACGCGTATGCCATGATCCAGGCGAACCTCATCCGGCAGTCGACCATGCTGGCCTACATCGATAATTTCTGGGTGCTCGGGGTCGCCATCGCCTGCCTGATTCCCGCCGTCTTTCTGATCAAGAAAGGGAAGCCGGCAGGCGAGATCGTGGCTCACTAGTGGAGAGCGGGGCGTCCGCCGTATTACCAACGGAGGGTGGCAATGTTTCGCATTATTACTCTGGAACGGGAATTTGGCAGCGGCGGCGGAGGCATTGCCTGCGAACTGGCCCGCCACTTGGGCTGGAAGTTATGGGACCAGCAACTGACCAGCGAGATTGCCAAGCGCGCGCAGGTGGCGGAATCGGCAGTGGCCTCGTGCGATGAGCGTGTCGACAGCCGCTTCTACCGTTTAGCGAAGGCCTTCTGGCGGGGCAGTTACGAACGAAGCATTCCTCTAGCCGATTCGCTGGCGTTTGATACCGACCGCATGATGGCCATGGTGGGAGAGATCATGTGCACGATTGCGGCGGAAGGCAACGCGGTGATTGTCGGCCGCGGCGGCCCGTTTTTCCTGCGCGAACGCGAAGACACTTTTCGCGTCTTCACCTATGCCTCGCACGACGAAAAAATCCGCCGCCTGCTGGCCATGGGCAAGAAACGCGAAGACGCCGAAGATCTGGTGGAGAATGTGGACAAAGAGCGAATGGCCTACATCAAACACTATTTCAATGCCGACTGGCCGACGCGCAGCCTCTATCACCTCATGATCAACACCGTGGTCGGAGACGAGAACGTAATCGCCACGATTCTCAGTGGCATGCAGAGGCTTGAAGCTCATCCCATGGAGACGGGCCTCCGCGGCATTCGTTGAAGGTTCGAATCAGCGGCTGGATTTGCGGGCTACGGCTATCAACCGCTTGGCTTCCAGATCGTAAGCGGAACCTTGTAGATCTCCGAACAACTGCACTTGCTCAAAGCCGCAGCTCAACAGGCGATCTTTGAGTTCACGGCCGGAGTAGAGGGCGTGCTCAAAGCTGAAGCTTCGGGTGCGGCCGTCTTTTATCAGGATCCACTCCGAGGCAACACGGGACCAATCATCGCGAAGTTGCGGACGCTGCACCAGCAACGAGCCGTCTGCGAGTTCGGTGCTGATTGTGTTTTGCCAGGTTCGCGCCAGCCGTTCTTTACCCACAACCTCAATCACCAGCACTCCGGTCTTTTTTAGGCTCTGATGAATGTTGCAGAGCACTCGGAGATCGTCTTGCTCATCTTTGAAGTATCCAAATGACGTGAAGAGGTTGCAGGCCAGGTCAAACGCTTCGGGACGAACGAAGGTGCGCATGTCTTCCATGATCCATTCGATGGATGCGCCGGCCTTGGACGCGTGCTCCCGTGCCCGGTCCAGGAGAAATGGAGAGCGATCGACCCCTGTGACCTGAAAACCGCATTGCGCGAACTCCACCGCATGCCGCCCTGGTCCACAACAGAGATCGAGCAGGCTGCCCGCGCTGCATTGGGTGAGCGTGACGATCCGGCTGACCTCCTCCTTGGCGGCAGCAAAGCGTTCCGGAGGAAACATGTAGGGATAGAAGTCGCGCCAGAAGTCTTCGTTTTCGAACCATTCCATAGAACGAAATCATAGAACCGCAATGATAGAACCGAATCAAAGAAACGGAGTTTGCAACTCGTGCGATGTGATTGGCGGGGGCTGCGTCCTCTTGGAGGGGGCAAAGCCCCGTCACCACTCACCCCGCCACCACACGCTAGTTGGGTTTCTTTTTTCCGAGAAGGCCGCCCAATCCGCTCAAACTCTTGCTGCCATTTACCAAGCCCTTCACTTGACTGTTGACGATCGCCTTCATATCCGGGGTGAAGGTTGGGTTGGAAGTTGTGCCTCCAACGGTCACGGGGATGCCGCCCGATCCGGCGCCGACGACCTTGGTGAGACCGGCACCCACTCCGGCCAGGTTGGCCACCATTTTGAAGTCGAGTTCCTTGTTGGGGCTGATGGTGCCGGCGCCGGTGACGGTTCCGAGCGACGGGACCACCACGTTGATCTTGTCGAGGCGCATACCCTCGGGACCGTTCCGCACGTCGGAACTAAGGTTCTCGATCGCGGTGTCTTTCCCGTTTCCTTTGCCACCCAGCCCGGGGATTGCCGAGAGCTTCGATTCCAGGTTGAACCCTTCGAGGGCCGAATTGCTCAGCTTTACCGAGCCGGTGGAGACGATCTTGTCGAGCGGACCCACGGAGTCGACGTCGACCGTAATCGTTCCGCCCTTGAGCTTCGAACCGGTGGGAAGAACTACTCCGAGCGCGGGGAGCATGCCTTCAAGGTCGTCGACTGGCATGGCTTGTCCCGTCAGCCTCATGTGGACCGAAGTGGTTTCGCCATGCATATCGTAAGTGCCAGTGAGTTTCGCCAGCGCCTTGCCGATGGCGACGTCGCCCTGCGCGAGTTTTCCAGACTCATTCTTCAGATCGTGCTCCACCGCGAAGACAACCTGAATGGGCACTGCGGCGGGAGAGCCCTTGGGCACCAGCTTTAACGACGTGGCCTTCAAGGTTCCGCTAGCCTTCGCGTTCTGGCCATCGGAAGTCAGGGTGCCATCGAAATCAGCCGTGCCGGCGATGCCCAGCGCCTGGTCGACGAAAGCCGACTGAGAGAGATCTACCTTGTTAGCACTGATCTTTGCCTGCACCGGAGTGAGCGAGGCGTCGGTCGGGTTAATCGGACCGGCGGTGCCGTCCAATTTAAAGCTGCCGCCGCCGGGGAGCTTGGCGGAGACGACCACGGGAAATGCAGTAGTAAAAGAAAAATTGCGCATTGTTACGTCGAGCTGGTCGTAGACGATGGGGCTGCGCTTACCGGTGGTGGATCCAAGAGTGATGGTTCCGTCGGTGAGGTCAAGTTCGGCTACGTTCACATTCGCCGGTGCACCAGAGGTTTTTGCGGCTTGCGCGGGCTGATTTCCGGCTCGATTTCCGAGGGAGGAGAAGTTCCAAACGCCATCGCGGTCGCGCAGCAAAGCGATTTGGGGATTTTCGATGCGGAGGTCGGTGACGTTAAGCTGCTTGCTGAAAATGAGGGGTATCAGTTCGACCCCCACCTTCAGCCTTTTCGCCTGGATAAACGGGGCGCTGCTGAACTTGGGATCGTCCGCGATCGCGAGCTGGTCGGCTTCTACGCTGCCGGAGAAGATACTGAGTCCTAAATTACCGACCTTCACCGGCCGTCCCAGAGCCGAGCTGAGGTTCGACTCAATCTGGGGACGGAAACTGTTGACGTTTACCAGGAACGGGACCGCAATGATCACAACAATCAAAACGGCGATAACAATCAAGGCAATTTTCGCAGCAGGCTTCATAGCGGTACCTCCAACGACCAACGACCAACGACGGGCGGGGGATGGATCAGGAATCTTGGACAAGTCTATCAAAAGCTAAGGCAATCGGTCGCTGGTCGCTGGCCCGCCGCTGGTTTGCCGAGGACTAACGACTAACGACCGGCGACTAACGACTGGCGACCAACGACTTGAATCCGCTGCGAACGTTATAAGATAGGCGAAAGCATGGAGCCAGTTCCGCAAGTGGCAGCTTCGGATTTATATCCACCGGTGCAGGAGGAGGTAGCCCGGCTCGCCGGCTCGCCGGAAGTGCGCGCGGCATTCGAGCGGTTCCGCTCGCAGGAATCACAATTCGCGCGCTGGCAGATGGAAGCGACGCGGGTGGCAGCGCCGCCATTCGGCGAGGCGGCACGCTCGGCGTGGCTGGCCGAGCGTTTTCGCGAGCTGGGCCTCAACGACGTGCAAGTGGATGAGGTCGGCAACGTGTTCGGCATTCGTCCCGGCTACGGAAGCCGTTTGGTTGCGCTCAGCGCGCATATTGACACCGTGTTTCCGGCGGCGACGCCACTCAACATCCGGCAGCAGGGCAGCCGGTTGTATGGCCCGGGAGTTTCGGACAACGGCGCCGGCATTGCGGCGATGCTGGCCGTGGCCAGCGTGCTTAGCGGCGCCCTCGGCGGCGCGCGAATTTCCCACGCTTTGCCCTTTGTGTTCATTGGCAACGTCGGGGAGGAAGGCGAAGGCGATCTGCGCGGCATGCGCCACGTTTTTGCGACGCCGCGCTGGCGCGACGCGATTGCCTACAGCGTGGTTGTCGATGGCGCCGGAGCGGACACGGTGGTGGCCGAGGCTCTGGGCAGCCGTCGCTTCGAAGTGATCGTGCGCGGTCCGGGCGGGCATTCGTGGAGCGACTTCGGCGCGCCCAATCCGATTATTGCGCTCGCCCGTGCTATTGAACTCCTTAGTCAAACGCCGGTACCTTCGTCGCCGAAAACCACGTTCAATGTCGGCGTGATTCGGGGCGGGACTTCGGTGAATTCGATTCCGGAATCCGCCAGCATGCGGGTCGATTTGCGCTCCACGTCGATGGTGGAAATTGACCGGCTGGAGCGAGCGCTGCGCATCGCGCTCGAGCAGGCGGTGGCGGCGGAAAATCGCGCCGCTGCACATTCTCCTGCTCATTACGGAACACGGAAGCCGCAGGCGGTACAGAGCGAAGTGGTGGAGATAGGGAATCGTCCGGCGGGTGAACTGACGCCGGATGCCCGGCTTTTGAAGGTGATTCGCGCCGTGGATGCGCAGTTGGGCAACGCTGCGCAGGTGCAGCGGGCGTCGACCGACGCCAACATTCCGCTATCGCTCGGCCGCGAGGCGATCGCGATCGGTGCGGGCGGTTCCGGTGGCGGCGCGCACACGTTGCAAGAATGGTTCGACTGCAATGGACGGGACCTAGGACTAAGGCGCATCCTGCTTACAATGCTCACACTGTCGGGGGTGGGGGAATGATGACGCGAATCGCTCCAATTCTGTTGTTGGCCGTGGCCTCTGGCGTGTCGGCGCAGAGCGGCGTCCCAACCCAGGAGACTTCCCACGACGTTCTCAATGACGCCAACTATGGCGCCTCCCAAAACCCTCAGAACGGCGCGCCGAAGCCGAAAGCGGACGTGATCTTTACTCACGCCAACATCTACACCGGAGTGGTCGACGTCACCGCGTCGTTGGGCGCGGGCAAGCGCTCCGAGGCGCTGGCGGTGCGTGGCGACCGCATCCTCGCCGTGGGTAGCCGCGACGACGTCATGAAGTCGAAAGGGCCGGAGACGAGGATCGTGGACCTCGACGGCCACTTTGTCATGCCCGGATTCAATGACGCTCACGTGCACCTGGCCTCGGCGGGACTGGAGCAGATGACCGTCAACCTGGTCGGAGCGAAAACTCTTGATGAATTCCGCGAGCGGTTGCGCGCCAGGTGCGATGCAGCCGAGCCGGGAGACTGGGTAATTGGTGAAGGCTGGGACGAGACGCTCTGGCCGGTCAAAGTTCCGCCCACGCGCTGGGATCTGGATGAAGTATGTGAGAAACATCCGGTTTACCTCGAACGCGTGGACGGACACACCGGCGTGGCCAATACGCGCGCCTTGCAACTGGCCAGCATCACCGTCGCCAGTCGCGATCCGGCAGGTGGAAAGATCGATCGTGACGAGGCGGGCACGCCCAACGGCATTCTGCGCGAGATGGCGCTTGTGATGCGGGCGGTGATTCCCAAACCAACGCCCGCGAAGCGGCGGCAAGCCATCGAACTGGCCCTCGCCGATCTGGCGAGTCACGGCGTCACTTCCGCGCAAGATAACTCGCAGTGGGAAGACTTTCAGATTTATGAGCAACTGGAGCACGAGGGAAAGCTGACAGCCAGGATTTCAGAGTGGCTGACTTTCGACGACTCGATTGAAGAACTGAATCGCAAGCGCGATTCGCATCCCGCGTCCGACAACATGCTACACACCGGAATGCTGAAAGCCTTCTTGGATGGTTCGCTCGGCTCGAAGACCGCCGCGTTGCTTGAACCTTACAGCGACGATCCAAAGAATAGCGGCTTGCCGCAATACGAACCGGCCAAGCTGAATGCGATGACAAAAGAGCGAGTGCTGGCCGGATATCAGATCGGCTTTCACGCCATCGGTGACAAGGGAGTGCAGATGGCGCTCGACGCGTTTGATGAAGCGGAGAGGGCGGCGAAAGAGGCCAAGGTAAAGGCGGTCGATGGTGGTACCGATTACCGGCTGCGTGTCGAGCACGCGCAGGTCACCACGCCGCAGCAGATTCTGCGTTTCAAGGAACTCAAAGTGATCGCGTCCATGCAGCCGAGTCACCTGCTCACCGATATGAGCTGGGCTGAGGCCCTCCTGGGGCCGAAGCGCGCCGAGCATTCCTACGCGTGGGCCGAATTCCTTCGACGTGGGGTGGTGCTGGCCTTTGGTACGGATTATCCGATGGAACCGGTTACGCCATTTCGCGGGATCTACGCGGCGCTTACCCGTCAGAGCGAAGACGGAAAGAAGAGCTACTATCCCGAGCAAAAACTGAACATCGAGCAGACGATCGCGGCCTACACGACGGGATCAGCTTTTGCCGAGTTTGCCGAAAAGCAAAAAGGCAAGCTCGAGCCTGGCATGCTCGCCGACTTTGTGGTTCTTGATCAGGACATTACGGCAGCCCTGCCGCCGAAAATCCTACAGACGAAAGTTCTGCGTACGGTGGTTGGCGGCAAAACGGTGTACAGCATTGAGTCATTGAGTCATTGAGTCAACGATTCAATGAGTCAATGTCCCGATGACTCAATGACCACGGGGCTGCTCGAGCAGCGCGAACTCAGTTCCTTTCCGATGCCTTGCGAATTCCGTTTCATAACGGGATGGCAACAGCTGGCTGCCATTTTCCCGTGTGGGCATCCAATACTCCGACAGAAAACAGTCGTCGCCGTAGCAATGGAAGACGAGCTGGCCGGTTTCACCGACGCGACGTCGGCTGGCTGGTTTGACGATCCCGATGAAAATCGGCTTGCCGTTGGAATCCTGCACGGTGAGCAGACCGCTATGTGACGATACCGAATACTGTCCCGCCGGAAATGTTTTGTCGGAAATCTGAAACTTAAACGGCACCCCAAACACGGTTCGAGACTGAGCCTGGGCCAAGGGGACCGCGAATGCGACCGATAGGCAAAGCGATGCGAAACGGAGCGTCTGTTTTTTCATTGTAGTTTCCTCCTGAGCGTTCTGAATGCTTGCAACGCCATCAATTTGCCTTTCGCAAACCGGCAGAACAATGGACCGTCCATGACTCCGCTGGGATATGAAAGTGATCGCCTAAGAAGCTGAGAACAAACGGTCTTATGACAAATGTGATTTATTGTTCGGGAGTGTTGCCGACCGCTTTCGGTGTACACTCACGAGCAACGAGCAGGATGGCTGCATGGAACGACCCGCGGTAAATCCGACTACGCTGCAGTTTGGAGTCTTTGAAGTTGATCTCCAGGCTCGCGAACTGCGCAAGTCCGGGGTGAGGATCAAGCTCAACGAGCAGCCCTTCCAGGTGCTCACGGTGCTTCTGGAGCGTCCGGGCCAAGTGGTGACCCGCGAAGAATTGCAGGCCAGACTCTGGCCGGCAGACACTTTTGTTGACTTCGACCTCAGCCTCAACAGCGCCGTAAAGAAACTGCGGCAGGCTCTGGGAGACGAATCCGACAATCCGCGATTTGTGGAGACGTTCTACCGCAGGGGATACCGGTTCATCGCGCCGGTTTCGGCGGCAGGTCGTGAGCCTGCGACCGCGACCGGGGAGAACGGCGCTCCTGCCCCGGCATCGCCGGTTTCAGGCCCAATGTCGAATGCGGGGAATGGAGCCGGATCGCTGTCCGCGGATTCCCCCGGTTCACACGCACCTGCGGCCAAGTCCGGGAGACGGTTGGCGCTCATTGCGGCCGGCTGTCTCGCAGTTCTGCTCGTGGGCCTCGTGTTCGAGCGGATGCCAGGGCCTTCGCCGCGAATTACAGGATTTACGCAGATCACCAGCGGCGGCAAGGTTCATCAACTCTGCGCGCTGGCCACCGACGGACAGAGACTTTACTTCAACGCGGTGGACAAAGACCGCATCGCGCTCGGCCAAGTTTCCGTTTCCGGGGGCGACAGCGCGACCGTTGCTACCCCGTTCCAGAACACGTTTCTCGACGATATCGCACCGGACGGCTCCTCGATTCTGCTCCGCGCTTTTGAGGGGACTAACAAAGCAGGTACGATCTGGATTCTTCCCTTGCCCGCTGGTTCGCCGCGGCCGCTGGGAACATTGGTGGCGCAGTTCGCCATCTGGTCTCCCGATGGACATCGTTTGTTGTACGCCAACGGAGGCGACCTTTGGGAGGCAAATCCCGACGGTTCCGACGCCAGGAAACTCGCCTCCTTGAGCGAGCGCATCGATGACGTGCAAATCTCTCCCGATGGACGGAAAATCCGCGTGACCCTGGACGACCTGAAGACCGGCTTCAGTGAGCTCTGGGAACTTAACCGCGACGGGACCCACCCCCATCCTTTGCTCCCGAACTGGAGCGATTCGCCTCACGAATTCTGGGGGCGGTGGACGCCGGATGGGAGATATTTTCTCTTTACCAGTTTCCGTGAAGGCAGAAACAGCATCTGGGTGCTCCCGGAGCGGCATTCATGGTTTCAATCAAAAGCCAAGCCCGTGCAGCTGACGAACGGCCCGCTGGATTTCTGGATGCCGGTTGCATCCAAAGACGGAAAGAGGATCTTTGCCATGGGCGGGCAGCCGCGATCCGAGGTGCTTCGATACGACGGACGATCGTTCACGCCGTACTTCGGCAACACGTCGGCTGCGGACTTGGCCTTTTCCCCGGACGGACAGCGTGTGGCTTATGTTTCCGTTCCCGAGTACGCACTTTGGTCGAGTAAAATCGACGGCACCGACCGGATTCAACTGAGTGATCCCGCCGTCATGCAAGTCGCCTTGCCGCGCTGGTCTCCCGACGGAAGTCAGATCGTATTCATGGCGAGAACCCTAAACACCGATTGGCGGGCGTACCTGGTGGCAGCGAATGGAAGGGGTTTGCGAGAACTGATCCCCGGAACGACCGCTGGTTTCGATCCCGGGTGGTCTCCCGACGGCAAGTCGATCGTGCTCGCGATAAACGACCTGGGGGCGACCAGTAACAAGATCGGCATTCTTGATCTGGAGACGGAGAAGGTTGCGTCGGTTCCGAGCGGAGAAAATCTTTTCTCGCCGCGCTGGTCTCCCGATGGGCGTTATATCGCGGCTATCACTACGGATTCCCAATCGCTCGTACTGTTCGATCGCACCAATCAACATTGGAGTGAGCTGGCGCGGATGGGAATCGGATATCCGAGTTGGTCGCATGACGGACAATATTTGTATTTCGATTCCATTCTTACCGAAGATCCGGCGTTTTTCCGGGTGCGGATTTCCGATCACCAACTGGAGCGCCTGGCCAGCTTGAAAGACATTCACCGCCTATGGGGACCGCTCGGTGAGTGGAGCGGTCTGGGAGCGGACGATTCTCTGCTGGTAACCCGCAATATCGGCAGTCCTGAGATTTATGCGCTCGATTGGCAACCTTGAGCCCTAACGCGGACCGGGTTTTCTGCGTCTAAATCATTTAGCGCCTTCGAATCGATCCGTGCCTGCGTCGAAGGTATAATAGAAAATTGGGCAGTTTCAGGAGGAACGAAATGGATTCGCGCGAAAGCGCCTTTTGGGTGCGCCTCAAAGCCAACCGTTGGGCGTACACTCTCACGATTCTGGCGACGCTGGCACTTGGAATTCTGATTGGCACGGTTGTCTCCTACGGAGTGAAAGGCAAGGAGGGACAGAAGTCGTCGGATGCGACGCCGCTGACCATCCCCGCTCCGCAACAACTCTCCACCGCGTTCTCTCAGATTTCCAAGCAACTGGAGCCGAGCGTGGTGAACATCAACACGGAGTCAACCATAAAGAATCCGCATCGGCGTGGGTCGCGCGTCCGCCCCAGTCCCGATCCGGACCAGGATCAGGGCGGCGATGAAGACACTCCGTTCCAGGATTTCTTTGACAAGTTTTTCGGCGGCCAGGGAGGGCAAGGTGGCGCTGACGCCGGCACCATCCGCCAGCGTTCGCTGGGCTCCGGCGTGATCGTGGATGCCAAGGGCTACATCGTGACCAACCGGCACGTGGTCGAGAAGGCGGACCGCATTCGCGTGAAATTGCAGGGTGAGCCCGAGGGTGCTCCCGGTCATGACGCCAAACTGATCGGCATGGATCAGGAGACCGATCTGGCAGTGATCAAGATCGAGGTCGATCACCCGCTGCCGGCTGCGAAGCTCGGCAACTCCGACGGCATGGAGGTTGGCGACTGGGTGCTGGCCATCGGCAGTCCATTCGGATTGCAGGAAACCGTGACGGCGGGCATCGTTTCGGCCAAGGGGCGCAACATTGTTCCCAACCGGCAGTTCCAATCGTTTATTCAAACCGACGCGGCGATTAACCCGGGCAATTCCGGTGGGCCGCTGGTGAATATGGCGGGTGAAGTCATCGGCATCAACACGGCGATTCTCACCGAGACCAGTTCGTACGCGGGCGTGGGATTTGCCATGCCTTCGAACACGGTGACGACGGTCTACAACCAGTTGATCGGGCCGGAACATCGTGTGGCGCGCGGGTCGATCGGCATCGAATTCGCCGCTCAACCCAACCCGGCTATCGCGCACATTTACGGATCGGGCGTCACGGTCTCGAACGTAGTCTCGGGCAGCCCGGCCGACGAAGCGGGGCTGAAGATTGGCGACACCATCACCTCCGTGGACGGCAAGGAAGTGAAGAGCGGCGACGATCTGGTGGCCGACATTGCTTCGCGCAAGCCAGGCTCGAAAGCCAAGCTGACCTTCGTGCGCAATAACAAGAAGCAGGACGCCACGGTGACCATTGCCGACCGCTCGAAACTGTTCGCGTCCCGCCTCGGCGAAGAAGACGAGAACCAGAGCGAAGAGGCCCCCAAGGCCAGCAAGTTCGGCGTGATGGTGCGCAATATCACTCCCGATCTGGCCGATCGCCTTGGCATTTCAGCGGGCAAGGGCGTGGTAGTGCAGGACGTCAAGCAGGGATCGTTTGCCGAGGATCTCGGTCTGAATCGCGGCGATGTGATCCTGGAAGTGAACAAGCAGCCCGTAAACAATCCGGACGACTTTACCAAGATTGAGACGTCGCTGAAGAGCGGGCAGGATGTCGTGTTCCTGGTGCGTCCACGAGGCGCAAGGGCCCAGGATGGAACGATCTTCCTGGCGGGCACACTTCCGTAACCGATATATAATCCGGCGAGACTGGCGCT
>Ga0181523_10004245_pt1 | contig 12504 bp, 9 predicted proteins | sample PEATcosm2014_Bin_43_FD_119752 | JGI IMG/M metagenome (GOLD analysis project Ga0181523, IMG submission 119752) | Peatland microbial communities from MTU Mesocosm Facility, Houghton, MI, USA - PEATcosm2014_Bin05_30_metaG | ecosystem: Environmental > Terrestrial > Soil > Wetlands > Peat | place... | reverse complement strand
GGTGGTAGAGAGCAACATTCACTATCCTACCGACAGCGGCCTGCTGAACGATGGCGCGCGGGTGCTGACGCGGACCATGAAACAGATCGAAGGGAAAGCGGGCAGTCTAAAGAAGCAAGTGCGCAACCGGATGCGCAGCGTGACCAAACGGGTGATCGCCATCGGACAAGCCTTGCGCCACAAAGGGCCGGAAGGAGAGCTCAAGCGCAAGAAAGAATATCGCCAACTGTTGCGGGTAACGCGGCAAATTCTCAACGATGCGCGCAGAGTGTTGCAGGAAGTTCAGGCTCTGCCGTCCCGCCGCCGCAGTGGGGTGCGCCAACTGGGTGAACGGCTGGAAACCATGGCCGACCAAGTGCGCCGGGTGGTGTGGCAGACCAAGGCGCGGGTCTTCGGCGGCCTGACTCAGTTTCCGGGAAAGTTGGTCAGCCTGTTTGAGCCGCACACCGAGATTATCCGCAAGGGAAAGGCCAGCAAGCCGAACGAATTTGGCAAGCTGGTGCAGTTGCAGGAAGCGGAGAACCAAATCATTACGCATTACGAGGTATACGACGAGCGGCTCAGCGACCGGCACTTGCTGCTGCCAGCCGTGGAAGCGCATCGGCGCAAGTTGGGGCGGACGCCGCGATGGGTGGCGGCGGATGCTGGTTATTACTCGCAGGCGAACGAAGAAGGCGCGCATACTCTGGGCGTAACGTACGTGTCGGTTCCCAACCGAAGTACGCGGAGCGAAGAACGACGCAAACTGGAAAGGCAGCGCTGGTTCAAGCGAGGACAGAAGTGGCGGACGGGATGTGAAGGCCGTATCAGCGTAGTCAAGCGGCGGCACGGGTTGGCACGTTGCCGCTACCACGGGGCCGATGGAATGAGGAGATGGGTGGGACTCGGAGTCATCGCCGACAACCTTATTAACATGGGGCGGTGGCTGGTCGCACAGCCAGCATAAGATCGGTGCGCTCCTCCCGGCGATCTGAAAGTCACTGTCTTAGAACCGAAGAATTGCCGCTCGTACAACGAATTAGCTTCTCTGGAAGCGCTATTTTGCACCGAGAAGTAGCTAAGCTAAGCTAGACACGCTGTACACTGCCTGCATGAGGCGTAGTGTCGCTAACGCCCAAAGCGGTTCACAGCTCCTGGAAAGACCGCCGTCAAGGGATGGCTAGCTTCTGCCAACCTTGAATCGCAGCAGGTTACCAGTTTATTACTCAGAGTTCATTCCTGCTTCCGAAATGGAACGAATCTCCTCACGTAAGTCTTTACAGATGAATATTTTTACGTGTAAATTCATTTGAATGGAATATTTTGCGAGGATTTTCAGGCTAAGTTATTTGATTTCAAGTGACAGTGGGAGGGGGGAGGGGTATTAACCGATTGGTAATATCGTCCCAAAATGGGAAAAATAGCGGATGCTGAAAACCAGTTAGGGAGTGGTAAACAGAAGGCCGTGGTCATGCAGGTCGTCTCGGTCAACGTAGGCAAGCCGCAAGAATATGAGTGGAAGGGCTCGCGCGTTAGGACCGCCATCTTCAAGAGCCCGGTCGAAGGTCCAGTTGCCGTCGCGAAGCTGAACCTCGAACGCGACGAGCAGGCAGACCTAACGGTCCATGGAGGCGTGAACAAGGCCGTCTATGCTTACCCGTCTGAGCACTATGCCTACTGGCAAACGCAGCTCCTTGGGTATTCCCTTGCGTCCGGCAACTTCGGCGAGAACCTTACCACCACAGGCCTGTCCGAGGAGACCATCCACATTGGCGATCAGTTGGAGGCAGGGACCGCGCTGTTCATCGTGACCCAGCCTCGCACTCCTTGCTACAAACTCGGCATCCGATTCAATCGCGAGGACATGACCAAGCGGTTTTATGAGAGTCGGCGCTTCGGGTTCTATCTCCGTGTGCTCCGCCAAGGTGCGCTCCAGGCAGGATCAGCCATCGCGGTGGTAGGTCAGGATCCCAATGCCGTGAGAGTCGCCGACGTGATCAGGCTCTTTGCCGGAGACAGCCGCGATCCGGATTTGCTGCGCCGCGCGCTGAAAGTCAGCGCTCTTCCCGAAGGCTGGCGTAAGGAGTTGCAGGACCGGCAACAACGGCGTCGTGATGTGGATTGACCGCCAGCGCCCTACCATCTTCATGGGGTAAGGACATGCCAGAACGAGGAAAACCACGGGAACTCTGTTGCAAGTTCTTGCACCAGCTGAGTTTGCAGCTTATATCTTTCAATATGTTACAGCGGAAACAGAATTGCAACACTGACAGTAATAGTTCTCCCTGTTCGTGCGTTTTGTACTACTTCGGAGGTTGGGGGAGCTAGGCAAGGTGCTGATCTCTTGGTCGCGACCTGCTCCTTGCGCCGTAATGGGCCCTTCGTTGAACACCGCAAGGTGTTCGAATGGCAGTTTCACCTCGCGAGTCATGACTCAACCACGGAGGTAGCAACTTGAACAGAAAGTTAGGATTGTTGATTTGCTTGCTGGCTCTGGCACTATGCAGCATGCCAGCACTGGCACAGACGCTATACAGCAACTTAGGGACGGGGACTGACGTCTACAACTGCTGCTCGGGCTGGACAATATCCGGCACTGGCAGCGTCGGCACCAGCTTCACCGCAGCCAACCAGTTTGAAGTCACGGCGAGTGGCAACGTTTCGCAGATCGATGTCGGGATTGGCCTTGTGGAAGGCACCAATTCGTTCTACGTGGACATTGATGCCAACAGCGGCAGCAACACACCGGGCACGGTGCTGGCCTCGTTCACCGGCCTCTCCAGCAGCACAACCTTCGGAACCTGCTGCGGCCTGGTCACCATCAGCAACATTTCGGGACTTAGCCTTTCCACCGGCACTGAGTACTGGATGGTAATTGGTCCGACCAGCACTTCCGCTACTACTTGGGAAGCGTGGAACTTTAGCAACAGTGCCACGGGTCTCGATGAGTACTCAGAGGACGGCGGCAAGACCTGGAATAGCAACGGCACCCAGCCGCAAGGCGCATTCGATATTATTGGCGGCAGCACGCCGGAGCCCACCTCTCTGCTGTTGTTCGGCACGGGACTGGTCGGCGTTTTCGGCGCCTTCCGTCGCAAATTGAAACTCTAACCCCTTGTCTTTAGGTTCTTAGGCCGGAGCCAACGAGCTCCGGCTTTTTTTCATTTTGGGGAACGCGAAGAGCTCACTCCGCCCCAGCGCGCACCGCGAACCACAGCTGCGGTCACGGATTCATCTGACCCTTTGCAGCCAGCTTGCGTGCCAGAGCGAGCGCACCTTCTGCGGCATTTCTTGTCGAGAGGAAGATTTGTTCTTGTGGAATGGAGCGTTTCGCTTCTCTCCGGGGCCTCGCTCTCACTCAGACGGACAATGTTACTGCCGCCGACCGTGATTGACGCGAGGACGTTCTCGTTATCGCCGAGCACACAGGTTGTCTTGCTGCCTCCGCCATCGATGCCCCAAAAAGTAAGCCACGGCTGACATTATCGCAGAGCGGACAGGGCAGCTCGGCGCCCAATTGGAGAAGTCGCCTCCATCCGCGATAATGGCTCGACCACAATGGGACTAAACCAGTTTGATCTTGCGCTGATCGCAGTTTACTTGCTGGGCATCACGCTCTTCGGACTGCGTTTTCGCAAGAAGCAGCGGTCGCTGCGCGACTACTTTCTCGCCGGCCGGGACATCCCGTGGTGGGCGATCGCGCTCTCCATCGTTGCCGCTGAAACCAGCACCCTCACCATCATCAGCGTGCCGGGCCTTGCCTATGACACCAACTTCGCATTTCTGCAACTGGTGATGGGCTATCTCGTCGGGCGCGTCATCATCGGCTTCGTGTTGCTGCCGCATTATTTTCGCGGCGACCTCTACACTGCGTACCAGCTCATCGAACGCCGCTTTGGCAACCGCCTGCGCTCGCTGACCGCAGGCCTGTTTCTCGTTACCCGCGCCGCCGCGGAGGGAGTGCGCGTGTTCGCGGTTGCGATTGTTGTCGGCATCGCGTTCGGCCCGATGCTGGGTGGTTTTGGCGAATTCCAGCGTGATGTGATCTCCATCGGCATCGTCACGCTGCTTACCCTCCTGTACACGTTCGAAGGGGGCATGACCGCTGTTATCTGGACGGATGTGGTGCAGATGTTCATCTATGTCGGCGGAACGCTGGTAGGGTTCTTCACCATTCTGCATCTTGTGCCCGGCGGATGGAGCACCATCCACGAGGCGGCCGCGGGCGCGGGCAAGTTTCGCGTCTTCGATTTCGCGCCTGATTTCTACTGCACTTACACGTTCTGGTCGGGCGTGATCGGCGGAGCGTTTCTGACCACCGCAAGCCACGGCACGGACCAACTGATCGTGCAAAGGCTGCTGGCCGCAAGGAGCGAAGCGCAATCGAAGCTGGCGCTGTTGAGCAGCGGCGTCGCCGTTTTCTTTCAGTTCGCGCTTTTTCTGATGATCGGCGCGATGCTGTGGGCCTTTTATCGCATCTCGCCGCCAGCCGTTGCCTTCGACAAGGCCGACCGCATCTTCCCCACGTTTGTCGTGAGCTACATGCCGCACGGGATTTCGGGCATCCTGATCGCGGCGATTCTCGCGGCCGCCATGTCGAACCTGAGCGCCGCACTGAATTCGTTGTCATCTACGACCATTGTTGACTTCTACATGCGTCGCAGGCCCGAGATACGCGAGCAGCGGCGCGTATTGCTCTCGCGAGTGGCAACGGTTTTGTGGGGATTTGTGCTATTCGCATTAGCGATCGTCTCGCGCCGCGGAGGCAAGGTGGTTGAAGTCGGCCTGAGCATTGCCTCGGTGGCTTACGGCGCGCTGCTGGGAGTTTTCCTGCTTGGAGTTCTCACTCGCCGCGCCAACGAGCGCGGCAGCATGATTGGAATGGCCGTCGGATTTTTTGCCAATGTGTACATCTGGCAAGGCAGCGCGGTTTTGCAATGGCTGCAACGCACGACTGGAGCGCCTTTCGCGGCATTAGCGCTGTCGCGTCCGATTCCCTTTACCTGGTACGTTCTGATCGGCAGCGCCATCACGTTCGCCGTCGGGTATAGTTCTAGTCTGTTGTTTTCATCGCACGACGACCGCACATGACGCAGCCGACAAAGAGCACATCCACTCCCTCGCTTTCGCGCGATCTCGGCGTAAGCCACGCCAGCGCGATCGTCGTAGGGACCATTATCGGCAGCGGCATCTTTCTGGTTCCGGCTGAGATGATGCAGGCCGTGGGTTCGGCCTGGCTGGTTTATCTTGCCTGGATCGTCGGCGGAGTGCTGTCGCTCGCGGGGGCCATCACCTACGCCGAACTTGGCGCGATGAAGCCGCAGGCGGGAGGCGAGTACATCTATATTCGCGACGCCTACGGACCACTGCCTGGCTTTCTGTATGCGTGGACATGGTTTGCCATTGCCAAGCCCGCCTCGATCGCGACCCTTACCGTGGGCTTCGTTCGCATTCTCGGGACTTTCCCGGTGTTCGCGTTCTTCAGCGCTCCTGCCGTCCGCTCGCCCTTCGCCATCAGCTACGGACAACTAGTCGCCATCGCGGCGGCCGGATTGATTACAGGACTCAATTACATCGGCATCAAGCGCGCGGGGGACTTCCAGGTTGTCTTCACGCTGCTGAAGATCGCAATCATCATCGCCGTCGCATTCATGGCTTTCTCCGCAGCCAGCGGAGCCTGGCGCAACTTCGAGACGAGCTTCCTCGGCGCCACCGGCGGGTTCGCCGGATTCATGGCTGCGCTTATCGCCGCGCTGTGGGCCTATGACGGATGGAACGACCTCAACATGGTCAGTGGTGAAATTCGCGATCCCGGCCGCACGGTTCCTATCGCGTTAATTGCCGGCGTTGGAGCGGTTGCCGTGCTCTATATGCTGACCAATGCCGCAGTGCAATACGTGCTTCCGGCGGCAAGCATCGCTGCCTCGCCCCGGCCCGCGTCGGAAGCGACCGCAGTCGCGGTAGGCGCTTGGGGAGCGGCCATTGTCTCCGCTGGCATGGCGTTGTCCATGCTCGTCGCGCTGAACGGGACCGTCATGAGCGGAGCGCGTGTGCCCTTCGCCATGGCCCGCGACGGGTACTTCTTCAAGGCGATGGCCGAAGTGCATCCAGTCTTCCACACGCCCTCGGTCGCGCTCATTGTTCAACTTGTGCTTTCAGTCGTCCTGCTGCTGTTCGCGGGGAGCTTTCGCCAACTTTTCTCGCTGGCGATCTTTGCTGAGTGGCTCTTCTACATGACTGCGACCAGCACGGTGTTCGTGCTGCGCCGCAAGGAGCCGGATGCACCTCGTCCCTACCGAACCTGGGGATATCCATTTGTGCCTGCGCTGTTCGTCGCGGCAGCGGCCGTACTCCTCTATTACACATTTACCGAGAACATACGGAATTCCGCCTGGGGAGTAGCAGTGATTGTGGCGGGAGTGCCAATCTATCTGTATTTCGCGAGGAAGAAAAAGCAATCAACAACCAGCAGCTAGCGTTCGGTGGCAGCGGGGAACGTCGGGTTTTGCCGAAGGCTAATTGCTGACGGCTGGTTGCTGTCTTAGCTGTCTTGCGCGCTCATACACCTTCACGTATTCGCGGGCGGAGTTGGGCCAGGAATAATCCTGTGCCATACCGTTACGCATCAGGGCCGGCCAGATGTTCTGATCGCGATAAACTTTCAGCGCCGCCTGCAGCGTTTCCAGCAACGCTTCGCCGCTATACTCCTTGAACTTGAACCCGGTTCCTTTCAAGGTCTGCGGATCAAACTGTTCGACGGTGTCGTCGAGTCCGCCAGTCGCACGCACGACAGGAACGGTACCATAACGCAAGCTGTAGATCTGGTTCATGCCGCAGGGCTCGTAGTGCGAGGGCATGAGGAACATGTCACTGCCCGCTTCTATCTTGTGCGCCAGGGCGTCATCATAGGCGATCTTTACCCCGAACTTCTGGGGATACCGTTTGTTAAGCCGCTGGAACATCTCCTCATACTCGGGCTCGCCAGTGCCGAGAACCACCGTGATGAAATCCGCACGTACCATGCGGTCCGCCACCTGCTGGACGAGGTCGAAGCCTTTTTGCGCGACGAAACGCGATATCATGCCCACCACCGGCAGTTGCGTATCAAGGGCCAGGCCAAACTCCTTCAGCAGGTCCTGCTTGCACCGCCCCTTCCCGCTAAGGTCCTCCGCCGAGTATGAGGCCGCGATGTGCCGATCGTTTTCGGGGCTCCATTCGCCGTAATCCACTCCGTTGACGATGCCGGTGACCGTGCCCGAGCGAGCGCGTAAAACACCCTCCAGCCCAAATCCATACTCCGCCGTCTGGATTTCCTGGCTATACCTCCGGCTCACGGTTGTGATGTAGTCCGCCATGGTGATCGCGCCTTTCAGGAAGTTCACCTTGCCGTAGAATTCCAGCTTCGACATCGTGAACAGGTCCCATGGCAACATGAGCAATGGCAGTATCTCGGACGGAAACAGTCCCTGATATCCCTGGTTGTGAATGGTAAAGACACAAGGGACGTTTGCGAACGCGGGGTCCTGGTCGTACAGAGTCTTCAGCAGAATGGGAACCAGGGCTGTCTGCCAATCGTGGCAGTGGAATAGATCGGGCACGCCGAGGATCTTCGCGGACTCCAATACGGCTCGGCTGAACAAGGCGAACCGCTCGGCATTGTCGTGATAATCGCCCAATGGAGTTCCGTAGAGTGCCTCGCGGTCGAAGTACGGAGGGTAGTCAATGAAATACAATTGCACTCCAGCGCGCACACCGCCGTCGAGCACAGAACAGAAGCGGTAACGGTCATCGAACGGGACGGTTATGCTGGAGATGACTTTCCGCGGATTGTCGAGCCGGGTCTGCTTGTAACGGGGAAGATAGACGGTGACCTTGTGGCCCAACTGGGCGAGCGCGGGCGGCAGCGCCCCAATGACATCTGCCAGGCCTCCGGTTTTGGAAAAGGGTACGCACTCGGATGCCGCAAAGGCGATATGCATGAAACCTCCAGGCGCGGCGGCGACGGCTCCGCGAGAAACGCCGAACTGCGTAATGCGAAGCTGCTCTTGTAACGATGAGAAAGTGGCGAAACAGTTGAGTCTAACTGCCCAATCGAAAGAGGGTCAACGTGGCTAGGACGGCGCCAGAGAAATCCGCTGCGGGCGGTAGCAGTAAACGCAAACCGAAATTGGGACAACACTTCCTGACCGACCGGAGTGCAGCAAGGCGGATTGTTGAGGCGCTTGGCGACGTATCCGCCCGCATCGTGATCGAGATCGGCCCCGGTCGCGGCGTTCTCACGGACCTGCTGATTCCGCGGGCGAAGCGGGTCATCGGAATCGAGCTCGACCGCGTGCTGGCAGCGCAGTTGCGGATGCGCTACGCAACCAAGCCCAACGTCGAGATTCTCGAATCCGACTTTGTTACGGTTGAGTTCGCCTCGATGGTAGGCCGCAAGCCCGGCCCTCTGCACGATCTTCGTCCCACCCAGCCCGAAACTGTGGACGTGATCGGCAACCTGCCGTACTACATCACCTCCGATATTGTGCTGCGCATCCTGGAGCTGCACCAGAACATCGAGCGCGCCGTCATCATGGTGCAGCGCGAAGTCGCCGATCGCATTTCGGCAGAGCCAGGCAGCCGTGACTACGGTCTCCTCTCGGCTACAGCGCAATTGTTTGCCCGAGTCGAAAAGTTATTCACGTTGCCACCGGAAGCGTTCTCTCCTCCTCCGGAAGTGCATTCGAGCGTGTTGCGTTTCACCATGGCGCCTCGATTGGAAGAGTTGCAGGCCCAGGCGGAGCCATTCATCGCATTTCTCAAACTGGCGTTTGCGCAGAAACGCAAAACCTTGTTGAACAATCTTCGTGGCCAGTATCCGGATACTGCCGTCCGTGCGGCGTTGAAGTCGGCTGGCTTGCGGGCCGATGTTCGCGCTGAAGCCACGTCCCTGGAAAAGACGGCTGCGGTGTTCCGCGCTTTACAGCAGGCGTAAACTTGGCTGAGGAGCGGATGCCATGCCAACCGCAGTTCGTCAGCCGGCTGTTGCGGGACGCTTCTATCCGGGAAATGCGCAGCACCTGCGCGCCGCCATAGAGACGTTCACCACTTCGCCTGCCAATGCCTCCGCCGAGTCCAAGCCAAAGATTGCAGCCGTGGGCTGCCTCGTTCCTCACGCTGGATACATGTACTCCGGACACGTCGCCGGGGCCGTCTATAGCCGCCTGGAGTTGCCGCACCGCTACGTCATTCTCTGCCCCAACCACACCGGTATGGGCGAACCGCTGGCCATCATGAGCGAGGGTGCATGGCACACGCCGCTGGGCGATGTATCGATCGATGAAGAACTGGCAGAGCGGCTGAAATCATGCCTGCCGCTGCTCTCCGAAGATCCGGCGGCCCACCGCTTCGAACACGCGCTGGAAGTGCAGCTTCCATTTCTACAGGTCCTGGCACCAGGTTTTGAGTTTGTGCCGATTACCGTGGGAACCAGCAATTTCGAGGCGCTGAGTGCGCTCGGGGTCGTAATCGGCAACGTCGCCGCCCAAACCGGCGAACCAGTCCTGGTAATTGCTTCCAGTGATATGAACCATTACGAGAGCGACAGTGTGACTCGGGTCAAGGATCGCCGCGCCATTGATCAACTCCTGGCGCTCGATCCACGAGGACTGTATGACGTCGTGCACCAGGCCGACATTAGCATGTGCGGATACGGTCCTGCTGTCGTAATGCTGACTGCGGCCCGGAAGCTGGGCGCAACCAGGGCTGAGCTGGTACGGTATGCGACCTCCGGCGATGTATCTGAAGACCGCGATATGGTCGTCGGTTATGCGGGAGTCGCGGTGTATTGAAGCTTGAAAAGCGGAAATGAAAAAAGGGCGCCCGCCGCGGGGTCGCCCTTTTTCTTCGTGCTGCCGTTCCCTCTATTTGTGAGATGCGCCCGAGCCGTTGCCGGAAATGCCACTGTGCCCGCTCGACGCTGCGGACGGCGCCCCCATTCCGACGGAACTCGCTCCGGTGTATGACCCAGTACCAAAAGAACTGGCCGCGGGTGCAACTGACGTAGCGGCAGGAGCGGCGAACACATGGCCCGCTGACCCGTTACGGCCTGTTCTGGTCACGAACACATTTTGGCTTGCGGCCCTGTTGTACCTCGCATTCGGCAAAACCCGCTCACTTGTTGCAACGCTCGGGCCCACGGAACGTCCGGGGATAACGCTGGAGAAATTCGGAGGAATGGGTCCGCCCGGAATATACGCTGGCGATCCAGCCGCCTTGCCAACGAGGATCGTCGGCTTGGGAGAGTTGCTCGCCGACGATGATGGCGGAGACACGGGCTGCCAACCAGCGGGCGGATTCACAACAACCGGAGTCGATTGGAAGTTGTTTGCATACCATTGGCCAGGATAACTGCCGGGAATCCACGCCCAGCCAACGCCACCACCCAGGAAAGCCCACGAGCCATAGTGATAGGGCAGCCATCCCCAAGGATAAGCTGATGCCCACGTGTAACCCATGCCAGGAACGAACCCCCAAGCGCCATTGCTGTAGGGACTCCATCCGACCATGGAGTTGGCGAATCCGTAGGGCTGCCAGACGTAACCATAACCCGAAGTGTAGAAGTAATTACCGTAGTAGTTAAGGTCCTGGAGGCCATATCCAGTCTTCGGCCCGCCGTATCCGGCGTTGTGGGCATAGGCCTCATCGTAAGCGCCGCGTTCCTTGTTCCAGGCATCAACCGGCAACGCTTCGGTCCCGTGGGTTATCTTGTAATCGGATGGCTGGTTCGGATCCAGGGTCAGGCTTTCATTCTTCTTGACGCTGACCAGTTGCGGCTGGTTCTCCAGTTGCACATCGCCCTTTAGAACCGCGACCCGCAGTTGATCGGGCGCCGCGCTGATTCGCGCCACGGTATCACGACGCACCAGGAAGGTCGCCCCGTCGGCGACGGCGCGACAAACGTTGTCGCTCTTCGAGCGGACATCGAAGAAGACGACACCCCGGACCACTTCAATCTCATTCAGCTTGGCGCCGGCGTCGTTCATCGTAAGCTGGCGGAACTTCACTTCCGAATTCTCCGCCAGGCGCACAGCGCTCTGGTCTTCGAACTCGACCTCGGCCAGCCCGTCGTTTCTGGTCACAATGCGCGTCCCCTCAACGATGGGTGTGTTCAGAATGGCGCGATCCAATCCCTGGTTCGCGTGCTCTATTTGGACCTGTCCATCGACATAGCTGAGGCGGACAATGCGGACGTGCGACTCGGCCTGCGCCCCGACTGATGCTCCAGGAAGTAAGAACGCAGTTATTGCTGACAATGCAAACCCCAATCGCCGTGTCATACCTGTACTCCTTAGGCTTATGCCCCGAACCTGAGAGACGGAATCGGCAGAGTTCTGGCTAGCCTCGTCGAGGCCTTCTCTGTCTACACCTATTAGAACACCTGTTGGATGCGAAGTTGTCAAAAATCGGAGATGCAGTTGAATTCGGGAGGAGACGACCTTCTCCTTTAACCGGCGAGCGCCGAGCTGTTTGTCACGGCCGAACAGAGCTTTGGGCGGCGGCGCCAGGAACCTCGATCGTCTTGAGCAGGTGTTGTGCGCTCTGGCGGGTAATGTGCATCAGGCTGGGATCGTCGGCAATCTTGCGCAGAATGGGTTCGATAGCGCTCAATTCCTCCGCCTGGTGACTGGATTGTTGCTCTTCAAGCTGGCGCAGTAGCTGATCCATTCCCAGCTTGTCGAAGCGATACTGAAAGGCCAGTTTGCGGCCGAAGTCCAGCGTGGTTGCCAGGCCGAGAAATAGCTGGGTCAATTGCTGCGCGTCCGGGTTCGGAGAGTAGTTGTAGGTGCTCGAACCCTGCACCTGAGCTGACTTGTACACCAGCGTTTTGGCGCCGGTTTGCGCAATGCGCTTGAGATGAGAGTCGAAGTCCACGCGAAAGAAATTCAGCTTCTTCGCCAGATCAAATGTCTTCTGCCGATTCGCTTCCGACATGATGAAATCCTGCTGAAACGGATCGTCGTCTCCGCCTTGCGACGGGTTTGGAGTTCCGGCAAAATGCGTCTTGCCGTCTGCCTGAACCTGGATGGAATAGCTCTGCCAGGGAATTCCCTGGATCCATTCGAAGTTGAACTCTACTGACGCCTGATCGCTTGCAACCGGCAGCGGAGTTGTCGGCTGTTGCGCTGGAGTTGATAAGCAGAACAGGAGCGCAACCAGAGCAAAGCGAGGTTTCATCCTGGCCAGAATTCTATCCTGAATTTGTGGTCATCGCTTGCCAGTCTGCGAAGTGCTCGGAGCCAATATTCGGTTCATCCGTGAGTTCGATCGATACTGGATTGCGGCTACCGCCACTCCTAATGCTTACGTATTTTCAATAGCTTAGGCGCAATTTTTTGGCGCAAGGTATAGATTCTAATTGTGTTAATTGGGGTGTTCACTTGACTCCAGTAAGCACTACAGGTTGTGGTTTCGCTTTTGTTTTGCTAAGTCACTGCTTAAACCCTTTGTAATCCGTGACTTGTATCCGGTCAAATGGCGTTTCTG
>Ga0181523_10004244_pt1 | contig 12506 bp, 9 predicted proteins | sample PEATcosm2014_Bin_43_FD_119752 | JGI IMG/M metagenome (GOLD analysis project Ga0181523, IMG submission 119752) | Peatland microbial communities from MTU Mesocosm Facility, Houghton, MI, USA - PEATcosm2014_Bin05_30_metaG | ecosystem: Environmental > Terrestrial > Soil > Wetlands > Peat | place... | reverse complement strand
CTTTGAAGCGACCGGCCGGGCCGGCGACGCGGAAGGAACTTCCGTGAAGAGCATAGAGCCAAGCTGCGATTGGAGGCGGGCAGTTTGCAGCTTGAGTTCCTGAGAGGAAGGCCCGCTCGATGCCGGGGCAGGATGAGATTGGGGTGTTGCGGGGGAGGAAGGAGCCTGAGGCAGAGAAAAAAGAGCGTCAATTTCTCTCGAGTAATCGTGGAGCGGGGGAGCAGGTATCGCCGGAGGGTGAGCGACTGTCGCCTGAGGGACCACGGTGGGCTCGGGTCGAAGAGCCGCGACGTGCGGATCAGGAACGATGGAAACCGGAGCGGATTGGACGGTCACGGGATTTACGGGTTCCGGGTGCGGAGCGGCAGCCCCTGGCGGAGGAGCAACATCGGAAACCGGAGGAACAGGACTAGGCGGAACAACAGGTCCGGAGTGTGCGGAAACAACAGGCGCAGGATGGGCGACCGTCGGAGGTGGCGGTGGAATAACCGGCTTGGGGGGAGGAGCGGAAATCGCGGCTGGCGTCGCAGGCTTTGCAGCAACCGGAGGCTTCATGGCGACAGGAGCGCTTGGAGCAGCGGACTTGGGAGGCGCAGCGGGCGGGACCAGACGAGGAGCTGGCGGCGCGGCGGAAGCACCCGGAATCTGCAAACCCCAGAACGCTGGGGAGGGCTCCGTGAACTGGAGTTCGACGTAGGCACCCGCAGCGCCAGTCGATTTAGATTTCACCACCTGGCAAACCACTTCTTTCTTGGTTTTCTCGTTGGTCAGAAAAACGAGCTGGCCAGGAACCAGGGGCGCGGCGATGCGGATAACGGCCCCGTGCGGAAAAACGAGGACCGTCTGCGTTGATTCGGAAAAAGGAACGCGCTTGTCCGAGCCATCGACAGTCCGAGCGCCATTGACGGTAACAGGAATCTCCAATGCGATGGGCTGAGGACGTGCCGGCGCTGCGTTGGGGGATTTTCCGTGCGGAACGGCCGTAGCGGAAGCGTTTGTGGCCGTAACGGGGGCTTCAACTTCTTTCAAGATAGGTGCCATAGAGTACCCACTCAGAGAGAGGCATTAAAGTGAAAGCCCTGCCAAGACAGAGCTCTCCTGTTGTACTTATCCATGGTGGGGTGGGTCAGGAGGTGGTCCTATAGTACGTGGGTACTACGATGGAAACAGAGGCGGGCTCTGTGCCGGATTGGTGACCGTCATTCGGCGATGGAGAGGGAGAGCTGGAGCAAAGGGAATGGCAGCCCGATTATTTTTGGAGATGGAGGGGGGGCGCGAAGCGGGCGTCGATGGCGACCTGATAACCGGAAACGAGTTTATTGGTTTCGTTGGCCATGCCGATGACTTGTTGGAGTTCCTTGAACATGTCCGGGGTCATGCCTTTGCTGAAGGCCGAGGCGGTGTGAGAGTAAATGCAGTATTGGCAGTTGTTGGTGACACTGACGGCGATGTAGAGGAGTTCTTTCGTGAGAGAGTCAAGAGCGCCGGGGCCCATGATGGCTTTTAGATCCTCCCAGGTGCGTTTGAGGAGCGCCGGGTCGTGAGCGATGGCTTTCCAGAAATTATTGATGTAGTCGGTTTTGCGCGTGACCATGATGTCGTCGTAGATGGCTTTGACGGCGGGGCTGGCGTCCTGGTATTCGATGAGACCGAACGTAGACATGAGCTTGCTCCGTAATCCGAAATGAGTGCGGAAGAAATGTTAGCCGGAATTTGGAATTGCTGCCAAGGAAGTTGTGAACAGGAGCGGCTGGGTCGACGAGGTTTTACCTGCAGGTCCCACTCCCATCCTCGTCGGATGGGCTCGGGATGACAAAATCCTATTGGTGAAAGTGTCGCACCAATGGAATATTAAATCGATATAATAGCGGCGGTATCAGGAGGATGAAATGAACTTCCCTGCCCTGCGGAAGAATTTGAATAGCTGGGTGTTGCTGGCTTGCGGTTGCGGCGCTTGGGTGTTGCCGGGGGCGGCGCAAACGGTGCGCGTGGATGTTACCGCGTCGAAGGCAATTGAGTTTGATCCCGACAAGGCCATGGGGACTTCGATGGATATTCTAACGGCGAAGGACTTCGAGAAAGTGTATAGCGAGCCGATTATCAAGGAAGGGCTATCGGCGGGATGGGGGCCGATCACATACCGGCAGAACACCGAACTCACCTATGACGCGTGGCATTGGAATCCGAATGGAACGTGGAGCGACGAGAAACTCAAAAGCGGATATTTCCTGGGCAGCGCGGAACCGAAGGATTTCCTGCGCGAATCGTTTGGCTATCGACTACCGCATCGAGGTACGACGCGGAGCGACTCCGGGCAGACCGAGTATTCGCGAATGACGGATGGAGACCCCGCGAGCTACTGGAAGAGCAATCCGTACCTGAGCGGGAAGTTTACGGGCGAACCGGATTCCGCGAATCCGCAGTGGGTGGTGATCGATTTTGCGCTGCCGCAAGAGATCGACGCGATCCAGATAGCCTGGGCGAATCCGTATGCGAAGAAGTATGTGGTGGAGTATTGGGAGGGTAAAGAAGATGCCTTGACCAAGCCAACGTCCGGCAGATGGGAGCAATTTCCCGAGGGTGCCGTGACCGGAGGAGCGGGCGGAAGCAAGGTGCAACGACTGGCGGATCATCCGGTGGCCACGCGGTTTCTGCGGATCTGGATGACGGAGTCTTCGAATACCTGCGACACACATGGCAGCGATGATGGAAGAAATTGCGTGGGCTATGCGATATCCGAAATTTCCGCAGGGAACTTCAATACGCGTGGGGAGTTTGTGGACCTCGTGAAACACACGCCGGGACAGGCGCAGACGGTCACGCAGGTTTCTTCGGTGGATTCCTGGCACACGTCGGAAGACATTGTTTCGTCGCGGATTCAGACGGGATTCGACCTGTTTTTCACCAGCGGTTACACGAATCACCTGCCAGCGATGATTCCGATCGCGATGGTCTACGCGACGCCGGAAGACAGCGCGGCGGAACTGGCGTACATCGAGAAGCGTGGCTATGACGTTTCCTATGTGGAAATGAGCGAAGAACCGGACGGGGCGAACATCCTGCCGGAGGATTATGCTGCGTTGTATTTGCAATGGGCGAGGGCGCTTCACAAGGTCGATCCGAAGCTGAAACTGGGTGGACCCGTGTTTACCGGCGAGAACGAAGACATCAAGGTGTGGCCGGACGCCGAGGGACGGACTTCGTGGCTGGGGCGATTCCTCGACTATTTGAAGGCGCACGGGCGGATGGGGGATTTGGCGTTCGTATCGTTTGAGCACTACCCGCTGGACCCGTGCGTGATCAACTGGTCGGATCTGTATCGCGAGCCGCGCTTGGTCGAAGGAACTTTGCAAGCCTGGCGAGACGATGGAGTGCCGGCGGATGTGCCGCTGATGAACACGGAAAGCAACGTATCGTGGGCCCTGACGGATCCGATGCAGGATTTGTTCGCGGGATTGTGGTTGGCCGACAGCGTGGGGACATTCCTGACACAAGCAGGACCGGGAGGGGTGTACTACCACTCGCCGATCCAGCCAGAGCCGCTGCGGCCGGGATGCCAGGCGTGGAGCACGTATGGAAATTTTGTGGCGGACGAAAATCTGGAGATCAAGCAACACACGGCGCAGTATTTTGCGAGCCAAATGCTGAATTTGGATTGGGTGAAGCACGGCGGCGGGACGCATCAGTTGTATCCCGCGGCAGGGGATGTACAGGACGAGGCGAAACACGAGCTGATCACTGCCTATGCGGTGAAGCGTCCGGATGAAGAATGGTCTCTGCTGATCATTAACAAGGATCCGAGCAACGCGCATGAGGTGAACATCTCGTTTGAGAATGGCGGGAAAGAAGTGGCCGGAGGGTTTGCAGGGCGGGCAAAGAGGGTGACCTTCGGAGCGGCGGAATATGTCTGGCATTCGTCGGGAGCAACGAGTCACGCCGATCCCGATGGACCGGCGAAGCGCAGCAGCGTGGAATGGAAAGACGGGCAAAAGGTGTTGTTGCCAAAAGCATCTCTGACCGTGCTGACGGGAAAAGTCAGCGGATTGTAAAAGAAGGCCCGAACCCAGGCGAGGCTTGCAAGTTACGCAGCGCCCGGCGCATGCCGCCAACCCAGAGCGCAGAAATTCGGATAACCTGAGGCTGGCCTACCCCCATCGAGAGAATGACCGAGGGAAACTTTTGACCCTGGGAATCATGGCCCTTTGGACCTGAGAAAAAATATGAGCGGTAACGCAAAGGCGAAGAAGCCTTGCGTCAGCCTACTTGCGAAGTGGGGGCGCCGATGGTTGTGCTTTTGGCTCGCCATGATGGGGCTGGCGGGTCGCGGGCTTGGGCAGGAGCATGCGGCAGTGAACGGGACGGTGGTCGATGCGACGGAAGCGCCAATTCAAGGAGCGCAGATCGAGTTGCGCTCTTCCGCGGGAATCGCGCTGACCGGCAGCGACGAACAAGGGCATTTCCGCCTGGAAGGTTTGGCAACGGGGGGAACGCTGGTGGTGAGCTTTCCTGGATTTGCGACGGTGACGCGAGAGATTCGAGCGCGCGCGTCGGTCGAAAATCTTCAGATTGTGCTGACGCCAACGGCAGGCTTGCAACGCATCGAAGTTCAAGGGAGCGCGGGAGATCGAATTCCGGCGTTGCCCACGAGCCAGTATGAAATTTCCTCGGAAGCGATGGATCAGTCCGGAAGCATGGTGGTGGACGATATGTTGCGGCAAGTGCCGGGGTTCAGCACGTACCGGAGATCGAGCAGTTTGTTCGCAAATCCAACGTCGCAGGGCGTGTCGCTGCGGGGCGTGGGGGCGAGCGCGACGAGCCGGTCGACCGTGTTGCTGGACGGAATTCCTTTGAACGATCCTTTTGGGGGATGGGTGTACTGGTCGCGGGTGCCCGAGGAAGCCATCGAAACCATGGAGGTGGCGAACGGAGGCGCATCGGATTTATACGGTGGCGGAGCGCTCGGCGGTGTAGTGAATCTGCGGACGCGCACGGATGAGGCGGCCTATGCGACGGGAGAATTTTCCTTTGGAAGCATGAGCACACCGGATGTCTCGTTCGCGGCGGGGGCACCGGTCGGACGATGGATGCTCGCTGGCGCCGGGCAAGCGTATCAAACGCAGGGATACATATCCGTGCCGCCAGATCAGCGCGGTTCGGTGGATACCAGCCTGGGATCTGGTGTGCTGTCGGGCTTTTTGGAGGCATCGCGAAATCTCGGAGAGCGAGGCCGATTTTTTGTGAGAGCAAGCGATTTCGGGGAGAGTTCAAAGGACGGAACACCGCTTCAAAACAACGATACAACGATACCGGAGCTGGATCTGGGCGCGGACTGGAGTTCGGCTGTGCTGGGAACTTTTTCGGCCCGCGCTTACGGATCACGAGAACTGTACCACCAGACATTTTCGTCGGTCGCACCGGACCGCGACAGCGAGTCCCTGACGGACGTGCAGCGAAACCCTTCGCAACAGATCGGATTCGTCGGGACGTGGTCTCGGCTATTTGCGGAAAAGCACAAGGTTACCGTGGGATTGGAAGCACAGGACGTGCGAGGGCACAGCGAAGAGACGAACTACCACTTGGGAGAGGAGACGGCGCTGGTGGATGCGGGAGGGAGACAATCTGTATCCGGATTTTTCGCACAGGACGCGTATTCGTTCGCGCGAAGCTGGCTGCTTACGTTTGGCGGGCGCGTAGACATCTGGAACAACAACACGGGCTATCAGAATCGAACACCGCTGCCCGGCGGCACGCTCGCGTCAACCATGTTTCCCGACCGGACCGAGACGGCGTTCAGCCCCAGGGTGTCGCTGCTGAAAAGCTTCCCGCATGGCGCGGCGCTGAACGCTTCGGTGTACCGCGCATTTCGCGCGCCGACGTTGGATGAGTTGTACCGGAATTTTCGAGTGGGGAACGTAGTAACGCTGGCGAATCCGGCGCTGACAGGGGAGCATCTGACCGGCGGAGAAGCGGGCGTGAGCCAATTGCTGTGGGAGAACCGCTTGACAGTGCGCGGGAATTTTTTCTGGAGTGACATTGCCGATCCGGTGGCCAATGTGACGCGGACGACCACGCCGGCGCTGATCACGCGGCAAAAGGAGAATCTGGGGGTAACACAGGCGCGCGGATTTGAGTTATCGGGACAGATTCAGGTGACCAGGCAAGTGCAAGTCTCGGGGGCCTATTTGTTCGTGAACAGCACGGTGTTGAGTTATGCGGCGAATCCGGCGCTGCAAGGAAATTTTCTGCCGCAGGCACCGCAGAATCAGTTCAGTGTTCAAGTGAGCTACGCGGGGAAAAAATGGACGGTGGGCGTGCAAGCGCGTTTTTTGGGGAACGAGTTTGACGACGATCAAAACCTGCTGCCCCTGGGGCGGGCGTTTTCACTGGACGCGCAGGTATCGAGAAAGCTGGGGAAGCGGACTTCGCTGTTCTTCGCGGTGCAGAATTTAACGAACGACCGGTTTGGCATTGAAGCAACACCGGTGCTGGTCGTGGGGCCACCGCTCTTTGTGAGGGGTGGGGTGAGGTTTAGGTTGAAGTGAAGAAAGGGGAGACCAAGGATCACAAGGCCCTCTGATCGCTTAGCGGTCAGAGACCAGCGAGCGGCTGGGAATCGCCGGATAGAGCGCGGCGGTGGAGTCCCTCTGAGGCGCGAAGGCCCGCCTCTGCGGATAACAGGCACCGGTCGGTTCCTCCTACTGGCGGTCAGTGGCTCGTTTGGTTCTGGAACAGTTGCAGGTTCTCGGCTTTCCATTGCATCGCGTCATGAATGCGACGACGGCCGCTCGGGTGATCGTAGAAAATCCATTCTTCAACGGGGCCGGGACTCATTTTGCGATACTCGCCGAGGTGGATGGCGGCTTGGGCAAAGCCGTCGGGCTGTCGACTGGCGTTCAGACCGAACCTATCGGCCTCGTGTTCGGTTGTGCGCGTTTGCGTATTTTGGATCGGAGTGAGCAGGAAAAAGAACACACTGACAATCAGAAACGCAAGGGGCAGAACCGCGACGTCAGCGATGCCGTGGATTCCCCAAGCCTGACCGCAACGCGCGAGCGAGCGATCCAACCCCCAGCGCAGCACTGCAAAAAACACAACAATGACGACAGCAATGAACAGCGTGTCCTTATAAATATGATTGAGGACGTAGTGGCCCATCTCATGGCCCATCACCGATTGGATTTCCTCAGGGGATCCGCGGCGCAGGAGATTGTCGTTCAGAGTGATGCGCATGGTCTTGCCAAAGCCGCTGACATTGGCACTCATGCGCGTAGATTGCTTCGAAGCATCTATCTGGAAAACATCCTGCGCGGGAATGCCGTTGGCGTGGGCCATGGACAGGATGGGCTTGGTAATTTTGGGGTCATCAAGGCGCGTGATTTTGTTGAAGAGAGGGAAAACGAACACCGGGGCGATCATGACAAAAAACATGGTCAAGCAGATGGTCACCAGGGCGCCCCAGAGGTGCCAGGTGCGGGGAAGTTTTCGAACAATCCAGAAGAGTATGGCAATGAGAATGCCCCCAAAGATCATGTTCACAAGAAGAGCTTTGGTCTGATCACCGAGCCAGGGGCCAAAAGATTGCGTGGCCAGACCATACGTGTGCTCGCGAAAGTAGCCTTCATAGATGGCCAGGGGCGCACCGAGAAGGGTGGTTAGGAGTAAGAACTGTACCCAATAGATAAGGTCCTGCAGGAAGGCGAAACGAGTGACGCGTACGGCAAAATCGCGCATCCTGGCGGACCAGCCGAAGCGAAGCAAAGCCCAGTAGATGACTGCGGCCATCAAAAAATCCCACAGCATGAGCCAGTAGCCGCCCTCAAAATAGGCATCACTCCGGGCCCGAGCGGTAGCCGGAATCTGTGCCAGGTAGGCATTGGTGGCGGCATCGGCGTCGAAATGGTCGGAAGGCAAGGCCTCCGGTGGTACAGAGACGACCGAGGGCATTTGACTCTGCGAGAGATCGGCCGTTTCCTGCGCATGGACCGCAAGAGCCATGAAGAACAAAAGGTAAGCGAAGCAGACAAAGGCCAGACGCTGTTTCATGGGCCACCTTGATAAGGAATTCTAGTGCTAGCGAGTATACGACTGAAGGAGAGAAAAAGTCGCAAACACAGAGATGCGGATCAGTGGCGGCGAGGGAGGAGGAATTCCTCCACGAGGAGGCTCGCGAGACGAGCAGAGTCGTGGCGAAGGACACCGTGTTCTTCGAGGAGGTTTCCGGTAATGAGACGAACTCCCATCTTGAGGACGTTGTCGCGATCGAGAAGAACGGGCTCGGCGCCCTCGGCGCGGTAACGCCGAGCAACTTGCGGGGAGACAGATTTGCGATTGGCGACGACGGCGTCGATGACGCGACCACGGACGTGCTGGGTGATGGCACGAAGATGATCGCTGAGAGAGTACCGAGTGGTTTCGCCGGGTTGCGTCATGAGGTTGGCGATGTACACGCGTGGAGCTTTGGAGCGAGCGACGGCGCGAGCAATCCCCGGGATGAGAAGGTTGGGGATCACGCTGGTGTACAGAGAACCGGGCCCGAGAAAGATGAGGTCGGCTTGCCGGATGGCTTGGACGGCTCCGGGGAGGGGACGAACGCGGCGCGGATTCATCTCAATTTTGCGAATGGGAATTCTGCTGCGGGAAATTCGAGTTTCGCCCAGAACGCGCTTGCCGTCGGCGAGGGTGGCCGCCAGGTGCACATTGGAAAGTGTGGAGGGGAAGATGCGGCCACGGACGGCGAGAACTTTACTGGAAACGCGGATGGCTTCGGCAAAATCGCCGGTCACATGGGTGAGAGCGGCGAGGAAAAGATTGCCGAAATTGTGGCCGCGCAGGCCGCGCCCCGCATGAAAACGATATTGGAAAAGCCGGCTGAGAAGAGGTTCGTCCTTGGAGAGGGCGACCATGCAGTTGCGAATGTCGCCGGGAGGGAGCATGCGATTTTCGCGGCGAAGGCGGCCTGAGCTGCCGCCGTCATCAGTGACCGTGACGATGGCGGCCAGGTCGGTAATGGGGCGTTGGAGCGTGGGATGACGATCGCTCTGGCGAGTGACGTGTTCCCGTAAGCCGCGGAGCAAAGCGGAAAGACCAGTGCCGCCGCCCAAGGCGACAACGCGCAAGCCTGCGGAACTGCCTTTTTTTAAACGCGGCCTGTTCATGAAAGACTCAAGTTCCGATACTCTGCCACCAGACGAGGAGCGACTCTCGTGCGGTTCCCTCACGGGAGATGTGCCAGCAGCAAGTCAGGCGCAACATCAGTGCGCTGAAAGGCAACCTTGGAAAAGGCCATGGATCGAAACTAGCCCGGGTAGCCTTCTTTTTCAGGATACAGCAATTCCGTGAAGCGCGGGTCTTCCTGGAGGAAATTGAAGTCTTCATCATTGCGCGCGTGATAGCGGTTGGCGGAGCGCAGTTCGATGGCAATTTTGAGATTGGCGAGAGCGGAATCGGCTTCGCCCGTTAGGCAATCGAGAGCGGCTAGAGCGTAATGAATGTGGTCGGCTTTGGGCGCGAGTTTGCGCGCTCTCTCAAGACTCTCGCGGGCTTCGTCCCAGCGGCCTAAATTCATCATGGCGACGCCGCGCTGATAATGGTCTTCAGATCCCCTAGGATTCTGATCGGCGGAGGGCTTCATGCGCTGCTCGGTGATGCGAAGATGGGTGCGCGCACGGTCGGCAAGTTCTTTGCTGGGACCGGCAATGACGCGCTCCAGCTCTTGTTTGGCGCGCTGAAATTTCTGCTGATGGAACAGGCCCATGGCTTCTTCGTAAAGTTTCATCTGGGCCTGCACGAGGGGGTCCACCATTTCGACGCCACCCCGTTGGTGCGGAGGAGCAGGTAAGTCGTTTTTTTTCTTTGAGTTAGCCTTAAGAGAGGCCGACGGCTTGGATCGGCTGGAAGAAGACTTATGGACTTTGGCCATGGCGCGAATGCTAACAAACGCGTGAGCATACGTCAACGGAAGGGAAAAGGCTGTGGAAAGTGCGCATTTGAATAGTCTTTACCGTCCGGCAGCATGTGCGAAAATAAGCTACCTGAGAAACGCGCTTCTCCGGGAAACTAGAAGAGTACCTTTCGACGGAAGCGCGCATCGGGAGACTTGCCTGCCCGAGCGCGTGTGTTATAAGTTCAAGACGGAACTCAGGTTGACGACTCGTGCCTTTCATCAATTTTCCTGCGCGCGAAATTAATTGCAAGCTGGTGTACTACGGTCCGGGTCTCGGCGGAAAGACCGCCAACCTGCAATGGATTTACGACCATACCGGACAAAATCAAAAGGGAAAGATGGTGTCCCTGGCAACGGAGACAGACCGCACGCTGTTTTTCGATTTTCTGCCGTTGGATTTAGGGACGGTGCGCGGATTCAAGACCCGCTTTCATTTATATACCGTGCCGGGGCAGGTGTTTTATGAAGCCAGCCGGAAATTGATTTTGAAGGGCGCGGACGGCGTAGTCTTCGTGGCGGATTCTCAGGAAGAACGACTGGACGCGAATTTCGAAACACTAGAAAACCTGCAGGAACACCTGAGAGAGCACAACCTGAATTTTACGACGATTCCGTACGTGCTGCAGTTGAACAAGCGCGACCTGCCGAATGTGCTGACGGTGGAGGAACTGACGAAGCAACTGCAGAAGAAGGGCGAGCCGGTGATCGAGGGAATCGCCATCAACGGACAGGGAGTGTTTGAGACGCTGAAAGAGCTGGCGAAGATGGTGCTGGCGGAATTGAAGAAGAGCGGCTAGCGATTTGTATCCAATCGAAAGTTGACCTCACATTTGTCCGTAGCGGTTTCCCATCCTGGGCCAGGATTGGACTTCCAAGTTTTCCGTGTTCTGACCACCGAGTCACCAGCCCCATCCCTGGCGACTTCACACCCTGCAAACCGCTGCCCCTCCCGTCGAACATCACCATGTCCTTTAGAAACCAACGGAGGCGGCAGCTTCAGATTCGAACGTGGGGATAGCTTCGACGAGACGGGTGACGGTGAGTGCGTCGCGGACGCGACCTTGACCGCAGACAAGATGCAATCCACCGCCCTGGCGGGCGAGGGAAATAGAAAGTTTCACCAGAGCGGAAATGCCGGAGCTGTCGATTTGCGGAATGTCGTTCAGGTTGACGACAAGCTTTCGCCCGCCGCGCTGCACCAGATTCTGGGTGAACTCGGTCAGGTGCTCGCTGGGTTCGCCGATGGTTAGGCGGCCGTGAACCTGCAGGTAGTGGATGCCGCCGGCCTCGCGCGCAGAAACTTCCAGTGGTGGATGAAGCGTCATGAAATTTCCCCTCAGTTCGATGTCGCCGGCTGCCCACCTCCACAGCGCCACGGCGACGTTTGCGGCATCTGCATTATACGATGAAGAGTATGGAGAACAAATCAATAGCGGCGAGGCGGCATGGATGGGATGTCTCCGCAAAGAAGGCGCGCGCGATTCAGGAAAAACTTCGTGAGTTGTGGGAAGGGAGAGACCGCCTGGGAGAGCTTCGAACGCTGGCGGGGCTCGATGCAGCGTTCGTGCTGACTGGTTCTCAGGCGCTCAAGAAGAATAGCGGTCGATGGAACCGGCTGCGAGAAGCAAATCGAGCGATTGGCTGCGTGGTGGTTTACCGCTTCCCGGAGATGGAAGAGATTGCACGGGCATTTGCGGTGGTCGCGCTGGGCTTCCCTTATATTCCAGGGCTGCTGAGCTTTCGAGAACTACCGGCATTGCTGGCGGCGCTGAAAAAATTGAAGCAGATGCCGGATCTGATGTTCTGCGATGGGCAGGGTTTCGCGCATCCGCGGAGGTTCGGTTTGGCGAGCCATTTGGGCGTGTTGCTCGATAAGCCGGCAGTCGGCTGCGCAAAGAGCATTTTGATTGGTAGCCACGGCGCGCTGAAAGAGAGGGCAGGAAGCTGGACGGACCTCGTCGACGAGAAGGCCGGCGGAGAACGGATCGGTGCTGTGGTGCGGACGGGAGACGGGGTGAGGCCGGTGTATGTCTCGCAAGGGCACCGCGTGAGCCTGGAAACCGCGATCCGATTGACGCTCGAGGTAGCGGACGGGTATCGGATTCCGCGGCCGACCCGCGAGGCTGACCATTTCGCCAGCGAAATCAAAAGGAAACTCTTAAGAGGAGAACTATCCGAAAAATGAATCCGGGGTAGAAAAATTTCACAGTGCGGAGAGTCGCGAGCGATGAGTATAATCGGTCCTACACGGTGTAAGTCCCCAATTGCTAACGCGAATGAGAAGAACAGAGTGGAGTCGTATCCATTCGCCCCGGAGAATTCGATGAAGCGCATGGGCATCGTCTGTTGTAGCGTATTGACCCTGGTGCTGCTTGCTTTTCCGCTGCGGGCACAGCAATCCCCTGCGACGGCCTCCCCGGCAACTCCTTCCGCCAGCTCTTCCGCTCCCGAAGTTCCCCCCGCTGTCACGGAAAGACTGAATCAACTAGAGCAGAAAGCAACCGCGGCGCAGTCTTCGGCCGACAATGCATGGATGCTGGTGAGTGCGGCGCTGGTGTTGATG
>Ga0181523_10004240_pt1 | contig 12517 bp, 11 predicted proteins | sample PEATcosm2014_Bin_43_FD_119752 | JGI IMG/M metagenome (GOLD analysis project Ga0181523, IMG submission 119752) | Peatland microbial communities from MTU Mesocosm Facility, Houghton, MI, USA - PEATcosm2014_Bin05_30_metaG | ecosystem: Environmental > Terrestrial > Soil > Wetlands > Peat | place... | reverse complement strand
TGGCAAGTATATTATTATTAAGCAGGGTGTTATATAGCCTATGATCCGGCCGGGAACCCCAAAGAATCCTCAGACTAAGATCCTCATCGTTGATGACAACGTGACGGACCGCAACCTGCTGTGCGCTCAGGTATCTAGCTACGGATATACTTATGAAACCTCCGCTGACGGTGCTGATGCCGTCATAAAGGCCCAAAGTGTCAATCCCGATGTCATCCTTCTGGATGTACTCATGCCAGCAATGAACGGCATAGAGACATGCAGGCAGCTGAAAGCACAGAAAGAGACTCGCCACATCCCGGTCATAACTCTCACTAGTTCAAGCGACAGGGATGTTAGGATTAACTGCCTTGAAGCCGGGGCAAATGATTTCATTGGTAAACCTGTCGATCTGCCCGAACTCCTGATTAAAATAAGAAACCTTATCCAGCTTAAAGAATTTGAGGACACCAAGATTGAGAACACTATCCTCTCAGAAACCATTACCTTAATCGAAACGGCCAAACGAGAGTGGGAGCAGAGCATGGATTGCATAAGAGATGCTGTAATCCTAGTGGACATGGACGGCCACATTCTAAGGTGCAACAAGATGCTGAACACATTGACAGGAAAGTCTTTCGGAGAGCTACTCAACAGCAATTGGCAGGACGTTTTGAGGGACATAGGGTTCACCGGATTCTGCGGTACATCGGAAGCTGCCGAATTCTTTCATGCAAGCGGGAAGTGGTTCAACTGTTCAGTCTACGACATCAAAAAAAGCAGGCAATCCATTGCACCAGTCACAATCATAACCCTTCACGATGTCACCGAGCAAAAGACAGCCGAAGAAGCACTAATAAAATCGCGCGACTTTTATTTTACCCTTTTTGACGACTTCCCGACCCTCATACGCCGGTCTGGTCTAGACGCAAAGTGCGACTACGTCAACAAAACATGGCTCCAATTCACCGGCCGGGTGCTTGAGGACGAACTGGGCGACAATTGGATGGACGGGATCCACCCCGACGACTACGACATGTTCGTTGAGACGTTTGGAAAGTCGTTTTCGGAGAAAACCCCATTCCAGGTGGAATACCGCCTGAAGAACTATAACGGTGAATACCGGTGGGTTTTCGACATGGGACGCCCATACTACGATATTTCCGGTAGCTTCTCAGGTTACATAGAGTCGTGCCATGATGTCTCCGAACGCAGACAGGCCGAGGAAATGCTCAGGGTATCCGAGGATTATTTCAGGTCCTTCATAGAGAGTTCACAGGACTGCATCGCCCATATATCAAGAGCAGGGAGATTTTTGAGCATGAACGAAGCGGGCTGCAAGCTGCTTGGCTTCGTAGACCCCCCCGACGTTGTAAACCTCAGTTTCTCGGACTCTGTTGTCACAGACCGACAGGCCGTAGAAGATGCCATAGCCAGTGCCGCTGTTGGCGAGACCGTCTCGATACGTTATATGTCCAAAGGCTGGCAGGAAAGGGACCTCTGGTGGGATGCCAAGCTGACCCCGGTCATAGACTTCGATGGGGCCATCCGTAGCATCCTGCTAGTCTCCAGGGACATAACTGAGCAAAAGCGGGCCGAGGACGCTATCGGGCAAAAAAACCGGGAGCTGCAGGAGGCTTACACAGAACTCAAGACCGCCCAGTCGCAGATATTGCAGCAGGAGAAGATGGCTTCGATAGGACAGCTTGCAGCTGGGGTGGCGCATGAGATAAACAATCCTATGGGGTTCATCATGAGCAACATAAACACCCTGAAGAAGTACGTCGATAAAATATCAGAGTATATGAATGCCCAGTCGGGCATCATTGAAGAATGCTCAGGACAATCAGGTAATGCTGATATTCTAAAGAGGCTGCAGGAAAAGAAGCGTTCTCTCAAGATTGATTACATCACCGAAGACATTGAAAGCCTCATCAGGGAATCCCTCGACGGAGCCGACAGGGTAAAAAAGATAGTGCAGGACCTCAAGAGCTTCTCCCGAGTGGATGAGGCCGAATACAAAAGCGCAGATATCAATACAGGGCTGGAAAGCACGATCAACATAGTGTGGAATGAGCTGAAGTACAAGGCTACGCTCGTCAAGGAGTATGGGGACATACCTATGACGAAGTGCAGACCGGGGCAGCTGAACCAGGTATTCATGAATTTGCTGGTGAACGCGGCCCATGCGATCGAAAAACAGGGAGAGATACGGGTAAGGACATGGCTTGATGGTGGACTGATCAACATTGCCATATCCGACACAGGTTGCGGCATATCAAAGGAGAACCAGAGGAGAATATTTGAGCCATTTTTCACGACAAAGGAGGTTGGCAAGGGAACGGGCCTCGGCCTGAGCATCGCGTATGACATAATAAAAAAGCACAACGGTACGATAACGGTAGAAAGCACAGTCGACAAGGGAACTACTTTTAATATAAGTATTCCGGTAGTGCCATGAAAAGGAGATGTGATGGAAGAAGAAATCAAGATACTCTGCGTCGATGACGAGCCCAATGTCCTGAATTCGCTGCGACGGATCTTCCTCGATGAAGAGTACGAGGTCCTAACTGCTGAGACGGCGCAGGCGGGCTTTCAAATCCTCGAGAAGGAACACATCCAGATAGTGATATCCGACTATCGTATGCCGACCATGGACGGGGTCGAATTTTTACGCGAGGTCTGCACACGCTGGCCCGATACGGTGAGGATTGTGCTTTCAGGGTATGCCGACACTGCATCGATCGTCTCGGCAATCAACGAAGGACAAATATACAAGTTCATACCAAAACCATGGAACGACGATGATTTAAGAGTGACCGTTGCCAATGCAATCGAGCGTTATCATCTTTTTAAGAAAAATGCCGAACTCACCTCAGAATTAATGAAGGTGAACGAAGACCTCACGAAACTACTCGGCGAAAAATCCAAAATCATCGAACTCAAGGGACAGATGCTCGAAGCGACGCAGTCGATCATTTTTTCTATGCCTGTGGCAGTTCTTGGCATCAGCGACGACATCGTTGTTCAATGCAATGAGGCCTGGGCGCTAGCAACAGGTGACTCGGGATGCCCCCTCGGAGCGACCATCCAGGAATCTCTCTCACCTGAAATCGTTGAGTTCATAGATGAAGTTAAAATGAATGGTAATGCTAAAAAGAAGATCACTCTGAACGAGCACATGGGGTACGTCTTCGGCTCTACGATCCACGCGGTCGACAATGAAGAAAAGGGCATTATCCTCGTTTTCATTCGCGGAGATTGCTTATGAAGTCTGCTATGGAAAATAACGGGACCAAGATATCAGTGCCGCTTCGAGTCCTCTTTGTCGATGACGAGGAGAATGTGCTACGCTCTCTCAAGCGTCTTTTCATGGCTGAAGACTACGAAGTCTACACAGCAACCTCTGGCGCCGAAGGACTGGCCCTTCTCAAAGATAGCGAAATCCCGGTTATCGTCTCTGACCAGCGGATGCCAGTCATGACCGGGGCCGAGTTTCTCGCAAAATCAAAGGAGCTGTCGCCTGACTCAGTCAGGATAATCCTCACTGGATATGCCGATGTCGAAGCCGCTATCGGCGCCATTAATAAGGGGGGCGCATACCGTTACGTTTCCAAGCCCTGGAATGATGGAGACCTTCTCCTGGCAGTAAAAGACGCCTTTTACAAATACCGCCTGCTCAAAGAAAATAAATATCTTACAGAACTTACCCTACAACAGAACGAAGAGCTGAAAAAGTGGAGCACCGAGCTTGAGTTCTACGTCCAGCAGCATACAATTGAGCTGTCGACCCAGAACAAAGAGCTGAAAAAGCTGAACGAGAAGCTAAAGAAAAGCCTAACGGACATTCTGTCCTCACTGACAAGTCTTATCGAGATGAGAAATAAAACCATGCATAACCATGCCAATAATGTGGCCCTGCTGTCTGCGGCTATAGCAAAACAGATGGACTTGCCCGCTCCGGAAATTGAGGCAATTTCGACCGCTGCTCGGCTCCACGACATAGGCAAAATAGGAGATCCCGATATCGTGCTTACCAAGAGCGTTGAGGAGTTTTCTCCTGAGGAACTGAGAGAATATGTCAAGCACCCAGTTAGGGGACAGTCGGCCATCGATTGCATTGAAGATTTCAGGGGGGCCGGAATGCTAATACGACACCATCACGAATGGTACAACGGCAAAGGGTTCCCCGACGGACTGAAAGGGGAGGAGATTCCTATCGGCTCCCGGATAATAGCTATCGCCGATCGTTTTGACAAGATACTTCATGGTGAGAGAAAGAGCATGGACAACACGCTGGGGCAGATCAAGTCTCAGCTCGCAAGTCAATTTGATGCCACTCTTTATACTTTGCTGAAACAGGCAGCGGTTGAGCTTTTCTCTTTGAGTGTGGGTGTAGAAGATATCGTCGAGGTGGAACTGACAACAAAGGACCTCTCTCCTGGCATGGTGCTGGCCAAAGACGTTAGAACCGGGACGGGAATGCTTCTGCTCTGCAAGGGCACTGTGCTGAACGATAGGAATATCGAGACACTTAAGAGGGCTGTCTACCTGGACCCTTCCAAAAGCGGGGTCTACGTAACCAACAAATAGGAACAATGTTTGATCGAGTAATTTTGCTCTTGCATATGACACTACTCTGGAAGGTTGAGCTCGTGCCTTGGTCCCGTTCAGGCTGAGGGTGCCTAAGAATAAGATGCGAAAGTTCTTTGGTATCTTCAGGTCTTCAGGAGTTGGTGGCAACAGGCTTTCGAAATCTAAACTTGCATAGTGGAAGAATCATTAAGAGTTTGTCATCCCGGCTAAAGAACAGCTAGCTCTTTTTATTCATGGCATATTAGTCTGGGATCGAGGTAGATTATATCAGAGGTTTTATTTCTTCTGCTGGCTTGTTCGATCAGATGCGATGGATCAATGACTGCTCTGAAAGGATGCGGGACCTCCTTGGTCATGTGGGCAGGGTCTTCACTGAAATAATACACTGGAATAAAGACAGTCTGCGTTTCACCCGGCGTTATCGAATTTAATGTGGCACCATTCCCCCACCTGCTGCCGATGTCAATTACCTGCACAAGTGTTGCATTTGGCAATGACGGAGATGGAGCAGTACCAATATTTTTTACAGTCACTTCAAATATATAAATGGGATAACCAGGCTCGCATTTTTTCCCTTCCTTGAAACTTATGCGTTGAATGACGAGGTCTGGTTTGTCAGCCGATCCGGTGATCTTAATTGGGCGGCAAGAACAATTGTTTGTTTTGCCCACTTTTCTTATCTGGTCGCCAGCATTGACTACGGCGCACAGATAATGATCTCCCAATGGAGTGTTTGCAGGTATGTTATAAAGCCCGGTCAGTTTGATATCCATCGTCTGTCCCGGTTTTAAGGATACCCTCTCATGTACTCCCTTGAGCAGGATGCCGTCCGAGTAATTAGTCGAGCCGCCAGTACTGTTGGTGGAGACCGGGCAGAAATTGTCTTTTTTTAGAACGATATCTACCGCAATATCCTTTAGGTCGATCTGCATGTTATTAGCAACTCTAACCTTGAAAGGCGCGACAAGTTCGTGACCGGGCCTTGCATTGCTGGGGCTGTGCAGAATTATTGTTCTAAGATCAGGCGTCATTTGATCACAGGTCACCTGAAACTTAGCCACATTTGATTCGACTTCCTCAGGATATACAATTCTTATCGTCTGCCAGCCGTTGTACAAAAGGGTATGTTTATCGCCCGCCATCCACGATCCTTTGACTTCCTTGGCCCCAGGCGTTCCAAATTCTAGAGTCTCAATAGGAAGCAATGTACCGTCGCTCCGGATGAACCTATACTGTACTTTCCCTGGCTTTTCTGAGGTTATTGTCCCCCTGAATTTAATTTCTGCGGGACATGTTCCAGCATAGATGTTCGGCTCTATACTTAACGTTGCGGAAATCTGGGCATGAGCAGCACAGACTAATATCAAAGAATACAGATATATCATTGCGAACATCCGCAAATTCTTCCACATAGCAACACTACCCCCCAAAGACTATAATTGACTTTATCACTTTTATCCAATTCGGATCAATTACTAGAGGGAATATTCAGAGATAAAAAGCGCATTTCTTTTGGCATGATAATTTTACAAAATAGAAAAAGAGTCACACTGAGTCACTCCGCAATGCGGCTATGATAGATTATAGTAGCAGTTACTATGTGTTCTGATGTAATACCCAGCAATAACTTTATAATACTTCGATATAACCGAAAATGGGGCCATTATGTGTGACAGTCAGTAAACAAGTTGCAAGTTTCGGTCTGGTTCTCCATCTTGCAAAAAAGTGACGGCTAACGCACCGCCACCTTGAAATAGCTCTTATATTTATTCACCATCTCAATACGTATCTGACCTATCCAGACAGCTCCTCGTGGGTCAGCGATGAACTCACGGACATCTGAAGTCACTTGTCTACTATAAAAGGCATAACCCTTGTCAAAACCGTGGATAATTCCAACAATATACCCTACTAATATAGCCGATAATATAAAAGGCTTACGCCCTATCATCTTAATCATTAATTTGATTATCCTTTGCATTAGGTTGTCCCTCCGTCGCTACTGATGCTGTGGATAAGCGCTGAAGGCGTCTCTCCCCTTGTGCGAAGGAAGAGCAATGCAATCAATTTATCAGCGTCTTGAGTCAATCATAAAGTATGCCAATGAAATCTCGGTTAAGGTTTCGTTGAGACTTCTTCATCCTAGCATCATTGATTCCCAGAAATAATCTTGCTCTTCGTCTCAATATGCTGCGACGGAGGGTATAAGAAGAAAGCGCTAGAATATCCTGGTATAGTTGCAGAAAGATGATGATATATAAAATAATTGCCCTGTTATTGTTTTCGAATGCGATATTTGCAAAATATGAATAATGCCGGTGCTAAATAAAGAACCTGAGATGGATTGGGCACACCGGCCAGCTAAAGTTGTACCTCAAGGGTTAAGGGCATGCTTACACGATTCAGTACTTCTGTCTGTACGCTCTGATTTGCTTAAACGAACTTTAATTTTGACGTCTTCTATATACGGGAACTTCTTAACTTGGCGGATGGAGTATTATTCGACGCCCTTAACGGCAAACCATATTAAGGACAATACCGTCGAGCTACTTCAGATGAAGCTTCTTCTTTTCCACCCAAAACGAAATATTTACGCCAATCAGTACAAGCGCCATCTCTATCTCCCAATAAAAGTTTGGCCACACCACGATTATAAAATGTGATAGCATCTTGAGGACCTAACTCTATAGCACTATCGTAGTCAGCTACTGCACCTGCATAATCTTTTTGGAACAATTTTATACTTCCGCGATTGTTATACGCCAAGGCGTAATCGAGCTTTAACCGCAACGCCATATTGAAATCAGCCATTGCTCCAACGTAATCATTTTGTTCTTTTTTAGCAATCCCACGATTATTATATGCATCAGCATAATCGGGCTTTAACGCTATTGCGTTGTTATAATCAGCCATTGCTCCGACGTAATCATTTTGTTCCTTTTTAGCAATCCCACGATTATAATATGCCTCAGCAAAATTGGGATTTAACGTTATTGCCCTGTTATAATCAGCCATTGCGCCACCGTAATCGTTCTGTTCCTTTTTTACAATCCCACGATTATTATATGCTTGATACGCCGTAGGGTATTTTTCGAGAACATCACCAAATAAGCTCAAGCTGTCCTTCCATACAATGCTCCTATTATATGAGACAACAGAAAACAATACGGCAGTTCCGATCAATGACACAACAAAACAGATTTTTATCTTTCCTGCCGCGGCATTTGTGCTGTCGCTAAGCCGACTAAATGCCACGCCGATGATCATAAACAGTCCAATATAGGGGATATATGCATACCTGTCACAAACTAATTCAAAGCCGAGTGGAATGATTTTCAGGACTAAAAGAATGTTCACTAAAAAAAATAACGCCCCGAAAATCAACTCTCTATTTTTCCTTGCCTTATAAAGACCGAACAAAACCAGCAAAATGACCAGCGGCGAGAGATAAAATTCTATCGGGAGGATACCTGATATTTTGTCGGGATACGGATAAATTGCCGACAGATTGATAGGCAGAAGTAATTTGACTACATAGAATGCTGCCGAATAACAGACGAGAAATATCCTGTCAATAAAATTAAACACATATGGACTCCCTATATATCCTGTGTCCTCACGGAAAATAATAGTCAGCACCCCGATAATGATGGAAAAAGCTAAAAACGGGATTTTCTCCATTACTGTTTTGAAATCTAGCTTTCTTTTGTAATAGTAATCCGTGAGGAATAACAGCACCGGTAATACAACAGCCGCGGATTTGGATAATAATGAAAGAATAAACAATATAAGGGCAAGTACAAGATATTTGATCTTAAGATTATTCTTAATATAAAGAATGTAACAAAGATATGCTGCCAGATAAAACAGCGAATATAATAGACTACTCCTGATTGAAACAGGCGCTACCGCATCGACATTTAACGGATGAATGGCAAAGAATAATGCAACGATTGCTGCAATTCCCAATCTTTGCGTAAACAATTTGATCAGGAAAAAGACAAGCGCGATATTCACCAAATGCAACATTAGATTTGTTAAGTGGTAGATTTTAGGATTCAGACCGGCAATTTTATAATCGATTGCGTAAGACAGATATACTAGCGGCGTATACATCGACAGCAAAGGCTTAGTAAAGAAAACTTTAATATTTGTTAAGTTAATGTCTCTGATGTAAACATTTTCATATACGTTCTTGTCGTCGTCCCATTTTATAAAACCGTTATTTATGGACGCCGAAAAAACGATGACCGTCAGCAATAAAATAGCGGATAAAACAAGAATGGTTCTTCTTCTTGGATATTCCAGTGCAACAGGTTCTCCAGGGATTGTCTCGCAGGCAGGTTTATTGCCGCGTTCTTTTATCTTTGTTTTCTTTTTCGACGCCATAAAATATAGACCTCTCTTCCAGTTTCTTATATCAATCCTTTTTTGTTATGCCATTTCGGCCAAGAAGTTCTTCAACCTTCTCAAGGACTTCATCAACGTTGATAAGTTCCATGCAAACATTTCTCGTACATGGTGTGTTTCTGTGGTTGAATGCGCTCACACAAGGACTGCATGCAAGTTTTTTCCATATTACCGTAGCATTACAACCGAGCGGGCCAAAAAGGCCGGGAGTTTCCGGGCCGAACATAACAACCGTCCGCACATTAGTAAGCGCAGCAAAGTGTCCGGGACCGCTGTCGTTGGTTACCAATACATTAGAGATCGAATACAAAGCGAGAAGTTCTTCAAGCGTTGTATGTCCTGCCAAGCTGATCGCGCTCGGCGAACCTATCGTTGAAACAATCTCTTCACATGCGTTTCGCTCCGACGGACCCCCAGTAATTACAATTGTCAGACTTTCATGCCGCGCTAATAGCCTTTTGGCAAGCTCAATAAATCGTTTCCCCTCCCACTTCCTTATCGGCAGGCTATCACTGGCATTCGGGTTAAAAAGGATAATTCGATTCCCATTCGACACCCTCGCATTCTTCAGCATCGCCAAAACTTTCTGACGCGTCTTATCAGAAGGGCTAAAGAAAGGAATGCCTATAGCACTCTCGTCATAAGTGATTTTGGGCATCGGTAACTCTGACGTGGAACGCAGAGCGGATTCGACCAGCAGAGCATAGAAATAGGTCACATGAATATAAGGATTGTATTGCACTTTATGTGTCATAAGATTCCCGCGATACGGAAGATCTGCAGAATACCTATGGCAGCCCACCCTTATTCCGGCTCCTGTCAGATAGCTTATGCCTGCTGAAGCCCTTGAGAAAAACTCCATATCGATGACTGTATCTATGTCGAGTCGTCGGGTATCTCTAAAAAAACGCATTACGTCGCGAAGGAAAACAGGGAATGTATCATGCCGGACTTCAAAAATATTTGCGGATTTCAGCAGTCCCATAATATCGAGGATGGGCCTGTTTTCGCTGAAAACACAGAAATAGATATTCTCTTGTCCAACAAGCTCTGCAGCCCGACGCAGCGCTGAATAAGCGAGAACGCTTGCCCCCTGTTCAGTTAATTTGATGAACAGAATTTTCCGGGGCGCCGCTACCGAGGTCGGCTTAACACGAAAACATTGCTTCAACCAATCGTAAAGGGTTAGCAGAAAACAGAGCGGTATACCTAAATAGCGATCGAGTTTTCTTATTGCAGTTGGTTTCATTAATGACAGCTATTCTAACCCCTTCCGTCTGCTTTTCTCAATCACCCACATTGCTTCATAGAGCGAAATATGACAGCAGTGCCTCCGCCCGTAGCTAAGGTCTTCAATTGGTTCAGGGAAATCATGAAAGTATACAATATAGGATATGAGTTGAGAGTATATGCGATAATAATTTGTATAAATGCGGAGGTGGTCTATGGCTGGAGTTCTTTCTTCAAAGGCCTGCTGGATACGGCGCTGTAGGTGCGCCTCGCCTTAGGTCCATTCGCAGTGGGCTTGGGCCTTGTTATTTTTTATCTGCTCTTTCTGAGGAAATCAAAAAGGACCAAATAGAAATCTGGGGGAGTTGCGTGAGTTTTAAGAGCACGGCAATCAGATACCCAATCCTGGGTCTAAACATGAAAGGTTATTTCTACCCTCGATGATTGCCGCTAAGTGCAAAGCGTCTAAGCCGCTTCGGGTAAAATCGAGATTATGAGTAGCAAGCTCTAAAATATTGTGCTGTAGTTGCAGAAAGATAATAAAAGGAAGTTCGTGCATTGAGCGTTTGACCTGGGAATATAGGACTGCAATGAATGAAAACATATACTCTTCAAATCTCCCCTCTGTTACTTATAATGCCTTTCGTGATATTGGATTTCTTTACAGGTGTCGTGCCATTCTTGATACTAAGATCTAATGGACCAGTGTTTCTGTTGATACCTATATTCGCAGTGGTCGCATGGAACTGGTGGGTACTATTAAGTCTAGAATACTGTGTAGTTATCAGAGATGATGGCAGCATTGAATGGATTGCTTTGGCAATGCGGGTAATAATGAAGCCCGAAGAGGTGCGCGAAGTAGGTCCAGACTCCACCGGTACAATCGGCTTCTTTAGGATGAAATATATAGGTGGAAAAGTAACGCTTATAAACAAAATCACTGGCTTTCTTGAGGTCGAAGGCATATCAAAAGCCGAATAAGTAGCCCCCTGGATGTGGCAAAGCGGCCTTGTAACACTTACCAGTCGTAACATAGTATTTATACAGTGCCGACCTGCTCGCGATTATAGAAACAGCGCGACCAGGTTCTCGATATAATCTGCAGGTCGTCTAATTTACTATCATCAGTTTTATGGTGATTTCCACTCTATCTGTTGCAATTAGCAATGGGTAAGCGATTAATGCAACGTTGCTTCCGTTAATCTGATATTTGCCGTCAAACATACAGTGAAAGTCCCTTCCCAAATAGACGGATGCGACATGCTTAATTAAATGATTACAAATTGAAACGCCAGTGAGCGTTTAATTCCGAGCTAATCCCTTATATAGCAACAAAATTAAAATCGGCACGATAAATGCTATGTCAATGTCAACGATGTAAAAATGTAAGTACCAAAGGAGATTACCATGAAAGGATTTGGAAAGAATCTAGAAAATATGTTTTTAGCCATTACCTTTGCCCAAGCTGGTGAATTCCAGACTGCCAGAGAGTACATGAGAGAGGAAGCCCGGCCCCGTCAGTTTGACCGTGTAGTTCCGACCGTCAGACCGAGAGTGGCACTAAGGGCGCCTGGATTAAAGAGGAAGTAACCGGGATCAGATAAACGAGATCTAAAGTTCCGATATAGTAGATCATCGCAGCAAGACGTTCCCCTAGCCGGAGCATCGAGGAATTATTTTTTTGCGATGTTCCGGCTTAAATACGCTCCACCTTGAACACATCAAGTATCAGACGCCCAAGTCATTTATAAGGATAGCGATTTCCATAGAACGACATGAAACCACCCCGCCACTTTTAAATATTGACAATTACAAGATAAAACATAGCGTCCACACCGTATGTAGCGTATTGGCGATTTTAAGTATTTATAAGTTGCCAGTTCGCGATGTCACCTGCAAGCCATTAGTACTGGCAGAAACATAAAACCGGGTATTACCTAAACATCTTGATCGTGCGTGGACATTCTGATAATATCAAGCCAATGATTAAGAATATGGTAGGCAACGTAACAGTGCAGCACATTTAGAAAATTCATAAGGACGTTTACTCCTCCGATGAGTGTTCTGCGCATGACATCATCTGAGATGTGACTTGGTCTGACACAATACTTTCTTTTTAAACGCTCCGCTTATTGCTATGATTTTAACATGGGGGTAGAGAGTTCTACCCAGTCTAGTGATTGATATGCCTCCCCCTCTGATCCATTAAAAAATTAGTAGCGTTGTCAAGTAGAGACCTGACAATGCCTTCCATTTCATATCGCTCTATGCATCGAAGCCATTATAGTAATAAGCCAGTCGA
>Ga0181523_10004239_pt1 | contig 12517 bp, 12 predicted proteins | sample PEATcosm2014_Bin_43_FD_119752 | JGI IMG/M metagenome (GOLD analysis project Ga0181523, IMG submission 119752) | Peatland microbial communities from MTU Mesocosm Facility, Houghton, MI, USA - PEATcosm2014_Bin05_30_metaG | ecosystem: Environmental > Terrestrial > Soil > Wetlands > Peat | place... | reverse complement strand
ATGAGGAGCTCGGTCACTTGCAGGGATGGGCATTTGTGTCCGGTGACGAGATCGAGGTCGTCGAAAGCGGCTACCGGCCAATGAAGTTCCGCGTTCCGTAGGTAGGCCCCACGATGGCCCGGAAATTGGTCGCTCCTGGCCGTCCGCAGGCCGTACCGCGCACTGCATAGTTTCGCTACAACCCTCAAGTTATTGATTGCATTGCGGGCGTCAGGCCTCACGAGGCTCTATTGCCCGCCCGTCAATAAAGTGGGCGATAAGTATTCATTCTCGTCTGTCGCATACCCTGCCCCTTGGGCAGCCTGCGCCGGCCCCGGACCGCGGCCAGTCGGCGAGGGGAGGGCGTTTCTTGACGCTGGCTGTTGTGCGTGGGGTTTGGACGGCCAGACCCCGACCAACGCGGTTTTTGGCACTTTCCGAGGCATCCTGTCGGTTGATTCGGGGATGCACTTCCGACGAAATTGGTGAAGAACTCGTACTGTCATACACAGTCCTGTACAGAGCAGAACAGCGGACACACGAACGGCAGCAAGGTTAATAAAATCAATATCTTAGGCGATACGACTTGGCTACGAACCAAGGCCTCGAAGCTCCAATCGTGGCGGTTCTGTAACAGCGCTTCTCAAAAATTCCGTTTTACGAAATATTTGTTACCGAATCAGCGCAACCACCCAAAAAAGGGTGGCAAATTCGCTAAGGCATTGATTTTTCTTGTCGTGTCAGCGGACTGCAAGTCCGTGTACGCCGATTCGATTCACGCGCGACCATTTGCGACCACACCAAATCAACCGCTTCCATCAAAAAATGCACCGAAAACACCTGGACCCCAGCTCGTGCACCGGCGCAACCAGTGGCGGCAGGGCATCGGTGACCACCGAGGGCAGGGACTGAGGACGGCGCCGCAGGGTGAGCATCTGCAACAGTGGCAGACGGATCTGGCCATCGGCTTGCATGTGCAGCAACGTAACCCGGCAGGTCATGTTCTTGAGCTCGCCATTCGGGTTTCGCTAGTCCAGCAACGCGCAGATCTTGCGCGACAAGGCGCGGCGCTTCAGACCGGGGTTGTGGTGGATCAGCCCTTGGATGGTCTGCAGGTCTTAGGCACTGAAGCGGCGAGCGCAATACATCGCCACGACGTATCGACTCCAGGCCTGCAGGCTCCGTGCACCGTCAAAAAAAAAGCACGGAAATCTCCATGACCCGATTTCCCCAAGCTGGATTCGCCAGAGCGTTCAGAGACGGCTCTATCTTTTGTACCGAGCCGGGAATGCACCGTCAATTTGCGTGCCGAGGCAGTGGCCGAATGAACAAGGCCACGACCAGCCAAACCAGTGACAACGCTGCGCATGCCAGAAAGACGCCCTCGCCGGACCAAGACCTTGCAATCCACCCGCCGATTGCACCACCAGCAAACAGCCCGAGGGATTGCGCGGTGGTGTAGACGCCGAGAGCGAGGCCTTTGCGCGCAGGCGGAGCCGTGCGCGACACGAGCGAAGGAATCAGAGCCGACATGACATTGAATGCAACGAAGAAGCAAAACAGCGCAGTGATGAGCGGTACTGGTCTGGCGTAGCCGAAAGCAAACCCAAGCATTGTCAACACCATGAGTGCCACCGATGCGATGAACACGGCGCGCATGTAGCCACGGCCTTCTGCCCAGATGATTCCGGGCACGGCCAAGATGAACGATCCCACGGTCACGGGCAGGTAGACCATCCAATGATGGGGAACGCGGATACCCGCGTCGTGCACCAGCGCCAGAGGCACGACCACGAACATTGCCACTTGCGTGAAATTGACAACGAAGATACTGAAATGCAGGCGCAACAAGGCGGCAGTGAACACCGAATCGCGCGGTGCCGACGCGCCTAGTTCTTCCGCATGCACTGTCATCGGCGCATCGGGCACAACCCACTTGATCACGGCAATGGCAACCAACGCCAAAATTCCGGTGAGGACAAACATGCCGGGCACACCAATCACCTGATACAGCAACGGGCCGGCAACCAGCGAAACGATGAAGCTCATGCCGATGCTGATGCCGACGAGGGCCATCGCCTTAGTGCGGTTCTCTACCCGGGTGGAGTCGGCGATCATCGCGGAAATTGCAGCGGAGATGGCGCCGGCTCCTTGAACCGCCCGGCCAATAATGATGCCGTCCAGCGTGTGCGACGTTCCTGCCATGAACGAGCCAAGCGCAAAAATCACCATGCCGAACATCATGACCGGTTTGCGTCCAAATCGATCGCTGGCGATACCAAAGGGGATTTGCAGAGCCGCCTGGCTCATGCCATAGATGCCGAGTGCAAGGCCCACCCGGAGGTGATCGCCGCCGCCGGGCAGGGTGCTGGCGTAAATTGCAAAAACGGGGAGGATGAGAAATAGTCCCAGCATGCGCAGGCCGTAGATCGCTGCCAGCGTCATGCTGGATCGGCGCTCCAGCGCGCTCATGCTGGTTCGGGAGGCTTTTCTGGATGGTTCTGACGGGGCTGAGGCTGCCATAGGGTGGACGACCCGGTTGGTTAAGGACGCTTCGTACAACCAAATGTTATGTGCGGGTCGCAGCAGTAATCAGATCTCTTTTTGGCGCGTTGCTGATCGTCCCCGCGATAATTGGTACGGAGTACCCACCGAGGCTGCGCGTGTCTTTGAACTGACGCGCGCCGGACGCATCTTTGTAACGTCTGGAATCACGAGCGGGCTCCTTTGGGCGATCATGGAGCGGTTCTTCCGCCCGGCGGCGAATGAACTTGAGTCGGGAAACGTGACCCTCGCGGAGAAACTACGCAGGGCGAACACGTGGTGGATGCGGCACCTCCATGCAACTCACGCCCTGACAAGCGGTGATGGGCCACGGGAATGGCTAAGGCGTTCACGGTCAAGAAATCCGCGGATTTGCGGCGCCCGGGCACACGAAGGTGCTCGCTTTACCTTTTCGAGGCGTTGGGCATGAATAGCCATCTTGCGACCGGTTTGAGGTCATAGTCCTCGATCAATTCCTGCCAAATGGCATCGCCGATCTCGAAATAGCGCTGGACTTCTTCGCGACCTAGGCTGTCGCGAATGAGAACGGCCAGACAGTTGGCGGCAATGTGCCGATCGACGCGGCGCACCTCGGTGTGGTCAAAGGGCTAGTCCCTTGGACCTTTTGAATTGCACCTAGTCGAAGGTCACAGGCCATTTTTCTTGGCCGTGCCGTTTAACGTTATTAATGCAAGGAATCCGATCCAGTCGCGTGTTCATTAGAAGCGCACGGGGTATTTGCAGTCGACTTGCAGCGTGGAGATCAACCGGATAGCCTAACACTCCAAGGATGGCGAATGCTGTTTCAGGGGTTGTAAATCGTCTTGACGGACTGCAAACGTGGGCAGGTTCACAGATGGCGCAGTTCGTGATGAGTTAACAGAGCCGCCGTAAAGAGTAGCAGGGCACCCGCTTGATGGGCTGCAGCCAGGACGACGGGCACCCCGAGCAACAGCGTGCTGATACCCAGGCTGATCTGCACGATCAGAATGCCCAGAAGCAAACTGCAAGAAACGCGGGCACGTCCCGGTAGTTGGATTCGCCGGGTGCGAAGCCAGAACAGTGGGATCAGCAGCGCAAGCAACCAGGCGATCAGTCGATGATCGAACTGGACAGTGGTGACGTTTTCGGAGAAATTCACGAACCATGGTTCGAGCGCAAAAAGTCCTGCAGGAACCCATTGGCCGTCCATTAATGGAAAGGTGTTGTATGCAAAGCCTGCCCTGGTGCCGGCCACTATTCCGCCCGAGATTGCCATGGCAAGAATGAGGCTCGCGAGCGCGGCGGATAGCAACTCCAATCGGTGGACGGGGCTGCCCGTCCGGCGTGATGCAGGGGAAAGTAGATCCAGCGCGGTCCAGAAAATCGCGCCATAAATCAGGAACGCCAGTCCGAGGTGCGCGGTCAGCCGATACTGACTGACGTGAGGGTCGTTGACCAGCCCGCTTTTCACCATATACCAGCCTAGTCCACCTTGGAGCGCGCCCAGCAGGAAGATGCCCGCAAACCTACCCGCCAGGGGCATTCCAATCTTCTTACGCAAGAGGAAGTACAGAAAAGGAAACAGGAAGGCTACGCCGATGCTGCGGCCCAGCAGGCGGTGAAAATACTCCCACCAGAAGATGTCTTTGAATTCATCCAAAGCCATGCCACGGTTAATCGTCAGGTACTCCGGCGTCAGCTGATATTTATGAAAGACCTCGTCCCACTCTGCCTGTTTCAAGGGCGGTATCGCGCCGATCAGCGGTTGCCATTCGGTCATTGAAAGTCCCGAGTGCGTAAGCCGGGTCACCCCGCCGACCACTACCATGAGAAAGATCAACGAGCAGCATGTCATTAGCCAGAACCCGATCTGCTTATCCGAGGAGTCATTCATTCTTGAAACCACGGTTTTTGGGGCCGCATTTATCTCGAGTCACTTCTTCAAACACGCCCCCTCCAACAGTGGGAGGTAGTCGGACAGGCCTTCGACGGCGAATTCGGCTTGCACCGGCGGGCTGCTGAACGGAGTGAACTCGAGCACGAATTTTCGAGATCGGGCAAGCTGTCCAATCATGGCAGCCGCGTCACGCGGTGAAACCACCGCGTTGTTCACCTCGCGCCAGCGCTGAGATACGAAATCGTTGTCGTCGAGGCGCACACGCACGATTTGCTTATCGACCATCGTGACCTCGAGCGGCAATCCCGTTTGAACATAGACGGCTGCTTTTCCGTTTTCGCATTGAAGGGTCAGCACAGGAACTGCCCCTTTCTGCCAGCCCTTCACTTCGTGCTGCGCCTGCAGCGAAAGCGTCACAGACGTCTCTGCCCCCGGGCCGGGAGCGACAACGTGCCATCCGCCGGAAGGCGGTGAGGCTGCGTCAACCGGATGGTAAGCGACCAACAGCAGTGGCAATAGAACGTGGTGCAAACGAGAGTTACGGGACATTGCGGTCTCGGAATTGCGCTAGTGCGCTCTCTAATTGGGGCAACGATACGCCTGGGTCGCGCAGGATCAGTCTATTGCGAATAATCAGGCGAGCCTTAGCGTCCATCAAGATCTGATCGCGACAGCGAAATACAAGAAATCGCATTGCAGCACAGAACCATTTCGTCATCGCGCCCCTCGCGTGATGCCGTTGCCGTTCGAAAAATTGAGGTACATCAAGGCAATTCAGTCCTAAGAACATCAGTATCGCTGCAAGCTCATTCGGTCCAATTATCAAGGACCAGCGTTTGTGCCGGTGGGGGTAGGAGACCGTCGCCTAAAGAGAAAAGCCAGCAGCTTTCACGGCCGCATTGAATGGGCTTCGTGCTGATCGCTATTGAGTCCGCCGGCCGGAACCCAAATGAAAGTCTCGACCAAGTTGTGGAAACACTTGCACCGGTGGCGAAAGTGCGGGATCGCGCCGGTCCCCTGCGGCCGCGTCGCATTTCATCCTGTTGCGCAGCGTCAATCGCTGGCACCGCACGGGCGGGGAATTTGAGCCCGTTTCCCGATCACCTTGCAGTCAACCCTCCAAGGAGTTTGGCATGTCAGAGCAAAAGACCGACAAGGACAAGGAATACAAGCCCATCCCCATCATGCAGCGAATTCTTGACGATCCGTTCCTGCTGCTGATGTTGGGCTTGGTGGTGCCGACGGTCTTCTACATTCTTTGGGGTGTGATGGAAGTCGTCACGATCCCGCTGGCCAAGTAGCTGCCGGCGCGTTCCCAGGTCATTTCAATCGCAATCCAATAGAGGCTTGCCATGGCGACATCGTATACACCGCCCGAAAAAGCGATCTGGTGGAACGAACCGATCGAGCGCACCGAGATCGTCTGGATCACGATCGCGTTTCTTTGGTGCTTTTTCATGCTCGTCTGGATGATCGCCTGGCACTGGATTGGCAACCAGAACATGGCGAACGAGGCCTACAAGATCACGCCCGAGGCCTACGCCAAGAAGGTCGAGGACTTCACCGCGCAGTACACGGTGCGTCAGGACGTTAACGATCCTACCTTGCCGGTGGTACATCCGCCGGCCGGAGGCGATGTCTATCTCGCCGCGAGCCGCTGGCAATGGCGTCCCTTGATCGAACTGGAAAAGGGGAAGAGCTACCGCGTGCACATATCGTCGCTCGATTGGGATCACGGATTTTCGCTGCAGCCGATCAACATCAACTTTCAGGCCTACCCCGGCTATGAGCAGGTGGTCACGATGACACCGAGTACGGCCGGAACATTCACCATCGTGTGCAATGAATATTGCGGCATCGGTCACCACACCATGCTCGGAAAGATCTACGTTAAGGAGTAGAGCATGACCACGACCGCACTGTCCGCGTTCCGCATCGATCCGGTGTCCGGACTGCGCATGGATCTAAAGGCATCGACGCTGATCAAAGCCAACGCTGTCGCGGCCGTCGTCTTTCTTCTAATCGGCGGCTTCTTTGGGTTGGGGGTTGGACTGACACGGTGGCCGGCGGTGCATCTGCTGCCCGCTGAATGGTTCTACTTGGCGCTCACCGGGCACGGGATCATCGCGCTGATCGTTTGGATCATCTTTTTTGAGATGGCCGTACTGTATTTCTGCTCGTCGACTCTGCTCAGTTGCCGATTGGCGACCCCTCGCTGGGCATGGGTGCAATTTTGGCTGATGGTCATCGGTGCCCTGACGACCACCGTGGCAGTGTTGCAGGGGAACTCGAGCGTGATGATGACCTCGTACGCCCCGATGGATGCGGCTCCGCACTTCTACCTGGGCCTGATCCTCTTCGCGGTCGGCGCGCTGATCGGTTGCTTCGTTTTCCTGGGCACCATCGTCATTGCCAAGGAAGAGAAGACCTACGAAGGTTCCCTGCCGCTGGTCGTGTTTGGTGCGCTCACGGCGGCTGTCATCGCGATTTTCACGATCGCCTCGGGCGCGATCATCCTGATCCCGACGTTTCTGTGGTCGCTTGGCCTGATCCACAGCATCGATCCGATGATGTACCGCATAATCTGGTGGGCCTTGGGACACTCGTCCCAGCAAATCAATGTCGTGGCTCACATTTCTATCTGGTACTTGATTGCATCGCTGGTCTTTGGCGCAAAGCCGATGTCGGAGAAAGTCAGCCGCACCGCCTTTCTCTTTTACATCTTGTTCCTGCAACTGGGCTCGGTCCACCACCTCCTTGCCGACCCGGGATTGAGCTCCGCATGGAAGATCTTCAACACCAGCTACATGATGTATCTCGCCGTGCTCGCGAGCTTGATTCATGGATTGACCGTCCCTGGATCGATCGAGGTGGCGCAGCGCAGGAACGGCCTGAACCGAGGCTGGTTCGAGTGGCTGCGCAAGGCACCCTGGGGCAACCCGGTGTTTTCGGCTATGTTCCTGTCGTTGATCATCTTCGGTTTCATCGGCGGCATCACCGGCGTTGTGATGAGCGTTGAGCAGGTGAACATGATCATCCACAACACGATCTACGTGCCCGGGCACTTCCATGGCACCGTCGTGGGCGGAACCACGCTCGCGTTCATGGCCCTGACTTACTTCTTGATCCCGGTGCTGTTCCAGCGCGAGGTCATCTTGCCTAAGCTCGCAAAGTGGCAACCGTACCTGTTCGGCATCGGCACCGCAATCTTCGCGGTTGCACTGATGGGAGCAGGCACTCTGGGCATACCTCGGCGCCACTGGGACATCACCTTCTCGGGCCTGGCCCTGGGGCACGAATTTCCCGGCATCGCCTACCTGATGATGGCTGTCGGCGAGATGGCAGGTGTACTCATGGTCGTCGGCGGGGTGTCCTTTATCGTGATCGTGGTGGGCTCCCTGCTAGTCGGTAAAAAGATCCCCGCGGATGCAAAGCCGTACCCGCGCGTGCCCGATGCCGACGCTGGTGGGCACAAGAAAATCGGATTTGGCGGGTTTGAAGCGCCGGGCACCTTCGTGCTGGCAATGGTGCTGTTTGTCGCTCTGGTTCTGTATTACTTCATTAACTTCAAGTATCTCGCGACCTTGTGGACATTGACCTAAGGCGCTCGAACGGGGTCCGCCGTCGATCGATGGCGCATTGACGCGGACCCGAGCAATTAGCTTCGCGCTAAGCAGTCAGGAGAGCGAGACATGGCCGCCGCGATCAAGCAATTCACCGATCTGTTCAAGCTGAGAATCGGCATCGTTATCAGCTTTACCGCGCTGGCCGGTGTTACCGTCACGCCGGGCGTGCTGCCCGGATGGAAGATCGCGATACTGTGTCTAGCCGTCCTGGTCTCGTCGGCCAGTGCCGGCGCCTTCAATCAGTACGTGGAGCGCGACATCGATGCATGCATGAAGCGGACCCGTAGGCGCCCGTTCGTCACGGGTGCACTCAAACACGGCCCCTTCTGGCTCATCGTGATGATCGGAATGTTGGCATGCTCTGTCACCGCAGCCGCGTTGGCACTGAACCCCTTGTCGGCTCTTTACGTGTTTCTCGGTGCGTTTTTCTACGGGGTCGTGTACACCGTGTGGCTCAAGCGGCGGACCTGGATGAACATCGTGGTCGGCGGGCTTGCCGGCAGTTTTGCAGTACTGGCTGGTGCCGTTGCGGTCACACCGCACATCGGCCCGAAGGCGGTGATTCTGGCCACGATCTTGTTCATGTGGACGCCTCCGCACTTTTGGAGTCTGGCGATCGCCTTCCGGGAGGATTATGACGCGGCGCGGGTCCCGATGCTGCCGATTGTTGTTGGCGACGCGAAAGCGGCCCGCATCATTTGCGGCAGTACCGTCGCGCTCGTTTTGACGTCACTCACTCCGTTTTTCTTTGGGATGGGCTGGACTTACTTTATCGGCGCTGCTTGCGGGGGTGCGTATTTTGTGGCAAAGAGCGTGAAACTGGCACTCGCACCCAACCGCGCATCCGCGCTCGCGTGCTTTCACGCTTCGCTGATCCAACTGAGCGCGCTATTGGTCGCCGCAATGTTGGACAGCATCCTATAGGTCGGAGAATGCGGCGCTTGCTTGCGTTTAGCGCAATCGGGGCGGTCTGGGTTGCTCTCTCTGGGCAGGCCCACGAACCAGCAGCGGCTACCGCTGTATTCGACCAGAAGGCCGCGATGCAAGTAAGCCAGGATGCGATCGGCCGGCCGCTTGGCGATTACACCTTGCTCGACCGCAAGGGGCACCCGCTCAGGCTTGCCAGCTATCGCGGCAAGCCGTTGCTGGTCAGTCTGATCTACACCAAGTGTTCCGAGTCCTGCCCGGTGACAACGCGCTATCTGGGCAACGCGGTCAAGATTATGTCGGAGGCGCTCGGAGCCGACAGTTTTTCGGTTCTTTCGGTCGGCTTCGACACAGACTCGGACACGCCGCAGGCGATGCAGCAATTCGCCGCGCAGGCAGGCATCGATTTTCCGAACTGGGAGTTCGCAAGCGGGGATCCGGCGACGCTGAAGGAACTCACGCGAGACCTGGGATTCCGCTACCGCCCAACGATGATGGGATTCGAACACATTTCCGAGTTGTCAATCATCGACCCGGACGGCAAAGTGTATCGGAAAGTCTATGGCGACGAATTCGATCTGCCGCAACTGGGTGAACCATTGAAGAATCTGATTGGCCGGGAAAACATTCGATATCCGGTTTGGCATAGTTTGGGCGCGCGTATTCGACTTTTTTGCACCGTTTATGACCCGAGCACGGGTCGCTATCGCACGGATTATTCCTTTTTTGTCGGAATGCTGATCAGCGCTGCGATGGTCCTGCCCTTCGGATACTGGCTCTATCGAGAGATTCGTCGTGCGTGGGGTTCCGCAGGGCAGTCAACGTAAAAGACGAAACCACCGCGGGGTCGCGCTTCGCGCCGACCGCGACACCCGGTGCCGTCGCGGCACTCGACACACGACCGGATCGGTCAAAACCCGAGGATTGCGTGATTAGGCTGATACAGCGATTTAGCCAAACGGTGATGTTGTGGGTGGAAAAGTCGCTCAATTATGTCTTCGGAGCGGCATTGAACCCGCTCTACCAGTTGGGCGCAATTGCCTACTTCCTCTTCTGGGTGGTTGCGGGCAGCGGCTTTTATATCTACGCCTTCTACCGCACCGGCGTCAGCCAAGCCTACTCGTCCGTCGAATCACTTACCCACGGACAATGGTATCTGGGCGGCATCATGCGCAGCCTGCACCGTTACGCGTCGGATGGCATGGTGCTCACCATGCTGGTGCACATGTGGCGCAATTTCGCGATGAACCGGTTAAGTGGCTTTCGTGCCTTTTCCTGGTACACAGGATTGGTGCTCCTGCTGTTTCTATACGTGTCCGGAATTAACGGCTATTGGCTGGTGTGGGATCAACTCGCGCAATTTATCGCCGTCGCGAGCACCGAATGGCTAGATTGGATCCCGATATTCAGCAGTCCGCTCGTTCGCAATTTTTTGCTGCAGGACAGCGTGAGCGATCGCTTTTTCTCGCTGCTGTCGTTCGCCCACATCGGGGTTCCCCTTCTGATGCTCGCCTTCATCATGATCCATACCCAGCGGGTAAGTGGTGCCAGGACGCAGCCTTCCCGGCAGGTCACGATCGGGGTCGGGGTGACGCTGCTGGTGCTTGCCTTGATAAAGCCGGCCGTGAGCCAGGCGCCCGCGGACCTTGGCAGAGTCACGGCTGAGGTCAAGCTTGACTGGTTCTTCCTGGTGAGCTACCCACTCATCTACAAGTGGTCACCCGGCCAATTGTGGGCTCTGAGCGGCGGCGCAATGATGCTGCTTTTGCTGTTGCCCGTTCTAGCTCGGACAAGGCGCGCAGCGGACGGTTTTCAGATCACCACCGTGCCGAGCGCGCGTGCCTTTTCCGCAAAACCGGGCGAGACGATCCTGGAGGCCGCAATCCGCCAGGAAGTTCACCTGCCGTACTCCTGCCGTGACGGCGCCTGCGGAACATGCAAGGGCCTTGTTTTACATGGTTCCGTTGACTACGGCATTCATCAGGCGGATGCACTAAGCGAACAGGAAAAGCGGGCCGGCAAGGCACTTTTTTGTTGCGCGACGCCGTTGTCGGATCTGGAGATCGAGTATTACGAAAATGAATCCCTGAAGCAGGCCCCGGTTAGGACCCTCGCGTGCCGCGTCGAGACGATGCGGCGTGTCGCCCCGGACGTGATGATCTTGTTGCTTCGGCCGTCGACGGGCGATGCGCTGAAGTTTTTCCCGGGCCAGTACATAGACATTTTGCTCGACGGTGGTGGACGAAGAAGCTTTTCGTTCGCCAACGCGCCTCATGAGGACGAGTTCATAGAGCTGCATGTCCGGCATATTCCAGGCGGTAGGTTCACTTCGCATGTCTTCACGCAAATGAAGACGGGCGATACGCTGCAAGTCGAAGGTCCGCTCGGGACGCCGTTCCCGGAGGACGACGGCGACCGGCCTGTTATTTTCGTGGCCGGCGCGACTGGCTTTGCGCCTGTAAAGAGCATCCTCGAGCACGCTTTCCATGTTGGAACCAAGGGGCGCAAATGGCTCTATTGGGGTGTCAAGTCAGGCGGCGATTTGTACGACGCGAAACGGGCTGAGCAGTGGCAGCGGGAGCACTCCGACTTCGTATTCGTCCCAGTATTATCGGCGCCGCTTCCTGACGAGCGCTGGCCGGGCCGCATTGGCCTCGTGCACGAGGCAATCTTGCAGGACTTCCCCGATTTGAGCGGCTTTCGGGTCTACGCCTGCGGTTCGCTGCAAATGGTTCAGGCGGCGCGGCCCGCGTTCCTGGCCCATGGCTTGTCGGAGAGCGCGTGTCTTTCCGACGCTTTCCTGATGGCCGCGTATCCGGTACTGCAACCGGCCGAGCATCAATCGACGAAATGAAGAGGACGCTGCAGTATTTTGGCCAGGCGTGCGCCTACGCGCTGTTCGCCGCGTTGCTGGGTTATTTCTCCACCTCGCCGGTCTATCGGCAACTGCCGGACGACTACGCCCTGGTCAAATTGAGCTTCAGCCACGCGGCACAGCGCAAGCAGCCATGCCGCGAGCGCAGCGCCGAGGAACTTGCCAAGCTGCCGCTCAATATGCGCATCAGCAAGGACTGTCCGCGCGAGCGATCCAACGTCGTGATGGAGTTGGAGATGGACGGCCAGCCGTTGTACCACGTGGTTTTGCCGCCGTCGGGCCTGGCACACGACGGGGTGTCCTCCGTCTACCGGCGCCTCCCCGTGCCGGCCGGCAAGCACCGCTTTGTGGTACGGCTCAAAGATACGGAGCAAGGCGACTTTGGCTACGTTCGCGAAGAGACCGTGTCGCTCGACGCTGGCCGGGTTCTGGTGATTGATTTCAAGGCCGATGCGCCGGGTGCGGGAGGATTTGTATTTCATTGAACACGAGGAATCGTCGGCAGCATGCAATGGCCGCGCACGATCGGCGGCGTTTGCTTCGTCAGACACCCTCATTGAGGCAATCGGCCTTGCGGCGGAGGAGAAACGAAATGATCAACATTGTTGAACGTCAGGACTGCTATGGCAATCGCAACTGAACTTCCATTTACCGGGGCCGACGCGTCGCTGGAGTTCGAACGCGACT
>Ga0181523_10004238_pt1 | contig 12520 bp, 10 predicted proteins | sample PEATcosm2014_Bin_43_FD_119752 | JGI IMG/M metagenome (GOLD analysis project Ga0181523, IMG submission 119752) | Peatland microbial communities from MTU Mesocosm Facility, Houghton, MI, USA - PEATcosm2014_Bin05_30_metaG | ecosystem: Environmental > Terrestrial > Soil > Wetlands > Peat | place... | reverse complement strand
GCGCGCGACGGTCTTCTTCGCAGCTGTCTTCTTGGCCGGGCGCTTGCGCGCGACGGTCTTCTTCGCAGCTGTCTTCTTGGCCGGGCGCTTGCGCGCGACGGTCTTCTTCGCAGCTGTCTTCTTCGCCGGGCGCTTGCGAGCGACCGTCTTCTTTGCAGCCGTCTTCTTGGCCGGACGCTTGCGCGCCGCGGTCTTCTTAGCAGCTGTTCTCTTCAGTACCATTCGCTTCCTTCCACTCGCTTTACTGACAGCGGTTTTCTCGGCGGCCGCCATCTTGGCGGCCGGTATTGGTTCTGGTTTTGCAGGTGCTGTTGCTGAGTTGAGGTCCGTCCTCAATTGCTGACCGGGTGTGAAGCCAATTCCCTTCGACGCCCCAATTGCAACGGGCGCGCCCGTTTGGGGATTCCGGCCACGACGGGCTCTCCGAACGCGGAGCTTGAAGGTCCCAAAGCCCGTGATACGCACGGGATCGCCGCCATGAACTCCGGCGGTGATCTCATAGACGAGCGCGTCTAGCGCAATTTCCGCGTGTCGACGCGTCAATCCCGTATCGGTACTGATCGCTTCAATCAGCTCCGTTCGATTCACTTCTACCTCCGTGTCACATTGGTGAGGTATATGCAATGAAAGTTGATTTCATGGCACATTGCAAGCATTGTCGCTCTTCCCCTCTTGCTCGCGGGTCGCGTCTATGAGACGACGAGTCATCGCGTATATCGACGCAAGGTTTTTCGACGCTCTATGTTCCTTATTTTTGGCCGAAGATGCAGTTACGCGCCCTCACTCGCATGCACCATTCGAGGAATGAAGTTATCCATTCATGTCCGATGAAAAATTTCAAGAAAAATCTCCAAATTGGCGCCGATTTTGTCCGCGGATACGTGGAATTACGCGCTCGAGCATTCAAGTGCCACCCGATGAGGCTCATACGTCGCGACTGCATCGTGATCGAGTCGATTTCAACTCACGAACTTCGTGCCTTTGCGAGCGTGCTCGGTCACCAACTGATTCCTTGATGCTCGAGCGGTAGGCATCATGGGAACGGCGAGCGCGAAACATGCCTTACGAAAGAGCTCCGCACAGCTCCGATGCGCGACTGCGACAGAGCGCTGTCTCGGTTGGTCGCGACGTCGATCGCGAACGGCCATGGGATCTATCTCGGCCAAGGCCGCACGGGACCTCTCTTTGCCCAGGTAGAACACGGTGCGCTCGTTCTCGGCCCGCCTCGATCGGGAAAGACGAGCGCGATCGTCGTACCCAACGTGGTTGCCTGCGCTGGAAGCGTGGTTGCCGTCTCGACGAAAAGTGACGTCCTCAATGCATCCGTCGGCGCTCGCTCCCGACTTGGTGAGTGCCTGATCTTTGACCCGAGCGGAACGATCAACCCGCCGAGAAATGTCTCGCGCATCGGATGGTCCCCGTTGAACTCATCGGGCAGTTGGGACGCGGCGGTCCTCATCGCGGAGTCCATGGTCGGTGCCGCACGTCGAAACGCTGACCGTGGCGATGCAGCACACTGGAACGAGCGGGCGTCCGCCCTGCTTTCCTCCCTGTTTCACGGCGCGGCTCTGGCGAACATGACTGCCGCGGAGCTCATTTCCGTGGTGAATCGACACGAACCAGAACGCGTCGTCTCGGCACTTGCTCGTTGCGATGCGACGCTCGCCTTGGACCTCCTCACCGGGATCCTCGCGACAGACGCGCGCGAGCAGAGCGGAATCTGGTCGACATCATCCAGCGTGCTCGCCGCCTATCGCACCGAATCGGCGATCAAGAGCGCAGGAGAGACGCCCTTTGACGCCGAGCGGTTCGTCGAGGAGCGACAGACGCTCTTCATCGCGGCTCCCGCGGAGCACCAACGGCACATCGCACCCCTTGTCGCTGGCATCGTCCGAGCCGTGCGGACGGCTGCCTACAACAAGTCGATGCGCGAGAAGAACCACGTCTTTCGGGCGGGTGGGACGACACAGACGCCAACGCTCGTCGTCTTAGATGAGCTCGCCCACATTGCCCCGCTCCATGACCTTCCCGCGCTCGTAGCCGAGGGCGCGAGCCAGGGCGTATTGACGCTCGCCTGCCTGCAAGACCTCTCCCAGGCGCGCGAACGCTGGGGGGTTGCCGCCGACGGCTTCATGTCTTTGTTTGGCGCGAAGCTCGTCCTCCCCGGCATCGGGGACACGCGCACTTTGGAGGAGATCTCCCGGCTCGCTGGCGAGTGCGACGTGTCCGTGTACTCCTACACGTCGAATGTGCGCGCCACGGGATCGGCGCGGCGATCCTCACGGACCCGGTCCACTCGACGGGACCGCAAACTGCCGGTCGACGCCATCGCTCAGGCACCGCCACTTCATGCAGTCGTGATCCTTGGTGCTCGTCCGGGCCGCGTGCGGCTGACCCCGTATTTCTCGAGCTCTCCATGGCGCGAAGTGACGCTCGGGCTCGCGCGCATTTGACGCGGTGCAAAGGAGTTCAGCTGCGCACAAGAGGTTCGTGCGTCGAGCACCTCTCAGCGCCAGAAGGAGGCGGCGTTCGACAACCCGAGCAACTCCTCTTCAGTCGATGGGGCCTTGGCGAGATGTCGGATAGCTCAAAGCTCGGCACCGACGCGTCCGAATGACCCGGATGCGGCGCGAAGAGGAAATGACCGCCCGGAGTTAGAGCTCGGAGCGATCTGGCGGAAGTACTCGTCGGTCCCGCCGAACCCGAGCCCCGCTCGCCAGACCCTTCGATCTTCGAGCCCAAGAGGAACACGGCCGCAAGAGCGTCGAAGATCTTCGGGCTCGGCGATTTCCGTCGCGAACTCACGGTCGTTGTGTTCTCCGCCGATCCTGCGCAATGAGACATGGACACGCTGTTCGTCCGACAGCCCATGGAGATATGCGCCAAGGACGCGGGCGCCACCGAGCACAACGAGCGTGGTTTTCGGGTCCTTCGCCAATACCGAGCGAAGATCAGACACTGCGACAGCGCATTCACCGATGAGGTGCGCAAAATCGTGGTCGGCGGTCACGATGACGGCGTGACCGCCGTTGCTCGTGATCGCATCTCGCTCTTCCTTGAGCGCCTCGAATGCCTCTGGGAGGACCTCAGTCAAGACGACGCTCACCCCGCTCGGACAGGTCATCGCGAAGTGCGCGCGGCGGTCTGATCGCACATATGGGAGCCTCGCGTCTTCATCCACGGAACACGCGTTGGGACCTCGTCCAAAGATTCGCGTCGGTGCGCCTCGAAGGCGCGCGATGAACACGACCGACGCGTCGAGGTAAGCAGCTCTCCCGATGACGGCGCGCAATGCGCCCACCGACAGGCGATCGGCCTTGTCCACGATGACGAGGCTCTCTCGCTTCGCGATCGCGAAGTGCTCTGGCGTCGTCGACAGCACACCGGTCGTTGCCTCGAGATGGGCAGCCGCGCTCTTCGTCGGCGCGACGCCAACAACCTGCCGACGTGCGCGCGAAGCATCTCGGGCGACGCCGCAGGTGACCTCGTAGGTCCGAAGGAGCTCGCCAATCGGATTCCTCAAGACGAACAGTCCAGGATCGAGCCCTCGATGCTCCTTTGTCGCGAACTGAGCAAGGGGAATCGCGACATCCGCTGACGTGAGGTCCCGAGCAATGCTGACGATACGGCGCAACGCCTCTGTTCGACGCGCCCCTTGTGGCGATATATAGCGCAGGGTCTCGTCACCCGCTGGGAAGGGTCGGCCACTTCGCGGCTGCAAGCGTGACGCGAACACCTTCGGTGCTCGAACGAGCTCGCCCGAGGCGACCATCTCCTCGATTTCCCTCTCAACGCTGAGGACGGGAGCGCCTTGGGCAAGTGAGGAACAAAGCACCCGAATCGCCTCGTCACGACGAAGGGGCCGGTCGTAGTCTGCGAAGTCCCCAGGCGCCACGTCGCGCCCTTCGTCGTGGGGTTCGCCTCGCCTTGTTATGAGCCGGTCGATCTGAGACATCGAGACGCCCTTTGAAAAGGCGCGCTCGCGCCACGCTTCGACGAGCTCCTCATAGGAGCGATCGAGCGAACGTTGTGGACGCGTCCGAGCTGCAGCGATGCGAGCTGATCGGCCACGGGTTCGGCCTGGGAGCTCAAGCTCTCTCTCGATCGCCGTCGTGCGCTGCGAAAACGCAAGCAGCACGTCACGAGGCAGGCCGGCGACGTCGGCGAAGCCCCCAGGGCGCAGTTGCCACCGGATCCCGAGGCTGCAGGAGAGCTCGTATCGAAGGTGTGCTCCATAGAGCGCGCCTGCGGCTCGCGCGTGGAGGTACAGACCGCGGGCATCGAGAGCCGACCAGGTGTTTCCTTGATCCTCGCCGAGGTTCGCGACGAGGAGGTGCGAATGAAGATGCGGGTCAAGGGCGCGACTCGTGCGGTGGAGGAAGGATGCCCCGGTAAGTCCGCTCGCCTTGACGACGACGCGCGCTCCGCTCCTGGTGCGTCGAACACGTGCGCCGTTTCGCTCGAGGTACCCAAGGACGGCGCCCACACTGTTTCTATGCGCGGTTTCGATGTTGCGGGCGGCGCTGCTTGGGCCGAGCGCATAGAGAAGGCTCACGGACTTCGGAGCTGCGAACATGCAGTCGAACGCCACGACGTGCACGCGGTGATGGGATGCGTCGAGGATCTCGCCGGTTTCCGGGTCAACGCCCCCGAGCACAAGGGACAACGAGCGGCCCTCGACGACCGACCGAGCGAGGCCCAAGTGGCGCGCCCCCCATCCGAGCCACTCTCCGTCGTGCTCGACGAGACCCGGGCGGTTCGGGTTCTCGCCGGCCGCGGCCGAAAGGTAGTAAGACTCACGGCCACGAGGGACTTTCCAGAGCGACAACATGAAGGAACCTTCGACGCTGCGCCTTGCTCTGGACCTACCGATCACCTCGATAGACGCGTCGGTACGTCGCCGCAGGAGCGGTTCGTACCTGCCAAAGATCACCGATGCCGCAGGATTTGTCCTTTCGGTGGTGCTCAGGCACTCTGTTTTGCTACTATCTATACTCCGAGACGCTAATTCGAGTGAATAGGAGTCTCGTGCCCGCGATCGGTGTCCACGACGACGTCTTTGAGAAGCTCCGCCTCCTCGCGCGGGCCTGGGATATCTCCGAGCCCGAGGTTGTTGCCCGCCTGCTCGTCGAGTTCCAGCGATCGGGTCGGGCACGCCCGACCCACCAGGGCGAAAGCGCCGCGGGGATCGAGATCCACGCCATCTACGAAGGAGTCCGCATCGGCGCGCTCTTTGATCCCGTGACAACCTCGGTGACCATCACGAGCGGGCCGTGCACCGGCCAGACCTTCAAGTCTCCAAGTGGCGCCGCCGTTGCCCTCGTCGGAGCCTTGAACCCTGCCGTCAAGCCGAACCGCAGCGGCTGGAGCTTTTGGTGGATCAGCGAGACAGGCGAGATGCTCCAGGTACTGCGCCGTAGGTAAGGGGCAATCGCGGCTCCCTAGAGAGCGCTCAGCTCGCTCGTTCGTATCGACCAAGCGCCCGCCGAGCCGCGTCCGCACGCGCGCCTTTGAGCTCGACGGGATCGAGCACTTCTGCTTCGGGGCCAAGCCGGAGAATGAGGCGCCCGAACCAGTACTCATCCGCGACGGCGACGGGAACGACGAGTCGGTCCTTCGAGGAGACAACGGCTCGTCCTTCCGCGAAGCGCTCGATGAGCACCTGGCGGCCACTTGGGATGGCGACGTGCGCAATGCGAGCAGCCTTGCCACCGGCAAACGCGCGCGGTCCACTGAGCTCTGGCGGTGCGGTCCGCGCTTCGTCATGTCTGCCCGTGAATGCAACCGAGGTGATCCGCTCGACGGCAAAGCGCCGCCAGTCCGAGGCGAGATGGCAGAAGGCATCGAGGTAGAACTGCCCCTCGCGCGCGACGACGGCATGGGGGGACACGACCCGCACCGTTTCCTCGCCGCGGCTCGCGCCGAGGTAGGAGATCTCTATGAGCTCACCCGTCGCTGCCGCGCGTTGGAGGGCCCCGAGATTGCTCGGAATGGCGAGCTCGACGCTCACCTGGGCATCGCCGAGCGCGTGCTCGAGCTTTTCGAGCGCACTTCGAAGTGGGGTCTCGCCTTCTGCTCCTGGCACCGCGAGGAGCGCACGGGCCGCGGCGGCAACGGCAAAGCCCTCGTCGGGCGTGAGCCGTGCCGGGCGAGAAAGCGCCTCGAGACCATATGCGACGACTCGCTCGTCGTCGATAACGAGTTCGAGCAGCTGATCAGGAGTGTACGGCGGCAGTCCGCAGCACGCCGCGAGCTCGAGCTCGGAGACGAGATCCTGTCGGTCCATGCCGAAGCGCTCGGCCAAATGATCGAGCGTCTCCTCGCCCACCCGGGCGAGATAGGTGAGCACGACGAAAAGGCGCGCGAGTCGCGCCCCTGCATCAAGGGGCTCTGTCACGGACCAACCCGTTTCTTCCCACTCAGACGAGGTCGATCGCGGCCCGCGTCGCCACGTATAGCCTCATTCAAAGATTCGATGACTTTGTCACGAAGCTCTTGTGGCGAACAGACCTCGATCGCGTCTCCGAGCCCCAAGACCCATGAGCAAAACGCGTCGTGATCTCCAATGGGAAAGCGGAGTCGAACCGATCCGTCGACGTGACGCTCTTCGAGTGCTCCTTGTCCGACGAGCGACAGCGCGCGCCTCGCTTCACGCACATCGACCTCGACGACCACCTCAGTCGTCTCGCTTTTCGATGCATTCGTCGCATCACTTGACGAGGTCACAAAGGGGACGAAGCGGAGCTGGCGAGGCGCGTCGAAGTCCGCCGGAACGACATAGCTCTGCTCTTCACCAACGCTTGCCACTCCTTCGCTCCGATCGACTCGGAACGTTCGCACCTCACCCGTCAACGACGCCTTGACGTCGCGGCCGATGGAGTACCAGCTCCCCTCCGTGAAGACGAGGCCGTAGCCCTCGACCTCACGCTTGCGGCCACGATAGGAAAACGCGGCACGGCCACGTCGGCGAATTGCGTCTTGGAGAACCCCGAGGGAAGGAAGCGACGGCAGCACGACGACTGGCGGAGGCATCGACGCGAGCGACGCGCCAAGCTTTGTCGCCACGTCTCGGGCGCTCGCGCCCTCGAGACGCACCGACGCGAGCGCGAAGCCGAGGGCTTGCGCTTCGTCTTCGTCGAGCCCGAGGTCAGCGAGGTAATAGCTCTCCGGTAGAATGCGGTAGCCGACCTGGTCATCACCGTCGACGCGTTCCACAGAAATCGGTATTCCTCCGTCACGCAGCGTGCGCTTATCGCGCTCGAATGCCTGCCGCAGTGCGCCCTGATCGTGCGGGTAGCCTGCAACGAGCGTGCCGATCTGCCTGAGGGAAAGCGGCCGGGAGGTGTCGAGCAGGGCGAGCACGAGGTTTGTCATTCGCTCGAGCCTGCTCGGGTGCGCCGCCACGCCTGCAATCTAAGCCGACGCGGACCGCATGACCTACCGCTCGAACAAGGTAAGCACTTTGCACCGCGAAAAAAGGACAAACGTGGCTACGAGGGACGAACTGCGCAACGTGGCGATCATCGCTCACGTTGATCATGGCAAGACGACGCTCGTCGACGCGATGCTCCGCCAAGCTGGAGCCTTCCACGACCGCGAGGTCGTCGTCGACCGCGTCCTTGACTCCATGGACCTCGAGCGGGAAAAGGGCATAACGATCCTCGCCAAACAGGCCTCCTTCCGTTTTGGCGACCGGCGGCTCAACATCGTCGATACTCCCGGCCATGCCGACTTCGGAGGCGAAGTCGAACGCGCTCTCGCCATGGTCGATGGCGCCATGCTGCTCATCGATGCAGCCGAGGGGCCTCGTCCGCAGACTCGCTTCGTCTTGCGCAAGGCGTTCGAGGCGGGGCTTCCGGTCGTGACGATCATCAACAAATGCGACCGGCCGGACGCAAGGATCAAAACGGTGTTGGACGAGACCCTGGAGCTCTTCTTCGATCTCGACGCGCCCGAATCCCAGCTCGACATACCCTTCCTCTTCGGAAGTTCGCGAGATGGCTGGATCAGCACGCATCAGCCCGAAGAGCGCGACATCTCAAGGCCCGAAGGTGCAAGCCTCGGACCTTTGATCGATGCATTGTTTCGCTACCTTCCCGCGCCTTCTTACACACAAGGACACGCGCTCCAAGCGCTCGTCACGAACCTCGACGCCTCGCCGTATCTCGGACGGCTCGCGATCTGCAGAGTCGTCGAAGGAACGATGCGTCGCGGCCAAGAACTTGCGTGGTGCAAGCACGACGGGACGATCGAGAAAGCCCGCTGCGTTGAATTGCTCGTCGCCGACGGGCTCGATCGGATCGCCGCCGACGAGGCCGGCCCCGGCGAGCTCATCGCGGTTGCCGGCATCGACGAGATCACCGTCGGTGAGACGCTCGCCGATCCCATCGAGCCGATCGCGCTCCCCGTCTTGCACGTCGACGAACCGAGCCTTTCCGTCACGATCGGGACGAACTCGTCACCATTGGCTGGACGCGAGGGCTCCAAGCTCACCGCGCGCCTCCTGCGATCTCGACTCGAGGCAGAAGTGCTCGGCAACGTCGCTATTCGCGTCCTTCCGACCGAGCGGGCAGACACCTTCGAGGTCCAAGGCCGCGGCGAGCTCGCGCTCGCGGTGCTCGTCGAGCTCATGCGCCGCGAAGGCTTCGAACTGACCGTCGGAAAACCTGAAGTGGTCACGAAGATCATCAACGGGGTTGTCTACGAGCCAATCGAAAAACTGTCCGTCGAGGTCCCAGAAGAACACCTCGGTGTGATCACGGGATTGCTCGCCCGTCGCAAAGCCCGCGTCGAGCGCATCATCCATCACGGCACCGGCTGGATCCACCTCGAACACGCCATTCCCGCGCGCGGGCTCATCGGCATCCGCAATGACGTGCTCACCTTGACGAGGGGCACCGCGCAACTCCACCACACGTTCGAGTGCTACGAACCCTGGCAAGGTGAGATCCGTACGCGGACGCAAGGAAGCCTCGTCGCGGACCGTTCCGGATCGACGACCGCGTATGCGCTCGCTGCCCTCGCCGAACGCGGCACGCTCTTCCTTGGCCCGGGTGAAGAGGTCTACGAAGGCATGGTCGTCGGAGAGAATTCGCGGACAGACGACATGGACGTCAATCCGACGCGGGAGAAGAAGCTCACGAACATGCGGTCATCGACTGCCGACGAACTCGTCCGGCTGCAACCTCATCGCATTCTCACGCTGGAACAGGCCCTGGAGCACGCCGACGAGACCGAATGCGTCGAAGTCACTCCGACAAGTGTCAGGCTGCGCAAGGTCACGCTGAACCAATCGGATCGGGCCAAGGGTCGCACGCGTGAGAAACGCGCCGCTGAAGCATAAGCCGTTCCCATCGGCATGAGCGACGCCCTCGGTCGCCCGCTTGGCTCACGGTTGATCAGTGCAGCACCGCAAACAAGTGGCCGAAATGAAGCGGAACGCGCTCGACGAGAATGGTCGCTTGAACCCTGTCCTTTTGCAGCGAGACCGCGATGATCGCGAAGCGACCCACGAGAACTCCCGGTGGCCACGGATACTCGACGCGACTCGCCGAGAACCTTCCCTTGTACAACACGACGCACAGCGGCGACATCTTGTTCGCGACATCTGGCGGGAGCAAGATCGCCTTCGGGCGATTCCGGCTCAGCGCGCGACGAAGGGCATCTCGCGACACCTCCTGCACCCCGTCGAAATGCCCTCTGTGCTTGATGGCTTGCTCGGCGACGCCGAGGGCGCGAAAACAGGGGCTCACAGAGGACCCGAGCGTGTTGCGCGGTGAAGTGCATGACGAGCACACGACGCACAGTGCGAGAACCGAGAGCGAGAACTTCATCATCGTTCTCGCACGCAAGGAAATTCGGGCGTTGGGTACCGCTCGAATCACCTTCGCGACGACTTTGCTCATGGCTCAATCTGCCCCATGTGACCATATTGGGCTCCTTCGGTCACGATGTGCGCGCTTTGGCCCATTTCCTCGACGTTTTGGCGCTCGGCGCCGAGACGACGTTGATCTCGCCCTCGAGTGGTCGCGTGCCCACGGCGTGCTAGTCGGTCAGACAAGGCAATTCCCGCCCACGAGAGCCAACCGACCGGCAAGTACCCCCAGAAGCTGATGATTCGATAGCAAAGCACCGCGGCAACCGTCGAGAGTTCGGCGCCGCCGAATGCGACGAGCGCGATGGTGAGGCTGCCCTCGACGACACCGAGCCCGCCCGGTGTGATCGGCAGGTTCGCGGCGAGCTGTCCCGCCCCGTAGGCGAGAAGAAGACCGCGCCACGGTACCGGCGCACCGACCGCGAGAAAGCTGCACGCGAGGCACGCGCAGTCAAAGACCCAGTTACCAAGCGCAGCCGCGATGGTCGCAACGAGGTCTTTCCACGTGAGATGGACGGCATCGAGGCGCGCGAGGAACTCCTCGACCGTCAAAAGACCGTGGCGCTTGGGGTGACCGGTGATCCGACGAGAAAAGGCCAAGAGGGCGATGGCAACGCGCTCCAACCAGCGCCGTTGGAACACGATTGCGTCGGCTACAACCGAAAGCAGAAACACCACGGTGATGACCCAGATGAGGTCGTCGTTCGCGCCTTCGCTCACTGCGAGCAGGATGCCCGCCGTTGCAAGCAGGCCGAGGGCAACCGCCCCGCATGCAACGGTCGCGATGAGGGTCCATCCAGCGACTGCGTCGATTGCACCGTGGCGGCGGTAGTAGCGATACGCGTAGATGCTCGCAAAGGCCGGACCTGCGGGTATGGAATCTGCGATTGCGCCCGCCGCGAAGCTCATCGCCGTCATCTGGGGAATGGTGACCTTCACTCCCCCAGATTCGAGAAGCCGACGTTGAAGCATGCCGAAGGACGCGAAGGAGACGACCTCACACCCGATTCCAAGGCAGAGCCAAAAGACGCGTAGGTTCGCGAGCTCCGTAGACGCGCCGATCAGCTCGTTTCGCTGACCGTTCAAGACAAAGAACGCAAGACCGGCGAGCGCTAGGGCGACGACATAGCGCACGACGTGCCACCAGCGGAGCGTCCTTGAATCGCCCACCGCGCTTACCGCCGAAGACATGGTGAAGAGTATCTTTCACACTCGGCGCGATGGACTGCACACCTGGTACTCGCCGTCACGGTCTCAACTGGACTCTTCTCAGACCTTGTTCCGCTTTCGGGTTCATGGAGCGGTCGTTGCCGTCGTCGGAAGAAGGGTTGTCGTTGTCGGGACGAGCGTCGTCGTGCTTGGAGCGAGCGTCGTCGTACTTGGAACGAGCGTCGTTGTACTCGAGGTGGTCGTTGGGGTCGTCGTCGATGTTGTCGTCGTGGAACCCGATGGGACGTTCAGCCGGATAGCAAACCAGTCCGAAAGCAATCCGATCGTAGAGGCGAATGTCGATCCGCTTACCGTGCGCGTTCCGAGCGTGCCCTTGATTTCGACTTCGAGCGAACGGCCGCCGAGGGATCCGTCCCCGTTCCTTTTCGTGACCGATATGTCCTCAAGAACACCGAGGCTCCGGTAGTGACGTTCGATCGCTCTGGCACTGAAGGTGACTCTCCAGGTGTGATCGGGGTTACATTCCAACGGGTTGTTCGGCACGACACAGGCATCGCCCAAGTCCGACACCGCAGGGAAGCTCCCTGGTGACGTCCACCCGCCCGTCGACGCTGAATAGCGCGTCAGCACCAGGTCCGCGTGGGCTGAGCTCACAGAGCTCGCGCCGATTCGCACTTCGCCTGGGGTGTCTGCGACTGCAGCATTCGTCGTCGGGTACTCAAAGTTCGCACCTACATAGGCCTGGCAAAGCGTCGTATCACAGATATCCACGTAGCCGTTCCATCCACCGGCTTGCTCATAAGCCATCGTGTAGGAACGCGCCGCAACGGCTTGGGCTTCGAGGGCTTGGAAGCCCCAAGCCGCACCTTGGGGGGCACCCGATGTTCCACCCGCCAGTCCCCAGGACGCGGACTCTTCTGCAGGCACAACACCGTCGAGATAGGACTGGAGCGCCACGAGGTTGATCGTGCGTTCGTAACCGTCCCTGTCGAATGCTTGGATCTGGCCGCGCAAGGATTCGTCGACACCGTCGTGGCGACAAAGGACCAAGAGCGCACTCATCGGCGCGTCTGGGCTCATGTTCGTGGGACTCGCGATGGGGTTCGTGAGCCCGGTCTCCACGGGGTGCGCGGACGCCACGGCGGCGTCGCACGACGAACCCTCGTACGCATCCCACGTCCCATCCGACGTCAGCCGGAAGTCGACGGCCGCCCCGGCAGGTATCGAAAGCGCAGTGGAGGGCGGCGGCATGGGCACTGACGATGTCGTGCTCGTTGGTGAAGTACTCGTTGTCGTGCTCGTCGGTGTCGTCGAAGCCGGCAACGTGGTCGGTATCGATGGCACGCTTGTCGTGGTCGACGAAACAGACGTTGTCGTGCTCGTCGAAGGAGTGCTCGTCGGTGTCGTCGTGGTCGGTGTCGTCGTGGTCGGAGTCGTGGTCGGTGTCGTCGTGGTCGGTGTCGTCGTGGTCGGTGT
>Ga0181523_10004236_pt1 | contig 12522 bp, 9 predicted proteins | sample PEATcosm2014_Bin_43_FD_119752 | JGI IMG/M metagenome (GOLD analysis project Ga0181523, IMG submission 119752) | Peatland microbial communities from MTU Mesocosm Facility, Houghton, MI, USA - PEATcosm2014_Bin05_30_metaG | ecosystem: Environmental > Terrestrial > Soil > Wetlands > Peat | place... | reverse complement strand
GTGGCGGAAAATTCTTTTACTTTGTTTGCCGCGAGACCGTCGATCCGAAGGCCCGCCTCCACGCTCGCATGATTTTTTACAACGGAGACGATCCCGCCACCGGATCCGCCGCCGGATGCTGCGCCGCATGGATGGTGGCGCACGGCGTCGCCGCGAGCGACGAGCAGGTTGTGATCGAGCAGGGGCTCGAAATGCGCCGTCCCAGCAGGATTTTTGTTCGCGCAAAGAAGCAGGATAACCATGTCATCAATGTGCGTGTCGGTGGAAATTGTGTAGAGGTTCTCCGCGGCGAAGTCATGATTCCGAACTAGCAGATCAAACGCTGCCACCGGCGCGGCTCTCGGAGTGATGGCACGATCTTGCCAGACACCGAAGTGCCATTGGCGCGCGCGCTACTTTACCAAGGCCGCGATTGTGTTTAGCATTCACCTCGCTCCCAGTTCTCAAAAAAGAAATCAGAAATGGAATTCAGAAAATTTGTGACGACACTTTCCCGGTCAGCCCTATGAAGCCCAAGAAAACGATTCTTTGTGTGGACAATAACGAACAGGCGCTCTCCATCCGTAAGATTCTGCTGGAAACACGCGGCTACCGCGTGATTGCGTGTAAGAGCGGCGAAATGGCGCTGGAAGCCTTCCATCGCGGTGGGGTTGACCTGGTGCTCACCGACCTGATCATGCCCGGTATGGATGGTTCGAGGCTGATCGAAGAAGTCAAGCGTACTTCTCCGCAGACGCCGGCCGTGCTGATCTCCGGCCACACCAAGATCTACGAGCGCGAAACGCTGGCCGACGTTTTCCTGCCCAAAGGAATGTACGAACCCGCGGATCTGCTGGAGCGCATTCGCCTGTTGCTGGTGCGCAAGCGCGGCCCGAAGCGTCCCGTTGAGCTGCGAGCACGCGATATCGGCGTGGAGCACGCGACGGTGGCATAATTGCATTGATTCAATGTCTCAATCAGGCTTCTCTCTGTGATATCGTTTTCACTGGATGTCGGCCTTCATCGAAGCCAGGGAACTCCGCAAAACCTACCGGGTTGGCAAAGTGGATGTGCCGGCCCTGCGCGGTGTTTCTTTCAGCGTGCAAAAAGGCGAGTTCGTTACGGTCGTGGGCCCTTCGGGCAGCGGCAAGTCGACGCTCTTTTACTTGCTTGGCGGACTGAGCCGCGCCGACTCGGGTAGCGTGACCATCGACGGCGTTGATTTCGCCACGCTTTCCGACGGAGAGCGCACGCGCTTGCGCAAGAGCAAAATCGGTTTCGTCTTTCAGAAATTCAATCTTCTACCTACGCTCAGCGCGCGCTCGAATATCGAGATCGCGGTTGACATCGCCGGCCTGGGGGCCCCCGATCCTGCATTTTTGAAGAAGATCACGGAGATGCTCGGCATCGCGCAACGTCTGGAGCATCGGCCCAGCGAACTTTCCGGCGGTGAACAGCAGCGAGTCGCGCTGGCCCGGGCGCTGATCAATCGCCCCGCCATCGTGCTGGCCGACGAACCCACCGGCAACCTGGATTCGAAAAGCTCGAGTGTCGTTCTCGACATGCTGCGCCAATCGAACAAAGAGTTAGGGCAGACGGTGATGATGATCACGCACAATCCCGAGGCCGCCGAATACGGCGACCGCATCGTCCACATGCGCGACGGCCAGGTCGTGGCGCCGGATGAGGATCCGCAATGGTCGCGGCTTCATGCGGCCGAGCATCTGCAGTCTTGAACAGGCAATCCTGGACAGGTTCCGAATGGCACATCGCGACGAATTCACCAAACCGATTCTTAACGGCAAGGGAGCGACCGACTACGAGCGCTATCTGCGCACCGACGAACTGCTCGCCCTGCAAAAAACGTCCGAAGAACTGCTGCACCCAGACGAAATGACCTTTCTGGTGGTGCACCAGAGTTCGGAATTGCTGATGAAGGGAGCGGCTTTTGAACTCGACCGCGCCCTCGCGGCGCTCGAGCACACTGATTATGGCAACGCTACCCGCCTCATCCGGCGCGCCATTTCACTGATCGAACCTCCCATCGACCTGCTGCACATCCTGGAGACCATTACTCCCTGCGACTACCACCTGATTCGCGCTGGACTTGGGCACGGCAGCGGCCTCGATTCTCCCGGATTTCTTTCGCTGCTGCACATTGGCCCGCGCCTCGGCCACGCATTTCACGGGCAGCTTGGCCGCGCCGGGGTTACCGTCGGCGAGCTTTACCGCCGACACGAAGAATTTTTCGGCCTGCACGATGTCGCAGAACGCCTCCTCGACTTCGACGAACGCATGCAACTGTTCCGTTTCCACCATCTCAAGCTCGCCGAACGCGTCATCGGAGGCCGGGTGGTCGGCACCATGGGAACGCCGGTGGAAGTGCTGCAGCAACGCATGGAAAGCTGGCTGTACAAAGATCTCTGGGACGTCCGCAACCAGATCACCGCCGCGGCCAATCAGACGGCGGTGGGGAAGCAGTATTAGTGCAGAGGAATCGAGAATTCGGCAGGCTCAGCCCACGGCTGCGCCGCTAGCCGCACGGGTACCAGTTTTTCTGCTCGGGCCGACACGGAGCGAGTCAAAAATCATGAAGGCCGCTTGGTACGAAAAGCAAGGTGCTGCGCCAGATGTCTTGATCGTCGGCGAGATGAACGAGCCGCAGCCTCTCGCAGGCGAAGTCCGGATTCGCGTCGCCTTTTCGGGCATAAATCCGGGGGATGTGAAGAAACGTCAGGATGCTTTTGGCATCGGGATGCCATATCCGCGTGTCATTCCGCACAGCGATGGTTCGGGCACTGTTGATGCAGTGGGCGAAGGAGTGTCGCGGGAATGGATCGGTTGCCGTGCGTGGTGTTTTGGCGCTCAATCCTACCGCCCTTTCGGAACTGCCGCCGAGTACACCGTGGTTCCTTTGCAGCAAGTCGTTCAACTCCCCGAAACTGTGCTGCTGGAGCAGGGTGCCTGTCTCGGCATTCCCGGCATAACCGCTCATCGGGCTGTTCATGTCGGAGGTTCGGTCGAGGGACAAACCGTTCTGGTGCAAGGCGGTGCGGGGGCGGTTGGGACTTGTGCCGTTCAACTAGCGCATCAAGCGAGAGCGCGAGTCATCGCCACTTGCCGCGCTGAAAGCGACAAGGTTATAGCTTCGCGAGCAGGCGCGGACGAGGTTTTGCTCACTGGTGACAACTTGGTGGAACGAATCAGGGCATTGGCTCCCGATGGAGTCCATCACATTGTCGAAGTGGCCTTCGCCGCGAACATCAATACCGATGCGGCGGTGTTGGCGCAAGGCGGTTCCATCGCGTCTTACGCCACCAATGCGCCGACGCCGGAAATTCCGTTCTGGCAACTCGTCTTTATGAACGCCAGAATGTTCTTTGTGGGTAGTGACGACGTTCCGGCCGATGCAAAGATTCGAGCGACCCGCGCTATCAACCAAGCGCTTGAGGCTGGTTGGCGAGGGCTTGACATCTCTGAAATCATTCCTCTGGATCGGATAGCACGCGCCCATGAGTTGGTCGAGCATCCGGTCAAGCCGGGACGCGTGATTGTCAAGATTGGATAGGCGGCCGAATCCAGCCCAATTCTCTGAGAAATTGGAACGAAGTGCGCAACTGCTGTAGAATGAGACGACGAGCGGGAGTAACTCAGTGGTAGAGTGCGACCTTGCCAAGGTCGAAGTCGCGGGTTCAAATCCCGTCTCCCGCTCCAGTTTCTTGAAGCCCTGCCCCGGCTAGGGCTTTTCGTTTTAGAAGTGAATGACGGCGCGGTAGCCAAGTGGTAAGGCCGAGGTCTGCAAAACCTCTATCGTGAGTTCGATTCTCACCCGCGCCTCCAACAATCTTAGCCGTCAGCTCTCAGCCATCAGCCTTCAGTTCAAGAAAAATCCCATCCAGTTGCTCGGCTCACGTTCGATTCTCAAACGAGCCTCCAACAATGCCCATTGTGGATTGCCGTTTGCTGATGTAGGATGTCCGGTTCCGGCGTCCTATTTGCATCGTCGTGAGTGATGCATTCCTTCAAATGCCTTAGTTACCTAGTCCCTTAAGGAGGGATCCCTATGCCTGACAGCAAGGAACGGCGTGGACAACCGCTCTATCCGCTCGCTTTATTTTTTTTCACTCTATTTCTTCTAACAGCATCGGCGGCCGCAAAAGAAGCCAAGACATACCCGGAATCGGGGAAGGTCATTGGCATTGGGCAGAATGAGCATTCGAAAAGCCACCCCAAGACGGGCAATGGTATGGGCGGGGGTAGCTATTCGGTTTACAGCCACACGTACAAGATCGAAACGGACACAAAGATCTATGAGCTGGATTGCGGTAAGACGCCCATGTTTGGTGTCACTGGAAAGGAATGCGGAGGAGACAAACCACTGCAAATCGGCGATCTGATCCATTTCCGGGTGGAGAAGGGAACCGCTTATATACCTTTGTCGGATGGCTCCGAGCAAAAGCTGCGTGTCCTGAATGAAGAGGCGAAACCTGAAGCCAAACCGGCGGACGCAAAACCACCGGACATGAAACAGTAGCACCAGTCATTTGAACCTCGATGGAACACCGCTGTTCCAGTGGCGCCATTGTCTTGCTGCCTGGAGCCTAACCAAACCCCGCCGCATCCAATTTGAAGTAAGAATGGAGGTCAACATGTACGTTGTTCTTGGAGCAAGCGGCAACACTGGACAGGTAGTGGCGAAGAACCTTCTTGCCCGCGGGCAGAAGGTTCGTGTCGTCGGCAGAAACGCGGCGCATTTGCAGCCTCTAGCGGCACAAGGCGCGGAGATATTCCTCGGTGATGCCACCGACGCGTCAGCCCTGACCAACGCCTTTCACAAAGCTGATGCAGCCTACGTCATGATTCCACCCAGCCCAACCAGCAATGAGTACCGCGCTTACCAGGGTCGCGTCAGCGACGCGATCGCGGCAGCAGTAACAAACGCGGGCGTCAAGAATGTTGTTTCGCTCAGCAGTTTCGGAGCCGATAAACCCACCGGTACCGGTCCCGTAGCGGGCCTCCACGACCTTGAACAAAAACTCAACCAGATCAACGGTGCAAACGTGCTCCACCTGCGCGCTGGCTACTTCATGGAAAACACGCTGCCACAAGTGGGAGCCATTCGTATGCTTGGCAGCATGATCGGACCGGTCAGTCCGAATCTGAAACTCCCCATGATCGCCACCCGCGACATAGGAGCAGCCGCAGCCGACGCCCTCTTGCAGCTGGTGTTCCAGGGCAAGCAAACGCGAGAGCTGCAAGGGCAGCGCGATCTCGACTACACCGAAGCCGCCGCCATTATCGGCAAGGCCATAGGTAAACCCAATTTAGGGTACATCCATGCGCCCGACGATCAGATTCGAGCCGCGATGGTGCAGATGGGAATGTCCGACAACATGGCCGGCCTGATCCTGGAGATGGCAGGCGCCCTGAACACCGGTCACATGCGCGCGCTGGAAACTCGCTCTGCCGCCAACACGGCGCCAACGAAGTTCGAGACCTTTGTCGCCGAGTCCTTTGTCCCGGCCTATCAACAAAAAGCAGTAGCGTAAGCGGCAAGCTCGTAAACGACGCAAAAAGAAAGGCCACGCCGATTTTGGAGCGTGGCCTTTGTTGCAAGCTCATCAAACTACATTCTGACGCACACCGCTTTTGTCTGTGTATACAGATTCAGAACGTCTTTGCCCATTTCGCGTCCCCACCCCGACTGCTTGTAGCCGCCAAACGGCAGAGCCGCGTCGAAGATGTTGTAGCAATTGATCCAGACGGTTCCGGCGCGCAGCAACGCTGCGGTCCGGTGCGCTTTCGAGACGTCGTTGGTCCAGACTCCCGCCGCCAGGCCGTACACCGAATCGTTGGCCCGGTTGAGCAGCTCTTCCGGTTCGTCGAATGGGATCGCTGCCACCACCGGTCCGAAGATCTCCTCCTGCACGACCTTCATGTCATCTTTGGTGTCGACCAAAACGGTGGGCTCGACGAAGTATCCCTTGCCCCCGAGTTTGCGTCCGCCCGAGGCAGCCTTGGCGCCTTCGGCCATTCCGATTTCGAGGTAGTTGCAGACGCGCTGCAGTTGCTCTTCGGAAACCAGCGGGCCCATGTGGGTCGCCGGATCCAGTCCCGAGCCCACCTTGATTTTCGCCGCTTTCGCCGCGACGCCCTCGACCACGCGATCGAAGACTGGCCGCTCAACATATAGACGCGACCCGGCGCAGCAGCACTGGCCATGGTTGAAGAAGATGGCGCTGGCGGCGCCGCCAATCGCGGTGTCCAGGTCGGCATCTTTGAAAACGACGTTCGGGGACTTGCCGCCGAGTTCGAGCGAAACTTTCTTCAGATTTCCGGTGGCCGCATGCACAATCAATTTGCCCACTTCCGTGGATCCGGTGAAGGCAATTTTATCGACGAGGTCGTGCGCCGCCAGAGCTGCGCCCGCCGTCTCGCCGTATCCCGGGACGATGTTCACGACGCCATCCGGGAATCCCGCTTCCACAATCAACTCGCCCAAACGCAGCGCGGAGAGCGGGGTTTGCTCAGCCGGCTTCAACACCACCGTGCATCCCGATGCCAGTGCCGGCGCCAGCTTCCACACCGCCATCAGCAGCGGGAAATTCCACGGAATAATCTGTCCCACGACGCCGACCGGCTCGCGGAGCGTGTAGGCGTGGTAGTTGACGCCGGGCGTGTACATTACCGAGAGCGGAATGGTTGTGCCCTCGAGCTTGGTCGCCCATCCCGCCATGTAGCGGAACATATCGACGGCCAGCGGAACATCGGCGGCGCGCGCCACGGTGAGCGGCTTGCCATTATCGAGCGTTTCTAAGGTCGCGAATTCTTCGAGGTGCTCTTCCAGCAGGTCGGCAAGCTTCCATACCAGCCTGCCACGCTCGGAGGCGGTCAGGCGCGGCCACATACCGCTGTCGAACGCCCTGCGCGCGGCTTTCACGGCAAGGTCGATGTCCTGGCGATCGCCCTCGGCGACCTGCGCCAGAACTTCGCCGGTGGCCGGGTTGTAGGTTGGGAAAGTTTTGCCTGAGACGGCGTTCACCCACTTGCCGTCAATCAGCATTTTGCGCGGCTTCGCGATGAAGTCGCTGACGCGAGAATCAATCTGGATTGGGGAAGGTGCGATTCCCATAGGTCCTCCTTAGGACGAGATCGAGTGAGAAAGTTTGGTTGTGGTGGAACGACCCTAAAAAATACTAGTCCGGCGGGACGGGGAAGGCAAGAAGAGCAATACCGGGATCGGGTGATCGGGCCATCTGGCGATCGAAGATCAAAGGCTTTTGAATTTAGATCGCCCGATGACCGGATCGCCCGATCACCCGATTCACTTGATGTCCTTCATGGCGAGGAGTGTGCCGTAATCCCGGCCGGAAGGATCGACCGCGCGCGCGACCACACTGCCAAAAGCGTCGCGAAATTCTGGAAACTTCGCAACCAGCGCTTTGATCACGGCCGCATTTTCCTGAAAGGCGCGGGCGGTATCCGATACATCGGCGGCTGGGTACTTTACAACCACTTCAAGGTCGTTGCCCACGGCCAGGGGGAAGATTTCGGTCAGATGATAAACCTTGCCGCCCGCGGTCAAATCCATGGTCTTCCCGTTGGCGGGCGCATCGGCCGGTTGCATCGTCTGGAGCTCGTCATAGAGGTTGTCGGTGGCCAGCGTGCTCATAAAGTCTACGGGCGTCGACAGAGCGATGGCCTCGCGGAAATACAGCCAGGCATTGTGATTCTGCGATTTGGTTTTGAAATCGCGGGCGCGCTGCAAGAACCATGCGGCATCGTGCCCCGCAGCCTGTGAGGGTCGGGGGAAAAACCCTGCCAGCTTCCAGTCAGCGCCGACCTGTTGCAGGACCAGCGTCAGCGTCATAGCGGCCTGGCCGCCATTCACGTCGAGAATGGTCACGCCGTACTTGCCGGGAGGCAGATTATTCAAGACAAACACCGCGCTGTCTTTGGTCTGGCCCGACTTCCCAAATACGCCGCAAAGGAATTCAGCGCGCGCTAACGGCTCGGGGCCATCGGCGGTCAGCAAAAAAGGCGGACGAACCGTGGCTTGTGCGCCGCCAAGAGCGGGGTTCTCTTTGACGGCGGCTTCGATGGCGGCAAAACTGGCGGCCACGGTGGCAATCGAGTTCTGCTTCAGGGCAGCCGTATCGCCCCGCGCTGACATTTCGAAGTAGTGCTTGGCTGCGGTTTCAAGGGCGGCGCGCAGCGAGACATCCATATCCGCGGCGCTCTGGCAGGTCTGGGCATGGGCTTGGACATGGACAATTGCCGTTGCTCCCAGCAGCAGGGGCCAAAGCCATCGTTGGCAGCGCGTTCGATTAGGAAGTGCGGGTGTCGAAGCGGTACCCAAGCGAAAAGCCTCCGCTGGCATTTTACGCGTTGTCGAGATCGAAGGTAGCCTCAATGTCTGCAACAACGCTGTTTGCCCGGGGGCTGCTTGGGCAACCCCTGCGATGCGTCTTTCGTCATAGTTGCGCAAGAAACCAGGCGCTTGGCGTTCTATAGGCAGTGATAAAATCAATTAGGGTATAGTGTGTCTTGTGGGCGCACTCAAGAGCGGAGATTTTTGATGCATAGCACATCATATCGATGGATGTTTTTGGGTCTTGTGCTGGCCGCTCCAGTGCTTTTCGCGCAGACCGCTCCCGATCAGGCTGCGGCCCCGGATGCCGCCGCGTCTACCGCTCCATCCTCCGCGGCGCATAAGGCCCCGAAGCAAGCCGTTGTGCTTCCGCCGATGCCAGCCGGCCCACTGAGTCAGTTGCCAATGGATCAGATCCCGCCGACGCCGGCGAAGGTTACTTTCCAGGGCGGGTTGCTGGAGATCTCGGCCCAGAATGCGACCCTGGGCGAAATCCTGCGCGAGGTGCGCAAGCTGACGAACGCTTCGATTGAGATCCCTCCGGGCTCAAAGGCCGCCAGCGAGCGAGTGGTCACGCATCTGGGTCCGGGAGCGCCGCGGGATGTTCTGGCCGTATTGCTCAACGGCTCCTCATTTAACTATGTGATGGTAGGTTCAAGCTCAGATCCCACTGCGGTTTCGAGCATAATTCTTTCGGCCAAGCCGGGAGAAAGCCCGAACCAGACCGCCGCGAACGTGTATCAGAACAGTCCGCAGCCGCAGCAGGTGCCTCCGAACGGTGCTTTTCCGCCGCGTCCATTCAACCGGCAGTTTGGGCAGCCTGGGGTTGCACAGCCTATGCCGGGACAACCTAATGTACAAGCCGCGAACGCACAGCCCGCCGCTGAAGACGAAGACCTGAAAGAGGAGGATCCGGACACCCCTGAAGACAGCGCCGAGAACCAGGCCCAGCCCGGGCAGCCTGCGCAACCGGATGCGACCGACGCCAATACTCAGGCGCAGCGACCGGATCCAAATCAACCTAATGCGGGACCGAAGACCCCTGAGCAGATTATGGAGATGCTGCGTAGGCAGCAGCAGCCCGGCGGAGGTGCCGTTCCTCCCACTCCTCAGCCGCCGCCCCAGCAGTAGCCGCCCGTCTCTGAATTCGACGGGTTGGGACTATCGACGGGGCCAACCAACGATCCGATCAGGACTCAATGGGAAAGAAAAAGCGGTAGAGAACGGCTAGTCGCCGCTCGCGGGGCTTTGATGGGGTACCAATGCCGCAAGAACATTAGTCGGTCGAGAGGGGTCAACCAGGGCCAATACAGCGTTTACCGCACAATACGCGCCAAAAACTCCTAGAACTACAGTCAAAATTGCGGTGCTGCTGACTAAAAAACCTGCAAAAAGTGCGTTCACGCTAAACGGCTCCTGCTGGCAGCCACCCTGTAAAGCGCGCGGCTGCAAATGTCTGACTGTATCCGCATTTGACCCCCGCCGCTGTTAACAACTAAGATACGGGAATCGAACTACTGTCTCCACTCTCCAACATTTCTTAGGACCCGTCCACGTTACGGAAGTCCACAAAGTACTAGGTAAATGGCCATCACCCGGATTTCGGTGCGCGGCGCGCGCCAGCACAACCTGAAGAATATTGACGTCGAGATTCCCCGCAATACTCTGACGGTCATCACGGGTCTGAGCGGCTCGGGCAAATCCTCGCTCGCGTTCGACACGATTTATGCCGAAGGCCAGCGCCGCTACGTGGAAACGCTTTCCGCCTATGCCCGCCAGTTTCTCGACCAGATGGAGCGCCCCGACGTCGACTCCATCGACGGCCTTAGCCCGTCGATTTCCATCGAACAGAAGACAACCAGCCGCAGTCCAAGATCCACCGTCGGCACCATAACCGAGATCTACGATTACCTGCGCCTGCTCTACTCTTCGATCGGCGTGCCCCATTGCCCGAATTGCGGCAAGCCGATTACGCGTCAATCCGCCGAGCAGATCGTGCAACGCGTCATGTCGCTCACTCCCGATGACCGCGTCATGATCATGGCGCCCATCGTTCGCGGCCGCAAAGGCGAATTCAAAAAAGAAATGGAGAAGCTGATCCAGCACGGTTTCTCCCGCGCCCGCGTGGATGGCGAACTGGTGAACCTGGAGGACGACCTCGCGCTCGACAAACGCAAGAACCACACCATCGAAGTCGTCGTGGATCGTCTGCTGGTCAAGCCCGGAATTGAACATCGCCTCGAACTCTCCGTCGGACTGGCCATGAAACTGGGCGGCGGTCTGGTGCTGGTGGCTGTTGTCAACGGCGACGAAACGCTCTATTCCGCGCGGCTTGCGTGCCCAGACTGTGGCATCAGCGTTCCGCAACTGGAGCCGCGATCGTTTTCGTTCAACAGTTCCTATGGCGCCTGCCCCGAATGCCACGGCCTTGGAAGCCGTTACGATCTGGATCCTGCCAAAGTAATTGTCGATTGGTCGAAGCCGCTGCTTGAGGGCGGCCTGGGGCCGGGTTCATCATCCCAAAATCTGATTCACGGCCTGCAGTTGGTGGCGCAAGCCTACGGCCTCGATTTGACGATGCCGTTCGATAAATTTCCCGACAAGATTCAGAACCTCTTGCTCTACGGCGAGCCGCAGCGGGGAGGCAAAACTGGCTTTCTCGGTATCCTCGGCCACCTCAGGCAGAATCTCGAATCTTCCACCTCCGATACCTACCGCGAATATCTGCTGGATTTCATGTCGGCGACCGAATGTTCGGTGTGCCATGGCAAGCGCCTGCGTCCGGAAAGCCTGGCGGTCAAGGTCAATGGCATGTCCATTGCCGACTTCACCAGCCTGCCGATTGCGCGCGCTCTCGAAGCTGCCCGCAGCATCAAATTGACGGGAAGGGAACTGACCATCGCTGGGCGCATCGCGCACGAAATCACCGAGCGCCTCGAATTCCTGCACAACGTCGGGCTGGGCTACTTATCGCTCGGCCGCTCGGCTTCCACGTTGTCAGGCGGTGAGGGCCAGCGCATTCGGCTCGCGACTCAGATCGGATCCAAGTTGCGCGGCGTTCTCTACGTCCTCGACGAACCATCCATCGGCTTGCATCATCGCGACAACGGACGTCTTCTGGCTGCGCTCGAAAATCTGCGCGACCTCGGCAACACCGTCCTCGTCGTCGAGCACGATGAAGAAACGATCCGGCGCGCCGACTACGTAATCGATCTCGGCCCCGGCGCCGGCCGGCACGGCGGTGAATTGGTGGCCAGCGGAACTCCCGTTGAGATCATGAACTCCGCCGACTCCCTAACGGGCGCGTACATTGCCGGACGTCAGCGGATCGCCATGCTCGCCGAGCGCCGCAGTCCGAATGGAAAAGCGATCTCCGTACTCGGCGCACGTGAAAATAATCTCAAGAATCTCGACGTGGTCTTTCCGCTGGGCGTGATGACAGTTGTCACCGGTGTTTCCGGCTCCGGCAAATCAACCCTGGTCAATGACATCCTGTACCGCGCGCTTGCGAAGCAACTCTATCGTTCCCGCGAGGAACCGGGCATTCACAAGGCCATTGCTGGAGCGGAGCTGATCGACAAGGTCATTCGAATTGATCAGTCTCCCATCGGACGCACTCCGCGCTCCAATCCCGCAACCTATACCGGAATCTTCTCGGCGGTTCGCGACCTCTACGCCATGCTGCCCGAATCGCGCGAGCGCGGTTATAAGCCCGGACGCTTCTCCTTCAACGTTTCCGGCGGACGTTGCGAGGCCTGCCAGGGCGAAGGCCAGCGCCGCATCGAGATGAATTTTCTGCCCGACGTTTACGTGCAATGCGAAGTCTGCGGTGGGCGCCGCTACAATCACGAAACGTTGTCGGTTTGCTACAACGGCTATTCCATCGCCGACCTGCTGGAGATGCCAGTCTCGGATGTGCTTCCGATTCTCGAAAATATCCCCCAGGTCAGCCAAAAGCTGCAGACGCTGGTCGATGTTGGCCTCGGATACATTCACCTCGGTCAATCTGCGGTTACTCTTTCCGGCGGCGAAGCGCAGCGCATCAAACTCGCCCGCGAACTCAGCAAGCGCCAGACCGGAAAAACTCTTTATCTTCTGGATGAGCCGACAACCGGATTGCACTTCGACGATGTGCGCAAACTGCTCGACGTTCTGCACCGTCTCACCGATCT
>Ga0181523_10004233_pt1 | contig 12529 bp, 12 predicted proteins | sample PEATcosm2014_Bin_43_FD_119752 | JGI IMG/M metagenome (GOLD analysis project Ga0181523, IMG submission 119752) | Peatland microbial communities from MTU Mesocosm Facility, Houghton, MI, USA - PEATcosm2014_Bin05_30_metaG | ecosystem: Environmental > Terrestrial > Soil > Wetlands > Peat | place... | reverse complement strand
GGCGCGCGCATCCGCGGCGGAGGCCTTGGCCTCTTCGACCGCGGCCGAAACCTCGGGACTGCTGAGGATCGCCAGAATGTCCCCTTTACGGACGCGCTGTCCGGCGACGACCCGCACCGACGCGAGCCGCCCTTGCGTCTCCGGCGCGATGCGGATCTCCGTCTCGCGCACGACGCCCGGCGAGGCCTCGGCCTGAGGCCTCTCCGCAAGTTGGCGGCGATAGGCCCAAAATCCCGCGCCCGCGGCCAGCGCGACGACGGCCAGGATAAAGACCGGACGGCGCAGCGATCTAGGCCGCATCGAGAGTCCCCTTATCCCGCATGAAATATGTCGCAAGCACTGCGAGCAGGGCGTAGACGCCGGCCAACACCCAGAGCGTGATCCAGTCGCGCGACACATCATGCAGGCTCGCGCCCATCTGGTTGATGCGCACGAGCCCGTCGATCGCCGACGTGCTGGGGAACGCGCGGCTCACCGTGCGCAGCGCGTCGGGTATCGCCTCCACCGGCCAGGACACGCCGACCAGCAGAAAGAGCGGCAGGCTGGTCGCGAGGAAGACCAGCACCGCGCTTTCCCGGCGCCGGAACCATTCGCCGACGAACTGGGCGAGGAAGCTCACCGCCAGAAGGAAAGGGATCGCCATCAACAGAAGATCAAGCGGACTTCCGAGAGTCGAGAAGCCGTAAACGCGCGGCAGGATGATGAGATAAAGAGCGACGCCCGGCATCGCTAGGCAAAGATGCGCGAGCCCCTGACCAAGGATCGCGCGCGCCCCTCCGCGGCGGCGGCGCGCCTCGCGCCCGCCCTGCTCGAAGGCGACGCCGCCAAGCGTCGCCGAGCCCATGAGGAGCGTCTGCTGCAGGATCAGAACAAAGGCGGCGGGAACGATATAGCTCGCATAGCCGCCGGTCGGATTGAACAGCGGCTCGCTCACCAGCTCGACCGGCGAATTGCGGATCAGGGCGGCATGGGCGAGGCTTCCGTCGGATCGCGCGCCGCGCGCGGCGACCGCTCCCGAGACCGCGCCGGCCGCCTCGGTGATTCCTTGCCATGTGCGGTTGTAGAGCAGGAAATAGGCCGAATCGACATAGGCGGCGAGCCGCGCCGTCTCGCCCTTCAGTACGTACCGCTCCGTGTCCTTGGGAATTCCCAAAATCGCGAACACGTCGCGCCGCGCGAGCGCCGCCTGAGCTTCGGCCAGCGTATTCGCCCGCACGGCGACGCGGACCGCCTCGTCGGCATTGAGGGTCTGAACCAGTTCGCGGCTGAGTTCCGTGCCGTCCTGGTCGACCACCGCAATCGGTATGCCGCGCAGCACCTGCCCGAGATAGGGTTGCGGATAAAGAAAGCCATAGAGGATCGGCGCCAGCACCATGAGGCCGAGGGCGCCGCGATCGTTGAGAATGCGCCGCCATTCCGCGAACATCGCCGCGCCGACGCCGGGACCGGATGGGACGATCATGGCCGGTTGCGGCTCGGGCGCGTGGACGCGCGCGTCCTTCGCGATTGCGCGCAGTCGCACCCACGCGAGCGCAAAATACAAAACAGCGAGGCCGCCCAATATGGCGAAGGGGCGCGCCGAGGCCGACGCCGGCAGTCCGCGCGCCGCCTGGTCGAACAGGATCTGGATGTACCAGCGCAGCGGCAGCAGCGATCCCCAAAGCCGCGCGAAGCCGCCCATCCCGAACAGCGGGAAGCCGACGCCGGCGAAACCAAAGGCCGGCGAGCAGAGGATCGCCGTGAGGCTGAGGCCAAGCGCGAGGTTGCGAACCAGCAACTGGAACAGAGCCCCGACCGAGAGATAGGCGATCACCAGCACGCACGCCGCCGCGCCCATGAGGACGGAATCGCCGCGAAACGGAATCTCAAACGCCCAATGGATGATCAGCGCGACGAACACCATCATCAGGACGAAAATCGCAAACAGCGGCGCGAGCTTTCCGACCAGCGCCGCGAGCGGGCTGCCGCCCGCCGCCCGCAGCCAGGCGCTCAGGCTGCGCCGCGAAAATTCCGAGCCGACGGCGTAGCCCCCCGCAATCGCCACCACGACATGCAGCACGGCCGGCAGCACGGCGCGCAGCAGAAACTGGGCGTAGTTCAGCGCCGGATTGGTGAGGACATATTGCTCGACGACCAGTGACCCCGGCGCGAAGGCGGCGCTTCCGGCGGGCGAGGTCGGCGGCAGGCTCGCCGTCGCCGCCGTAATGGCGCTGGATAGCGCGCTGGCGGCGTTGTTGCCGGGCGTGAAGAACTGCCTGTTGTAGAAGACGATGATCTGCGGGCGCTTGCGCGCGATCAGGTCGCGCTCGAAGTCGGGCGGGATGTAGACCGCCGCGATGGCGTCGCCCGAGCGTATCGCATGCATCGCGCTGTTGAGGTCGCCCGCGCGCTGCGCCACGGTGACGGCCGGCGCCGACGCCACCGCCTGCACATAGATCATCGAGGTCGGCGTTCGATCGGCGTCCACAACGCTCACCCTGAGGTCGCGGATGACTGCATTGCTGAAAGTCAGGGCCAGCAGCGCGAAGGCGAGCAGCGGCAGGCCGATGGCGAGGAACAGCGCGACGCGGTCATGGCGCATCCAGCGCAACTCGCGCGTGGCGACGGCGAGGATTCCTGGACGCGGCGGCGTCCTCATCGCCGCCCGGCCGGCGCATCGGCGTAGACGCTCATGCCGGGCCGAAGCGCCGGGATGGGCTCGACCGGATAGGCGCGCACCTCGAACGTCCGCAGGTCGAAATCGCCGGTGGCGCGCGTCGCGCGCCAGCCCGCATATTCGCCCTTCGTCGCGATGACGCGGATCTGCGCCTCGATCCGCCGATCGCCGAGCGCGGGGACGCGCATAAAAAACCGGTCGCCGACCTTGAGACCCTTCACGAGATCCTCGCGAAGGTCGAAGCGCAGCCAGACATCCGTCAGATCGATGAGCGACAGAAGCGGCACGCCGGGCGAGACATATTCGCCGAGCTCCGCGCCGATCTGGTAGACTTGCGCGGCGATCGGCGCCTTCACCGTCAGCTCGTCGACGTCCGCCTTGATCGTGTCGATCGAGGCCTGCGCCTTCACGACATTGGCCTTGGCGATGTCGCGCTCCTCCTTCGTATAGCCCGCGACGGCCTCCTCGTAAGCGAGCTTCGCCTGATCCGAGCCGCGCTGCGCGACCTGCAGGGAGTTGGTGACTTCATCGAGGCGCTGCAGCGGCGCGTTGCCGGTTCCGGCCAGCTCCTTGATGCGGCCATAGGTCTGCTGCGCGAGAATGAGGTCGGCATTGGCGCTGTCGAGCGCGGCCTTTTTTTGCGCAATCACTTCGGCGCGGGTTCCCGCCAGGATATTGGCGAGGTCGGCGTTGGCGACGCCGAGCGCGGCCTCGGCCTCGCGCAGCTTCGTCACCAGTTCGGGATTGTCGATCGCGTAAAGCAGCTGCCCCGCGGCGACGTTGTCGCCGCGCTCGACCGGACGCTTGGCGACGCGACCATCCACCCGCGCGGCGATATCGATGCGGGTGGCGTCGGCCTCGCCCTGGATCACGAGCGGCTGCGGCTGAACGAGATACCAGAGCGACAGGCCAACGATCGCGGCGATGATCAGGGTGACGATGATGGCCGGCGCGCGCGCCACGCGGGCGGGTGGCGGGCTCGCCCCGGATTTGGGATCTGGCGCTTGGGGCGAGCCGGAAGCTTGGGCCTGTCCGGTCTCGGTCCCGGCTTTTCCCGGATCATCGGCATCCCGCATCGCGCTCGCCATCCGTCGCGCCTTCGATCACCTGACTGGTCCGCAATTCAAGCCCAGAGCGCTCCCCGACGCAAGCCGGCGCCAATTTCAGTCTTCAGCGGAACGGGGGCCGAGGGTGCGACGGATCTTCAATGAACTTCGTTGAGCACTTTTCCGGCGGATAAGAGCCGCGGGTCCGCGAAGAAACCGCCCCTAACTCAATCGTCGGATCAATCGAAGCGATCTCAAACTTAGCTGTATTCGAGATCGACGCCGCGTTCCTTAGAAATTGATTGTTTCATCGCATTTTTAATTGGATGCTACAGGGAAAGGATCTGTGAAGCGCCCTCCGCGGCCGCGTCGATCTTCAATTTCTTGCGCCAAATTTTTTGTGAGGCTGGTCATGAACTCGCCGAAAATATTGCGAAATCCGTCGCCTCGCGCCGCTATTGGAAGGTGCGCCCTGTACTTTTTACTTAGCGGATCGTTGATTCAAGCGCACGCGGAAAGCAGTCAATATATTGTTGACGGACTTGCGCTCGGCGACCCAGTCGCTCCGAGAAGTTCAGCCTATCAGGAATATCGATGCGGTCCCAGCGAGCAATTCGCGACTTTTATCTGGTGCCAGCGGCGTAGAACCGAGAATGGGAAATTCGGTGAAATCTCGACTGTCACCTCGATCCTCCATTCTTCTGCTGGCGTGACGGAATATATCTCGCGATACATCGAGCCTGCGGTATTTGCACAGGGCGACATCGAGCGCGAAATCAAGCGTCTATCGCAACTGTTCGACTCTAAACCGCATGTCTTACAGTCCCCGCAATCTGCGTCGAACATGCATGCTGTGATCGCCTATTGGGGCGACGTCACTTTGGAGCCGCTCGACGCTCGCAGCATCGCCCGGATCGCCGCAGGCCAAGGCGTCCAGAAAGGCATGCTTTTCGACTTTCTTGGAAACTATGGCCAGTCAGCGAATGCGCACTTGCCAGTTTTCCATCTCGGCGGCGGCCCCGGCTATGTATGGGGCGCGCATTTCGACGAGAATGGCTTGGGCGCTTTGCGGATGACGGCGGTCGACGCGACGCAATTCGAGAAGCTATCTGTTGCACGCGGCGAGGATTCCGGTCCCCCACCTGTTGAGGGTAGATCCGTAGCGCCCGGACCAGGAGCAAGGCCCGCGCCAGATCCGAAATCGGATGGCAAGTACTCCTCTGGTTCGGGTTTCTTCGTGAGTGATGACGGCTACATAATAACCAACAACCACGTAATCGATAATTGTTCAGACATCCAAGTCTTCATGGATAAGACCGCGCCCGTGCAAGCCCGGGAAATCGCGCGCGACACCACCAACGATCTCGCTCTTCTCGCGACGGCTCTGAAACCGCCTGTGATCGCTGCGCCGCGCTTGAGCGTCCGGCTCGGCGAATCTGTTGCAGCTTTTGGTTATCCCCACGCGGATCTTCTGGCCTCGAGCGGGAACTTCACGCAAGGCAATGTGACGGCGCTCGCAGGGATAGGCGACGATTCCCGCTATCTGCAGACATCCGCACCGGTCCAGGCAGGGAACAGCGGCGGCCCGCTACTCGACCAGAGCGGCAATCTTGTTGGGATCGTGACCTCAAAACTGAACGCCATCAAAGTCGTGGAAGCGAGCGGCGATCTTCCCGAGAATGTGAATTTTGCTCTGAAGTCGTCTGTTTTGGCGAATTTCCTCGAAACAAACAGGATCAATTACGCACAGGGGTCAGCTACGTTGGCCTTAAAACCAGAAGACCTCGCCGATGAAGCAAAATCCATGAGCGTGTTCATACTGTGCCGGTGAAGCGCCTGTAAACATGGATCGCGCCTACACCAGCGCGATCGCCGACACATGCCGCCCGTAGTCTGGCTCGCCCTTATGCACCGAGCGGCGGTAGGAAAAGAAATGCTCCGGCTCGGCGTAGGTGTCGCGCGCGAGATCCTCGAACATTCCGACTCCAGCGGCGCGAAGGCGCATGCCGATGAAGCCCGGCAAATCGAACAGGAAGTGCGGCTCCCTTGGCGAAGGCTCGAAGAAATCGGCGTGCGACTCCGCGGCCGCGACGAAGCGCTCGTAAAACTCCGGGCCGACTTCATAGCTCTTCCGGCCGATGGCGGGGCCGAGCGCCGCGATGATCGCGGAGCGGTCCGCGCCGAGCCGCTCCATGGCCGTGAGCGTCGCCTCCAGCACGCCGTCGAGCGCGCCCTTCCAGCCGGCATGGGCGGCGCCGATCACCCGCGCGCGCGGATCGGCGAAAAGCACCATGCCGCAGTCGGCGCCGGTGACGCCGAGCGCGACGCCGGGCGTCGCGGTGGCGAGCCCATCGCACCTCGGCCGCTCGGAAAAAGGTACGATCGCGATCAGCGCGTCGGCGGAATGAATCTGGTAGGGCACCAGCAGATGGCTCGCGTGGACGCCAAGCGCCCGCGCCATGCGGCGGCGGTTCTCAAAGACGGCCTCGGCCGCATCCCTTGAGCCGACGCCGCCGTTCAGGCTCGCATAGACGCCGCCCGAGACCCCGCCGTTGCGCGTGAAGAACCCGTGCGAAATGCCCTCGACGCGGAGCGCGCGCGAAAACAGCGCCTCGGCCTCAGGCGCCGTCACGCGCGGCCTCATCAAATCCCGGCGGCGCGTCGAACTCACGCTGCGTCACCGCGATGACCTTGAAGAGCCGCGCCATGTCGGTTGCGACATCGAAGCCCGGCCCTTCGCCGGCGAGGCGGTCGAGCGCCTTGTTGATGGCGGCGGCCTGCTCTGGCGTCGCGCCGCGCTCGAGGATCGCCGCCCGCTCGAATATGCCAAGGCGCGTAAGGAACTGGCCTTGCGCCACGGGCCCATGCACCGCGGCGCCGGCGCCCTTCGCCGCGCGCGCGAGGGCGGTGAAATTGACGTGGGCGGTGAGGTCGGCTTCGCCGGGATCCGCGAGGGGATCGACGAATTTATGCGCGCGCACGGCCTGTAGGGTCTCGCCCCGCGCGGGCTCGCTGTAGCCATAGTCGATGGCGAGCAGCGCGCCGCCCTGCGTCACGATGCGCACGCCAAGCTGCGTCATTAAGCGCAGCGCCGCGACGCCGACTTCGAGAATGTCGTCCGGCTCGCCCTGCGCCGCGATCGCCGCCTCATGCGCGGCGCCAAGCCCGAAGGTGAGGCGCCCCTCCTCGTCGAGGCCGACGAGCCGCTCGCGCCAGCCGCCGTCCCGATGCACGTAATGGCGCACCGGCAGCGCGTCGAAGAATTCATTGGCGATAAAAATCGCCGGGCCCGGCGGAATCTCGGAAACGCTCGCGTGCCAGGCGACCTTGAAGCCGCGGCCCTCAAGCGCGGCGCGCTGGCGCTCGCGCAACGGCAGGCTGATCTCGACGAGATGCACGTCGAGCGCGGCGAGAAAATCCGGCGCGATCCTGGCCGCGCGCAGCGCGTCGCTCATCAAGGTTCCGCGGCCGGGGCCGAGCTCGACGAGATGGAAGGATGCGGGCGCGCCCATCAGGCGCCAGACCTCGACGCACCAGAGCCCGATCAGTTCGCCGAACATCTGGCTGATCTCGGGCGCGGTGATGAAATCGCCCTCGGCGCCGATCGCAACCTTCGTGCGGTAATAGCCGTGCACCGGATGGCCGAGCGCCAGCGCCATATAGCGCTCGAGGCTGATCGGCCCGCTTTCGAGGATCATCTCGCGCAGGATCGCCTCAAGCGCGGTCATGCCAGCGCCGCCTTCGTGCGGAGCGCGTGGCCGATGAACACGCCGCCGACGGCGATCATCGGCAGCGACAGCAGCATTCCCATGGTTGCCCCTCCAAACAGAAAGCCGAGCTGCGGATCGGGCTCGCGAAAAAATTCGGACGCGACCCGCGCCGCGCCGTAGCCGACGGCGAAAATGCCGGTGACGAGCCCCGGCCGGCGCAGCGCGCCAAGGCGGACCGCGACGAAGAGCACAAGAAACAGCACAAGGCCCTCGAGGGTCGCCTCATAGAGCTGGCTCGGATGGCGCGGCAAAGGCCCGGCGCCGGGAAAGATCATCGCCCAGGCGACATCGGTTGGGCGCCCCCAAAGCTCCGGCTTGATGAAATTGGCGATGCGGCCGAGGAAAATCCCGATCGGCACGACGGCGCAAACCACATCGTAAAGCCGCAGCACCGAAATGCCGCGCGCCCGCGCCAGCAGCGCGACGGCGAGCGCGGTTCCGGCGAAGCCGCCATGAAAAGACATGCCGCCCTGCCAAAGCTGTAAGATGGCCAGCGGATTGGCGAGGAAAAACGGCAGGTTGTAGAACAGCACATAGCCGATGCGGCCGCCGAGTATGACGCCGAGCGCGGCGTAGACGAGGAGATCGTCGATGCAGGCGGCGTCGGGGCGCGCGCCCCCGCCCCAGAGGGCCGGACGGCGAACAAGATACTGCGCATAGGCCCAGCCAAGCACCAGGCCGGCGATATAGGCCAGCGCGTACCAGCGGATCGGAAACGGGCCGACCGAGACCAGCACCGGATCGATCATCGGATAGGCGATCACGAAAGGCATCGAGGCTCCAGAGATCGCAGCGTGATGCGGCGCCATCGCCGCCGCGTCAACCCGATCTTGCGCCGCCGCGTCAACCGATCTTGCGGTCTTTTCGTAACGGCGCCATGTCAGGCGGCGAGGATGCGGCGCGCCTGGGTGTTTCACGTGAAACGGGCGGGGGGTGTTTCACGTGAAACAGCCAAAGCGCGGTGCGAGGAAATTGCGGCGGAGCGCTGGTTTTACGGAATATACGACGGTTCGGGAGCAGGCCGGGCAGGTAAGATCGGCGCATGCCCAAGTAAGATCAAGCGCATAAACGGAGGCGAATCATGGCGCAGAACAAGGTTTTCGAGGATTTCACCAAGCTGATGACGGATGCGAGCGAGATGGCGCAGGGCGTGCGCCGCGAGGCCGAGACCGCCATGAAGAGCCAGCTCGAGCGCCTTCTGGCGTCGATGGACGTCGTGACGCGCGAGGAGTTCGAAGCGGTGAAGCAGATGGCCGCCAAAGCGCGCGACGAGAACGAAAGGCTCTCCGCCCGCCTCGCCGCCTTCGAGGCGGAGCTTGCGAAGAAGGGGGGGCTGATGGGCCGGGATCACGGCTCGTCGAGATGATTCTTTGTGAGAAACGCGCGCATCAGCGCGGCGATCTCGTCGCAGGCCTCGTCGAGCGCGAAGTGTCCCGCCTCAAGAAGATGCACTTCGGCGCGCGGCGCGTCGCGCTGATAAGCCGTCGCGCCCGCGATGGTGAAGGACGGGTCGTATTTTCCCCAGACCACCAGCGTCGGCGGCTGCGCGCTGCGAAGCCATGCCTGCCAGTTGGGATATGAGGCCACATTGGTCTGGTAGTCATAGAAAAGATCGGCCTGGATCTGCGCCTGGCCGGGGCGGGACAGGAAGGCGAATTCGTCGTTCCACGCATCTGGATCATAGCGCTCAATATTGGGGCTCGCGCCGAGATGGCGTTGACGCGTCGCCTCAAAGGACGTGAAGTTGGCCTTGAGCCTTTCTTCTTCGGAGTTACGGTCGGCCCAATAGCGCCGCCGCGTCTCCCACAAGGGTCCAAGCCCCTCCTCATGCGCGACAGCGTTCTGGATGATGAGCGCCCGCACGCGCTCCGGATGCGCCAGCGCGAGGCGAAAGCCCACCGGTCCGCCATAGTCCTGCATGAACAGCACGTAAGATTTTAAATCCAGCGCTTCGGCGAAGGCGCCGACGACGGCCGCCAGATGATCGAAGGTGTAGGCGAAACTGGCCGGCGCCGGCGCGTCGCTGGCGCCAAAGCCCGGATAGTCCGGCGCCACCAGATGATAGCGATCGGCGAGCAGCGGCATCAGCGTTTCGAACATGCGCGACGAGGACGGAAATCCGTGCAGCAGCAGGACGACTGGCGCGTCTTTCGGTCCAGCCTCGCGATAAAACAGCCGCACGCCGGCGACAGCGATGTCGTGGTACGTCATCGTCGAGCGGGTCGAAGCGGAAAGCGCGGCGGCCATACCCCAGATTTTAGCCGGAATCGGATCTTGTGGCCATTGCCGCCGCGAGCGAATCGCGCTGGGACGCGTGACGCGAACGAAAGGCTCAGCGCCCGCCTCGCCGCCTTCGAGGCGGAGCTGGCGAAGAAGGCCAAGGGGAGCTGAAGCGGAGCTGGACGCGGTCCTGCAGCAGGGAGGAAGCACATCGCCGTTCAGACAATAAAAAAAACGGTCCGGGCCGTTCGGCTCGAACCGTGCGCAGTTTCGCGGTCTTTGCGGCGAGCTGTTAGCGCTCCTGATTATTGCCGCCCGAGATGAGCGCGCGGCAGGCCGGGCTGATGTCGGCCTGATAGTACTGGAGACAGGCGAGGATCTTGGCGTGATCGGGAATTTCGGGGCCGCAGAAGCGCAGGGCGTCGCCCTGGCAATCCTGCTCCTCCATCTGAAAATTCGGGTCCTGGGCGAGGGCGCCGGCCGTCATGCCTCCCAGCAAGACGAGGGCCGCGGCGAGCGTCTTTAAGGTCATTTTACGCATGCTCTTTTTTCCGACGGTGTTCGGGGTTTAAGACGGCCGCACCATGTTTGGATTTATTGCGCCGGTCAACCCGGAAGAGGCGAGGCCGCCGCGAATGATCGGTCCGCAAGCCTCCGGCCCGATTTGCGACCCGCGATTACGCCCCTCGCCCAAATTCGCCGCCCCTCCCGCGAAAGTTGTGCTTTTCCCCCGCCGGAGGAGGCGCGGCGGGCGCCTTTCGCCAGGGCGCCCGGACGCTCCCCTGGGGCTTGCAAGGCAGGGGACAACCGCGAATGAGGCAGTTGCGCGGGAATCTCCCTTGTGATTCCGTTCCCTTGAAGAGATCGAACGGGGTTTTGAGTCGGGGCTGAAAGCCAGCGCCGGTCGATCTTCATCGACCCCCGCGCCGCCGTCGCCCGCCGCGGCGGAAAAGCGCCTCGCCGCATTGTAAGGTCCACTGATGTCGCTTTTGCAATTCGAAGCCCTGCGCAACGAACACCCGGTCGATCTGATCGAGCGGCTTGCCGCGCAGAACCAATGGCCGTTCGACCGCGACGAGGAGGACGAAATCTCGATCACCGTCGCCGGCGGATGGACCGATTATAATATCGCCTTCACCTGGCTCGAGGACCTCGAGGCTCTGCATGTCGCCTGCGCCTTCGACCTCAAGGCGCCCTCCGCGCGCAAGGGCGAGGTCGGCGCCCTCATCTCGCTCATCAACGAACAATTGTGGCTCGGCCATTTCGACATCTGGCCGGATGACGGCGTCGTCATGTTCCGCCATGCGATCGTGCTCTCCGGCGGGGCCGAACTCAACGGCCATCAGTGCCAGACCGTGCTGACCAGCGCGGTGCGCGCCTGCGAGCGCTATTATCAGGCCTTCCAGTTCGTTGTCTGGGCCGGCAAGAACGGCCGCGAGGCGATCCAGACCGTGATGCTCGAAACCCAGGGCCAGGCCTGATAAGGAAGACTCCTGATATGAAAAACCCCGATATCGGAAAGGCCTGATCGGAAGGCCTGACTTGCGAAAGGCCTGACATGGAAAGCTTCCCCGCCTCGCTGGTTCTCGCCGGGGCCGGCAAGATGGGCGGCGCGATGCTGCGCGCCTGGCTGGGTCGCGGCCTTCCGCCCGGCGCGATCTGCGTCATGGATCCAGACCCCGGCGAAGGGATCGCGAAGCTTGCGACCGATTCGGGTTTCGCGCTGAATCCCCCGACAACCACGGCGCCGCAGGTTCTGGTCCTCGCGATCAAGCCGCAGGCGCTCCATGAGGCGGCCCCCACGCTGACGCGGCTCGCCGGGCCGAACACGCTCGTCATCTCGATTCTCGCCGGCAAGACCATCGCCAACGTCCGCGCACGGCTGCCCGACGCTGGGGCGATCGTCCGGGCGATGCCCAATCTGCCCGCCGCCGTCGGGCGCGGCGTCACTGGTCTCGCCGCAGAACCCGGCGCCAGCACAGCGCAGCGGGCCATGGCCGAATCCCTGATGGCGGCGACCGGCGCCGTCGTCTTTGTCGATGACGAACGCCTGATCGACGCCGTCACCGCCGTCTCGGGCTCGGGGCCGGCCTATGTGTTCTATCTCACTGAGTGCCTCGCCGAGGCGGGCGTCGCGCTTGGACTGCCCGCCGACGTCGCCGCGCGTCTCGCCCGCGCGACGGTCGAAGGCGCCGGCGAATTGTTATTCCAGTGCGGCGGCCAGACGCCCGCGCAGCTGCGCGAGAGCGTCACCTCGCGCGGGGGAACGACGGCGGCGGCGCTGGAAGTGCTGATGGCGGAAGACGGCCTCGCCCCGCTGATCGCGCGCGCGGCCAGAGCCGCGCAGAGGCGGGCCGAGGCGCTGTCGGGATAGGCTGTCATGCGAAGGACCGCCGCCGCGCGCCGATTTGCGGCCATGCTTTTTCTGGGGCTGGCGCCGTCCATGGCGCGCGCCGGCGCCGATGAATTCCTCGCCCTGCAATCGAGCGCGCCGGGCTCGTTCAATTATGCGCGCCTCTCCGCGATCCAGGCGTTTCTCGACGCCAGCCCAACCCGCTGCAGCGTGTTCCTGATCAGCGGCCAGGAGATCAGGGCGTTTCAGACCTGCGCCTCGATCATTTCGCATCTGGAGCAGCATGTGCTCGTCACGCTGCCCGGCGAGTTCGGGTCCGTCCTGGTCGTCCCCGGCTTCGTGTCGAGTCTGGTCACGATCGCGGGCGGCGGCTGCCGGCTCAACCTGCTCAACGGCGCATGGGTCCCTGTCAAGCAGAGCTGCAGCGCGGCGCTTCAGGCTATTTCGCGCCAATAGAGCGCTTTCGGGTGAAGCGCGTTTCTCC
>Ga0181523_10004229_pt1 | contig 12534 bp, 12 predicted proteins | sample PEATcosm2014_Bin_43_FD_119752 | JGI IMG/M metagenome (GOLD analysis project Ga0181523, IMG submission 119752) | Peatland microbial communities from MTU Mesocosm Facility, Houghton, MI, USA - PEATcosm2014_Bin05_30_metaG | ecosystem: Environmental > Terrestrial > Soil > Wetlands > Peat | place... | reverse complement strand
GCAGCGCCATCATCACGTCGAGGACGGTGCGCTCGCCGTCGAGCGGCACCATGATGCCGCCAACGCCTTCGATCAGCAGGATATCCCGCCGCCGATCGATCGCGGTCTGACAAAACTTGATGACGGTATCGACGTCGATGCTGCGCCCTTCGCGCGCCGCGGCGAGATCGGGCGACAGCGCGGCGCGAAATCGCCACGGCGAAATCCGGTCGATTTCCTGCTCGGTGACCGGCAGGCCGAGGGCGTGCAATAGGACGCCCGGATCGCTGGCGGCGGCCTGCGCCGAATCGAACCCGCTCACCACCGGCTTGATGGCATCCACCAAGCGGCCCATCTGGCGCAGGTGCCGGATCAGCGACGCGGCGACATAGGTCTTGCCGACGTCGGTGCCGGTTGCGGTGATGAAGATCGCGCTCACGCGTTAATGCCTCAGAACGCGGCTTCGCACCACGTCCACGAGCCGCGCAATCTCGGCATCGGGATGCTGCGCGGTGAAGGCAAAGCGCAGCCGCGCCGTGCCTGCCGGCACCGTCGGCGGTCTGATTGCGACGACGAGAAACCCTTCCTCGCGCAGCAGCTCAGACGCGGCAAGCGCCGCGTCGGCCGCGCCGATCACAACCGGGACGATGGCGCTCTGCGCCTCCGGCAGGTTGAGCGCGCGGGCAAACTCTTTGGCCTTGCGCAACGGTTCAGCGGCATAAGCCGGTTCGCGCTCGATCACATCCAGAGCGGCCGTAGCGGCGGCGACGACAGGCGGCGGCAAGCCGGTCGAATAGATGAAGGTGCGCGCGCGGGTATGCATAAAATCGATCACCGCGCGCGAGGCGCACAGATAACCGCCATAGGCGCCGACCGCCTTGGACAGCGTGCCCATTTGCAGCGGCACTTCAGCACCGCCATCGGCAAAGCTCGAACCACGGCCGCGGCCGACGACGCCGAGGCCATGCGCATCGTCGGACAGGAGCCAGGCGTCGAAGCGCCGTGCCAGTTCCGCCAGCGCGGCAAGCGGCGCCAAGTCGCCGTCCATGGAGAAAACGCCGTCGGTTGCGATCAGTGCATGCTTCTTGCCGCCGCGGTGCGCAGCCAACAGCGCTGCGGCGTGGCCGGCGTCGGCGTGCCGATAAAGGTGCACGGCCGCACCGCTGAGCTTGGCGCCGGCATGGATGCAGGCATGCGAAAGCTCGTCGATCAGGATGATGTCGTCCGTGCCTACCAAAGCTGGGATGGCGCCGGTATTGGCGAGGTAGCCGGAGCCGAAGACGCAAGTCCCCTCGGCGCCCTTGAGCCGCGCCAGCCGGCTTTCAAGCTCCCCATAGAGCGGGTGATTGCCGGTCACCAGCCGCGACGCTCCCGCGCCGACGCCGTAACGGGCCGTCGCGTCGATTGCCGCTGCGATCACGTCGGGGTGCTGGCTCAGATTGAGATAGTCGTTGCAGGAGAACGACAGCAAACGCCGGCCATCGCGTTCGGCCCAGATTCCGGTACGCGCCGTGACCACCGGACTGCGGCGCAGATTTGCCCGCTCCAGCGCATTGAGTTTCTCGCCGGCGAAATCATCGAGCGAGCGCATCGGATAGCTACCTCGAACTGCCTGGCATTTCGAACCAAGGTGACCTGGGCCGAACCGGGGGGCACAATGGTGCTCCTTAAGTTCCATGAAAGCGCCGAATGTCAGGCAATACCAGCGAAAACAAAGGGATCGCCGAGGCCGCGCAACCGGCTTGGTATGCGGCCGGCCTCGACCGCATCTGGTTGCCCTATACGCAAATGAAGACGGCGACACCGCCGCTCGCGGTCAAGGCAACGCACGGCTGCCGAATCGTGCTGGCCGATGGCCGCGAGCTCATTGACGGCATTGCCTCGTGGTGGACGGCCTGTCACGGCTACAACCATCCCCATATCCGCGCCGCGGTCGAAGCGCAGCTCGCGCAAATGCCGCATGTGATGTTTGGCGGCCTGGTGCACGAGCAGGCCCTGACGCTGGCCCGACGGCTCACCGGAATGTGCGCGCCGGCCGATCTTGACCGAGTGTTCTTCAGCGATTCCGGCTCGGTCGCCGTTGAAGTTGCCCTGAAAATGGCGGTTCAGTACTGGTGTAATCGCGGCGTTCGCGGCCGCAGCCGCATCGTTTCGTTCAAGGGCGGCTATCACGGCGACACCACCGGCGCGATGGCGGTTTCGGACTCGGAAGGTGGCTTTCATGCCGCGTTCCGCGGCTTGCTGCCGGAACAGATCCCTGTCGATCTCCCGGTCGATGACGCGAGTACGGTGGCGCTCGAGGCGACGCTAGCCGAGCGAGCCGAGGAGATCGCCGCCATCATTGTCGAGCCCCTGGTCCAAGGTGCCGGCGGCATGCGCTTTCACGATGCACGCGTGCTCAAGACTTTGCGAGCGTTGGCAGACCGTTACGAACTTTTGTTGATCTTCGATGAAATTTTCACCGGATTCGGCCGGACCGGCGCGATTTTCGCATTTCAGGACGCCGGTGTGGTGCCGGATATCGTTACGCTGTCGAAGGCCCTGACCGGCGGCACGCTGCCGCTCGCCGCGACCCTCGCGCGCAGAAAAGTCTTCGATGCATTCTGGTCGAACGATCCGACGAAGGCGCTGATGCACGGGCCGACATTCATGGCGAACCCGCTTGCTTGCGCCGCGGCCAATGCCTCGCTCGATCTGTTTGAGCGCGAGCCTCGGCTCGGTCAGGTGTTGAAAATCGAAGCTGCAATCCGGCACGGGCTCGAGCCCTGCCGGAAATTTCCGGGCGTGACTGACGTCCGGGTCAAAGGCGCCATTGGCGTGGTCGAGCTAGATCGCATCGAAAACCTCGACGCGTTGCGGCAGCGGTTTATCGAGGAGAACGTCTTTATTCGCCCGTTCGGCAGGGTTGTCTATCTGACGCCGGCGTTCACCATCGCCGAGGACGAACTTGCCCAACTGACGGGCGCTATCCGCCATGTGCTCGCAGAGCGCCGCTGATACGTCACATTATCGGCTTGCCGCGAATGTCGATGGCCTTTTCGATCCTGAGCAGCGCCCCGATGCCGGTATCCGCACCCACATGGGTTTGTTCGCGCGGCAGGAGCTTGGCAAAGATCGCGTCGTGGATCGGGCCGCTCTCGTGCAGCTCAACGCTGCCGTAGAAGCGCAAAAAACCGCTCTCCAACACGCCGTCGCGCTGCGCCTTGAAATTCGAGTACATCACGCACACGCGCTTGTCGTGCGACAGGTTGTCCAGCGCCGTGCGCTTGGAGCGCTCCCAATAGGCCAAATGCGCGTCGTCGAACACGATCATGCTGCCCTTGACCGAGATGTTCGGTCCGGCCGGCCCGTCAGTGGCGACGAGGCACGGACAGCCATCATCCCAGGCGTTGCGAATGAGAGTTTTGATAATATCGGAGAGTGGCATGGGGATGACCTGTCATTTTCGGGAGCGATCAGTTTAACACGGCTATCGGCGTGCGCATGAAATCCTTGCCCTAGTAACCCACGGCGGCGCCGTGCAGATCATAGGCGTCCGCGCGCTCGATTTTCACCGTCGCGATCTCACCGACCCGGAGCGGCCGCCGACTCGCGATATGAACGACGCCGTCGATTTGCGGCGCGTCGCCTTTGCTGCGCCCCTTCGCGACGCCTGATTTCGCGTCAACTTCATCGATGATGACGCGCTCGCGATTGCCGACCTTGCGCCTGAGCCGTTTCGCAGAAATCTCCTGCTGGCGCGCCATGAAACGATGCCAGCGGTCTTGCTTGATCTCGTCGGGGACCGGCGCGGCAAGGTCGTTCGCGGCGGCGCCGGCGACCGGCTCGTAGCGGAAACAGCCGACACGATCGAGCTGCGCCTCATCGAGCCAATCGAGCAGAAGCGAAAAATCCTCCTCGGTCTCGCCGGGAAAGCCGACGATGAAGGTCGAGCGGATGGTCAGTGTCGGACAAATCTCGCGCCAAGCGCGAATTCGCTCCAGCGTTTTTGCCCGCGCCGCCGGCCGGCGCATGCGTTTGAGCACGGCCGGGCTCGCATGCTGGAACGGCACGTCGAGATAGGGCAGGATTTTGCCTTCGGCCATCAAGGGAATGACCTCGTCGACGTGCGGGTAGGGATAGACGTAGTGCAGCCGCACCCAGACGCCGAACTCGCCGAGCTCGCGGGCGAGGTCGAGAAACTTCGCCGGCACCTCGCGGCCCCGCCACGGGCTCGCGGCGTATTTGAGATCGACACCGTAAGCCGAGGTGTCCTGCGAGATAACAAGGAGCTCCTTGACCCCGGCGGTGACCAGCCGTTCGGCTTCGCGCAGCACATCGACGGCCGAGCGCGAGACCAGATCACCGCGCAATTTCGGAATGATGCAAAACGTGCAGCGATTATTGCATCCCTCTGAAATTTTTAAATAAGCGTAGTGCCGCGGTGTCAGCTTTATGCCTTCCGGCGGGATCAGATCGGTATAGGGATCGTGTACGGGCGCCGCCGCGCGATGCACCGCATCGAGGACGCTTTCGTACTGTTGCGGGCCGGTGACGGCGAAAACGCCGGGATGCGCGGCAGTAATCTTCTCCGGCTCCGCCCCCATGCAGCCGGTGACGATGACTTTGCCGTTTTCAGCCATGGCAGCGCCGATCGCCTCAAGCGACTCCGCCTGCGCGCTATCGAGGAAGCCGCACGTATTGACGATGGCGAGGTCGGCGCCGGAATGCTCGCCGGTAAGCTCGTAGCCCTCCGCGCGCAGCCGCGTCATGATGCGCTCGGAATCGACGAGCGCCTTGGGACAGCCAAGCGAAACAAAGGAAATGCGGGGAGCGCGGTTCATCGGCTCTATTAAGTCATTCGGGGGCGGGACCGCCATGAAAAAGCCGGGCCGTCACCCCGAATTCACCCGCACCTACCGGCATTGCTGCCGCCCCATTCGGGGGAAATTAAGGATTTCGCGGTCATCTCGGACCTAGGCGCGCGGTGGGGGCGATTCTGCTACTATCCCTTCGGAAGCTTCAGCGGGCCGGAACAGCGCAAGCTGGTCGGCCGGTCGCTTTAGTGTTTACAACCGAACTTCGACGCCGGAAGCACATGGTGCAACCGAGGCATATCGTCGTTTTGCTGCTCGCCGTGTCGCTTGCCGGCTGCGGCGGCTATGCCATGTTCGATCCGGCTGCGACGGCGTTCACGTCGTCGGGCAAGCAAGTCGATTGGACGAAGGGCGGTGCCCAGAGTCCGGCATCCGAAACGACCGGGTCCACCGACCTGTTTGCGAACGTGTCCGAAGGCACGCTCGACGATTCGCCAGCCGACAAGCCGCTCGCAAAACCCATTGCGCTCGCCTCCGCCGGCGATGGCGCCGTTCCAGTCGCACCGGCGCCGCCAGCCGCCGAGAAAATCACCGAGCCGCGAGGCCGCGCTTACTTGTTCCGCGGCGTGGCCGGCCTGATTTATTCGCGCGGCATGGACAAGCTGGCCTCACGCATCAAGCGCGTCGGCATCCCGGCCAGCGTACAGACCTACCTGATGTGGCGTCCGGTCGCCGATGAAGCGATCAGCGACTATCGCCGCGATCCCCAACCGATCACGCTTATCGGCCATTCGATGGGCGGGGATTCCGCGTTGGATTTCGCCGAAATGCTCAATCGAGTCGGCATCCCGGTCAGCCTGCTCGTTACCTACGACCCCAGCCGCATCGCCGACGACGTTCCGCCCAATGTCGAGCGCTATATCAACATCTACCAATCGTCCAACATCATGGGCGGGGGCAATGTCGTGCAGGGTTCGCGCTTCCATGGCCACTATGCGAGCTACAATCTCAAAGATCACACTGAGATCATCCACATCAACATCGAGAAGGCCGACCCCATCCAGGAGCAATTGGTGACCAAGGTCACGCAGCTCGCCGCAATCCCAGCCGCCGCACAGGGCGAGGCGGTGCCGATTCATCTGGAAGTTCCGGCCGACGCCGCGATCGAATTGTGGGACTCCGGCACGCCGGTTGCGGCCCATGCCGGTGACACCTTGAAGACTCTCGCCGCGACCTATCACGTCCCGGTCTGGGCGCTCGCCCAGATCAACTCGGTGACGGATCGTGAGCAGTTTGCCGAAGGTCAGCGCATCGTCGTTCCGCGCTATCTCGCACCGATTCAGGTACCCAGCACAGTTACCAGTTACGCGCCCGTCGGCCGCTGAATTCGGCGCACGCTCGGTCAGCAATGCGGCACGAGGCAGAGCCCGCTCGGCTCGAAGCAGCGCCAGAACGGCACCGGCGTCGACTGGCCGCCGACGCAGATATAGACTTGGCACCAGTGGAGTTGATCGCAATCGGCGATGCAGCGCCCGGCCGACTGCGCACAGGCGCCTGTCATCTTTTCGTGCTTCGCTGCAAGTGCCGGATTTGGCGACGCCAAACCCATTGCGCCGCCCAGCGCGACGATAACCGTGATTGTCGCAATCGATTTCGTCAGCATGGAATGGCCTCTCAAATCGTTCCACACACTGTACATTCCAGCAAATAAATTTCCCATAATGGCGGTTTGCGGACAAGGAACGATGCGATGCGGCTGCCCGATCCACCGCTGCTATTGGTGACTGACCGCGTTCAAGCGCGGCGGCCGCTGACGAGGATCGTCGCAGCGGCGCTGGCAAGCGGCTGCCGCTGGGTGAGCCTGCGCGAAAAGGACTTACCCGACGACGAACAGGTGGTTTTAGCGCGCATGCTGTTGCCGATGGCGCGCAAACACGGCGCGTGCGTGGCGTTGCACGGCGAGGCTGCACTGGCGAAGCTCGCCGGTGTCGACGGCGTGCATCTGCCATCCGGAAGCGACGCCGCCGCAGCGCGAGCGCTGCTGGGTCCGGAAAAACTGATCGGCGTGTCGATCCACACCATCACCGAGGCCGAAGCGATCGATTCTCGGACCGCCGACTACGCGCTGGCGGGCCCTGCCTTCGAAACGCCGAGCAAACCGGGCTACGGGCCGGAGATCGGCCGCAAAGGTCTCGCCGAAATCGCGCGCGCTTGCCGCGTGCCGGTGCTCGCCATCGGCGGCATCAATACCGCGCGCGTCGGCGAGATGATCGCGGCGGGTTGCGCCGGCGTTGCGGTGATGGGCGGCGTCATGCGGGCGGCCGATCCAGCCGTTGAAGTCGGCGCCCTCGTTGCGACGCTGAAGGGTTACCCTCGCGCGCGATAAAAGCATGATCCCGAAAAGTGGTCACCGGTTTTCGGAACGGATTATGCTCAAAAACCTATCGCGCGCGATAGGTGGCGACGCCCTGATCCGGTGCCCAGACACCGGAAGGCAGCTTGCCCGCCTGCCAGAATACGTCGATCGGCATGCCGCCGCGCGGATGGAAATAGCCGCCGATGCGCAGCCATTTCGGCTTGAGCAATGCGACCAGCTTCTTGCCGATCGCAACCGTGCACTCCTCATGGAATGCACCGTGATTGCGAAAGCTGTTCAGATAAAGCTTCAGCGACTTCGACTCCACCAGCCAATCCTTCGGCACGTAGTCGATGACCAGCGTGGCGAAATCCGGCTGCCCGGTGACCGGGCACATCACGGTAAATTCGGGAAACGTGAAACGCGCGATGTAGTTGGTGTCCGGGTGCGGATTGCCCACGCGGTCGAGCATCGCCTCGCCGGGCGAACTCGGCATCGGCACGGGGCGGCCAAGCTGCGGTTTCTTTGCCATCGGGCAATGCATGCCTTGCTTCGGCCGGGCATGACAAGGGGCTCTCCGATCCTGTAGAAGCGCCGCAGCGCATGATCCCAGAAAGTGGGTAGCCGCTCTCCTGGGACAAAATCATGCGCCACTGCTGGATAAGCCAGGAGCGCGCATGACCGCCATCGTCGACATAATCGGCCGGGAAATCCTCGACAGCCGCGGCAATCCGACCGTCGAGGTCGATGTCGTGTTGGAGGATGGCTCGCGCGGCCGAGCCGGCGTGCCGTCCGGCGCCTCGACCGGCGCGCATGAAGCCATCGAGCTCCGCGACGGCGACAAGAAGCGCTATCTCGGCAAGGGCGTGAAGAACGCCGTCGAGGCGGTCAACGGCGAGATTTTCGATGCGTTGTCCGGCATGGACGCCGAAGCGCAGGTCAAAATCGACGAGACCATGATCGCGCTCGACGGCACGCCGAACAAGGGCCGGCTCGGCGCTAATGCCATCCTTGGCGTCTCACTCGCGACCGCCAAGGCGGCGGCGGTGGCGAATAAACTGCCGCTCTACCGCTATGTCGGCGGAGCCGCATCGCGACTCTTGCCGGTGCCGATGATGAACATCGTCAACGGCGGCGTACATGCGGATAACCCGATCGATTTTCAGGAATTCATGATCGTGCCGCTCGGCGCACCGTCTTTCGCGGAGGCCTTGCGCGCCGGCGCGGAAATCTTTCATACGCTGCGCGGGGCGCTCAAGGCGGCCGGCCACAACACCAATGTCGGCGATGAGGGCGGCTTTGCGCCCAACTTGCCGTCGGCCGAAGCCGCGCTGGATTTCGTACTCTCCGCGATCGAGAAGGCCGGCTATCGCCCCGGCGAACAAGTCGCGCTGGCGCTGGATCCGGCGGCGAGCGAGTTTTTCAGCGACGGCGCGTATCAATACAAAGGCGAGGGCAAGACGCGTTCGATCGAGCAGCAGGTCGATTATCTCACAGACCTCGTAAAACGCTATCCGATCGTTTCCATCGAAGACGGCATGGCCGAGAACGACGCCGCGGGCTGGAAGAAACTCACGCAGAATATCGGCGCGAAATGCCAGCTCGTCGGCGACGATGTTTTCGTGACCAATGTGGCGCGGCTGACCGATGGGATCAAAAATGGCATCGCCAATTCGATCCTGATCAAGGTCAACCAGATCGGCACGCTGTCGGAAACGCTGGCCGCCGTCGAATGCGCGCACAAATCCGGCTATACGGCGGTGATGTCGCACCGCTCGGGTGAAACCGAAGATTCCACTATTGCCGATCTCGCAGTCGCCACCAATTGCGGTCAGATAAAAACCGGCTCGCTCGCCCGCTCCGACCGCACCGCCAAGTACAATCAGCTGCTCCGGATCGAAGAGGAACTCGGCGCGCAGGCCGCCTATGCTGGGCGCAGCGCGTTTAAGGCACTTGGATAGGTTCCAAGCCGCCGTGCTTGTCCGGTCAGCGGGATCGGCGCTATACCCCTGACGGGTCTAGCCGGTACGGGTGGGAAATGGACCAATCGCTTGAACTGAAGCCGGGCAATCGCCGCCTGGCGGTCGAACGCCTGGGCGATTTCATCGCCGCGTCGGTCGACGCCGCAGTTTCAGCCGACGCGCCGTTCACCCATCTCGTATTCGACCGCGTCTTCCCCGACGATATCTACGCGCTGATGCTTGCCAATATGCCGGAGGCGACCGACTACCGCCCGATGCACGGGCGCAGCAAAGGGCACGATCTCACCGATGGCACCCATACGCGGGTGAAAATCGATCTGTTCCCCGAATATATCCGCCACCTGCCGCCGCAAAAGCGCGCGGTGTGGGACGTTGTCGGGCGCGCGCTGTGTTCACGCACGGTGAAAGAGGCCTTCATCCGCCGGCTCGCAGCGCCGCTGCAGCGCCGTTTCGGTACGGGCTATGCCAAGACCGGCATGTATCCGATCCCAATCCTGACCCGCGACATTCCCGGCTATCTGATCACGCCGCATACCGATACGCGCTGGAAGGGCATCACCGTGCAGCTTTATTTGCCGCGCGACCGTTCCAACACGCATATCGGCACCATCTTTCACGAGAAGCTCGCCGACGGCTCGCTGCCGAAGCGTAAGCAAATGTCGTTCGCGCCGAACAGCGGTTACGCGTTTGCCGTCGGCACCGATACCTGGCACTCGGCGGATGCCGTCGGTCCCGAGGTAAAGACGCGCGACAGCATCCTACTGACCTATTTCGTCGACGCCGGCTTGCTGCGCGTCCTGCGTAACCGCGGCAAGCGATTCGGCAATTTCGTCCTCAGCGAAGTCCGCAACCGGCTGCCGTAACGCCGCCATTAATTCCGCTTTAAGCCGCGTTCTCGCATGGTGGCGGCATGGTCACCCGCAAACGGTTGCGCACGGTCCTCAATGCGCTCGCGCTCTACGCCTTGGCGGCGCTGCTCATCGGCTATTTCGGGGTCAACGCCTATAGCGGCAATCGTGGCCTCAAGGCCAAAGAAGTCATCGACCGGCAGTCGGCGGCGCTGACCGCGGAACTCGACCGTCTCAAGGTCGAACACGCGCAGTGGGACCGCCGCATCGCGCTTCTTAAGTCCGACGATATCGACCCCGACATGCTCGACGAACGCGCCAGGGCGCTGCTCGATTATGTCGACCCCAACGATTTGACCCTGATGTACGATACGCAACCCCATCATGCGGCTGCATTACTGCCTTAAATAAAGCCCTTGCGCTCGACGCCGCCGGCCCCGAAATTAGATTTTCCGACAAGGATTTGGCTGCCGGCATTCATCGCCTGCGGGAATTCCTCCGACTTTCGCAATTGGTCGTTTTCGGCTAAGGGTTGAAGTGCGCGCGATTGTATCGCTGACAATGGTGTTTCGAGGACAATAATGGCCGTCGCCCAAACCAAGCAAACGGCTCAAAGCACCCAAGGCTTGCTTCCTGCCGCCGATCTTGCGGCAAACGACACGAGCTTCCCCGAATTCAGCAAGGACCAGGAGTTCGCCGCCCTGCGGCAGATGCTTTTGATTCGCCGCTTCGAGGAAAAGGCCGGCCAGATGTACGGCATGGGCCTGATCGGCGGCTTCTGCCATCTCTATATCGGCCAGGAAGCCGTGGTGGTCGGCATGAAGCTCGCCAAGCGCGACGGCGACCAGATGATCACCGGCTATCGCGACCACGGCCACATGCTCGCCTGCGGCATGGATCCGAAAGGCGTCATGGCGGAGCTCACCGGCCGGCGCGGCGGCTATTCCAAGGGCAAGGGCGGTTCCATGCATATGTTCTCGCTGGAGAAGCAATTCTACGGCGGGCACGGCATCGTCGGCGCCCAGGTTCCGCTCGGCACCGGACTGGCCTTCGCAAATAAATATCGCGGCGGCGACGACGTCTGCCTGACCTATTTCGGCGACGGGGCGGCAAACCAAGGCCAAGTCTATGAAAGCTTCAACATGGCCGAGCTGTGGAAATTGCCCGTTGTCTACGTCATCGAGAACAATCGCTACGCCATGGGCACGTCGGTATTGCGCTCCTCAGCGCAGACCGATTTTTCCAAACGCGGCGCGTCGTTCAACATCCCGGGCTCGCAGGTCGACGGCATGGACGTGCGCGCGGTGAAGGCGGCGTCGGAAGAAGCAATCGCCTGGTGTCGCTCCGGTAAGGGTCCGATCATTTTGGAAATGCTGACCTACCGCTATCGCGGCCACTCGATGTCGGATCCGGCCAAATACCGGACCAAGGAGGAGGTCGACAAAGTGCGCACCGAGCACGATCCGATCGAGCAGGTGCGTAAGCGGCTGCTCGACAAGAAATGGGCCAGTGAAGACGAGCTGAAAAAGATCGACGCTTCGGTGCGCGCCGTCGTCAACGAGGCGTCGGAATTCGCCACCCACGATCCCGAGCCGGACGCATCCGAACTCTATACCGACGTCTACCGGTGAAGCGCGACGCAAAACGCCAAGTGAGCTGCCGAGCAAGTCTTCAAGTAAGCTTCCAAGTGAGCCGCCATGCCGACTGAGGTATTGATGCCCGCCCTCTCCCCGACGATGGAGAAGGGCAATCTCGCCAAGTGGCTCAAGAAAGAAGGCGACAGCGTCAAATCCGGCGACGTCATCGCGGAGATCGAGACCGATAAGGCCACAATGGAGGTGGAAGCGGTCGACGAGGGCACGCTCGGCAAGATTCTGGTGCCGGAAGGCACCAACGACGTCGCGGTCAATACGCCGATCGCCATGATCCTCGCCGATGGCGAAGATGCCGCAAGCCTCAAAGGCAACGGCGGCACCGCCGCGAAGCCGGCACCGACTGCCGAACAACCGGCACGCCAGCAGAAGGCAGCAGAATCGGCGCCCGCTGCGGAGAGGGAAGAGCCGGCCAAAAAAGCCGAGGCGCCAGCGCCGGCCAAGACCGCCGCCAAGCCGCCATCGGCCGAGCTGATGCCCGAGCCGGAAGTGCCGGAGGGCACCGAGCTTGTGCCCATGACGATGCGCGAGGCGTTGCGCGACGCCATGGCCGAGGAAATGCGCCGCGACCCGGACGTCTTCGTCATGGGCGAGGAGGTCGCCGAATATCAGGGCGCCTACAAGGTCACCCAGGGCCTATTGGAAGAGTTCGGCGCGCAACGCGTCATCGACACGCCGATTACCGAGCACGGTTTTGCCGGCGTCGGCATCGGGGCAGCACTGGCCGGATTAAAACCGATCGTCGAATTCATGACGTTTAATTTCGCCATGCAGGCGATGGATCAGCTCATCAATTCGGCGGCAAAGACGCAATACATGTCCGGCGGCCAGGTCAAGCTGTCGATCGTGTTTCGCGGGCCGAACGGCGCCGCCGCGCGGGTGGCGGCGCAGCACAGCCAGGACTACACGTCGTGGTTCTCG
>Ga0181523_10004227_pt1 | contig 12539 bp, 10 predicted proteins | sample PEATcosm2014_Bin_43_FD_119752 | JGI IMG/M metagenome (GOLD analysis project Ga0181523, IMG submission 119752) | Peatland microbial communities from MTU Mesocosm Facility, Houghton, MI, USA - PEATcosm2014_Bin05_30_metaG | ecosystem: Environmental > Terrestrial > Soil > Wetlands > Peat | place... | reverse complement strand
GGTCCGCAATTCGCGCTCACGCCCGGCATAGGTCGTGGCGAGCGTCTTAAGGTCGGCGACGATCGCCGCGGAATCGATCAGTTCGACGGCGGCGCGGTGCGATCGTTGGGTGTCAAGCATCGTTGCTACGCATAGCGGAGGCATTGCACACTGTCATTGCCGCCCGTGGCCGAGCCGGCGGAAAATGCGCGAAAACCGAAAATCGCCCCCTGAGCGCAATTTTTCTAATTTCGTCGAAAACATAGCATATATTTCTATTTGACGCCCAGTGACCGCTTCCGTAAAGAATGAACATAGCGTCAATCTGAATAAATGGTGCGATCCGAAGCGGGAGGTCGTCATGCTTTCACGTCGCAGGCTACTTGCAAGTGCGATCGGCGTCGGCCTCGCGCCGTGGAGCGTCGCGCGGCCCGCGCGCGCTGCCGAGAAGCCGTCGCAAATCCGTATCGATTGGGCCACCTACAATCCCGTCTCAATGGTGCTCAAAGAGAAGGGCCTTCTCGAAAAGGAATTTGCCAAGGACGGCATTGGCATCCTGTGGGTGCAGACGCTCGGGTCGAACAAGGCGCTTGAATATCTCAACGCCGGTTCGATCGATTTCGGCTCGACCGCGGGCTCGGCGGCGCTGCTCGGACGGATCAATGGCAATCCGATCAAGTCGATCTACGTCTTTTCCAAACCGGAATGGACGGCGCTGGTCACGCGCAAGGACACCCAGATCAACACGATCCGGGACCTGAAGGGCAAGCGGGTCGCGGTGACGCGCGGCACCGATCCGCACATCTTTCTGGTGCGAGCGCTGTTATCGGTCGGCATGACCGAGAAGGACATCAGCGAGGTTTTGCTGCAGCATCCCGACGGCAAGGTCGCGCTCATTCGCGGCGACGTCGATGCTTGGGCCGGCCTCGATCCGATGATGGCGCAGGCGCAGGTCGAGGACGGCGGGCGGCTGTTTTACCGCAACAAGGACGCCAATACCTACGGCATCCTCAATTCGAGCGAGGACTTTCTCAAGACATATCCCGATCTGGCCCGCCGCGTGCTCGCGGCCTACGACCAGGCGCGCAAATATTGCCTCGCCAATTACGACGACGAGAAGCGCGTCTTCATGGACGTGACGAAATTGCCCGCCGCCGTCGTCGACATCCAGCTCAAGGAGCGCACCGATCTGACCAACAACCGGATCGGCGCGGCGCAGCGCGACACCATCCTGCAGGCGGGTCTCGCTTTGCAGCAGGCGGGCGTGATTCCGGGCAATGTCGACGTGAAAAAAGCGCTCGACGATCTCGTCGACGATCGCTTCGTCACGGCGGCGTAGGAGCGAATTGGCGCTTTCCGACCGCATTGATTTTGCGCATGCCACCATGTCTGCTGTGGGCATGACCATTGTCGTTGAAGGTAGCCCGACGCGGGAGCGGGCCACGAGAAGCCGCTGGGCGCGGCTGACGCGGCCAGCCCTGGGGCTCGTTCTGCCGGTTACGCTGGCGGTGGGGTGGGAAATCATCGTGCGCATGGGTTGGGCGAGCGGGCGGCTGGCGCCGCCGCCCTCGGTCGTGTTCGCGACCTTCGTGGACCTTGCACGCACCGGCGACCTGCAGCGCAATACGCTGGTGACATTGGCGCGGGTTGCAGCCGGCTTCGGCATCGGCGTGACTGCCGCTACGATCGTCGGCGCCGCGGCCGGATATTCGCCCTTGGTGCGGCGTTTGCTGGACCCCAGCCTGCAGGCGTTGCGCGCCATCCCCTCGATCGCCTGGGTGCCGCTGTTCATCCTCTGGCTGGGCATTTTCGAAGCGTCGAAGGTGACACTGATCGCGGTCGGCGTATTTTTCCCGGTCTATCTCGGACTGATGGGCGCGATCCAATCGGTCGATCGCAAACTGGTCGAAGTCGGCCGCGCGTTCCGGCTGTCGGACGTCGCGATGGTGCAACGGATTTTGCTGCCGGCGGTGCTGCCGGCTTATGTCATTTCGCTGCGTTCGGGGCTTGGTCTCGGCTGGATGTTCGTTGTCGCAGCCGAGCTCATGGGCGCCTCCGAAGGCCTCGGCTATTTGTTGATCGACGGCCAGCAACTCGGCAAACCGGCCGAAATCGTCGCCGCCATCGTCGCCTTCGGCATTGTCGGCAAAGCGACCGATTGGCTGATCGTGCTCGTCGCCGCGCCGTTCCTGCGTTGGGAAGACGTGGTTCGATCCGAATAGGCGCTTGGCATGCTCATCCTTGAACGCATCGGCAAGACCTATCCCAACGGCGTGCACGCGCTTGGCGGCGTGTCGCTCGATGTCGAACTCGGCGAGATCGTCGCCGTGATCGGCGGCTCCGGCTGCGGAAAATCGACGCTGTTGCGCGCCATCGCCGGCCTCGATCCGGCAAGCGAAGGCGCGGTCTTGCTGGACGGCGAACGCATCGTCGCGCCGCATGCCAAGATCGGCATCATCTTTCAGGAACCGCGGCTGCTGCCATGGCTTAAAGTCGCCGACAACGTCGGCTTCGGGCTCGGCGACCGGCCGAGCGCCGAGCGCGCGGCGCGCGTCGCGGCCGCGCTCAAGCGGGTCGGTCTCGCCGAAAAGGCCAATGTATGGCCGCGCGAATTATCCGGCGGCCAGGCGCAGCGCGTCGCCATTGCGCGCGCGCTGGTGCCGCGGCCGGAGGTGCTGTTGCTCGACGAGCCGTTTTCCGCGCTCGATGCCTTTACGCGCAGCGACTTGCAGGATCATCTGCTCGATCTGTGGACGGACGCCAAGCCGACCTTGATCCTGGTGACGCACGACGTCGACGAAGCGATCGTGCTCGCCGACCGCGTCATGGTGATGTGCCCGCGCCCCGGACGCATCTTCGACGAGATCGGCGTCGACCTGCCGCGGCCGCGCGATCGCCAATCCGCCGCCTTCGATTTCGTCAAACGGCGTGTCCTGGCCGCGCTCGACCGCTCGATGCAGCGCGTCCCGACCGGCGCGGAGGCCGAGCCCCGGGCCGAAGCCGGCGCGGCATTGTGGTGGTGATGCGCTGTCCTCGTGCGCAAACGGGTCGGACACGAAGCCGGCCTGATGATAAGTTCCGCCGGACCATCCAGTGAGCGCTCGCGCCGGGTAGACACAATGCGCGGCAGTGGCTACTGCATTGCCCGCTCTCGCGGGCAATGCAAGTTGAGGAGAATGCCATGGATGCCGCCGGGTTGCGCACGCTGCAAGCGCCGATCAAAGAGCGCTACAAGGCCGATCCCAAGGCCGGCTTCATTACGCTTAAAGCCAAAGGCACCCTCGACGACGCCAACATAGCCTGCAAGGTGGAGACCGGCCGGGCGCTGGCGGTTGCCGGCCTGCATCCCGCCACCGGCGGGTCGGGCATGGAATTGTGCTCAGGCGACATGCTGCTTGAAGCGCTCGTCGCCTGCGCCGGCGTGACGCTCAAAGCGGTCGCCACCGCGATCGATATCCCGCTGAAATCCGGTACGGTTTCGGCCGAAGGCGATCTCGACTTCCGCGGCACGCTCGGCGTCGCCAAGGAGGCGCCGGTCGGCTTCGCCCAGATTCGGCTCCGTTTCGATCTCGACACCGACGCGGTGCAAGACAAGCTCGATCAACTCCTCAAGCTCACCGAGCGCTACTGCGTCGTCTACCAGACGATCAAAAGCGGGCCGCCGGTCGAGGTCAGTCTCAAACGGAAAAATTGATTTCCGCAATTCCGTTTGCTGGTCCCGGCCCTCCTCGTGCGCGCGGAGGGCGTGTCTCACCTCGGTTTCTGCCATGTCCCCCGAACTCCTGTTCTGGTACGCGCTCCTCCTGAAGATGGCGCTGACGGCGCTGGTCGTCGTCATCACTTCGATCGCAGTCGAGCGCTCGGGCCCGTTCATCGGCGCCCTGATTGCCGCGTTGCCGACCGCGGCGGGTGCGGCCTATACCATTCTCGCCATCGAGCATCCGCCGGACTTTATCGCCGCGAGCGCCATCGGCAGCGCCGCGACCGGCGCCGCCGTCTCGATTTTTGCCCTGGTCTACACGGTGCTGGCGCAGCGCCGCGGCCTCGTTCTCAGTCTCGGCGTGGCGCTTTTGGTATGGTTTCTGGCCGCGGCGCTGCTGCGCTTGGTCGCCTGGACTCCGCTCACCGGCGCGGCCCTCAACGCCGTAGTCTTCGCGATCACGATTCCGCTGAGCTGGCGCTATCGCGCCTCGGGGCCGCCGAAGAAATTCCTCCGCACTGCGTTCGACATTCCGCTACGTGCGCTCGCCGCCGCGATTGTGGTCGCCGTGGTGACCACCGCGAGCTACAGCATCGGCTCGTTTGCCTCCGGCGTGTTCGCGCTTTTTCCGATCATTTTTTGCTCATCGATCGTCATTTTGCATCCGCGCGTCGGCGGCAAGGCGACGGCAAGCATGGCGGCGCACGCCCAGGTCGCATTCATCGGGCTCGCGCTGGGTTTTCTGGTCGTCCATTATCTTGCCGAACCGCTTGGCTCATGGTGGGCGCTGGCGATCGGTCTGTTTGTTGCCATCGGCTGGAGCGGTATGTTGTTGTTGGTTCGCGTGCTGGCTATGCGTCGTGCTTCGCCAGCTGCGCCTTGAGTGCATAGAGCGCTTCGAGCGCGTCGCGCGGCGACATTTCGTCGGGATGAAGCGCGGCAAGCGCTTTGATCACGGCGATGAGCGCGCCGTCGCGCTGCGGCGCAGGTACGGGACGCGTGGCGGCGAACAGCGGTAAATCGTCGATCAACCTGCGCGCCGGCGATGTTCGATCCTCGGCCTCGATCTGCGCCAGCACGACTTTGGCGCGTTCGATCACGCCCGGCGGCAGGCCGGCCAGCTTCGCCACCTGGATGCCGTAGGAACGGTCGGCCGCGCCGGCAACGACTTCATGCAGGAACACGACGTCGCCTTGCCATTCCTTTACCCGCATCGTGGCGTTGTGCAGCCGCGTGAGTTTTGCGGCGAGCGCGGTCATTTCGTGGAAGTGCGTGGCGAACAGCGTGCGGCAGCGATTGCTCTCGTGCAGATGCTCGATCGTGGCCCAGGCGATCGACAGACCGTCGAAGGTCGCGGTGCCGCGGCCGATTTCGTCGAGAATGACCAGCGCTCGCGCGCCGGCCTGGTTGAGGATCGCGGCCGTCTCGACCATCTCGACCATGAAGGTCGAATGGCCGCGCGCCAGATCGTCGGCGGCGCCGACGCGCGAAAATAAGCGATCGACGATGCCGATATGCGCGGCCCGCGCCGGCACGAAGCTTCCCGTCTGGGCGAGCACGGCAATCAGCGCGTTCTGGCGCAGGAAGGTCGATTTTCCCGCCATATTGGGGCCAGTGACGAGCCAGATGCGGCCGGATGGTGCCTCCGTCGCGGCGTCGGCCGGCGGTGAAAGATCGCAATCGTTGGCGACGAACGGGCCGCCGCCGGCCAGCAGTGCCTGCTCGACCACCGGATGGCGGCCGCCAGTAATGGCGAAGGCGAGACTGCCGTCGACTTCGGGGCGCGTGTAGTCGCGCTCGACCGCCAGCGCCGCCAGCGCGCTTGCCACGTCGAGAAGCGCAAACGCGCTCGCGGCTTCCTTAACCGCCGCGCTTGACGCGGCAACCGATGCGGCGAGGCGATCGAAGATGTCGAGTTCGAGCGAGAGCGCGCGTTCGGCGGCGTTGGCGATCTTGGCTTCGAGATCGCCGAGCTCGGTGGTGGTGAAGCGCACTTGGCCGGCCGTCGTCTGGCGGTGGATGAAAGTGCCGTTGAGCGGCGCGCTCATCAATTTCTCGCCGTGCTGCGCCGAGACATCGACAAAATAGCCGAGCACGTTGTTGTGCTTGATCTTCAACGCGCGGACACCGGTCGTGTCCGCGTAACGCACCTGCAGCGCTGCGATGACGCGGCGGGATTCGTCACGCAGCGCGCGCGCCTCGTCGAGCGCCGCCATGTAGCCGGCGCGGACAAAGCCGCCGTCGCGGCGGAATGCCGGCAGCTCCTCAGCGAGCGCGCGCTTCAGTTCGGCGGCGATCGCTGCATCCGGCCGGCGCAGCGCATCGACGGCTTGCGCAATGTCGCGCGGCAGTCGCGGCAGCGCCGCAAGCCGCCGTGAAAACTCCGCCGCCGCTAAAATGCCGTCACGGATCGCGGCAAGGTCGCGCGGGCCGCTGCGGCCGACGACGATGCGGGACAGCGCGCGCGCCAGATCTGGCACGGATTTCAGGAGTACGCGCAGGTCGTTGCGCGCGGCAGCGTCCTCGGCGAAGACCGCGACCGCGTCGAGCCGGTGGGCAATCTCGGCAGGATCGGTCAGCGGCGCGGCAAGCCGCTGGGCGAGGAGCCGCGATCCCGCCGCCGACACCGTGCGATCGATCGCCGCCAGGAGCGAGCCGCGCCGTTCGCCGGACAGTGTGCGGACGAGTTCAAGGTTGCCGCGGGTCGCCTGGTCGATCGCAAGCGTTGCGCCCGCCGCCTCGCGCGCCGGGACCGACAGCGGCGGACGTTTGCCGATTTGCGTGCGCTCGACATAAGTGACCGCCGCCGCCGCCGCCGTGAGCTCGATGCGTGAAAACGCGCCGAACGAGGCGGTCGTCGCGACGGCGAAAAACGAAGCCAGCCGTCGTTCCGCCGTCGCGCCATCGAATACGTCGCGGGTGAGCGGCGTGAGCGCCGGCAACGAACGCAGATATGGGGCGAGCTCCGTGTCGGCGTAGAGCGCGTCGGACACGATGATCTCGCCCGGCTCGATGCGGGCGATCTCAGCGGCGAGCGAGGCACGGTCGCATTCGGCAACGCGAAATTCGCCGGTCGATATATCGATCCAGGCCAGCGCGAAACGGTCTTCGCCGGAAGAGGCGCGGCTGCGCGCGATCGCCAGGAGGTAATTGTTGCGCTTGGCGTCGAGGAGGGAATCTTCGGTCAGCGTGCCGGGCGTTACCAGCCGCACCACGTCGCGGCGCACCACGCTTTTGGCACCGCGCTTGCGCGCTTCGGCGGGGTCTTCGAGTTGTTCGCACACCGCGACGCGGTGGCCGAGCGCGATCAGCCGATGCAGATATTCGTCGGCGCGCTCGATCGGCACGCCGCACATCGGAATGTCGCGGCCGAGATGCTTGCCGCGCTTGGTCAGCATGATGCCGAGCGCGCGTGAGGCCACCTCGGCGTCATCGAAAAACAATTCGTAGAAGTCGCCCATCCGGTAAAACAGCAGGCAATCCGGATTGGCCGCCTTGATCTCGATATATTGCTCCATCATCGGCGTTACGCGAGCGACTTCGTCACTCGCGCCGGCCGTGACGCGGCCGGCGGCCTCGGGCTCCGGTTCGGCGTTTCTGATGGTGCGTGCGGCGTCCATGCCAGGCGACGCTAGCAAAAAAATAGCAGTCGTGCCCCGATCTTGTGCCGGGCATCCACGATTTCGTTAGAGCGTGGTCCCGAAAAAACTCGCCCTCGGACTTGATCGGAGGGTGGATACCGGCTTTCGGAAAAGATCATGCTCGATCAACGGCGGGAGACGTCCTCCAGGATCATGTCGGAGGCCTTCTCGCCGATCATGATCGCCGGAACATTGGTATTGCCGGAGACGAGCTTGGGCATAATCGAGCAGTCGGCCACCCACAGGCCGTCGATGCCGCGCAGCCGCAGGCGGGGATCGACCACCGCCTCGTCGTCGGCGCCCATCCGGCAGGTGCCGGCGGGATGAAAGATCGTGGCGCCGTGTTGCCGTGCGAAGGTGAGGAGGTCGGCGTCGGTGGCGTATTCCGGCCCCGGCTGCACCTCGGCGGCAATATAGCCGGCCAACGGCTGGGTCGCGGCGAGTTTTCGCGCGAAGGCGATAGCAGCCGTGGTACAGCGCCGGTCGGTTTCGGTGGCAAGATAATTGGCGTGAATTTTTGGCGGCGCGAACGGATCGGACGAAGCGAGCTCAATCGAACCGGTGCTTTCCGGCCGCAGTTGGCAGACCGACAGGGTGAAGCCCGAGAAATCGTGCACCTTGCCGCCGGCCATGTCGGCCGACAGCGTCGCGACGTGAAATTGGATATCGGGCGTTTGCGATTCCGGCAACACGCGGGTGAATATTCCGGCCTGATTGATGCCGGTCGCTAGCGGTCCCGTGCGGTGGAGAAGCCATTCGATTCCCATTCCCATGCGGCCGAAAACGGAGCGCATCGCGTCATTGGTGGTGATCGGCTTGGTGCAGCGATAAATCAGCCGCACCTGGAGATGATCCTGCAGGTTTTGGCCGACCGACTTGCGATCGAGCACGACGGGAATGTCTTGCGCGCGCAATTGATCCGCCGGGCCGATGCCGGACAGCATCAGCAGTTGCGGCGATTGGACCGCCCCCGCCGCCAGAATGACGCCGTGCCTGGCACGTAGTTCGCGCGTCTGCGAGCCGACGCGGCAGCTGACGCCGCTGGCGCGGCGCCGATCGATCAGCACGCGCGCAACCTGCGCATCGGTGATGATTGTCAGATTGTTGCGGTGCTTTGCGCCGCGGAGATAGGCGTCGGCGGCGCTCACGCGCCAGCCGTTGCGTGTGGTCAACTGATAGTAGCCGACGCCTTCCTGATCTAAGCCATTGAAGTCGGACGTGTGCGGCACGCCGCATCGTTCGGCCGCCAAAATCAGGGCCTCGATCAGTTCGTGCTTGCGGGTGATGCTGGTGACGTGCAGCGGGCCGCTGGTGCCGTGGATCTGGTCGTCGCCGAACGCGGCGTTGTTCTCCAGCTTGATGAAATACGGCAGCACATCGTCGAAGCCCCAGCCCGCGTTACCGATGTCGCGCCAGCCGTCGTAATCGCGCGGCTGACCGCGCACGACGATGAGGCCGTTGATCGAACTCGAACCGCCGAGCACGCGGCCGCGCGGCCAGTAAATCCGCCGGCCGTCCATGTTCGCGTCGGGCTCGGTGTAGAACTGCCAATTGACCTTGGCGTCCCACATCGTCTTGCCGTAGCCGATGGGCAGATGAATCCAGAGGCTGCGGTCGCGCGGCCCGGCCTCGAGCAACGCGACGCTGTGACGGCCGCTTTCGGAGAGCCGGCTGGCAAGCACGCAGCCGGCGGAGCCGGCGCCGACGACAATAAAATCGAACTCGCTATCCGCCATGCCCGCTGCTCCGTTGCGGCGGACATTTGGTGCGCGCACACCCCTTCCGTCAATTTCAATTGCCGGCGCCGTCTCATTGGGTGAGAACGGCGCGGCCGAAACGCTGGCGCTACCCGCCGCTCTTCTCGCCGCTTTTGGCGATGAGGGCTTGCAAATCCGCAACCCATTTTTCTACGTAGGCTTGGGCCGCCCGGCCGGCGACGTAGCTGTCTGGCACTGCAGCCTCGTCCGCGAGCATCTTCTTATAATCGGGCGACTGCGACGCCGCGTTCATGGCCGACACCAATGCGTCGTATTGCGCGGCGGCGGTGCCTCCTTTGACAGCGAATGCGCGAAAGTGAGTTATATCGATGGAGTAGTCGAGCTCCTTCACCGTCGGAATTGTGGGATAGTCGGGGACACGCTGTTCCGCGAACGCCAAGATGGGTCGCAGCTGCTTGCTCGCCAAATAAGAAATAAGATCGCCGAACTGCGCGTACAGCAGATCGGCGTGGCCGCCTAACAGCGAATTCCACCGCAGGCCGGGATCGTCGAAAGGAACGCTGACGAATTTCAGGCCTTGTACCTTGTCGAAATAGTTCACCGTCACGTCGCTTTGGGTGCCGAAGCCCGAGCCTGCGACCGTCACCGTCCTGGACTTCGCCGCTTGCAAGACGTCGTCCCATGTCTTGAACGGACTGTCGTCACGAACGAAGAAGCCGCTGGGCTGCTGATCGACCACCGCCAGCGCGGTGAAGTCCGAGACCTTGAATTTCGGATTGGCCGCCGCGGCCAGGATATAGCTGTCGGAAGTTATTTCGATGACGTTGTAGCCGTCGGCCGGCGCGCCGAGCACTTTGTTGAGACCGACCTGGCTCGCCGCGCCGGTGACGTTGATGACCGGGACCGAAACACCAAGCTTGGCCGACATCAGGCCGGCGACGATGCGTCCGACCCGATCGCCGCCGCCGCCGACGCCCCAGGGCACGATCATGTTGATCGGCCGATCGGGAAACGCGCGCGCCGGCGCCGCCGCAAAAGTGAATCCCGCAACAAGCAATCCCGCGATCGATCGGAGCACGCGAACGTCGCAACGCATGAATCCCTCCGTCATCGGCTACTTCTCTGCACGCGAATCACATGCGCCGGGAGCTGGACTGAAAAATCTGACATATTTGCCGGGCTTGTTCTCCCATCGTCTGGCGTCGGCCGGCTCCTCGCCTTTTTGCACGATCTTTGGCCAGACCGCCGAGTAGCGGCGATTGAGCAGCGTCCAGTCTGCCGCTCGCGAATCGGAGTCGGAGACGATTGCAGTCACCGGACAATTCGATTCGCAGGCCGCGCAGTCGATGCACTCCTCGGGATCGATGACCAGCATGTTCTCGCCTTCGCGGAAGCAATTGACTGGGCACTTCTGGACGCAATCCATATATTTACAGCGGATGCAGTCCTCAGTCACGACATAAGGCATTAAGCTTTTCCCGATCGATGGAGCGACGCGGTCGCAAGTCAATATTTCAGCGTTAAGACATGCGGCACGCGCGGCGCGACGTGCAGGTCTTCCGCCGGCAGGCCGGCAAAGCGCAGATCGTCTTCGGTGATTGTCGGCATGGTCGGCTGCATGCCATCGTAATATTTGGTGTTGATCAGCATGCGATTGCATCCGGCGCAGTAAGTGTCACCGCCGAACTGCTCGGTGGTCTCTTTCAGATTGGCGTAGATGTAGATCATTTCGCGAATGGAGGGCGGCTTCTGATCTTGAAGTGCCGTTCCCTTCAACGGAACGAAAACAAAGATCGTCGGTATCGCGCCCAGCAACGTGAGATGGACAAGTCCCTCGACCGTGCTTTGCGCCGGCTCAAGTCCGGCGATTAGGTTGGCGCTGGAATGGCCCCTGCCAAAAGTCTGCACCATGTAGGTGAGCATGCGGTCGTAATGGGCGTGGCCCGGTTTGCCTTTCTCGATGTCGCGCACCTTGCCCGGGCACATCTTGGCGAACAGCTGCGGATCGAAGATTTCGTAGTTGAAGCCGACGAGATCGGCGCCGGCCTCGAACAGCATATCGATGTAACGCTCCTCCTCCGGAGGCGCGATGGTCAGGCGCAACCAGTTGTCGGGAAAGGCGTCTTTGAGCGGGCGAAGGAATTTCGCGTGCGCCTTGGCGCCGCGATCCGGCGGCGGGGTCGTGCCGCCGGCAAAGACCGGGCCGTGGCGGAAGTATGGATATTTGCGCGCCTCGGCGACCGTCTCGAGAAAATCGTCCGGCCGCTTCGGGAAAATATCGCGGCCGGATTCGAGGTTCTCGTCGATGCCGCAGAATCGGCATTCGGTGTGCCGGTAATCATCGACGAACCTGCCGAAGTAATGGCAATGCGGAAAGATGGTCGCACCGCCAAAATCGCCGGCGATCGGCATGATGCTGCGCATCGAATGGCCGCGCGACGTGCACTGATCGTAGTAGTGCGGGTAGGACGGGATGGTGACGCTCATCAGCTTTTCCGGCTTGGCGCTGTCGTCGACGCATTCCCAGCGTCCGTTGTCGCGAAGCACCGCGGGCTTCTTGCCGATGAAATACTTGCCGTTCTCGACCTCCAGCGTGAACGGCGTGCCGTCGGTCAGATGCTCGGCCACAGCGGCGCCGACCGGCAAGCCGACATAGACTTTTCCGGGATCGAGAATGATATCGAGCGCGTGCTTGCCGACCGCGCCGACGGCGTAATCTGTTTTCAGCGTCTTGCCGATTTGGGCCGCCGCTTCGGACGAGATTTTCAGCCCTTGGCTCAGCAATTCAAGCTTGAGAATGACCGGATGATAGGTATTGCTCTTGCGCGGCTTGCTCAGGTTTTCCGCGGGGATCCAGCGGCTCAACAAGCCCTCGGCCGGTGTATTCTGCGAACCCGGCGCAGGCGATCTTGCCTCGGCTTCGGGCCGGAGCGATTCGAGTGTGGGCTGCATTGTATCCATGCATCCTCCCGAGTGGGATTACGCCGCGGCCACGATGAAAAGATGTTGTGTCTCGCGCTCGATGAATAAACGCACGGCGCTCGCAGCGCCTTTGACGTGTGCCTTCACGGCTTTCTCGATGGTCTTCAAATCGCCGCCAGCCAGCGCATCCAAGATCGCGCGATTTTCGCGGCGGATATCGTGCGCCCGCTGCACGTGCCGCGAGACGACGATCGTGCCGATGCTCCAGAACCTGGCGCCGAGATTGGCCAATACTTCCTGCAGCACGCCGTTGCCGGTTTGCGCGGCGATCAGATCGTGAAATTTGCGATTGGCTCGCAAAAAATCGGCGTACCGCTCTTGGGCCAAAAGCTCGTCGGCATAATCGAGCGCCGCGCGCATGGCGTCCAATGCGGCGGCGGTCAGATTCGGGAAGGCCTCGCGCGCCGCCTCAATTTCGAGAACTTCCCGAACGCGATAGAGATTGAGTATTTCACTGACGCTTAATCCGCGCACGATGAAGCCGGAGCCCTGTTCGCGTCGGATCAGGCCTTCCTGTTC
>Ga0181523_10004224_pt1 | contig 12551 bp, 8 predicted proteins | sample PEATcosm2014_Bin_43_FD_119752 | JGI IMG/M metagenome (GOLD analysis project Ga0181523, IMG submission 119752) | Peatland microbial communities from MTU Mesocosm Facility, Houghton, MI, USA - PEATcosm2014_Bin05_30_metaG | ecosystem: Environmental > Terrestrial > Soil > Wetlands > Peat | place... | reverse complement strand
CTGTGAGTTGATTGGGGCTGCCCGGTAAGGCGATGAGCGAAAGTCCACTGCGGATCGAGTATTGCCCGGTCATGAGCGCGGCCCGCGACGGAGTACAGGTGGACTCCACGAGGAATTGCGTCAGGCGTAGCCCCTCGCGGGCAAGCTGGTCGACGCGCGGCGTCGGGTAGCCTCGCAGTTCGCCACCGCCGTACGGTCCCATGTCTCCATAGCCGATGTTGTCGCCGAGGATGAACACGACGTTTGGTTTCTGACCTTGAGCCTTGGCGCTGGGTGTACCCACTGTGCCAAAGAGTGCGGCAACAGTCGCCAAAGCCAGACTTATACATCCGTCCCACTTCATGGGCTGTCCTCCTAATTGAATTTTCCTAGCGGAGAAACGCACGGCGTCTCGGAAGCATGCGAGACGCCATCAGTTTTGCGAAATAGTATACCTGAGGCTACTGGCGTGACCATTGTCAAAAATGACAAGCAGTGCGCTCAGCCCAAATGATTTATGCATCCTCTCAGAAAAACGATTCATTCGTGTTGGTACTTTTGCCAATCGACCCATCTTGACTAAGACTGATACTAATTGACGAGCCGCAAGAACGGCAAGGAGAAGCACCTTGCCAGAGCACCCCCGCCCAGAGCAGCCTAGCAAATAGGAACACAGCCTTCTCTCTGTGATGGGACAGAAGTCCACAGGACGCGCAACGGCTCTCATAGTTGCTGCCGTCGAGGCAGATGCCGAATACTTTGCGCTCACATGGTCGAGTTTATCTTCCATCGCGGCGGCTCGCCCGTGGGCGAGTTCCGCAAGTCCTGGGCGACGGCCACGAAGAACGCGGGCGTTGCCGGAAAACTTTTTCACGATTTGCGGCGCTCGGCGGTCCGTAACATGACACAAGCGGGCACGCCCGCCGCCGTGGCGATGCGCATTTCCGGCCACAAAACTGCGTCGATGTTCCAGAGATATAACATCGTTTGCGTCGATGATCTGAGCGCGGCGCTCGAGAAGACGGAAGCTTATTGCAAGACGGCGGCGAAGGGAAAAATCGTCGCCGTGCGTTGAAGAGTACGTGGCGGCTCAAGTGGGCGGGGAGAAATCCCCGCCCTTTTTTGTGGTTCTGGACTAGGTTTTCGTGTGACGATTGGCGCAGATTCCATGCGAAGGGGGCAGGAACGTGAGTCGGTTTAAGGCAATCGGAGCACTTCTCGTCTTTGGAGTGCCTTGGGCTGGCACAATCCCCTTAGGTTTTTATATGGCTGCGAAAAGGCAAATCCCTTGGTCGGCAGTCATTATTTGCACACCCTTCTATCTATTGTTTCTGTATGGCTTAAAACCTGTTTGGAAGCGAGCCTGCCAAAAAGATCCAGACTGACCAACTTATGTTTTTTGAGAACGGGCACAGTACGGGCACAATCGGCGTCCCGAAAGGAAAAGGGCTTCTGGTGGAACTCCAGAAGCCCTTTGTTTTCTTACTCGAAATGGTTGCGGGGGTCAGATTTGAACTGACGACCTTCGGGTTATGAGCCCGACGAGCTACCAGGCTGCTCCACCCCGCACAACTACTATAGCGGACGGAAGGGTTGCCGTCAAATTTGCGCGAGATTGGGAGCGAATCTCTTGGTTATAAATTACTTGCAGGAACAGCTAGAAGAGGCGCTCACCAACTGCTGTAAGGTGTGCCGTCGCTACTGATCTGATCGGATCCAGAATGCACATCGTCCACGCCCGTGCCAGTCTGATCTACGGACATAACGGCGTCTCCATAATGAAGCACCCAATCCGTCTCTTGATTGATCGGATCCACGGGAATCTGGCGTAGATAGTGGGCATCGACCAGGTCCTGCAGGGATTGCGGGGCCTGCTGCTTGTCCAGCGTGTAATTGTCAATAGCTTCGCGCATGGTCTGCAGGTCTTTCTTCAAAACTGCTTCACGTGCGTGCTGAACTGTCCTGGTATAAATTCCGGCGGCCATGCCCACGAGGATCACAATAATGGAAATGACGATCATCAACTCGATGAGCGTGAAGCCAGATTGTGCCCGCGGCTGCACCGGACGTCGGCGAACGGTGCGGAATGGGAAAGGAATGAGTTTGATTCTTTGCATCATTTCACCATTCCGAGTATTTCGTGCCATCCATGGCTGTGCTTGTAGACTTAGAGTAGACATCGAAAATATCTTTGCCGCCCCAGCTTGTTGAGTCTGGATCATCCTCGACGGCTCGCAAACCCCAGTCGGCCTGCCCTGTCATGGGGTCAATTGGTATACGTCGAAGAAAGCGGATCCGTTTGCCTTGCGCCCCCGCAGCTGCCCCAGCCAGGGGCACACCCTTCACGAGGGTTTCGAGGTCAGGAGGGTAGCCACCGGTCATGTTGTCCACACGGATCTGACCGCGGTCGGCGAGCTCCTTATAGTGATCGATGGCCTCCCGCATCTCGAGTAAAGAGCGTCTCAAATCTCTTTCCCGCTCACGATAGGCAGTCCAACGGGCGATCGGGAGGGCCGCAGAAGCAAGCACCAAGAGAATGCCGCAGGAAATGACCAGCTCCAGAAGTGTCATCCCTGTTTGGGAGTTGGGATGCCGCCGATTGTAAAGGATGACCATGCTCTCTTCTGCTCTGTGTGCGACTCTCTTACTGCACCCGTATCGTCGCTTCGCTGGTCACCAGCGGAATGGACTTCTGCTGGGAATCCTTGGCGTTCACTTGCACGATGGAAAGGTTTGACGTGCCCGGCCCTATGGCCTTGATGACGATTCCGAGAAGAGTCCCGCTGCCACTGACACCCGGCGTATTGGGTTGCCGCGTAGCGGAGATGATTGCCTGGCCGTGTTCCTTGTCGACACGCTGAACGACAGCAATTTCCTGAGTGCCCCCAGAAAGGAAGCTTCCATGACGAGCCTCTTCGATGCTGATTACCGCGGGATTATATTGGAGCATGAGAGGTACGGAAAATAGATCGGTAACATTGTCTACCGCTATGCCGATGGTAGAGGTCTGTCCGAGACTGAGATTAAGGGCGCCGGGCTCGAAGCGAATTCTCGGCGAAGTGACCTGCGCCGGCGGGGCCGTAACCTCAGCAGCAGGCGTGCCACTGGCCGGAGTAACGCCTGTTATCGGGGCGCTGGCTGGAGTAACAGAACCTGTCGGGGGCCCGAAAACGCCGGAAGGCGAAGGATTGGAAGTTGGTGCCTTCACGTCGAGTTCCTTCCGTACCGTCGGAAATGTTTCCGTGCCAGAGTACATTGCGCGCAGATTAGCCTTCGTCCACTCTGGCATGCGCACGATGCGAGGACTGAGGACAATCAGAACCTCGCTATCATTTAGCTCTTTGTTGTCGGCGGAGAACAAGTACCGCATGATCGGAACATTGGCTAGCCACGGCCACCCATTCAGAGTTTTCGTGTCCGTACGCTGAATCAAGCCGGCCAGGATGCTGACCTCACCCTCCTTCAGCCGAATTTCTTGCTGGGTCTTGTTCTGAGCGATCACCGGCTGCGAAATGCCCCCAATCGTCACGTAGTTGGCAACGGACGATACTTCAACCTGCAGCTTCATGCTGACTTCGCGATTAGCGTGAATGTGAGGCGTGACGTCGATATTCACGCCAACGTCGATATATTGAAACTGCGTATTCACAAGGGGATTGACCGCCGTTGTGCCCACACCCACACCCGCCTGGAAGCTGCCTGTGGCCACAGGAACGCGCTGGCCGATATTCAGTTTCGCCTGTTGGCCATCCGTGGAGCGGATCTCAGGATTCTGAATAATCTTCGTAGACGAGTCCGTCATCAAGAAATTGGCGGTGGCGCTCGGTATAGTCAACACCACATCGCTCTGGTTCAAATGCGTCAGTTGATTTAGCTGAATGCCGGAGTTCGTCGTCGTTGTGGTGCTTGTGGAGTTGTTGGTGGTACTGGAGCTCGAGTTGTTGGGGTTGATGGTAGCGGAGACGGTTTGCGGCGGCACGATCCCAAGATTCTTCATGAGATCCGTGCTGGCCTGTAGAATTTCAACCTGGATGATGACTTCGGGCTTGGCCTTATCTATATCCTTGAGTATTTTTTCGATCAGCGCGAGTTTATCCGGAGTATCGCGGACGATGATAGCGTTTTGCGCGTTCACTTGTTGCATGCGCTTTAAGTCCAGCAACTGCCGGAGGCCAGTGGTGATTTCCGTAAGGTCCTGCGCGATGGCCACGTTGCTGAGATAAAAGGTACGAACGACCTGCTCATCATAGTCCCGGCGCTTCTGCGTTTGGTCGGGAATCACCATGATGATATTTTCCGTGACTGGTTTCCAGAAGGCCTTGCTCTCCAGAGAGACGATGTCGAGAGCCTGTTCGAGGGTGACGTTGTTCAACTCGATGGAGATGCGGCGTGCTTGCAGATCTGGATCGTAAATGACGCTGACTCCCGCGAGTTTACCGATCGTATCGAAGACCACTTTCGCGTCGTTCGACATCTTCAGATTGATCGGGGCTCGATTGAGCGGCTTCATTTCCGGCGGTTCGGCAGCCAACGCCGGCTGGCCATTTTCGATGAGCGGCTGCTCCGCTTCTTGTTCATTGGCGCGGACGCGCTCGGCAAGCATGTCCAAAGTTTTCTTCAGTTCCTGGTCGGCGATAACGCTGGAAGGATCCAAAATCTGTGAGCGTTGGAATTCTGAAATGGCACCTTGCAAATCACCCTTTTCCCGGAGTTTGAGACCCTGGTGAACGTGCAATTGACCCGCCTCAAAACGCGCGTCGTTCAGCTTAATGCGATAAAAAGGGTTGCGGGGATCGGCGGCGAGAGCCTTGCTGTAGTAATCCACAGCTGCGTCGTAATCTTTGAGTTCCAGAGCCTTTTCGCCCTGCTTGTAGTTCGGATTGCCATTCTTGGGGCAGCCGGCGAGAGCCACTCCAACAAGAATCCAGATGAGTACCTGACTCCAGCGACGCATACACTCTCCGGGAACACTACAGGTAGCAAACTCCGTCTTTCCTTGCCTTTGCAGTCTAGCATCGGCCTGATCTGTGCGGCAAGCAGCCCGCCTTGAAGCACTGCTACAAAACCATTGTCCCATGGGCCAGTGTCCCCCTAGCATTTTTGAGGACCAAGATAGCGAGGATCCCTAACCAGGTGTTTTGCAAGGACCTGGGTGATGAGCAGCGGGCTGGGGGGCATGGCGAGGGGCCATCCTTCCGCTTCACTGTCTTTAGACGCAGCATCAGGTAAAATGAAAGATTGTGACCAAGCCAATCAAAAAGCCGGAAAAGGGCAAGGACGGAAAAGGGCCTCGCGAGCAAATCGTCGCCCAGAATCGATCCGCTTCTTACAATTACCATATCCTTGAGAAGCTCGAAGCGGGATTGGTGTTGCATGGCACGGAAGTGAAGGCCCTCCGCGAGGGCAAAGCCAATATTCGCGATGCCTACGTGGATTTCAAACCCAGTGGGGCGTTCCTTGTGAATGCGCATATCGCTCAGTACATGCCCGGCGGGCCATGGAATCACGAGCCCCTTGGCGAGAGAAAGCTTCTCCTTCACAAGCGCGAGATCCACAAATTCTCGGGCCGTACGGAGTCGAAAGGATTGACCGTCATTCCCCTGCGGATTTATTTCCGCGACGGTATCGCCAAGGTCGAGATCGCTTTGGCGCAGGGCAAGAAGTCGTGGGACCGCCGCCAGGACGAGCGCACCAAGGAAGCTCGCAGGGAAGCGGATCAAGCTATGTATCGCAACCGGAGGCGATAAACTCATCATGCAAATCACCCTAGAACTGAAGCCATTTGCCACAATCGAAACCGAAGCGCTGGTCACCTATGTGTTCGACGACAACGAAGGTCCTCAAGGCCGCGGTGCCGAACTGGATAAGCTCACGGGCGGACTGCTCGCCAAATTGAACAAAAGCGGCGAACTGACTGGCAAGTCGCTGGAAATCACGCTGCTCCACGCCCCCGCAGGACTTAAGGCAGCCCGCCTCCTCCTCGTCGGAGCAGGGAAACGCGAGCAATTGAACACCGCGACCCTTCGGAAAGTTGCGGGTGTTGCGCTGCGATATTTGAAATCGCGCTCTGTGCATAATTTCGTGTTTGCGGTGCGGGAAGGGGGGGCCACGGAGGAGATCGCCCAGGCGATCACGGAAGGGCTACTTACCGCGGACTTTGAGACGGACAAATATAAGAGCGAAAAGAAGAAGGACAAATTCATCGATGGGCTAGCCATTGCTGGCTATAACGACGCGGAGAAGGCTGCCGGCGAGAAGGGTATTGCCCGCGGTCTCATTATCGGCGAAGCGCAGAATTTCACGCGCGACCTGGTGAATGAACCATCCAACAAGTTGACTCCTAACATCTTGGCAGAAAAAGCCCTGGCCATGGCCAAAGAGGCAGGCCTGGCCGCTGACATCCTGGACGAAAAGAGGATCGCGGACTTGAAGATGGGTGCGCTGCTGAGCGTGGCTCAGGGCAGCATCGAACCACCTCGCATGATCGTGATTACCTACACTCCCGCAAACGCGAAGCCTGGGGCACCGGTCATCGGTCTGGTCGGGAAAGCCGTCACGTTTGATACCGGTGGAATCTCCATCAAGCCTTCGGAGGGCATGGAAAAAATGAAGTACGACATGGCCGGTGGAGCGACCATGCTCGGCATCATGCGAGCTTTGGCCGCTTTGAAGCCGAATGTGAAAGTAATCTGCGTTGTGCCGGCGACGGAGAATATGCCCGGCGGGAAAGCTCAAAAGCCCGGGGATATCCAGACGGCCATGTCCGGAAAGACGATCGAGGTGCTGAATACCGATGCGGAAGGCCGTTTGATCCTAGCAGATGGGGTTCACTACGCGAAGCAACTCGGCGCCACACACCTGGTGGACGTCGCGACGCTGACAGGCGCGATCGTGGTGGCCTTGGCAAACGTCAATGTGGGTGTATTTGGCTCCGACCAGGCGTGGACCGACAAATTGCTGGCAAGCGCCAAAGAAGCAGGCGAGAAGATGTGGCAGCTGCCGATGGACGAGGAATACCGCGAGTTCATCAAGGGCAGTTTTGCAGATATCCAAAACATAGGAAGCGGCAAGGGTGGTGGTTCCATCACCGGTGCCTGGTTTATTCGGGAATTTGCCGGCGACACGCCCTGGATTCATCTGGATATCGCCGGAACCGCGTGGAACGACGACGCTAAACCCTGGCTGGCTAAAGGCCCGACTGGCGTCGGCCTCCGCACCTTGGTGCAGTTGATCACGTCGCTTTAATTTCCAGTCCGACTGGGAAGAGGTGCGATTCGTCGGGCCCCTTCTTCACATCTTTTCTGGTGTTTCGATGCCGAGGAGGCTGAGCGCCTGGACCATTCGGCGTTCGACTAACTCGGTAAGGCCGAGGAGGAAAGCGCGCCTCTGCTCGTCTGGCTCGGAGAGAATGTGATGCTTGTGGTAGAAATTGTTGAACGCTTGGGCCAGTTGGAAGGCGTACTTGGCGACGAAAGCGGGCTCCTGTGAGCCAATCGCGGCATCCACGGAGTAGTCGAGCGAGCCGTTAAGCAGCACAAGCTCCCAGAGGTCCATCCCCTCCGGCCTCTCCAGGAATTTCTTCAGAGAATCATGGGTGACCACCTGGCGCGTCCCGGCGGACTCCGTGCCTTTCCTGCGAATTCCGCGAATGCGGACGACGGCGTATTGGCAATAAGGTCCAGTCTCGCCCTCTGCTTTCAGCGCCTCCTCAAAATCAAACGCAATGATGGTGTTGCGGGTGTATTTCAGTAGAAAGAAACGCAGGGCACCGACAGCCAGCGCCTTGGCGGTTTTCGAGAGTTCCTCGTGCGCCATTTCCGCTTGTTTCTGCTGCACACGGGCTTCCGCTGCCTGCAGCATGCGCGTAATCAAGTCATCAGCCTTCACTCCATGGCCCTTTCGGCCGCTGACTTCCACGTAGGATTTCGATTCCTCATCGGAGATTTCGTAGCCCATCTCAGCGGCGCATCTTGGGGTAAGCGCAACAACCTCGTAGTCGAAGTGAATCGAGTTCTCGGCTTCCTTCGGGTAGCCCAGCGCGCGGACCCCCTCTGCCACTACGTCCTGCAGATAGGCCTGGCGGGTGTCGATCACGTTGTAAACAACGTCGACACCACCAAAATGAGGCGCTCCCGGTTCGTTCGGTCCTGACGTAGTCGCCCAAACTACTTTGTCATCCGGTGGGTTGCGCCATTTCGCATAGAGAAAATCCTTGCCGAGCAAGCCGAACTTCCACAATTGATAGGCAATGTCCTTACCGACGTAGGTCACCGTGCCATTCGACCGCACGATGATTTTTGCTTGATCCTCATCTTCAGCAGAGGAAGTGGAGGAATCGGCTTGTTTATTCTCCTTTGCCTCTGTTCTTTCCTTTTCTTTTCCCCATGGCATGATCCAGCACCCGGCGTTTTTCCCCGTAGCCGCAAACTGAATCGCGCCGCTTGCCTTTAGCTTTTCAAACGCCGCTTCCCAGAAATGCAAATGCAGGATTTCGCTCTCTCGAGCGAGTAACTCGTAGTAGATGTCCAGCCGGGCCATGGTGCGGAGGTGATAACCGACAATGGTGTCGCCGATCACCGCGGCCATCTCCGCGGTCTCTCCCGTCCCCGCCTCGATAGCCTGCAATGTCTCGCCGCGAAGCTTCCCGGCGCGAGATTTATCTTCCTCGAAGAATGGCGTGGCCTTGGCGTAGAGGTCCCAGCAAAGATAGTCAAAGTGGGGTTCCGCCGCGAGCTTCTTCACCTCGGCCAGGGATTTCTTTTCCATGTGCTCGAATGCGATGACCACGTCGGCGACTTGCACCCCTGTATTGTCGATATAGTTCTGGACCACTACCTCATGACCGCTCTGGCGCAACAGGCGGACCATTGTGTCTCCCAGGACGGCGTTCCGCAGATGGCCGATGTGCGCAGCTTTATTGGGATTGATACTGGTGTGTTCTACAATCACCTTTTTGTGCTGCGAGAATCTTCCGCGCCACTCACCCGATGGCTCGGCCTGCAGAGCGTTCCAAAGTGCGGCGCGATCAAAGAAGGCATTGAGATACCCACCTCCCGCCACCTCAACGCGCGCGATGCCTTCCAATTTGGGCAAGCCGCCGGCAATCTCCTGCGCAATCATGCGAGGGGCTTTCTTCAAGCGCTTCGCCAGTTCGAAACAGACAGGGGACGCGGTCTCTCCCATTTCGAGCTGGGGAGGCTTCTCCAGTACAACGGCAATTTCGACGCCATAGGTTTTCTGGATAAACGTGGCAATCGCGTCGCGAAGCCGATTCCGAATCGTTAGGTACACGGTGCCTCAGTCTCTTTCTGATAGAACCTAGAATTTCCCAGTATACCAGCATCGATTCGAAGCGTGACGCACCGAGAATTCTTCGCCAGACCAACTGTTTTCCGCCAGCGTTAGCGAAGACGTCCCCGACAGCGCGGGCCGGGTTTGACGACATGCTGAGGGGCCGATAGTATCGAAGAGCGCTTGCACACGAGAATGGAATGAAAGCAGCTTATTTCGACTGTTTTAGCGGGATTAGCGGCGACATGACGCTTGGTGCGTTAGTCGATGCCGGCTGTTCCGTCGACGTCCTGCGCGGTAAGCTTCAAGGCTTGCAAGTGCCTGGCTGGGAGCTATTCGCCCACAAAGTTTGGAAGAACGGCATGGCTGCCACCCACGTCCGCGTGAAAACGGAAGACACGCAGACGCATCGATCGCTGGCCACGATTCTCGAGATTCTGGAGAAGTCGAAACTCGATGACCGCGTCAAGGAGCGCGCCGGCGCCATTTTCAGCAAGCTCGGTCAGGCAGAAGCCGCGGTTCACGGTGTTCCCGTCGAGAAGATCCACTTTCATGAAGTTGGCGCGGTAGACGCGATCGTGGACATCGTGGGAGCTTGCATCGGTTTTGAGGAACTGGGCTTTGAGTGGTTTGCTTGTTCCCCACTAAACGTGGGTGGAGGAACAGCAAGAATGGCGCACGGTATTCTGCCAGTGCCGGCGCCCGCTACGGCACGCTTGCTCATGGGCAAGCCGACGTATTCCAACGGAGTTCAGAAGGAACTGGTGACTCCGACTGGCGCGGCGATTGTCGCGACACTGTGCGAGCTTTTTGGCCCACAACCTGCCATGAAGATCAGCGCCATCGGCTATGGTGCCGGCACCGCCGACCTTGAAGGCCAGCCGAATGTGCTTCGAATCATGGTCGGCGAAGTCTCGGACGAAGCCGTGGACGGCCATGGCGGCACAATCCGCGTGCTGGAAGCGAATCTGGACGACATGAACCCGCAGATTTTCGGCTACCTGCTGGAGCGAGCTCTTGCGGCGGGAGCGCTCGACGTGTTTGCCACAGCAGTTCTGATGAAGAAGAGTCGGCCCGGGACACTCGTAACCATCCTCTGCAAACCGGAAGACGAGGGTAAGTTTCAGGATATGCTTTTTGCGGAGACCACCACGCTCGGCGTAAGGAGTCACCTCGTGGAACGGCGGGCACTACCGCGTGAGATTGTGAAAGTCGTCACGCGATTTGGCGAAGTACGTTTGAAGATCTCGCGCGCGGATGGCCGGATGCGGCATGCTTCGCCGGAATTTGACGATTGCCGTAGACTGGCCGAGGAGAAAAACGTGCCTCTCCAGGAAGTGATGGAGCAGGCCATGCTCCGCTTCGAAGAGCAGTACAAGAAGTGAACTGGCGCGCAGGCGACTGCGATTCGGTGGGCATGCAAAGGATATCGAGCACACAGAATGGCTGAGAGAAAAGAAAAATTCTACATAACCACACCGATCTACTACACGAACGGTCTGCCGCACATTGGACATACATATACCACCGTGGTGGCAGACGTACTTCGCCGTTACAAGAAAATGCGCGGCTACGAAGTGGTGATGACCACGGGCACGGACGAACATGGCGTGAACGTGGAACGCGCCGCGAAAAAGGCGGACATACCCGAGTCTGAATTTGTGGCACGCATGGCGGAGGCGTGGCGCTCGTTGTGGGATGAACTGGGGCTCACCGCCGATGAGTTTGTGCGCACCACGGACCTGAAGCACGTCCGCACCGTGCAATGGCTCTTCAAGCTTTGCAAGGAGAATGGCTACGTCTACAAGGGCCATTACACCGGTCAATATTGCATCTACGACAACGCCTACGTGAACGACGCCAAGCCGGGAGACCCCTGCCCGGATTGCGGGCGTCCGACGGAAACGGTCACTGAAGAGAACTACTTCTTTAAGCTGTCGGCCTTTCAGAAACCTCTGCTCGACTTCTACAAGAAATTCCCAGATTTCATTCAGCCTGAAACCCGCAAAAACGAAATTGTCAGCTTCGTCGAAGGCGGCTTGAAGGATCTCAGCATTACGCGTACGACCATTCGCTGGGGCATTCCCGTGCCCGGCGAGGAGCCGCACGTATTTTATGTGTGGTTTGACGCATTGACTGCTTATCTAAGTGCGGTAGGCGGCCCGGAATACGAAAAGCGCGGCATGTGGCCGGCGGATGTGCATCTGGTGGGCAAGGATATCATCCGGTTCCATACGGTCTATTGGCCGGCATTCTTGATGGCGGCGATGCTGCCGTTGCCGAAGCAGGTGTGGGCCCACGGTTGGTTCCTGATGGACGCAGCGAAGATGAGCAAGTCCAAGGGCAATGTAGTGTTGCCGCGCCCCATCGTGAACATGCTGGGCATGGATGCTCTGCGCTATTTTCTCCTTCGCGACGTTGTCTTCGGACAGGATGGCAATTTCAGTTATGACGCTCTGGTCACGCGTTACAACAGCGACCTGGCAAACGGTTTTGGAAACCTCGCGAGCCGAACCGCTGCCATGCTCGAAAAGAATTTCGCAGGAAAGGTGCCAAAGCCAGGCGGCCGCCTTCCGCAAGACGATGCACTCGCGAAAGAAGCGAACAACGTCATCGGAGAAGTCCTGGAGCGCTACGACAGGTTCGAATTTGCTCGTGCTCTCGAGACCATCTGGAGTGTGATCGCTTCGGCCGACAAATACCTGACCACCGAGCAACCTTGGGCCCTGGGGAATTCACCGGATGAGGTGTCGCGCAAAGCCACCATCCTCTGGACTAGCGCAGAGCTTCTGCGCATCGTCAGCGCGCTTGCGCACCCCGTTTTGCCGGACAGTACGGCCAAGGTGTGGCGGCTCCTCGGCCAAACTACAGCCTTAGCTGCAACGGAATTGGATGGATTGCGTTGGGGACAACTCGCGCCCGGTGTGAGTCTTGGCAAGTTCCAGGCGCTGTTCCCGCGGGTGGAAAAAACGGAAGCGATAGAGAGGATCGAATCAATGGCAAACGAAGAACTGAACGCAAAGCCCGCGGCAGCGCCTACCGCAACCGCCCCGACGAGTACTCCTGCAGCGGGACCCGCCGCCGCGCCTCCTTCGGAAAAAATCGGAATCGAGGATTTCGCCAAGGTAGAGATGCGCGTGGGCCAGGTGAAGACCGCGGAGCGAATTGTCGGCGCGGACAAATTGCTGAAGTTGACCGTGGACATTGGCACGGAGATTCGCCAGATCTGCGCGGGCATTGCGCAGTTCTACGAACCAGAGTCGCTGATCGGCCGTAAGGTG
>Ga0181523_10004223_pt1 | contig 12556 bp, 13 predicted proteins | sample PEATcosm2014_Bin_43_FD_119752 | JGI IMG/M metagenome (GOLD analysis project Ga0181523, IMG submission 119752) | Peatland microbial communities from MTU Mesocosm Facility, Houghton, MI, USA - PEATcosm2014_Bin05_30_metaG | ecosystem: Environmental > Terrestrial > Soil > Wetlands > Peat | place... | reverse complement strand
GCCCTCTTCCGCCGTGCGCCGGCCTGGCTGCATCAGGCGCTGGCTTCCACCACTCTGCTGAAATGGGCGTCGGGCGCGGCGGCCAAGACAAGCCCCATGGATTTGGGCGGGATGACCCTCTCCATGCTGCGCGGCGAAGCAGGCAACCAGGCGCGGGACTTGGAGGAACTGATTGACTGGCTCCGCGCCGAAAAGCCGGACGTGGTGAGTTTGTCCAACGCCCTGCTGGTCGGGATGGCGCGGCGGATCAAAGCGGAGTTGCGCGCGCCGGTGCTGTGCTCCTTGCAAGGGGAGGATTGGTTTCTTGACGCGCTGGCATCGCCGGACCGCGAACTGGCCTGGCAAACGGCGGCGGAACGCGCAGCCGACGTGGACTTGTTCATCGCCCCCAGCCGCTATTTTGCGGACCTGATGCAACGCCGCCTGAAACTCTCGCCGGAACGGGTGCGGATCCTGCCCAACGGGCTGAATCTGACCGGCTACGCCGCCGCCGCGCGCAACAGCGATGTTCAGCCGCCCGTGCTCGGCTACTTCGCGCGCATGTGCCGGGAGAAAGGTTTGGAGACATTGATCAACGCCTTCATCCTTTTGAAAAAGCGCGGACGGGTCAGGAACTTGAAGCTGCGCATTGGCGGCAGTTGCGGGCCGGCGGACCAGGTTGTGGTGGACGAAATGCGCGCGCGCCTGCAAGCGGGCGGCCTGCTGGCCGATGTTGAGTTCTGTCCGAATTTATCGCGCGCGGACAAGCAGGCTTTTCTTCGCTCGCTGTCCGTATTTTCCGTGCCCGCCGTTTATGGCGAAGCCTTCGGATTGTATGTGATCGAGGCCCTGGCGTGCGGCGTGCCGGTGGTGCAGCCACGGCACGCCGCGTTTCCGGAATTGATCGCGGCCACCGGCGGCGGGCTGTTGTGCGCGCCCGGGGACGAACCGGCGCTGGCCGACGCCATCGAGCGCCTGTTGCTGGACCCGGCCCGCGCGCAGTCGCTGGGCGAAGCCGGACAAAAAGCCGTCCGGGAACAGTTCGGCATCGAGACCATGGCGCGGCGGATGGCGGAACTCTGCCGCGAAGCCGGGCGGAATTTGCCCTCGTAAATTCCGGTCCGCAAAACTAGATTTTGGGCATGGCTTACGAATTTAAAGCAATCCGCCGCGTGGAATTTGCCGAGACCGACATGGCGGGCATCATGCACTACTCGAATTTCTTCCATTTTATGGAAACGACCGAACACGCTTTTTTCCGTTCGCTCGGCTTCTCCATCTTTACGGACAAAGTTTGGCCTTCGGTCGGGTGGCCGCGGGTGCATGCGCGATGCGATTTCAAATTGCCGCTGTATTTCGAGGACGAGGTGGAAATTCACCTGCTGGTCAGCGAAAAGAAATCGAAGGCATTGAGCTACCTTTTCAAATTTCGCAAACTCAACGCCTCGCCGCCCGTGGAAGTGGCGCGGGGCGTGTTGACGGTGGTGTGCGTCCGCCACCGGTCCGACGGCACCATGGCGGCCTGCAAGATTCCCCCCCTGGTGGCCCGCAAGATTCAAGTCGCTCCAGCGAAATTGCTGGGCGGCAAGGCAGATTCTTAACACCACGGAAGTTGCCAAAGTAATTGCAATATATGGCTGTTGGTTTATCGTGAACGGGTTGTCGCAACTCATTGTAACGTGTTAACCAACTGTTTATGAACTGGCTCGTATTTGCTTTGATGACGGTGGCTTCGTGGGGGCTTTATGGAATCTTTCTGCACAGCGGTCAAACCGCCATGGCCGACAAATCCAACGCCCTTTTCAAATCGTTTCTGTTTGTGGGCCTGGCTTATTTTCTCACCGCCGTGCTGGCGCCGCTGGCCGTCCTGATGACGCGGAAGGCGGATTGGAATTTCCCGCCGGCCGGAATGGGATTGTCGCTCGTGGCCGGCGTGGTCGGGGCGATCGGCGCATTTTGCGTGTTGCTGGCTTTTGGGGCCGGCGGCAAACCGGGTGTGGTGATGTCCATTGTTTTTGCCGGCGCGCCCATCGTCAATGCCCTCGTGGCCATGTATGAGGACCCGCCGGAAGGGGGGCTGGCGGCAATCAAGTGGCCGTTTTATCTGGGCATCGTGCTGGCCGCGACCGGGGCGTGTATGGTGACGTTTTTCAAGCCGCCGCCCGCCCGCGCGAAGGCGCCCGCTCCGGCCGCTCAATCGGTTGTTGGAAAACCCTCGCCACAAAGTTGATGGCCGGCGAGTTTCCCAATCGGCAGGCCATTGCTGCCCGTCAGCTCGGGCAACTGCGCCAATTGCTCGGGGCCATTTTGCCGCGCAACGCTTTTTATCAACGAAAGTGCGCCAAGCTCGATCCCGCCGTGGCCAGTCTGGCGGATTTTTCGCGGCGTTTTCCGTTCACCACCAAGGAGGAATTGGCCGGGGATCAGCGCGCCTGCCCTCCTTACGGCGGCAATCTCACTTATCCGCTGGAAAGTTACACGCGCTTCCACCAGACCAGCGGCACGTCCAGCGTTCCATTGCGCTGGCTGGATACGCCGGAGAGCTGGGGTTGGATGCTGGGAAATTGGAAGGAGGTTTATCGCGCGGCGGGAGTGGGCGTGGAGGACCGGGTTTATTTCGCGTTTACATTTGGTCCGTTCATCGGATTCTGGCTGGCCTTCGAGGCGGCGCAGCAGTTGCAATGCTTGTGCCTGCCGGGCGGAGGCTTGAGCAGCGCGGGGCGGCTGCGCGCCATTATTGAAAACAAGGCCACCGTGCTCTGCTGCACCCCCAGTTACGCCATCCGGCTGGCCGAAGTGGCCGCGGAGAAAAAAATCGGCCTGCAAGACAGCGCCATTCGCCGGATCATCGTGGCCGGTGAAGCGGGCGGCAGCATCCCGGCGACCCGCCGAAGGCTGGAACAACTGTGGCCGGGGGCGCGCGTTTTTGATCACCACGGCATGACTGAAACCGGACCGGTGTCGCATGAGTGCCCGGCCCGGCCGGGGTTGCTGCACATCGTGGAATCGGCCTTCCTGGCGGAAGTGACCGATCCCGGCGGGGCGGCGGTGGCGGCGGGCGAGACGGGAGAATTGGTGTTGACAACATTGGGCCGGGCGGGGTCGCCCGTGCTGCGCTATCGCACCGGCGACCTTGTGCGCGCGATTCATTTTGACCCGCAACCCTGCGCTTGCGGGCGGCACGACCTGGGGTTGCAGGGCGGAATACTCGGGCGGACCGATGAAATGGTGATCGTGCGCGGGGTGAACATTTATCCAACGGCGGTCGAAGAGATTGTGCGTGGCTTTGCCGAGGTGGCTGAATACGAGGTGCGGGTGGACAAATCGGCCAGTTTGGCGGAATTGATCCTGCGGATTGAGCCGCATTCCATGTGCGCCGATCCCGCGGCGCTGGCCAGGCGGGTGCAGGGCGCGTTGCAGGCCGCGTTCCACTTGCGCGTGCCCGTGGCGCTGGCGTCCGCCGGCAGCCTGCCTCGATTCGAAATGAAGGCCAAACGCTGGAAATTCGGGGATTGAATCCAGCGGGGAAGCGGCCGGGCCTGTTATTTCAGGACTACCCCATCGATGGCCGCGCCAACCGGCGGTGGCTCCGGCGCCTTCGCCGGGCGCAGCTCTTCATTAAATAATCTGCGTATGGCCGGATGGGTCAGCACCCGGTACTGCCACAACGTCACCAGCAGCACCATGGCGAGCGGGATGGCCAGCCAATTGGCGGGGACAGTGGAGAGCCGATGGCCAAAATAAAGCGCAGTGGCTGAGGGTGACTGATCGCGAAGACAGACGAAAAGCGCAATGGACAAAGTAATGATGCCGTACCACGTGAACATCAAGGCGCAGACGCGCCAGATTCGCGAATACCGCCGCAACCCGGCAAAAATCCCAATGCCCAGGATCCCGAAGTTGAAGTGAAAGTAACCTCTGGCGGCATGGTAAATCATCAAAATGAGGGCGACCAAGCCAACAAATAGAAAAAGGTAGGAAACCACGGACAAGGCGCTTCGAGTTCGTTGTTCATGTCTCATAACATTCGTACCTCACTTTATAAAACGTTGAACGGTTCAACCATTTATGTTTTAGGCCCTGCAGGGCCGGTGATGCAAGAAAAATCTTACATAATTTTTTTATGAGAGGGAAACCCCGGGATTCCATCCCGGAAATAAATCTACTTTCCCGATTTCGAACCGGTCGGGAGGGACGCTGCCATCAACCGCGCCGGGTCCGGCTGGGGAGGGCGGGCCAATGGCTCGACGTTCTGATCGCGACGGAAGAATTCATGGTTGATAAACGGCTCCCAACGAGGCGCGCCGGCAAGACTCGAAGAGGCGGGGTAATTCTCCGCCCAGTGGCTGTGGCGGACTTTTGGGGGTTGAGGCAGCGGTTGAACAGGAGGGTCAAGGCTGTGGCGCGGGGCCGCGCTGCCGGCCTCCTCCCGGCCAGCCCAGGCAAGGAGGGGTTGAGGGTCATTCTCCGGCACGATTTGCGGTTTGACCGCCAGCTCGCGCTTTCGGGCCGGAATTTTATCCAACAAGATTGGCGCAGGCTCTGCTTCCGCGGCGGCGGCGATGCCAGCCCGGCCGGGCCCCAGGTTGAGGACTTTCTGATTGGCGATGGAGTAATTGTTGACTGCCGCGCTCCTGCTGTAAATCACCCTGGCCTGGCTGGCGGGGATGGCGTAACCGGGAAGGTTCCGGTTGAGAAAATTGGCCTCGCTGACGAAGGTAAACCAGCCGGCAGGGAGACCAAAATCGGAATCAGCGGCGACGCGGTGATGATGGAAGGTCAAGCCCGCGGCGGCGAGACCGACGCCCGGAGGCAGCGGCGCCCAGCCCGAATACGACAGTGCGATTCTCCACGAAACCCAAGCCGGCCCCCAGACATTGTCAGGAACCCAAACCCAGCCCAAGCGGCCGTTTTTTGACCAGCGGCCATAATGAAAAACGGCCCAGCCCCAGGAGTAGTCCGACTGCCAATACCATCCGTTGTCGGTATAACGCCACCGGCCCTGGTCCACATAAGGGCGCCAATCCGGATTCAGCGTTTCCGTCGTCGGCTGCCAGCAAAGCCCGTAATCAGGGATCTGCGTCCAGGTGCCGTAAGGAGCCAGAGCGTTGTAAAAAAGACCGGCATTCGCACCCTGCGTCCCAGGGGGGGACTCGGGAGAAGGCAACTTGGCCGAAACAACCGGCGCCGGGCTGGCGGCGGCAATTTCGGGCTCGGCAGGCGGTGTTTGCTTGAACAAGGCGGCGATGACGGTTTGGGAAAGGCCCAAGTCGGAGAGATACAAAATTTCGTCGGCCGTGGGCGAGTAGGTTTGGCCGGAATTATGAATGAAAGCCAGGATGACATTCTCGTCCACATGAGCCTGGGCAAATCTGACGATGTCAGCCAACCCGGGCGATAAATCCGCCGGCAACTCCGGGTCACCGGCTGATTCAATTGCCGAATCTGCCGGGCCGTCGGCTGGGAGGGCAGTCGGAGCAGAGGCGGGCTCCAAACGCGAAAAAGCGCCGAGTAGAAGAATCGCCACTGCTCCGACTGCCAGCAGGGCTGCCGAACTGCGGGAGATGGGCGCATTCATGCCCATCAGGATAGACGCGCGGTTTGCGAAAGTCTAAAAAAAATCGCCCCCCCGTTCTGCTGCCTCGTTGCTTTGCTCTGCCATCGCCAGTTGGCAAAGCCAATGGCAATACCAACGATGGAGAAACTTGTCCAAGTTACATGAAATTCACCTGCGCAAATGGCCGGGAAATCAGCTCCGGTTTTTCGTTGCAACGGACTGGCGGCTGGGAGCAACTTCGGAGAGGGCGGACGAAGATCAGGGCGGACCGAACAATTTGAAACACGGAAGACACACATGAACAAACCCATCGCCATTCTCGGCATCGCCGGCAGTCTTCGGCGTCAATCCTATAACCGTTCTGCTCTGCGCGCCGCCAGGCAACTCACGCCGGAAGGCGTCACCCTCGACATCTTCGAGCTGGATGGCATCCCGGCGTTCAATGAGGACGAGGAGAAGAATCCTCCCGCAAAGGTCGTGGAGTTGAAGAAGCGGATACGCGCGGCGGATGCCCTGCTGATTGTGACGCCCGAATACAATTACTCGATTCCGGGCGTGTTGAAGAACGCCATTGACTGGGCGTCCCGGCCTTACGGCGACAGCGCATGGTCTGGAAAACCGGCGGCAATCATGGGTGCTTCGGCCGGAACGATGGGGACGGCACGGGCGCAATATCATCTGCGCCAGGTGTTCGTTTCCTTGAATATATTTCCAATCAATCAGCCGGAAGTGATGATCGGCAGTGCCGCCCAGCGGTTCGACGCGGAAGGAAATTTGACGGATGAGACCACTAAAAAACACATCCGTCAGTTGTTGCAAAACTTGGTGGAATGGACCGGGCGAATCCGGCAACCGCTGATGAAATAGTTGCGATTTCGCTTATGAAAACAAGGAAAGGAAATCCCCGATGATCAAGGTTGGCCGCACCGACACACATCACCCCATCGTCCCTCCTTCATCCGCGGCTTATGTAGAAATAATAAACATATGAAAAAGAGCGAACAACCCACTGCGAAGATTCAAATCACCACAGATGGTCCCTACCTCGTCAGCGGGAGCCTGCCACTCAGCGAGCAGTGGATTGTGACCAACGCCAGCGGGGAATCGCTCGAATACCGGGAAGGAAAGACATACCCCGCACAGCCGCAATATGCGCTTTGCCGCTGCGGTCAGTCCGCCAACAAACCCTTCTGTGACGGCACGCACAGCAAGGTCCATTTCGACGGCACGGAAACAGCCAGCCATCAGCCTTATCTGAAGCAAGCTCAGACCATTGAAGGCCCCGCGATGTTGCTCACCGACCAGGAGGACCTTTGCGCATTCGCCCGGTTCTGCGATCCGAAAGGCAGGATTTGGAATCTGGTCAAGGAAACAGACAACCCCGACGCCCAGCAGTTGGTGAAACACGAAGCCGGCCATTGTCCTGCCGGGCGGCTGGTGGCTTGGGATCGAACGACAGGCAAACCTGTTGAGCCGAAGTTTGAACCGTCACTCGGACTGATTGAGGACACGGACAAAAAGGTTGACGGCCCGATTTGGGTGCGCGGAGGCATTCCGGTGGTTTCCGCCGCCGGCAAGACCTATGAGATTCGGAATCGAATAACCTTGTGCAGATGCGGCCGGTCGGACAACAAGCCGTTTTGCGACGGAGCGCACGCGGCCTGAGAATGCGGGCTTGGTGTCGGCGCAATCTTGGCTATATTGTATTGGTTGGAGAGATGGCAGAGTGGTTTAACGCGCACGCCTGGAAAGCGTGAGTACCTAAAAAGTACCGGGGGTTCGAATCCCCCTCTCTCCGCCACTTTCCACAGGGAAAGTGTGACCTAGGCACACAACTAGGCACACAAGCCAAAGTCCCTGCCTGTCCTCGCCTGGCGCAAGTAGTCGCTGCTTGGCCAAAACTTCCTGGGCCGTTCAAAGACGCAATCCTCGCCATCGTTGCCGCTTCCACGAAGTAACACCAGGAGGGGCCATGGCTGCTTCAACTTGGGGAAACCCGTTAAGAAACGTAAGCCAAGGAGGTGGGGACTTCCTCTCGTTTTTCGGTGGGGACGAGCGCAGCGAGCCGAAAAACGCCAACTCGATTTTTGCGACTGCGTGCGTTGACGGACGGTCGGGAGGGCCGGGGGCGGAGCGGCGCGAAGCGCCGCCCGCCCTCGGCCTTCCCCTTCCTTGTCCTTCTGAAACAACTGCAACTGTCCAGGAGGATGCTGAAAAAAAGACGGTCCTTCCGGGCACTCTGCCGAAGCAGATGGAAGCATACATGCAAAATGTTGCATGGATGGCGGAGACTTTCGGCGCTGAGCGTTTGCTCATGATTACGATCACCTGCGGAGAAAAGCACAATGGAAGGTTTGTGAAGGTGAAAGACCGGAAGGAATTCCAGAGGCGATTGCATTCCTTCATGACAGCGTTTACCAGGAAATTTCAATCGGGGATCACCATCCGGGAGCGGCATAAAGACTTGGCAATGCATGCGCATGTGGTGGCGGTGTTCGAGCGGGACATCCGGGGGAACATTGATTGGGACGCCTGTTTTCCTGCGAAAGGGAAGGATGGCAAACCGGTGCGCAAGCCGGTCTATGACACAGCGAATGCGGCTTTGCATGAGGTGTGGGAGTGGTTGCGTGTGAATGCTCCAAAGTATGGGTTCGGGCGGTGTGAAAGCCAACCGGTGAAGGGCGATGGCAAAGCGGCTGGGCGTTATTGCGCGAAATACATGATGAAGGACTTCCAAAACCGGACGCCTGAGGACAAGGGCGCGCGGCGCGTCAGCTATTGGGGACATTGGGAGAAAGCGCCTCCTTTGTCTCGGTGCAAATACGGGCCGAATGTGCCTGGCTCGGTGAAAATCACCAGGCCGCCGTGGGGTTGCAAGTTTGGGTGGAACACGAAAACGCAAGGTGGCCAGCTTTGGCGGGAGATGGTGCGTCAGACTGTCGAGGTCTTGAATTTGGATGGCAATACGATCACGGAGGAAAACATTGCGGAATTGGTTGGGCCAAAATGGGCGTTTCGGTTCTGGAACCTGTTTCCGGCCGTAGTTTTTCGGGAAGATGAGGAGGGCATGGCCCCTGCCTTGGTGGATGCGATCCAGAGGCACAATTTGGAAGTGGTTGAGCGACAGTTGGCATTTTACGGTGCGACGAGTTCGCCCATGTGGTTGCATGTGTCTGAGGTGACGCTTGAGAATGTGAGGCACTCAAAGAAAGTGTTGTCTGAAAAGCGGCAGGCGGAATTGGAGAGGGAAGCGGAATGGCGGCGCGTCCTGGAGCAAGATGACTTCTGGAAAGGAGGTGACCTTGCCGTTGTTACGGCGGGTCCGTGCGGACCAGATGACGAATGCCGTGCTTGATGGAATAGGTGTGGCGGTCCTGCACGCCTGAGGCGGTCTCAAAGCTGATGACGAGCGTTTGATCTTCGCCGTGTTTTCCAGGGTCATATGGGTATTCGAGAAATTGCAGGCCGCTGGCAAAGTCAAGGGCAGGCTCTGATCGTAGCTGGATGGGTTTGCCGTCCAGGGTGACGGATACGCGCCGGGCGGCCTGGCCTTGGTTGTCAACGACGAAGCAGACGGGGGTGTCAGCGGGCAATTCCTTGGGGACTTCTGCGTGGAAGACGGTGAGGACGGTATCGGTACCAGCGAATTGGGCCTGGCCTGCGGAGGCGTCGGTGAAGAGGCGGTCAACGGTGGTGGCGGAGGGCGTGAGGTATGGGGCGTCTGCGCGCCGGCGGATGAGCTTGATCTCGGCCTCGGCCTTTCGCTTCTTGCGCCATTGAAGGAGGGCGACAAGCCAGCCGACGCCAGTGGTGACCCAGGGGAAAACGGTGGTGACGGTTTTAGCTATGTCGGGGGCGGGCATCTGGTGATAATCTGGCATAGTTTAGGCATCATGGCCTCCCGTAATCTCCTCCAACAGTAGCCGGCACACTGTCTCACCGGGCATAAGAAGGATGCCGTTATTCTCTGCAAGTTTTCGGGCAGTTTCGGAGAAGGCGTCGCCTAACGACATGACACAACCGTCGGCTTCCGGCTTCTGCTCGATCATCTTGAGGAGCTGATTGATCGCTAACTCGTCGGTTGTCCCGGTGTGCTTCTTCACCTGAACGAAGAGGAGTATCTCGCCAGATTCGAAGGGCGAAACGTCTGAGCGCTCACGAACGCACTCTAAGTCCACGTCACCGCCGGCTGAGTCGTATTGGTGACGGCGCACTACACGGTAGCCATTAGAGTTGACAAGCCGCTCACAGATTGCCTCGAAAGAGATCGGGCCATTGTTCGCGCTGATGCCCCGAAGCTCTTTCTTCAGTTGATCCATGACGCGGCAGCCCATGTCCTTGATGTAATCGCTCAACTTGGAAGCCTCAAGACTATGCCCGGGTGTCTGTTCAAGCTGGCCAATAATGTTCCGAAAATCTGCCTCGAACTGAGGTATCGGAAGCAACGGGAGACGAAGCCACTGAAGTTTCCCGTACCACCGCGCCAGTCTTACGTTATAGATGCTCACTTCTCCATCGAGACCATATGACCGTTCGATTTTGATGCGATGATTCTGGTGATTTTCGTCGCCTGGCACATATTGGTAACAAGTCGGGAAATCGTCCGCCACGACGTGGATCGAAACCTTGTCGTGCCCTGGCAGGTGCGGCACCACCAAAAGGTCGCCTCGCTTCAGATTACTCATCCTTGTCAGGTTAGTGGGAACTCGCGTTGTTGCGAGTTTATAAAAGCGAGTGCATTGTGTGACAAAATCTGGATTCCTGACGTCAAGGTTGGCTTCGTTACCGCCGCCCCAACCTTGGGACAGCACATGCTCCTGTCGAAGGCGCTGGAAGATCTCGTCCCGCAAGTTCCGATCAAAACGATAGTTATAAACCATAGGCTCTAGTCTAGTGCTAATCTTCGCCATGCTTCAAGTCAAGCGTGGACCGGGACGAAATCCCTGGTGGTGATGGCGGTGGATTCTATGTTGCGAAGGACAAACAGGGCGCAAGCTGGAATCCAGCGACTTCACGACCAGGCACTTGTCGGGGCGGAGTGTTCGCGTATTGGCATTTGGCTTGGCCTTCGTTCCTGAGCAAGCCGGATGCCAATACGGGAACGCGCGGCGGGGAATGCGTTTAAACAATTCTGCATTTTTTTCATTTTGGGGCTTGACGGAATGATTCAAAGGCATATATTCAAAGCCGAATAATGAAATTTATTGCATGAAATCAAAGAAAATTAGCAGCAAAGGAAAGCGGCCGGAGAACGGCTTCGTCCATTTTGGAATGAATTTGGGTCATGGCGAGATTCACTTCAAGGCGCCAAAAAAAGAAATTCCGAAAGGGGTGCCGAGGACCATAAAATATGGCAAGGAAATTGATAATCCGTGGCACGAGAAATCTGTTTTCTTCTGGTGTTTGCATTGCGAACGGGCGTATCGGCGGGGCGAATGCCGTGAAATAGACGGGCTTCAGATGTGCCCTTATGACGGTTGCGATGGTGACACCGTTACCGATGCCTGGCCGTGGGAATCGATCTGCCGGGCCAATCCGGGGTATCCGGTGATTCCTGAAGAGGGCAAGGTGTATCCGATGTACCCAGAACAAGGTAAAAGTGCAAAAGGTAAAAAATGACGTCCTCAAAAGCCGTTCGTGGGTGGTGCCCCAATTGCGGCGCGCTTTCGTATGCGGTGCGCCAAGGGGCAAAAACTGCTGGCCTGACGTGTCGGGTATGCGGAGACAGGTTGAAACCTTTGAGCGAATTGACGGAAGAGGAAAAGGCGATGGCTGATATGCAAGCATGGTTTGCGAAAGTGTGCCGCAACGATCTTAATGGGCCTTCCCCGATTGGGGCGGCGGAGAATTTGCGGTGTTCCCGGTCAATGATTGATCGCCTGGTTGAGAGGGGCGTTCTTGAGAAGAGCGAATTCTGCTTTAAGGATCGAAAGGTCGTCATTATTTCGCGTCGGTCCGTCGCAAAGGCAAAGGAAAACAGGTTGCGGACGGGCAACTGGACCGGGCATCCCGTGAGGCGTGGTTCGTGAAGGTTTTATGAGCAACGAGGAAATCAACAGAGAAGGCGACGGAATATTGCTCACAGTGGGCGAAGCGGCAGAAAAGCTGCACGTAAGCCCGCGGACGGTGTGGCGGATGATTGCCGACGGGCAGTTGACGGCCTGCCGGTTCCGGCGTTGCACCCGGCTGTGGCTGGCGCAAGTTCTGAGCTATATGAAAGGCAACGGAAGGATTGACGTATGATTTGCAATGTATTTAGACCCAGGCGCTGGATCAACGGGCGGCTGCACGTCGGGCGTCTGTATCGAGGCCGTTTCAAGCTGGACGGCGAATTCAAGGTGACGACGATTCCGCTGCGCACGACCGACAAGCAATTGGCCAACCAAAAGCTGCTGGCGGTGGTACGACAGCGTGAAAAGGAACTGGCCGGGTTGTCGGGCCGGAAACCGCTACGGGAAGCGGCACAGTCACCCTTGCTGGCACACCTCAACGACTTTCTGGCCGATCTGCGGGCGCGGAAGCGTTCGGAAAGCCATGTCCAACACCTGGAGACACGCATTAGGCGGCTGTTCCTTGAATGTCGCTGGGAACACTTGCGGGATGTCAGCGCGGACTCTTTCCAAACGTGGCGGGCGGATCAAAAGGAATTCTCCCAGAAGACGCTGCACGAATACCAGAATGCGGCATCCTCGCTGTTTGTGTGGATGGAACGCAATGACCGGCTGGAAAGCAATCCGTTGCGCAGGGTCGGAAAGGTGGAACGCAAGGGCCATGAAACCGTGAAACGTCGTTCGTTCACGAATGACGAGATGTGTCGGCTGCTGGCGGTGTCGGGGCTTTATGCGCTGGGTTATCGGGGGGCGGTGAATACGGGATTGCGGCGCAAAGAACTGGCTTCGGTGCAATGGGGTGATGTGCATCTTGACGTTGAGCGTCCTTTTATCCTGGTGCGGAGTTGCACCACCAAGAGCCGCAAGGCCGGGAAAATCTATTTGAAATCGCAATTGGCGCGGATGCTCG
>Ga0181523_10004219_pt1 | contig 12560 bp, 10 predicted proteins | sample PEATcosm2014_Bin_43_FD_119752 | JGI IMG/M metagenome (GOLD analysis project Ga0181523, IMG submission 119752) | Peatland microbial communities from MTU Mesocosm Facility, Houghton, MI, USA - PEATcosm2014_Bin05_30_metaG | ecosystem: Environmental > Terrestrial > Soil > Wetlands > Peat | place... | reverse complement strand
CTGATTTGCGTTGTCATTCTGATTTGCGTTGTCATCCTGAGCGAAGCGAAGGACCTATGCAGTTGGCGGCCAGTTGCACAGGTCCTTCGCGGCCAAGAACGCCACTCAGGATGACAGCTGTGTTTTTCTTTAGCTCTCAACTCTTTCGCGACTGTAAAGAGATGTAAAGATTGGAATTCTTTCTTTTTCCGCGCTACTTAATCTCTTGGTTCGGGTTGACTCTAGCGGCAACCAATCGTGCTAACCTTGGATCAGAAGACCCAACCAGAGCGCCAAATATTTCGTCAGGGGGAAGTTATGTCGTTACGCAATCGCCTTGTTCTGCCTATCGTTCTTTCGAGCCTAGCCGCGCTAGTCGGCTGCAGCAGCAGCTCTACGACGATCACGCCGCCTCCAGGCGGCAGCTTCGACAACAGCGACTTGAAAGGGACATATGTCTTCTCCGTCTCGGGAACCGACGCCAGCAATGCGCCCTACGCGATTCTTGGCACACTCACGGCCAATGGCAGCGGCGGCAACGGCACGGGAGGGATTACCGGCGGCACGATTGACATTAACGACGAGGGATTCTTGGGTACCACGCCCGTAACCGCCCCAGTATCGAACGCGGCAATCAGCAGCAGCAGCACTTACTCGGTTAGCAAGGATGGACGAGGCATTGCAACGCTCGGCACTTCCACTCCGTTCGGGACTATCACGCTCAGTTTCGTCCTACAATCCAGCTCCCATGGGCTCGTTACCGAATTCGACAACATCGCCACCGGCAGCGGCACTCTGGACCTGCAGACCTCCGGCTTGACTCAAAGTTCGCTCGCCGGCTCCTACGCCTTCAGCTTTGCCGGTATCAATGATGCGGGCACTGCTCCCTTCGCCACGGTGGGCGCTTTCGCGATCAACACGACCGGAGGCATCAACTCCGGGTCCGGGGCCGAAGATTTCAACGACGGCGGCATTGCCATAACCGACGAGTCGCTGGGAGGACAGGTTGCACTGGGACCGTCGTCCACGCCCGCAACGGTACTAAACACCGAGAACTTCTCGCTCACCTTTGATGTTTATGCGATCGATGCCACGCATCTGAAATTTATTGAGATGGATGCGCTCCCCATAGTCTCCGGCGATGCGTATTCTCAACCGAGCACCACGATTTCCGGGACCATGGCCTTCGTGCTGGCTGGTTTGTTTGAGGGCAACCCAGCTGCGGCTGGCGGCTTCATGGTCACAGACGGCAGCGGTAACATCACCAATGCTTCCACTGAGGATGTGAATGATGCTGGAACGACCGCGTCAGCGATTCCCTTCTCTGCCGCTTACGCCCCAACCGCTGGCGCCACGGGCCGATTTACCCTGAACAACTTCTCCGGATTCTTCGGAGGCACCGAGTATGCCGCCTATCCCTCGAGCGGCGGCTTGCTCTTGCTGGAGGTCGACGACGCTGGCCTCATGACCGGCGCGGCCTACCCGCAGAACACGCCCCTGCCCACCTTTGCGTCGGCGGAAGGGTATGGCCTGAACCTAACCGGGTTCAACCTTGCCGGCGACGTTGAGATCGACGACATCGCCGAGTTTACGGCGGCCAGCACCGCGGCAACCTGTGACGGCACGGCAAGCTCCACGGTCTGCGGCATCATTGGCGAAAACTATGACCCCAGCGGTGCCCCGATCGCCAACCTGGCGCTGGCCGGCACTTTCGCTCCGATCGACAACAACGGCCGAGTCGGGATCACGGCTAACGCCGGGACCAGCAGCACGAGCACTTTGAACGGAGGGTTCGGCCTCACCTTGTACACCACGGATGGCACGACCTTCCCGTTCATCGAATCGGACAGCGGGCAAATCGCGACCGGCGTAGTCGTCGAACAGAGTTCAACCGGCTCAGCGGCGGCAGCCCGGGCGCACATGTTCATTCCACGACCGTTGGTGCGGACGAGCATTGCTCACAAGCAGAAGAAGTAGACCCCTGACGACACGCAAAACAAAGGGCGCGGCATTTCAAGCCGCGCCCTTTTTCTTAGCACCCCTATTGGTCAATTCTCCGAGATTTCCATCTTTGGTGGCCTTGCTCCCTCACCAGCCTTCGAACTCGGCTTCAGCCACGCTACGACTCGATAGAGCATCAGCACCGTCAGGACCGAGGCGTATTCCAGCGGCTTTTTCAGGTCGGCTTTGACTAGCCAGATGTAGTGGATGACTCCGGCGGCGGCGCTGAAATAGATGAGGCGGTGCAGGGCTTGCCAGCGTTTGCCGCCTAGTTTGCGGATCGACCACTTGGTCGAGGTCAGGGCGAGGGGGATCATGAGGGCGAAGGCGGTCATTCCGGCGGTGATGAAGCGGCGCTTGGCGACGTCGGCCAGCATTTCGTGGACATCGAAAAATTTGTCGAGCCAGACCCAGGTCATCAGGTGAAGCGTGCCGTAGAAGAAGGCGAACAGGCCGAGCATGCGGCGCAGGCCGATCAGCCAGTACTGGCGCGTCAGCTTTCGCAGCGGGGTCACGGCGAGCGTGATCAGCAGGAAGGTCAGGGTGCAGTCGCCGGTGAAGTGGGTGATGGTCTCAATGGGATTCGCGCCCAGGTCATTGTGCAGGGCTCTCCAGACGAGCCAAGCCAGGGGCGCGAGGCAGGCGAGGAAGATTGCGGGTTTGAAGTAGCGCAGCATAGGGAAGACGGTTGTCAGTGATCGGTTGCCAGCGGTCGATGGTCCGTGAAAATCATAGCTCTCTCATTGTGATATGGCCGCGTTCGGCCCGACTCTCTCAGGGGCTAGAGCCCGTCGTCTCCTGGGTGCCTTGACGGCACGGCTTAAAGCCGTGCCCTTTCAAGGAACTCCCGTCTAACGGCTCCTGCTTCAAAAGTTCTTTTTCAAATCCATTCCGGTGTACAGGCTGGCCACCTGATCGTAGCCGTTGAACATCAGGGTGGGGCGTTTGAAAAACTCGCCGAGCCTGCGTTCTTTGGCCTGACTCCAGCGGGGATGGTCCACGTTGGGATTCACGTTGGAATAGAAACCGTACTCGCTGGGAGCGGAAAGGTTCCAGGTATTCAGCGGCTGCTTGTCGGTGAAGTGAATGTGAACGATGGCCTTCGCACTCTTGAAACCGTACTTCCAGGGCAGGACGATGCGGAGCGGAGCGCCATCCTGATTGGGCAGGTCTTCGCCGTACATGCCAAAGCAGAGCAGCGCCAGGGGATGCATGGCTTCGTCCATGCGCAGGCCCTCGACGTAGGGCCACTGGAGGACGTTGCGCTGCTGGCCGGGCATTTGGCTGGGATCGAAGATGGTGGTGAACTCGACGAACTTGGCCTTGCTGGTGGGATTGGCGCGCTTGATCAGTTCGCTGAGCGAGAAGCCGACCCAGGGAACGACGATCGACCATCCTTCGACACACCGGTGACGGTAAATGCGCTCCTCGGGAGGAGCCATCTTGAGGATGGTGTCGATATCCAGTTCCTGTTTCTTGTCGACTAGGCCATCGATCTTCACTTTCCAAGGGCGGGTGCGGAATTTCTGGGCGAGCTTGGCGGGGCCGTCTTTGTCGGTGGAGAATTCGTAGTAGTTGTTGTAGCTGGTGACGTCTTTATAGGGAGTGACGGTTTCGGTGGTGCTGAGCGGGCTTTTCTGGATGCCGTCGATTTTGTTGCTCGCGAACGCCACGGTCGAGGGTGAGATGATCTCGCGCAGGACCACGCCAGTGGCGGCTGCGGCTCCGGCGAGGGCCGCGCTGGCCAGAAACTTGCGGCGGTTCAGATACAAACTCTTGGGAGTGATTTCCGACGACGGAATATCTGGCGCTTTCTTGATCAGCATGGGAACCCCTGTCCTTATACGTGGAATCCGCCCCAGGCGGATTTGACGCTCTCAATTATCTTTTATCTGTAATTAGATAGGACGCAGCGGCGGGAAAAAAGATGCACGGCTGCAAACCGAAATCTAGATGAAGAAGCGGACCTCAGGGGCTGAAGCCCGGTCTATTCTCGGCTCTAACGGCTCGGCTGAAGCCGTGCCCTACCCAGAATCTCCTATGGCTCTTGGGCTTCAGACGGCTGGAGGCCGCGCCGTTGTCAAAATCTCCTATGGCTCTCCCAGAGATATCTTATGGCTGTTGGGTTTCAAGGAAGCGGATGACCCGGGGCTATCCCAGGACATCTCTTACCTTACGCGAGAGATTCTGGAGGGTGAAAGGCTTCTGCAGGAAGGCGGCGCCCTTCTCGATGGTGCCGTCACTGATAATCGCATCCTCGGTATATCCGGAGAGGTAGAGGACCTTGGTTTCGGGACGGGTCTGAGCCAACTGCTGGACCAGTTCGCGGCCGCCGACTCCCGGCATGACCACGTCGGTGATGACAAGGTGGATGATGCCCTTGTGGCGGGCAGCGGCGGCCAAGCCGGCTTCGCCGTTTTCGGCCTCCACGACGCGGTAGCCTTTCGCGACCAGCGTGTCCCGCACCAGTTCGCGGACTGGAGTTTCGTCTTCCACCAATAAGACAGTCTCGGTGCCACCCATGGCCGCGTGCGCCACCGGAACCGATTGCCGCTCGGCGACGCCTTCGACGCGAGGCAGATAAATATGGAACGTGGTGCCGACACCTTCTTCGCTCTGCACCATGACATATCCGCCGCTCTGCTTGACGATGCCGTAGACGGTGGACAGACCAAGGCCGGTGCCCTTGCCTTTCTCCTTAGTAGTAAAGAAGGGCTCAAAGATGCGCGACTGCGTCTCCTTGTCCATGCCGATGCCGGTGTCGCCGACGGTCAGCAAGACATAGTGGCCGGGACGTATAAAGGTCTGGCCGCGGCGATGATTCTCGTCCACAACCAGATTCTCGGTTTGGATGGAGAGCGTGCCGCCGCCGGGCATGGCGTCCTTGGCATTCACCACGAGGTTCATCAGGACCTGTTCCAGCTGTCCGGCGTCGGCGCGGGTGTGGGCTGCATGGGAAGTGAGGGTGGTGGTGAACTCGACAGCTTCGCCGATCAGGGGCCGGAGCAGACGCTCCATATCCTGCACAATGGCGTTGACGTCGACGATCTTTAGTTCCAGCAGTTGCTTGCGGCTGAACGCCAGGAGCTGCCGGGTCAAGGTGGTGGCGCGGTCGGCGGCCTGCTGAATGGCGCGTCCCTTCTCATGCAGGGGATGATCGAGGCTGAGGTTCGCGAGAATCACTTCGGCATATCCGCTGATCACGGTCAGCAGGTTGTTGAAGTCGTGGGCCACTCCGCCGGCGAGACGGCCCACGGCTTCCATCTTCTGGGCCTGGCGGAACTGGTCTTCGAGCACACGGCGGTCGGTGACGTCTTCGGCAATCGCCTCCAGCACATCGGCTGGTTCGTCGACGTTGCTGACGGCGCGGCCGCTGATGCGGACGGTGATGGCGCGACCATCTTTGCGCTTCCACTTGACTTCGATCCCGTCCAGGCGCCCGGTACGGCGGAATTCTTCGATGAGGCGGGTGTGCTCTTCGGAGTGCGCGAATACATCCTTTTCCGGATCGAGCAGCAGAACTTCTTCGGCCGATCCGTAGGCCAGCATGGTGATGAGAGCGGGATTGACGTCGAGGAACCTGCCTTCCAAGCTGGAGCGGTAAATGCCATAGACGGAACTCTGCACCAGCGACCGGTAGCGAGCCTCGGAGCGGCGGAGGGCCTGTTCGTTACGCTTGATCTCGACCGCGCTGGCCACTTGCCGCGCCACGAAAGTCAGAATCTCTTTGTCGCGTTCGCCATAGCGGATGTTCTGGGAGTAAGTCTGAACCACGAGCGCACCGAAGGTATGGTTGTTGACCTTGAGCGGCACGCCCATCCAGTCCAGGGAACGCGAACCGTTGCGCGCCACTTCGCCGCGGTCCTCCATGCCCTGCAGCACCTCGGGAGTTGCCAGCACGGGCTGCCCTGCACGGATGAGATAGTCAGTGAGTCCTCTGCCCAGTTTTTTGGGTGTGGGCGCAGAATCCCGTTCATCGACGAAGTACGGAAAACTGAGCAGATCGCTGGAGGAATCGTAGAGCGCAATGTAGAAGTTCCGGGCGTACATCAACTCATCGACAATGCTGTGTACGGCGGCAAAAAATTGCTGCAGTTCGTGGGCGCTGCTGCTTTTCTCGGCGACACGGTACAGTGCGGAACTCAGAGCTTCGACCCGCTTGCGGTCAGAAATGTCGTGGTATCCGGCGTAGAAGCCCGCCATCTTTCCATTCAGCCGCAGAGGCGCACAGGACAACGAAACATCGAGCAAGGTTCCATCTTTTTTTCTGCGCTGGGTTTCGAGCGTGAGGCGCTCGCCTTTGGCGAGCGCTTCAGTGACCCATCGCGACTCCGCCAGACGTTCCGGAGGCACTACGAGATTCTCCAGAGATTGTCCGACCACCTCGGACGCCTCGTACTGGAACATGCGCACGAAGGTCTCATTGGCCCAGAGCACGCGATGGTCGCAATCGGCGATGCTCAATCCATCGTGAGATGCCTGAAACATCTGCTGCAGAAACTGCAGCGGGGGCTGGGCGCTCGGGAAAGACTCAGCGAGCGGAGGCACGGGGCAGGAACGTTCCGAGCAGGAAGCATTCGCGGGAGAAGCGAGGTTTTCCGGCGGCACATTACCGGGGGTCGAAACCTCTTCCTGCGTTACAAACGCAGGCGGGGCTCCGCGCTCCAAGGCTTTCTTGAGCCGGTTGGCGCGGGAAAGATCTGGCCGACCTGATGGGGCGACACGATCACCCATCCGCGAATTCCCCCCTCGAAATACGCAGTCCATGGGCATGGTAGAACCCTGGGGTACCAGGCCGAAAGTTACGGGGGTAATCCCGAAATGAGAGATTCCGGATTGGGAGCGACTTCCCGAGCCCTTCGTAACTTGGAACCCAGGTGAGCCGATCTTTATGCTCTAGGCTGGAAGGCGGTGTCGCGACGAACGCGCCTTTCCGGAGGACCATTGTCTCCAATTATCGAACGATCGCGACCCGCCGGTTCAGCCCGGAGGCCCGACCCCACCGACCAGCACTGGACGATGCTGCTGTTTGAGAGCCTGTCAGCGGGCGTGATGGCGGTCGGAGTTGGCATGGCGGCGGTGCTGATGGTGGTGGGCGTCTACGTGCTCATCGTTTGGCCGCTTACCTTCTGGGATCTGGCCAATCTGGGCGCGGAGAACTACAAGTCCTGGGAGGATACGGTATTGTGGTCGATCTTCGCCGGCGGATCGCTGGCTGGATACTGGTGCTTCAGCGGCGCAGCCTTCAAGAACAAGCCCAAGGGCAAGGTGCCCGTGCGCCCGGGCCGCGTCCGAAAATAGATTCTGCGCGCGATTGCCTGCTTCGTTTTCCTGACAGACGAAGATCGCCAGACACACGCCTGCGCCCTGGTTGTAGAAACCCGCTACTGCACAAAAAGTTTCGCGCCGAGATGGCTGACTCTCGGCCGCCAGTGCGACGTTTCCGCGGATGCATCTCTGGTCCGTCCCTCTGCATCTACTGAATTAACCAGGTGGTTAATTCGTAAAGTTTCGTCAATGGGTCGGAGGTGACCTTTATGGAGACAGGAAAGAAAAGCTTAGTGAAAATGCTAGGGGCGCTGCTGGCCGTTGGGCTGTTGAGCGCTGCGTTGATGGCCGACTCGACTGCGGCTTCCCGGTACGACAATCAAGTTCAGACAGCGGCGACGCAGAAACTGGCGGCGAAAAGCCGGTTCCACGATGTGAAGGCGAGCGTGGAAGATGGGATCGTAACCCTGACGGGCACGGTCGATCTTTACCAGAGCAAGCTGGACGCCGCGAAGCTGGCGCGCAAGATTGCGAACACGCAGGGCGTGCGCAACCTGATCACCGTGGCGGGTCCGAATGTGCCCGACGCGCAACTGGAGCAGAAACTGGCTACCAAGCTGACTTACGTTCGCGAGGGCTATGACAGCATGTTCGACTACTTCGCACTAGGAGTGAAGGATGGAGTGGTGACGGTCGAAGGACAAGATCGAACCGGCGTTGGCCGCGACGAAGCTCTGGCCGACATTGCGAACATGCCGGGCGTCAAGGACGTGATCGACAATGTATCGGTCGAGCCGGTTTCGCGCTTCGACGACGGGCTGCGCTTGCGGGCGATGCGGGCCATCTACAGCGACCCGGTGCTGAGCAGGTATGCGATGGATCCGGCGCGTCCGATTCGCATTATCGTGACCAACGGGCACGTTACGCTGTACGGCGCGGTCAACAGCACGATGGACAAGACGGTTGCCGGACTGAAAGCTGGCCAGATCCCTGGCGTCTTCAGCGTGGAGAACAAGCTGGAGGTTGTGAAGAGCTAAGTAGAGCGATGAGTGGATGTAGCGGTGGAAGAGGGCGCGGATCGGCACTCAAGCAGTGACGATCCGCGCCTTTTCTTGTTTTCTGCAGCACGAGCTTCATTTCGGCGGCGTGTGTTCGAAGGGCAGCTTGGTGTAGCGGACTTTTTCCACTTCGATAATCAGAGCGACTCGTCCTTCCGGGTTGCGCATCGGAAAGGGCTTTCCGGTGTATTTGTGTGAGATGAGATCCATGGTCTTCAGGTCGGGATCGGGGCGGCGTTCGATGACGCGGCCGCGGATCTGGACTTCTTCGTAAGGATTGGTGAAGTCGACGATCGAGAGCGCGACTCGCGGATCGCGGCGCGTGTTCTTCGCTTTGAGGGAATTCTCTCCCGTGCAGATGACGAGGTGATCGGCTTCGCGGCCAATCCACACGGGCACGGACTGCGGAGAACCATCGGACATGAGTGTGGCCAGGTGAACGAAGTTGGGGCGGTCGATGAGCTGTTTCGCTTCCGGGGAGAGAGCGGTAGGCATGATGTGCTCCTTGGCGGTTATGGTAAACGGCGACTATGGTAAACGATTGATGAGCGAAGCAACGTAGCCGGCGCCGAATCCGTTATCGATGTTGACCACGCTGACGTTCGAGGCGCACGAGTTGAGCATGCCGAGCAGCGCGGCGATTCCTTTGAACGATGCGCCGTAGCCGACGCTGGTGGGCACGGCGATGACCGGGACGCCGACCAGGCCGCCGACGACGCTGGGCAGTGCACCTTCCATGCCGGCACAGACAATAACGACGCGGGCTTTGGTCAGCGCCTCGCGGTTGGCCAGCAGGCGGTGAATGCCGGCGACGCCGACGTCGTAGAAATGTTCGACTTCGTTCCCCATGAGTTCGGCGGTGACGACGGCTTCCTCGGCCACGGGGATATCGCTGGTTCCGGCGGAGACTACGGCAACGATGCCCTTGCCGTATTTTGCGGGATCGCGCTGCAGCACTACGGCGCGGGCGAGCTCGCGATATTCGGCGGCGCGAACTTTTTTCTTTACGGCAGCAAACTGTTTTTCACTGGCGCGCGTGGCCAGGATGTTGCCACCGTGTTGGGCGAGGCGTGCGAAAATCCCTGCGACCTGGGCCGGAGTCTTGCCTTCTCCGAGGATGACTTCGGGCATGCCGATGCGCAGGGCGCGGTGATGATCGACTTTGGCGAAGCCGAGGTCTTCGAAGGGCAGATGGCGAAGGCGATCGACGGCATCGTCGGGCGTGAGCTTGCCCTTGCGGACGTCGTCGAAAAGCTGGCGGATGGATTCGGAGTTCACGCGGCACTCAGCATTCGGTATTCAGCATTCAGCGCTCGGCATTCAGTCTGCCGGGCGAAGTCTAGATTAGCATTTCGGGGGAACGCTGAGTTCAGGCGTGGGCGGCGCGAGCGAGCGGACGGGAAAGCGACCGCAGTTTGGCGATCACAGCAGTGCAGACTTTGCGGGCTAGACCGGGCTCGTTGAGGTGAGCCAGAAACAGGCGGCGCAGGCCGCTGGGCGCGACTTTGCCGGCGAGATAGGCGTCATAAATCTGGCATCCGATGCGGTAGCCCAGGTCTTCTGCAGCGGACTCGAAGTTGCTCGCCTCAGCGCGGATGGCGGCTTGGGCTGCTTTTTCGAGGCTGGCGCGGGATAGCGGCGACCCGTCGTCAGGAGCCGGCCGCGAGGGATAGAGCACGCGCGAACCGAAATAGGCGACCGCATGTTCGACGACACGGGCATAGAAATCGTCGAGCGCGGGCTTGCGATCGCGGCTGCCGTGAGCCGGGCGTTCCGATTCGGAGTGGCCGTTGAGCCGTTGCGGCAGGCCCTGACAGGCCTGATGCAGGAAGCGGGCGGCATCTTCGGCGGCGTGGATCATTTGGAATTCACCCACGTAGAACGCATTCACCTGCGGCAGGTAGGCGCTGCCACGGTCATCGACTCTGGTGAGCATGGCTTCGCGTTCTGGTTCGTCGATACCATTGCGCGACAACAGACGGCGCAGCATGATGTCCGACGAACCGCCATACACTTCCGGCAGCATATCAACCAGGAATTTTGGTTGCCGGCCGTTGTGCGGTGAGTAGCGGTCGATTTCGAGGAATTTGGCCAGGCTGTCGATCAGGTTATAAATGGTGGGAGCGAAGTCGGGACCGTCGTCGCAGCGGCTCCACTGGTCGAGAAACAGGCGGTAGCTCTCGTATTTTTCGAGGGGCGTCGCATTAAAGACGCAGAGAACGTCGTGGTTGACGCGAACGCCTTCCACTTTATCGGCGCGCTCTCCAGCGGCGCACCAGTAGAGGGCGTCGATATTCTGCAATACAGTCAGAATTTTTTCTCCGGGCAACTGCTGACGCAGCGCGCGCGGCAAGTGGCTGGGAGCGAGATGCGACTCGCCGAACAACACGAAGATAACGGCGTTGGGATGGCGCTGGCGGATTTCGGCAAGCTTGGCGGCGGCGTGGCGATCGCGGGCGCTGATCTTGCGCAAGTCTTCGCGAGGCATGCAGTCCAGGCCGTAGACGGCTTCGGCGTGGTCGCGCGCAGTGACCAGCAATTGGTGAAACGGGGTCCAGTCGTATCCCCAATCGAGGTCGAAGCGGATGCGCTGGCGGAGTTCGGTCTCGTCAATGTCGCGTCGCCACCATTCGTCGAGAATGTGCTGGTCGCGGGCGAAAATGGTTTCGGCGCCCAGCACGATAGGACGATCCCCGGCGAGCGACCGCTGCTCGATCAGGGAAGCGGCGTGGAGCTGCGCGGCGGGCAGAGCGTGGTAGTCGCCGATAAGGACAACGTCAGCGGAGTGCAGTGCCTGTTGGATCTGACCGGAATCGAGCAGCGATTCGTAGCTGCGAAATGCCTGGTTGAACTCGCGAAGATATTTGCGGCGGTTGTGCGAATCCTGAGCGCGGATTTCGCGTTCCACCCCGGCCAACGCGTGCAGCTGGGCTGCGCTGCGGCGGGATCGGAGGTTGGTGGGGCTGGCCATTTTGTGTCGCTTCTCTTGACTTCTAGTCCATCGACTCCCTATGCTCCGAGGTTCGGCCTGGTACCAGTGCCGTCCCTACGGGACTCGCTCGTGTTCTTTGCTCCATCCCGGCACTTCCGTGCCGGGCTATCTCATGCCGCCCCTGCGGGGCTGAGTGAAGCGGCTGCTTTTCGCGCTTCCCTCTCAAAGTGCCGCGAGGCGCTTCTTAGACAGAGGACGCTTTGTCGAACCATCCACCGCGAAATCTGACCATCGCCACGACCGGCGCCAGCGGGGCCATATTCCTGCGGCAATTTCTGCTGGCTGTGGCCCGCGACGAGCGGATCGAGACGGTGAACTTCATCGTTTCCGACAGCGCACTGCGCGTCATGGCCGAAGAGTTGGACATCCAAGGACGATCCGACCTCGTCGGACGAATTCTTGGCGCTTCTAAAGCTCAGGCGAACAAAATTCAGGTACAGAAAGTTAAAGAGCAATCGAACGCTGACATTGGGGCAAACGTGGCCAGCGGGTCATATCCCGCGGATGCCATGATCGTGATCCCGTGCAGCGTGGGCACATTGGCCCGCATCGCCAACGGCGTGGCCGCGCAACTGATCGAGCGCGCCGCCGACGTCTCGCTCAAAGAACGGCGTCCGCTGGTGCTGTGTGTGCGCGAAACGCCGCTCAACAAAATCCACATCCGCAACATGTACCGGGCCGCCGACGCCGGGGCGACCATCTTTCCGCTGATTCCGGCGTTCTATTACGGTCCTGCATCTTTAGATGAGATGGCGCGCGAATTTGCTTATCGCGTGCTGGCTCATCTGGGCCTGCCCCAGGCTGACGCTTTTCGCTGGAAAGGCTGACGGATCAGTCACTTGCACTGGCCACAGCGTCCGGCCCCGGGGAAAAACCGCTCTCACCCTAATGTCATCGGCACATTGAGGTGAGGATTTCAGTGTAGAGAGCCAAAGGTGCAGGGGGCAGATATCCGCTGGACATGTACGGGTGGGAAGATTCGAAGAAGGTGGGCCGTTGGGGCGAGCAGAAGCCACAATCCTCGTGACTCGGCGAGATCTCCACCCTCGCCAATCGTTAATTCGGGCTGCACAAATTGTTTGTTGCTTTCTCTGATACCCACTATCGTGCCGGTTGACGCACAGGGGGATTTCATACTAATGTGCGAATACACCGGAAAGGAGGTGGTCGGATGACAAGTTCTGAAGGCAGTAGTTGGGGTACACAAAGACCAGGTGAGGTGGCTGAGACTTAGAGCGGTTGCTCTAAGCGGGGCTTTTGTG
>Ga0181523_10004217_pt1 | contig 12563 bp, 10 predicted proteins | sample PEATcosm2014_Bin_43_FD_119752 | JGI IMG/M metagenome (GOLD analysis project Ga0181523, IMG submission 119752) | Peatland microbial communities from MTU Mesocosm Facility, Houghton, MI, USA - PEATcosm2014_Bin05_30_metaG | ecosystem: Environmental > Terrestrial > Soil > Wetlands > Peat | place... | reverse complement strand
CCCCGAGCGCCTCGACTCGCTGCGTGACCTCGTCTACGGCGCCTCCCCCATGCCGCTCAAGCTGCTGCAACGCCTGCAGGAGCTCCTGCCCCACCTGCGGTTGTGGCAGGGCTACGGCATGACGGAGTGCTCCTCCATCCTCACGCTGCTGGGACCGGGCGACCACCGCGCCGGCGGTCCCCGCCTCCGCTCGGCCGGGCGACCCCCCCTCGGCGTCACGATCTCGATCCAGGACAAGGGCGGCAACGTCCTCGGCCGCGACGAGCAGGGTGAGGTCTGTGCCCAAGGCGGCAACTTCATGCGGGAGTACTGGAACCGCCCGAAGGAGACCGAGAAGGTCTTCGAGGGCGGCTGGTACCACACGGGCGACATGGGCCAACTCGACGCCGACGGCTACCTCTACCTCGTCGACCGCGTGAAGGACATGATCGTCACGGGGGGTGAGAACGTCTACTCGATCGAAGTCGAGAACGCCATCTCCACCCATCCCGCCGTGAGCGACGTCGCCGTCATCGGCATCCCGCACGAGACCTGGGGCGAGCAGGTGCATGCGATCGTCGTGCTGAAGCCCGGCGCCACCACGACGGCCGAGGACATCCAGGAGCACGCCCGCGCCACGATCGCTCGCTACAAGGTTCCGAAGTCCGTGGAGTTCCGGACCGATCCGCTCCCCCTCTCCGGTGCGATGAAGCCGCTCAAGCGCGATCTGCGGGCACCCTACTGGGAAGGTCACGACGCCCGCATCTGAGGCGGCGTCCGGCCCCGGCAGCGATCAGCGCCCTCGCTGCCGGCCGCCGGCGAGCTCGAGCAGTTCCTCGGCGTGGCGGCGAGCGGTCGCCGAGCCCGGCTGACCGGACAGCATCCGTGACAGCTCCACGAGCCGCTCCTCCGACTCCACCGGCCGGGCAGCTGCCACCGTGCGCCCAGCCCGCTCCTCCTTCGTGACGGCCACCTGGGCGTCGGCGAAGGCCGCCACCTGTGCGAGGTGCGTGACGACGAGCACCTGATGACCGTCGAGGGCGAGCTCGTGCAAAGCGCGCCCGACAGCCAAGGCAGCCTCGCCGCCGACACCGGCGTCGACTTCGTCGAACACGAGCGTGGGTGGCGCTTCGCTCAACACGAGGCGGGTCGCCAGCATGACGCGGGCGAGCTCGCCGCCGGAGGCAACTTTCTCGAGCGGCAGCGCCCGCTCGCCCGGGTTCGCCCCGAAGAGCCAATTGACGTCGTCCCCCCGCCCGGGCCCGACCGTGACCTCGAGTCGTCCCCGCGGGAGGGCGAGGTCGGCAAGATGAGCGGCGACTGCCGCCCCGAGAGCCGGCGCTGCGGCTCGACGGCTGTCCCCGAGGCGCTCCTCGGCCGCCGCCAAGGCGTCCCGGGCATCCGCCCGCTCGCCCTGCAGCGCCTCTCGCCGCTCCTCGCCGGACTCGAGGTCGGCGAGGCGCTCTCGCGAGGTCGATTCGAATGCCATGACGTCGGCGAGCCGCTCTCCGTACTTGCGGCGCAGCTCGGAGAGCCGCCGCCGCCGAGCCTGCACGGTCGCCAGCCGCTCCGGATCCGCCTCGAAAGCCTCTGCCCGCTGGCGCAGGTCGACCGCCACGTCGCTCACCTCCGAGAGCGCACCGCGGAGGCGCTCGGCAAGATCAGCCAAGGGGGCGTGCAGGCCGAGCTCGGCGGCCGCCAGGCCGAGCAGCTCCGAGGCGCCCGCTCGCTCGGCGCCGCCGCGGTCGCCGCCGCCATCGGACTCGGTCAGCAGGCCGCGAGCGGTCTCGGTGGCGAGGCGGAGGGCGTCTGCGGCCGCCAGCACGGCTTCTTCCGCCTCGAGGTGCGCCTCCTCGTCGGGTTCGCTCAGGTGGGCGGCCTCGATCTCGGCGATCTGGAATTGCAGGAGGTCAGTCTCGCGGGCGAGCTGGCGGGCGTCGCCGCCCAGTTGGGCGATGCGGGCGTCGAGCTCGGCGAGGCGCTCCTTGGCGGCGTCGGCGTCCGAGGTGTCTACGGAGCCGAAGTGGTCGAGCGCCTGCCGCTGCGCCTGGGCGTGCAGGAGAGACTGATGGGCGTGCTGGCCGTGCAGGTCGACAAGGGCGGACCCGAGTGTTTCGAGCGTCGCCACGGTCGCCATCTGGCCGTTGACGTAGGCGCGTGATCGTCCGCTCGACGGGATCTCGCGGCGGATGACGATCTCGCCGACGGTGTCAGTCTCCTGCGGCGGCGCCGCCTCGCCCTCACCGTCTCCGGCGCCGCCGACGGCGGCGCCGGCGAGGGCGACCGGAGCCGAGAACCGACCCTCGACGACGGCGCACTGGGCGCCGCTGCGGACCAGGGCGGAGTCTGCACGGCCGCCGACGAGCAACTCGAGCGCTTCGACGACGAGCGTCTTGCCCGCCCCGGTCTCGCCCGTCAGAGCCGTCATGCCCGCTCCGAGCACGAGGTCGAGATCCTCGATGACCCCGAGGTCTCTCACGTGGATCTCGACGAGCATCGTCCTCAGCGGTCCGCGAGCGAGAAACGGGAGCGCAGCACGGCGTGAAAGTCTCGATCGCCGAAGGTGACGAAGCGGGCGTCCGTGCCGGAGGCCGAGCACATGACGGCGTCACCCTCGGCCAGCGTCTCGCAGCGGGAGCCGTCGAGCACGAGCGAGGCAGGCCGTTCCTCCAACAACGTCACGGTGACGGGCTCGTCGAGCCCGAGCACGAGGGAGCGGTCGAAGACGATGTGGGGTGCCACGGCGGTGAGCACGACGGCCCGCATGGTGGGCGAGACGACCGGGCCGCGAGCCGAGAGGTTGTAGGCGGTGGATCCCGTCGGGGTGCACACGAGCAACCCGTCGGCGACATAGGTGAGGAAGCGGACGCCGGCGATGTCCACGGCGACCCGGATGGTGTGCCCGGGAGCGTTCCGCTCGACGATCGCCTCGTTGATGGCGAGGCCGCGGGGGACGACGGTGCCGTCGGCCCGCCGGACGGCGACCTCGAGGGCGACGCGGTCGTCCACCCGGTAGTCGCCGGCGAGGAGCCGCTCGAAGGCGTGCTGCATGCCGGAAGGCTCCACCTCGGCGAGATAGCCCATGCGACCGAGGTTGACGCCGATGACCGGGATGCGGCGAGGGAGGGCGACCTGCACGGTCCGCAGCATGGTGCCGTCGCCGCCGAAGCTGATGGCGAAATGCGGCTCCTCGGCATGGGCCGGTACTTCGAGGTCGGCGGGCTCGAACCCGTCGGGCACGTCGCGGAGATCCACGACGCCATAGCCGTGGGATTCCCACCAAGCCCGCGCCACGGCAGCGAGCTCTTTGGCAGCGGGACGGTCCGGGTGGACGAGGAAGAGCACGGAGCTCACGGGCTCATCCTCGCGGTTCGGCGCACGAGTTACCAGTACCCCGCTCACGCAGCGCCGACGGCGTGCCCCGCGGAGGCGTCGTGGCGGCGACCCTCACGTGTGAGGCGTGAAGCTCGAGAGGCTGAAGCGCCCGCTCGCCGTCAACGTGGAGGTGCCGAGGGGCGAGGCGGTGCGCACCGTCGTGGACCACGTCCCGCGCAGCGGGAGCCCCGTTGCGAGCTCGAACCAGGTATCAGCCACGTTCGTACCTGTCTGCCCACCCGAGAACGTCGCCACCTCTTTCAAGTGCAGTGCCTGCAGGCGGTGGCCCTGCACGACAACGGAGCTGCTGCCGAGGTACTCGACCCAGCCGGACATCGTCACCGGGGGGATCGAGAGCGGGTGGTTGGAGCCGCGACAGCTGAACGAGTGGCGCTCGCCCACGACGAGGACGGCCGGGACCGCCACCTCCGCCGGCGTGCACGAGTACGTCGAGGTGTCGGAGACGCTGAGCGCGACGAAGTTCCACCGGTACCAGCCGCCCCGTGCGGTGAGCAGGAGGGCCGAGCTCCGCGGGCAGTACGTCGCACTCTGCCAGTGGTTGTCGCTGTAGTCCAGGCGGAACGACCAGCAGCCGTCCCGCAGGTAGGTGACGGTCCCCGGGATGACGGGGCCCTCGTACTGTGTCTTCAGCGGCACCGAGAGGTGCTCGGTGCCCGACCCGGAGTACTGGTAGACGCCCTGCTCGGGCCGCAGCGCCTCGTTGGCGTACTTCTTGCCCGGAGCGTCGGGCCGGAACCGCTGGTATGCCACCGACAGCGGCAGCTCATGAGCCCCGCTTCTCACCCACAGCAGGGCGAAGACGCCGGCCCCGACGACGACAGCTGCCGCCAGCCCCGCCAGCACCCAGCGCCGTCGATGCCGGTGGCTGCGCTTGACGTCCTGATCGCGCCGGCCCTCGATGCCGGGGCGCCGGCGCCGACCGACATGGGGCACAGCGGCCGTTGCCCCTGCCACTCAAGGGCTCCCGGGGCTGCGGGCACCGTCGGCGGCCGGGAGGCCGTTCGGGCCGCTCGTGAGGCCCCGACGCGCCAGGCGGGCGATACCGGTGGCGACCGGATGCGGGTTCTCGCGGTGCAAACGGGTGAGGGCGTCTTGCATGAGCCCGGTGATCTCGCTGTAGCAGGCCTTCACGACGGCGTCGTCGCCGGCGGCCCGAGGCCCGAGGTGAGCCCACTCGAGTGCCGGCAGGAACTCCACCGTGATCGCAGAAGGCAAGGGCAGCGGTGGGGCCAGCATGGTCGTGACGCCGAAGGGAGGCCCGAGGGCGAGGGGAAACACCTTGATCCGGATATGGTGCAGGCCCATCGCCCGGGCGAGGCCCTCGCCGCGGCTGAGCACGAAGACGGCGTCGTGGCTGCCGTGGGTGACGACGGGTACGACCGGCACTCCGGTCCGCAACGCCAGCTTGACGAAGCCGTAGTGGGCGCCGAAGTCGATGCGGTTGCGCGCCGTCCACGGCCGGCACACCTCCCAGTCACCGCCCGGGTAGACGAGCAGCTGGGCGCCCTCCCGCAGGGCCGCCTCCGCCTCCTCGTTCGACGCCGGGATGACGCCGACCTTGCGTAGGAAGTCGCTCACGCCAGGCACGGTGAACATGAGGTCGTAGCCCATGGCGTAGGTGGGCCAGTCGGCGCCGCGGCGGGCGATGAGGGCCTGGCCGACCACCCAGACGTCGGGCATGTAGAACAGGCACGAGTGGTTGCCGACCACGAGCACGGGGCCGCTCTGCGGCAGCTGCTCGAAGCCCCGGATCTCGGGCGAGAAGTAGCTGGTCATCCTCGCCACCGAGGGCAGCATGCGGCGGATGAAGTCGGGGTCGCGGGTGAGCTGTGGGCCGCTGCGGAGTCCCGACATGCGATCCGCCAGCGGGGCAAGGAGGCGCCGCGCGACCGGAGATGCCGTTGCCGTGACATCTTCGTGTGACCCCTCGGCTGGACGCGCCACCACATTTGTTGTCGCGCCGGCGACGTGCCGGCGCCAGAGTCATTCGGCCTGACTTGCCGACACCGCCAGCCCGGCCGCCCCGAGCGACCCGTCGAGGAAGCCGGCCACGGAGCGGGACCACAGGTAGCCGACGTGGCTGCCGGCGTACCAACAGATGGCCGGCCGGTTCCAGTGCTCCCAGAGGCGGACGGCCTGGCTGGGGAAGGCCATTCGATCGCCGTAGCCGGCGAAGATGAAACGCCGGTCCTGCGCCACTTTCGTCTCGAAGGCGAGCGGGGACACGACGTGGTGGGCCACCTCGGGCCCGGTGCCGAGGATCCCGTGCCGATCGGCGCGCCGTCGGATCGGCTCGGGGCTGTGGGCGGAGAACAGCGTCGGCAGGTCGACGACCGGGATGCCGGCGATGACGGCCTCGAAGCCGAAGTCGAGGCCGGCCAACAGCGACACGACGTAACCGCCGAGCGAGACGCCGTAGAGCCCGATCGACGTGGCGCCCTGCGTGCGCAGCCAACCGACGAGACGCCGAACGTCCCAGACGCTCTGGGCGAGCCCGTGCACGGAGTTCATCATCTCGAAGGAGAGAAACGGCTCCCCGCTCAAGGGCGTCACCTTGCGCGGCCCGTGCAGCGGCAGGACGGGCAGCGCCACGTTCAGCCCGAGCTCGCCATGGAGCCGGGCGGTCTGCAGGCCGGCGAAGTCCATGATCGGGTAGCCCATCGAGAAGCCGTGAACGCAGACGAGCCAGGGCCGCTCGGCACCGTGGTGGCGCACGATGGTCGCTGCCGCCCGGTGATTGGCCGCGTACGACTCCCAGCGCCGTGCGCCGGGTTCGGACGGGCGAGGAGCGAAGCGGCTGTCGAACTGCATCTGCTCGTAGTCGATCCCGCGGACGCGGCCGCGCCGCCACGTCAGGTCGCCGTCGGTGAGCGCCGGCGGGAGCTCGTGATAGGAGGCGGGGTCGTCGAGCCATCCCTCGGCGGCGAACAGGGCGCGCGCCGCCCGGAGCTCCTCGGCGACACGGTCGAGATCCGAGGAGCGGGGGAAGCGGCGCGGTGACATCGCCATGGCCATGAGGGCGTCCTCCACCGCCACCTGGGCGAGGAAGAACAGCGTCGGCGGGGGCGGCGGGAACGGGTGCAGCTCGGCCGCCCGCAGCTGGGGGGCGCGGGCGAAGCGCCACGTCCTCGAGAGGGAGCGCAACGCCCGTGCGATGGCGGCAACGACGCTCGAGACGACGGCCACGACGCCGTCGACGACTCCGCGGGCTCGCCGCGCACGTCGACGAGCCCGCGCCGGCAGTTTGCACGGTTGTGTCACGACAGCTGCTGACGCCGCATCAGCCATGGGCCGTGAGGAGCACGGCCCATGGCTTTACGATCAGACGGTGCCGGCGGTCGGTGCAGCCGGAGCGGCCGTCTTCTTGACGGGAGCCTTGCGAGCCGGGGCCTTCTTGGCAACCGTCTTGCGGACGGGCGCCTTGCGGGCCGGGGCTTTGCGAGCCGTCGCCGCCGTCTTCTTGGCCGGGCCTCTCGTGCCGGTCGCCTTCTTGGCCGGCGCCTTCGTGGCAGGTGCCTTCTTGGCGGCTGCCTTCTTGGCAACGGTCTTGCGGACCGGCGCCGTCGCCCGGCGGACAGGGGCCGCTGCCGTCTTGGCCGTGGCCTGCACGCGCTCGACGGCGGTCGTGATGACGGACTCGGCTTCCTTGCGGGCCCGGTCGACCTCGCCCTCGCCGGCGCGACGCGCCTTCTCGGCACGCTTGGTCACCGTCCGCATCGTCTGCTCGCCGGCCGTGCGGGCAGCGCCTACGAGGTGCTCCACCATCTTCTGCACGTCCTCGGAGCTGACGAGACCGAGCTGCTCGACCTGACGCTTGACCTCTTTGGCGACGGCCTCGGACAGGTGCTCGGCGCTCCTCCGGCTGCGGGCGACGAGATCCTCGGCCCAGTCACCGGCATGCTCGCGCCCGACGGCGCCCTCCTTCACGAGGTCCCGGACAAGCGCCTCGGCACGCTTACGGGTGATCCGGGTGAAATCCATGCCTACGGTGACATAACGATCGAGCGGAGTCTGTTTGGCCATAGCTGCATTATACGCTTGAGCAGGACTGCTTGCAACAGCAAGCACCTGCGATGGCAGTTTTAGGGCCCCTCGAGGGAGCGCGAGACGAGACTGCGGAGATCATCGGCTTCCACCCACGGCACCGGCGTGACGGGGCCGTGGCCGGGCGGCGTGACGCCCGTCAGGACGAGGGCAAAGTGGGCGCCCAGCTTGACAGCGAGCTCGCCGTCGGTGGAGGGACGGTCGCCGACGACGACCGCCACGTCGCCGACGTTGCGGCGTACCAACTCGACGAGAGGGGGATGCGGCTTGCCGGCGATGGACGGTTTCACCCCGCCGGCCGTGGCGACGGCGGCCACGAAAGCGCCGGCGCCGGGGAGCAGTCCCGACGAGGTGGGGAACGTGGCGTCGTCGTTGCTGGCGACGAGGCGGGCGCCGCCGCGAAGCGCCGTCGTGGCCGCCGCCAGGCGCCCGAAGTCGAACCGCAGGTCGAAACCGACCACGACGACGGCCACGCCCTCTGTGCCCGCCGTCGCCGTCCCGGGCTCGACGGTCTGCACCCCGCGCGCCTCGAGCGCCTCGAAGATGCCGGGCCCGCCGAGCACGAGGGCGCGCTCACCGGGTTCGACGAGCATGGCGGCGGCCCCGGCGGAGGTGATGAGGTCCTCGTCGGCCGTCGTCATGCCGAGACGGTCGAGCTTGGCCAGGTGATCGGCCCGCAGCGGGTAGGAGTTGTTGGTGATGAACACGATCCGCTCGCCACCGGCGCGCAGCCGCTTCACGGCATCGGGTGCCCCGGGGATCGCTTCGTCCGCCAGCCAGACGACACCGTCGCAATCGAGGACCCAGGTCATCGACAGATGCTGGCACGCCCCGAGCCGGCCGTGGCGCCCGATGTGCTACTCATGGACGATATGGCACGTTTCGAAGCGTTTCGCGGCACGACCTACGACCCGAGCAAGGTCGTGGCCGACGACGTCATCGCCCCGCCCTACGACGTCGTGAGCCCGTCGGACTGGGTGGCACTTGCCGCCCGGAGTCCTTACAACGCCATCGAGGTCGAGCTCCCGCTCCCCCACCCCGAAGCCGAGCTCGACGCCTACGAGAACGCCGCCGCCATCTTCCACCACTGGCACCGGGAGGGCGTCGTCGTGGTGGCGGAAGCGGCGGGTTTCTACGTGTACCGCATGACGTTCGCCCTCGAGGACGGCTCCAGCCGATCCACCACCGGCGTCCTCGGCGCCCTCGGGCTCGATCCGGAGCATCGCGGGGACGTGCTGCCGCACGAGCACACGACGCCGAAGGACAAGCACGACCGCCTGTCGTTGCTGCGGGCGGCACGCACGAACTTCTCCCCCATCTGGGGGCTCGCCGTCGGCGGCGGCCTCTCCGCCGCCTGCCACGCCGCCATCGACACGGCCGATGCGCCCTGGGTCGCCACCGACTGCGACGGCGTCGTGCACGAGCGATGGACGGTGACCGATGGCGCCGCCCTGCAGGCGATCAGCTCCGTCGTGGCGGCCGCCCCCGTGCTCATCGCCGACGGCCACCACCGCTACGACACGGCCTGCACGCTGCATGCCGACGAGCCGGACGCCGCCGGAACCGACAGCATCCTCGCCCTCGTCGTGGAGCTGGCAGCGGACCAGCTTGCCGTACAAGGCATTCACCGCCTCCTGAGCGGGGTGGAGGCCGCTTCGCTGCCGCTGAGCTTCCGCCGCTACTTCGAGGTCGAGCCCGGCCCCGACGATCCGCTCGAGCTGCGCGACACCATGGAGTCCGCCGGTGCCCTCGGGCTCATGACGGTGGAGGGCTCGTGGCTGTTGTGCCCGAGCCAGGAACTGATGGAGCGAGCCGACGACGATCTCGACTCCAGCCGCCTCGCCTACGTTCTTGCCGAGCTCGGGCTCGACGACGTCCACTACCAGCACGGCGCCCTGCTGGCGCGCGAGGCGGTCGACTCGGGCGACGCCGACGCCGCCGTGCTCCTGCGGCCGGTCTCGATCGACCAGATCGCCCGAACGGCCCGCGGCGGGCGGCTGATGCCGCCGAAGTCCACGTTCTTTCACCCCAAGCCGCGCACCGGCATGGTGTTCCGGGAGCTCGACCCGCCCTGAGGATCGAGGCGGGCGGACGGCTACTCGACGGTCCAGGTGGTGCCGGAAGCGAGCAGCCTGGCGAGATCGCCCGGCCCGCGGCGGGACTGCGCCTCCAGCAACTGGGCGTCGACGAGCGATCCGTAGTCAGGTCGCCCGACGGCCCGGAAGACACCGACCGGCGTCGGCTCGTACGGCCCCCGCGCCAGCCGCGAGAGGGCAAAGGCGAGGCCGGGGTCATCGCGATGCTCGTCGTGCACGAGGAGGGCGTCTTCACCGACGTCGGCCACCTCGACGATGCGAAGGCTGCCCTGCGCTTCCATGACGACGCCGCGGTGGCCGTCGGCACCGAAACGGATCGGCTCGCCGTGGTGCAGCTCGATCAGCATCTCCTCGCGCTGGGCCTTGCCAGTCACCTGCTCGAAGGCGCCGTCGTTGAAGACGTTGCAGTTCTGGAACACCTCGACGAAGGCCGCTCCCTTGTGGTCGTGCGCCCGCCGGAAGACCTCCATCATGTGCTTGCGGTCCATGTCGTGGGTGCGGGCGACGAACGTCGCCTCGGCGCCGATGGCGAGGCTGATCGGGTTGAACGGCGTGTCGAGGGAACCGAACGGCGTCGACTTCGTCACCTTGCCGACCTCCGACGTCGGCGAGTACTGCCCCTTCGTCAGCCCGTAGATCTGGTTGTTGAACAACAGGATCGTGAGGTTGACGTTGCGGCGCAGGCAGTGCATGAGGTGGTTGCCGCCGATGGAGAGGGCGTCGCCGTCGCCGGTCACGACCCAGACGTCGAGGTCGGGTCGGCTGACGGCGAGGCCGGTCGCCACGGCGGGCGCACGCCCGTGGATGGAGTGCATCCCGTAGGTGTTCATGTAATAGGGGAAGCGGGCGGCACAGCCGATCCCCGACACGAACACCGTGTTCTCACGGCGGACGCCGAGCTCGGGCAGGAGGAACTGCATGGCGGCCAGGATCGAGTAGTCACCGCAGCCGGGGCACCAGCGCACATCCTGGTCGCTCATCCAGTCCTTGCGGGTCGTGACGGGCACGGCGACGTCGGTCATCGGTCGCCTCCCGTGCTCGAGACGGCCTCGGCGGTCTCGCCCGTGGTGTGTCCGGCCGCCACCTCCTGCAGCAGGCTCTCGATGGCACCTTGCACTTGGGCGACATGGAAGGGCGTCCCTTGCATGTTCGACAGCGAGCGGGCATCGACGAGGAAGTCGGCGCGCACGAGGCGGGCGAGCTGCCCGAGGTTGCCCTCGGGGATGAGGACGCGGGCGTAGCGTTTCACGACCTCACCGAGGTTGCGCGGGAACGGGTTGAGGTGCACGAGGTGCGCCTGCGCCACGCTGCCGCCGGCCTTGCGGACGCGGCGCACGCCGGCGAGGGCGGCGGCGTAGGTGGAGCCCCACGACAGCACGAGCACCTCGGCGTCACCGGTCGGGTCGTCGCAGTCGAGCAGCGGGATGTCGTTGGCGATGCCGGCGATCTTGGCCGCCCGCAAGTGCACCATCCTCTCGTGGTTGACCGGGTCGTAGGAGACGTTGCCGGTGCCGTCCTCCTTCTCGAGGCCGCCGATGCGGTGCTCGAGACCGGGCGTGCCGGGCACGGCCCACGGTCGGGCGAGCGTCTCGGGATCCCGCAGATACGGCCAGTAGGCCGTGGCCTCCCCGTCGCCGACGGCACCGGCGTTCGGCTCGGTCGCGAACGTCGTGGCGATCGCCGGCAGATCCTCGATGGCGGGCAGCTTCCAGGGCTCCGACCCGTTGGCGAGGTAGCCGTCGGAGAGCAGGTAGACGGGCGTGCGGTACTTGAGGGCGATGCGGACCGCCTCGATGGCGGCATCGAAGCAGTGCGAGGGCGTCATGGCCGCCACGACCGGCACAGGAGCCTCCCCGTGGCGCCCGAACATGACGTGCAGGAGGTCGGACTGCTCCGTCTTCGTGGGCAGGCCCGTCGAGGGGCCGCCTCGCTGGATGTCGACGATGAGGAGCGGGAGCTCGAGGGAGACCGCCAGGCCAACCGTCTCGGACTTGAGGTCGATGCCGGGGCCGCTCGTGGTCGTGACGCCGAGGGCGCCGCCGAAGGCAGCCCCGAGGGCGGCGCCGATGCCGGCGATCTCGTCTTCGGCCTGCAGGGTGCGCACCCCGAAGTTCTTGTGCTTGGAGAGCTCGTGCAAGATGTCGGAGGCGGGCGTGATCGGGTAAGACCCGAGGAAGAGGGGAACCTTGCCGAGCTGGGAGGCCGCCAGCAGGCCCCAGGCGAGCGCCGTGTTGCCCGTGACGTTCGTGTAGAGGCCGGGTTCGTGGGCGGCGGCGTGGATCTCGTAGGCGGACTCGAAGAGCTCCGCCGTCTCGCCGAAGTGGTAGCCGGCCCGAAACGCCAACGTGTTCGCCTCGACGACGACGGCGGTGCGCCCGTAGCGCTCGGCGATCCAGGCGACGGTCGTCTCCGTCGGTCGCTGGTACATCCAGGCGACAAGACCGAGGGCGAAGAAGTTCTTGCTCCGCTCGGCGTCTCGCGGCTTGGCTCCTGTCGGCTTGCACGCCTCGAGCGTCAAGGTCGTCATCGGGACCTCGTAGACGCGGTAGCCGGCCAGGCTGCCGTCGGTGAGCGGGTTGCTCGAGTAGCCGGCCTTCTCGAGGGCGCGTTCCTCGAAGGCGTCCGAGTTGACGATGATGCTGCCGCCGACGGGGACGTCTGCGACGTTGGCGCGCAGCGCAGCCGGGTTCATGGCCACGAGGACGTTGGGGGCATCGCCCGGCGTGAGGATGTCATGGTCGGAGATGTGAACCTGGAAGGCGGAGACGCCGGCCAGGGTGCCGGCGGGCGCTCGGATCTCGGCCGGGAAGTTCGGCAGCGTCGAGAGATCGTTGCCGAAGATGGCGCTCTCGTTCGTGAAGCGGTCCCCGGTGACCTGCATCCCGTCGCCGGAGTCACCGGCGAATCGGATCACGATCTGATCGATCGACTCGACCGGTCGCGTCGACTTGGCCGTGTCCGTGCTGGCTGTCACGCCGTCTCCATCTGTTGCCGTACGTGCTGATCGGCAGTGTACCGGTGACCTCGCGAATGTTGGCGTTTTGCCTG
>Ga0181523_10004213_pt1 | contig 12579 bp, 13 predicted proteins | sample PEATcosm2014_Bin_43_FD_119752 | JGI IMG/M metagenome (GOLD analysis project Ga0181523, IMG submission 119752) | Peatland microbial communities from MTU Mesocosm Facility, Houghton, MI, USA - PEATcosm2014_Bin05_30_metaG | ecosystem: Environmental > Terrestrial > Soil > Wetlands > Peat | place... | reverse complement strand
GTTTCAGATAACCCCAGTGGCCGGTTGCGTTGTCCTCGCTTACAGTTGCGCGGCAGCGCGGGATTTGCACCCGCTTCCCATAGGGCGGCGTGTCGCCGGCCTACGATCATGCGCGAACCAAATGTTGAGAAAGAGCAAAAGCAGCAGCCCCGCAAATTTACCGGGCATCGCGATACAAGTCAAACGCGTGTACTCGTCCCTGCAGGGAGCTCTCGGGCGTGCTCGGGGACGTTACCATCGTCACCTCTGGTAACCAGCCCGTGATCTAAACATATGGTGGTGAAACGTCATATGATGGAAATGTGGTTGCTCTGCGTCACATCTCGGCACTGCTTTGGGGAGCTGGCCTGCTGCTGGCCTTTTTTCTGGCTTCCGTAGTGTTTCCCAACCCGTTCGTTCGCGTGGCCATGGGAGACCTGATCCCACTGGTCTTGCTCGCGGCCGCATGCGTCCTCTGCGCCAGAAATGCCCTCGACAGCCGTGGGCGCACACGCCTGTTCTGGAGTCTTATGGCCGTGGGCATGGCCATGTGGTGCTTCAACGCGGGTTGCTGGGCGTGGTATGAAGTAGTGGTTCGCAAGCCGCTACCCCACCCTTTCCCAGGGGCAATCGTATTGTTCCTGCACGTTGTCCCCATAATGGGAGCGGTGGCCATCCGCCCGCATCAGGCTGAAGAACGCGAGGGGATGTTGCTGAGCGCGCTGAATGTCCTGATCCTGCTGGTGTGGTGGATCGTGGTCTACGCCTTCTTCGTTTTTCCCGAGGAATACGTCGTTGTCAATATCCCGCTGTATCACCTGCACTGGGATTTTCTCTATTTCATCGAGGGGGCGTTCCTGATTACAGTCTCGGCATCGGCATTCTTCGGCAGTTCGGGGCCGTGGCGCGAGGTCTATCGCAACATTTTTTTTGCCACCGTTCTCTACACATTTTCTGCCGAAGCCATGCATGTGGCGGTCGTGCGCGGCACCTACAGAACCGGCGGGGTTTACGATCTCCCGGTTCTCGCCGGCGTGCTTTGGTTTCTCTGGCTCGCTGTCGCCGGGCGGCGTTGCCTTCGCGATATCCAGGTGATGCCTTCGATCACCCGCGCCAGTCGCGAGGTCGCTCCTCTACTTGCGAAACTCGCCCTGCTCTCTCTGCCCCTCATGGCATATTGGGCGCTGTTCCTGAGTCACGACCCGCCGCGTTTGCGCCAGGTTCGTTTTACGGTGGCGATGTGCGGCGTCGCTATCCTAGCCTTTGTCGTTTTCCTCAAGCAGCACTTGCTGGACCAGAGACTTCTGCGGCTGCTCAAGCATTCGCGCAGGAGCTTTGAAAACCTCCAGCGCCTACAGGGAAGAGTAATCCAGCAAGCCAAGCTGGCCTCGCTCGGAGAACTGGTTGCGCTCGCAGCCCGCGAACTGGAGTTCCCGCTCTCGGCCATCCTGAACAGTTCCGAACGCATGGCCGCCAGCAGCAACCTCAGCCGCGAGCAACTCTCCAACGCGCAGAAAATAGGGCAGCAGGCCCGGCGGACTCGCGAACTTGTCAGCGATTTGCTCAGCTTCGCCCGGCAGACTCCGGGAGAAAAAAGTCCTGTCGAACTGAAACCGCTTTTGCAGCGCGCGGTTCAGATGGAGGGATTCAAGCTTGAAAACAAGAAGATCACCCTGACCGTCGAAAGCTACGACCCCTTGCCTCGCGTCCTCGGCAACCCGAACCAGCTTCTGCAGGCCTTTGTTCAGATCGTCGAGAACGCGGTGGACGCGTTACAGGAAACCGGGGGCGGGCGTCTGCAGATCTCACTCTGGCGCGAAGAGAACGAGGTGATCGTCCAGTTCGCCGACTCCGGTCCCGGCCTGCGCGATCCCGAGCGCGTTTTCGATCCTTTCTACACCACCAAGCCGGTCGGCAAAGGTACCGGTCTCGGACTCAGCGCCACCTATGGCGTAGTCCAGGACCATAAGGGACAAATCACGTGTTACAACCGCCCTGAGGGCGGAGCCGCATTTGAAATCCGGCTGCCCGTACTCAAACTCACTGCCCCTCTCACCGAAGCTGCCCGCGCCTGAACGCGTAGGGACAGCTTTTCTATCCTCCGCTCGCCACTATCGCATCCGCCACTCGTGCCGCCTCAACCGCAAATTGCACATCGTGCGTCCGAATGATGTGCACTCCTTTCAAGATCAAGGCGGTTTCCGCGGCCAGCGTTCCGTAAAGCCGTTCGCTAACCTCGGCGTCTTTATCATCCTCGCCAGCACGCGCCAGCATTCGCCCAATAAATGACTTCCGCGATACTCCCGCCAGCAGCGGAAATCCCATCTGCTGCAGCTCGGCGAAATGCGCCACTAGCGGATAATTTTCTTCGAAGCGTTTTCCGAATCCGAATCCCGGATCAAGCACCAGGCGATCGCGCTTGATCCCGGCCAGAGTCGCTGCCTCGGCCCACTGTCGCAAATCCCGCTTCACCATCAGCACCGGATCGCCAATCGGCGGCAGCGATCGCCACTCCTCCGGCCGCCCGCGCGTGTGCATCAGCACCGCTCCCACTTTGAGCTCGGCGAGCGTTTTCGCCATCTTTGAATCCCATCGAAACCCGCTCACATCGTTCACAACCTCCGCTCCAAGCTCGACAGCTGCCCGCGCCACGCTCGCTTTGTAGGTATCGACGCTTACCACCGCACTCGGTCGCCGCCGCTTCAAATCACGGATCACGGGCAGCACCCGCTTTCGTTCTTCTTCTTCCGAAACGGGTTGCGTCGCGCCCGGCCGCGTCGATTCTCCACCCACGTCAATGATGGTCGCGCCTTCATCCAGTAAGTGCTCGGCGTGGACGACAGCCTTTTCGGCGTCAATATAGAGTCCCCCATCGGAGAACGAATCGGGAGTTACATTCACCACGCCCATGATCAGAGTGCGCCGCCCCAACTCCAGAACTCTGGAACCCACGTTCCATTGAAAAATTGCCCGCATATTGCCGCTATTCTAGTGGAGCGACGGGCGTCTCGCCCGTCCAATTGCCCGGTGGCCGGGCGGGGATGCACGGCTCTCCGCTACAATCACGGGGTTGCGGCACCGGAACGAGCCCACTGGCGATGAGCCTCATCGCCGTCCCGCCAGCCCGCGGAATACGGCGCTGAAATTCACCCGAGGATCCCCATCTTCTTCCCCACGCGCTGCAATACTTCTAGTGCCTGCTGCAGTTCTTCTTTGGTGTGCGTGGCGGTCATGATGGTGCGCACCCGCGCTTTGCCTTCGGGGACGGTGGGGAATGCGATGCCGGTTCCGAGCACTCCTTCTTTGAATAGTTCTCGGGAAAAATCCATGGTCAGGCGCCCGTCGCCAATGATGATCGGGGTTATCGGCGTTTCGCTGGCGGGAGTGGTCTGGCCTCCGATGTTAAAGCCGAGCAAGCCTAACTCCTTTTTCCAAAACCGTGTGTTGGCCCAGAGCTGCTCCATCCACTGCGGCTCGGTTTCGAGAACGTCGAAAGCGGCGATGCAGGTGGCCGCGACCGAGGGCGGATGTGACGTCGAAAATAGAAAAGGCCGCGCGCGGTGATAAAGAAAATCGATCAGATCGCGCGTGCCGCAGACGTAGCCGCCCAGAGCGCCGATTGCCTTTGACAGAGTTCCAACCTGAATGTCGACGCGCCCGTGCATTTTGAAATGATCGACCGTGCCTCGTCCCTGGCGACCGAGGACGCCGGAAGCATGCGCGTCGTCGACCATCATGATGGCACCGTATTTCTCGGCCGCCTCGCACAGGCCAGGCAACGGGCCGATGTCGCCGTCCATCGAGAACACGCCGTCGGTGATCAGCAGCTTTTTCCCCGGCTGGTTCTTTACGCAGGCAAGTTGCTCTTCGGCGTGGGCAACATCCTTGTGGCGAAAGACCAGAATCTTCGCCCGCGAAAGACGGCAGCCGTCGATGATCGAAGCGTGATTGAGTTCGTCGGAAATGATGTAGTCGTCTTTGCCCAGAAAGGAGGAAACGGTTCCCGCGTTCGCCGTGAATCCCGACTGGAATACTACGCAGGCCTCGACGTTCTTGAAGCGCGCGATTTTCTCCTCCAGCTCCATGTGGATTTTCATGGTGCCCGCGATGGTGCGCACAGCGCCCGATCCAACGCCATATTTGCGGGTTGCCTCGAGCGCCGCTTCGCGCAGTTTGGGATGGGTTGTGAAGCCGAGGTAATTGTTCGAAGCGAGGTTGATGACGCGCTTGCCATCGAAGGTACAGACCGGCGCCTGCTCGTCATCCAGCACGCGCAGATTGAAGTGCGTTCCCTTGGCCTTGAGTTCGTCGAGTTGATCCGTCAGGAACGAAAGCGGGTTGATGCGCGTGGCAGTGGGCATGGCTTACCTCGGGTGCCTAATCAGTTTAATACCGGCGGCGATGGGGTGGGAGCCTGTGTTCGCGCCATCTGACGAGAGTTCTTTACCACAGCGGACACGGAGGAACACAGGGGAAGTCACAAGATTGACCACTTCCTTCACCTGATGTTCCTTTTCGGTTCTGCGAGTGCCGCGAGCTGGCCGTTCGTCGCGCGTAGATAGTCGGCGGGCGCAAGCAGAATCTGCAGGCCGCGAACTCCCGCGGAAATGGAAACTATGTCGAACAGTTCGATGGTTTCGTCCACGTACACGGGAAAATCGCGCTTGGCCGCGAGCGCGGTCACTCCGCCGCGAACGTAGCCGGTGAGCCCTTGCAGTTCTTTTACCGGGACGAGCTGAATCTTTCGCTCCCCCGCCGCGGCCGCCAGCGCCTTCAGGTTGAGTTCCTGATCGCCCGGGATCACCGCCATGGCAATCCCGTTGCGATCTTTGCTCCGGTCTTTACTGCGGTCGCCGCGCGCCACCAGCGTTTTGAAAACCTGCTTCGGCGGCAAACCGATTTTGGCGGCAACCGTTTCCGCGGCCAGGTCGTCGGGATCCACTTCGTACTCACGCAGTTCGTAGCGGATTCCCATCTGATCGAGCAGCCGCGCCGCATTTGTCTTCTGAACGACGGTTTTTTGAGCCGTTTTCACGTTGTATAGTGTCCAATGACTCTAGCGAAGGAGGCTTACCGTGCGTCTTCTGCTCCATTGGATTTTAAGCGCCGTAGCAGTGTGGATCGTGGCCAAAATTGTGCCGGGTATCAGCGTAAGCGGCCCGACGGCGGCGTTGATCGCGGCCCTGGTCATAGGGTTGATCAACGCGACGCTCGGCATGCTGCTCAAGATTCTCACCTTCCCGCTGACCATTCTAACGCTCGGCCTGTTCTGGTTCGTAATCAACGCGCTCATGCTGGAACTGGCCTCGGCGTTCGTGCGCGGATTCGAGGTGCGAGGCTTCGTGCCAGCTCTGATTGGCGCCGTCGTGCTGAGCCTGGTGAGCTCGGTGCTGCAGTGGCTGATCATGCCGAGCCGCAGAGCGAACTAAGGAAGTTTCTTGTTCTCCGAGCGCAGTGCTGCGAAAACCTTCTGGACCTGCTGCTCGGTTTCGTCGAGCGATCCGGAATTGTCGATTACGAAATCGGCGGCTTTGATTTTTTCTTCGTCGGGCATTTGCGCCGCCATGCGGCGAGCTACTTCGGCGCGGGCCGCTTCTTCCGAAATTCCCAGGCGGCGGGCAAAACGCAGAATGCGCTGGTCGGGATGGCAGGTCACGACGATTAAACGGCCGAAACGGCTGCCGGCGCCGGCTTCGAGGATCAGTGCCGCTTCGACGATGGCGATGGCGTTCGGATCGCGGCGGCCAATTTCGTCCATCCATTCGTTTTCGTGCGCGATCACGGCGGGATGAACAATTTCGTTCAGTTCCTGCACGCGCGGAGGCACGCCGCCGGGGGTGCCGAACGCGGCTTCAGCCAACCGGGAACGGTTGACGGTTCCGTCGGGATTCAGGATTTCGCGGCCGAAGCGGCGGACGACTTCCTCGTAGACCGCCCGGCCGGGATCCATGAGCGCATGCGCGACGGCATCGGACTGAATCAGGTGCGCGCCGCGTTTGACGAACATCTCGCCGACAACGGACTTGCCGCTCGCGATGCCGCCGGTGAGGCCGAGTTTCAGCAATGGGTGCTCACAGTGTTCTCGTAGAGACGGGGCACGCCTCGCCTCTACGGCGAAATTCCGCGCCGCAGCATGGCCGCTTTTACCGTGTTGGCCATCAGCATGGCGATGGTCAGCGGGCCAACGCCTCCCGGAACCGGCGTAATGGCGCCGGCGATTTCGGCTACCTCGGGATGAACATCGCCCACCAGGGTTGCGCCTTTGGCTAGAAATGTTTCTTCGCGCTTGTTGTTTCCGGCGTTGCTTCCGGGGAACAGGCGATCGAATTCTTTTCGGTCGGTGATCCTATTGATGCCGACGTCAATCACCGTGGCTCCGGGCTTCACGTAATCGCGGGTGATCATGCCGGCGCGGCCAATCGCCGCCACCAGGATATCGGCACGGCGGCAAACTCCGGGCAGATCGCGCGTCTTCGAGTGGCAAACAGTAACCGTGGCGTTCTGATTCAGCAGCAGCATGGCTACCGGCTTGCCGACAATGTCGCTGCGTCCAACGACTATGGCTTCCTGCCCGGTGACCGGAATCTGGCTGCGCTTCAGAATCTCCATGACGCCCGCCGGAGTGCATGGCACCAGCCCAGGACGCTGCGTGGAAAGGTAACCCACATTCATGGGATGGAAGCCGTCTACATCTTTGACGGGATCGACCGCCAATAGAACTTTCTTCGAATCGACGTGCGCGGGCAGCGGCAACTGCACCAGGATGCCGTCGATTTCGTCGCGGCGGTTCAGGTCGGCGATCAGGGCAAGCAGTTCTTCGGTGGTCGCGCTTTCAGCCGGAGTGTGTTGTTCGTTGTAGAGGCCGACCTCTTCCGAACTCTTGACCTTGCCGCGAACGTAGACCTCCGATGCAGGGTTGTGGCCCACCAACACCACCGCTAGCCCGGGACGCACGCCCGACAATGCCAGGGCCTTCGCCTGGGCGGTGACCCCCGCGCGGATTTCACTGGCCAATTTGGTGCCGTCGAGAATCCTGGCCGCCATCCCACCTCACTCCGCCTGCTGCAAATGAAAGGCGATTCTATCGCATTGCACTCCCTTGCGTTCCCCTGTGCCCCCGGTGGTAAAGATGTTGCATTTGAAGATTCCCGCAGCGGCGTCGTGCAGCATTACGTCGTGCAGCATTACAATGATCTGGAGATGATTCCCCAGGAACTGCTTGACCTGCTGGTCTGCCCGGTTTGCCAGAAGCCGCTGATCCTCGGTGCGCACGGGGAAAGTCTGAAATGCGGCGAATGCCGCCGCGTGTACCCTATTCAGGACGATATCCCGATCATGCTGGTGGGCGCCGCTACCATTGACGCGGCCTGAACCGGAACCGACAAAGTTCGGTTTTCTCCCGCCACGAAACGACACTTATTGTCATTCCGGCGACAGGGGAGGTTGTTATGTCTTCCGCTCACCTGCCGATGATATCCCCGCAACCTTTTGCAAAGTCTTGGGTTCTAAGTACTTGAGGATCGGAAAAACCGCCTCTGACGGCGGTACCAAAGTTACGGCATTTCGATTGCTTGCAACAGAGCAGGTTGCCGATGAGTCTAATAGGCAACGGGCTGGGGGTCGCAGGTGAGAATGGCCACGAAAGATAAGTTTACGGTGACGGAACTATGCGCGTTGCGCAACGACCTGATCCAAGGCGGCATGGTGGATTCCCGCGAAGCAGCGGAACTGCTGCAGGTTTTTTTGATGGGGCGCGGCTATGGCGTTTCGCAGACAGAAGCGATCGACGCTGCCGGGCGAGTGGAAATGGCGGGCTGTTCTTTGCCGGTGCTGGAGCGCGAACTGGAAGGGCTTGCGCAGGTGATGTAACGATTTTTCTGCGACACGCTTAACGCAACACGCTTAATACATACGTAAAACGGGGTTAACGGGAAACTGATCTAGCTCAACTCAGCGATTGACAGTTTCTCAGTACGAAGCGCCGGGCCAACTGCCCGGCCTTTTGTATTTTCGGACTGGGTGTTACTTGGCGCGGACTGCTAGAGGTCCTCAATCGCCTTTTGCAAGTCCCGCGCGATTTGCTCTGGGTCGGTTTCAGGCGCAAACTGCACCGGCTTTCCGATGCGCACTTGAATCGCTCCGGGCGCGGCAAACTTCTTGCCGGCACTCTTGATCTCAAACGAGCCATCAATCCGCATCGGCAGGATGGGGATGCGCAGATTGTTGGCGAGCAAACCGATTCCGGTGCGGAACCGGCAGAGTTTGCCGTCTTCGGTGTGCTTTCCCTCTGGAAACACCAGCACGCTGTAGCCGCGATCGGCGGCTTCTCCTGCATAAGCGAAGCTCTTGCGGAAGCCGGACTGGCGCGGCAGGGGGAACAGGTTCAGCAGGGCGACGCCAAGGGTCCAGCGCAGGCGGTCATAAAGCCGGGCGAACCACTTGCGATCCGGCCCGGGCGAGCGCAATGTCTCGAGCGCCTCGCCGCGGGTTGCGGTCGCCAGTTTGTGCCGGATGAGCGCGGGCAGCGCGAACTGGATGAAGCCGATATCGACATCGGCAATATGATTTGAAATCACCAGCAGCGGCCCGCGAACTCCGCGTAGGTTTTCGCGTCCGGTCACGCGGGGCCATCCCAGAAGAAATACTGCCGGGCGCGCCAGTAGATAGTGGGCCGCCAGGCGCAGCCAAGTGGTCGGCCAGCACAACGCCCAGTAGGGATAATGAAAGCCTTGATGGCGAAGTTCGGCATCATCAAGCACGGGGCGAGCACCTCGTTCGCCCTGGAGTAGTTTCTCCAGATCGCCGACGGTCGCTGCATCCGCGAATTCTGTTTCACTGAGGTCGATCTGATAGCGGTCTTCGAGGGCACTGAGCAACTCCACTCGATCGAGAGAGCTTAATCCCAGCGAACTTAAATTCAGCCCGCTTTCGAGGTTTCGGTCCGACGTCGCATTCTGCATGTTCTGAACGTTGCGGCCAGTGATTCGGGTCAGCAGTTCGGCGAGCGGACTGGCTGCGTTCGCGGCCGATTCTCCGCGGAGGCCAGCCTCAACCGCATCGCGAATCACGTTGCGGCGCGGTTTCTGCGTGGAACTGCGAGGGAAATCTTCGTCGGGCCAGACGAACCAGGCGCGCATGCGTTGATATTCGGCCAGCGTTTCGTTGGCACGCGCCACGATGGTCTTGACGTCGACGGCGTTTGCATGACCCGGTTGGGCGTTGCGGTCGCGCAGAATCAGCACGGCGCACGGCTCGGCGTTTCCGCCGCGCTCCAGTCCGACGACCACGCAATCCCGAACTTCTTTCTGCCCTCGTAACGCCGCTTCCAGGTCCTCGGGATAAATGTTCATACCCGCGGGCGTGACGATCACTTCCTTCTTGCGGCCCTTGAAGAAAAGATTGCCTTCCTCATCGAGCGCGCCCAGATCGCCGGTGCCATACCAGCCGTCATCGTTGGCCACCGGTTGCAGTTCGCGGCCGGTCAAGTAGCCGCTGGCCACGCCGCTGCCGCGCACCAGAATTTCTCCATCTTCCGCCAGCTTGACTTCGCGCCCCGGAAGCACTTTGCCGATGGAGCCGCGGCTGGTGTGGAAGGGATGGTTCAAGCTGATCAGCGAAGTGGTTTCGGTCAAGCCGTATCCCTGGATCACGGCGTACCCCAGGCGACGCCAGAATTCTTCGGTCTCGCGATCGAGGGCAGCCCCGCCGCTGATCATGGCCAAGAACTTCCACCCGAATTGCCGGCGCAGGTCGCGGAAGGTCCACCAGCGGCGCAGGAAGTGCTGATTTTTGGCAGCGGCATAGCGTGCGGAAAAGCTTTCGCGCCCGCCACTAGGGCGGTCCTCGAGATCGCGTTCGATCTTCTGCTTCAGCGATTCGATCATGCGTGGGACCGCCACCAGCACCGAGACACGCTCCCGGCGGATCGTCGCCATGACTTCCGTTGGATTGAATGTGTTCTCGAACACTACCGTGCCGCCCAGCAGCGGGGGAAGAAAAATTCCCAGAAATTGGCCGAAGACGTGGCTCAAGGGCAGCAGGTTCAGGAAACGAATCGGATGCACCAGCCGCTCATACTTCAAGTACTTTTTCATCTCCGTTTCAATCGGAACAATGTTGCCGGCCACGTTGGCGTGGGTGAGCACGACACCCTTCGGCTCGGCCGTGGTGCCGGAGGTGAAAACAATTTCGAGCGTGTCGGAAGGTTGAATCTGAGCGGGACGAAAGCGGTCGGCCGGACGCGCTGCGACGGCGGCTGTCAGATCGGCGGGATCGACCGTTGCGATTCCCTCAAAAATCGCAGCCCGCTCGCGCGGACACAGTACCAGCTTTGTGCTCACCTGCGCGCTGATGCGGCGCGCAAAATCGGGGCTGGCGCCATCGTCGATGGGAACTGCAATAACCCCGCAGAGCGCGCATCCGAGGAATGCCGCCACCCACTCGGCACAATTCGGGCTCCACAAGAGCACCGCATCGCCCCTGCCGATGTTGCGTGCTTCGAGCTCGCGGGCAAACTGATATGCCACTCCAGCGACCCGCTGGTAGCTCCAGCGTTCACGCCGGTATCCTCGCGGAAACACGTAGGCGCAGTCGTCACCCCAGCGCTCGAAGTCGTCCAGCGAATCCAATAGACTTGCCCGCACACCCTGTTTAGTAGCACAATTCCCAGAACTTTACAGTGCCAGAACTGCCAGAGCTAGGGAATGACTGGCGCTCGTTGCCGATTACTATGTTTTGACTTCTTCCCCGGAGTGTCGCTCATGAACTCGAAGCCGGAATTCACCGCCGCCAACTTTCCCGCATTGCATACCTTTCTGCGGGGCTACTTCCATGAGGATGTCGCCGACGAATACGGAACTCCTCCGGAGGCGGCCGATCAGTTTTGTGAAGACGCCGAAACCGACGAGCGCATCCCGGTTGCGCGGGAATGGCAGCAGGTCTTGGCATTGACGGGACCTCAGCCTGCGGCCCTGAATGCGGCATTGAAGAAACTGGGTAGCGCGATTCGGTTGAATGAAGAGGAGATTCCGCAGGTGTCGGCAATCTTTGCGCGCTGCCTGGCAGTGAAGCCGCATCGCCGGGTGGCCAACGAGTGAGACGCGCTGGCAGGCGCGGCAAGCCGCGCCTCAACGGAAATTATCCTTCCCGCCCTACCCCCAGCGCGTCGGCAACCCGATTAATGTAGTTGAACCACGACGCAATCAGCGTGATTTGCAGGATGGCCTGATCGTCAAAGCCCGCAGCCCGTAATTTCTCGTGATCGTCCTTCCAGACCTTGGTCGCGTCTTTAGTGAGTTTCACGACATAATCGATCATCACCCGTTCCTGCGGGGTGATGGGCGCGGTGGTGTAGTCGCGTTCCAGCGCTTCTACCAGCTCCTTATCCAAGGTGACACGACGCAGAAACTCTGCGTGGGACTCGATTCAATACACGCAGCGGTTGGTCACCGAAACCATAGTGGCGATCATCTCGTGATGACGCCGCTGCAGCGGGAGGTCGGGGGACATGAGCGCGCCGAAGGTCGAAAACGCATGCTTAAGCGCCTGCGGAATCAAGGAGTGCGAGGCAACGATGAGCGAGCCACCGCCTTCGGCGGGATGGATGGGAACGCCATACTCCTGCGGATAAAGCGCTTTCTGCCCTTCCATTGCCTGCCGCAGTTCTTCGCCAGCTTCCGTGAACGGAATGGTATGAATCCAGGTCATGGCTTCGACTTGCCTCCGCGCGGGGACGGCTGCGATCCCAGCGTTTTTACACCCTACATGTTCGCTGCGGCAATTGCCAATAATTGGAAAATGTTATCCCCTACGCAATCCATGCCCGGTGCTGGTAGCATTATTTTGGGTGGTTGCGGAATGGTCAGGTGACCATTCCTCTGTGCGCTGGATCACAGCGCCCAGTACCGGCGATCGATATTGTCGATGCCATTGCTCCGGGTGAGCTTTGTCCCGGAGCTATACGCTTTCGCTGGCTAGCGTTCTAGGAGGGTTTGAATGCCGCAAGATACCTTGACTATCACTGACAACCGTACCGGGCAGAGCTACACTCTCCCCGTCGAAAACGGAACCATCCGCGCGATGGACCTACGCAAGATCAAAACCGGCTCCGACGATTTCGGCTTGATGACCTATGACCCCGCCTTCATGAATACCGCTTCCTGCCGGAGCGCGATCACCTACATTGACGGCGATCGGGGAATCCTGCGCTACCGTGGTTATCCCATCGAGGTTTTGGCCGACCACTGCACCTATCTCGAAGTTGCCTACCTGCTTCTGTTTGGCGAACTGCCCACCGCGAGTGAATTGAAAGATTGGGTGTTTGAGATCACGCATCACACCATGCTCCATGAAACCACCAAGAAATTCATGGAAGGTTTCCGCGACAACGCGCACCCTATGGCGATGCTGGTGAGCACGGTAGCGGCGCTGTCGACGGTGTATCCAGAGGCGAAGCACGTTCTGGACCCGGCGACCCGAACGCTGCAGATCAAGCGCTTGATCGGCAAGATGCCCTCCATCGCCGCCATGTCGTATCGCCACATGGTCGGATTCCCGTACGTCTATCCGGACAACGACCTCACCTATACCGAAAACTTCATG
>Ga0181523_10004211_pt1 | contig 12584 bp, 10 predicted proteins | sample PEATcosm2014_Bin_43_FD_119752 | JGI IMG/M metagenome (GOLD analysis project Ga0181523, IMG submission 119752) | Peatland microbial communities from MTU Mesocosm Facility, Houghton, MI, USA - PEATcosm2014_Bin05_30_metaG | ecosystem: Environmental > Terrestrial > Soil > Wetlands > Peat | place... | reverse complement strand
GAATGAGCGGGAGGGGGGGGGGGGGGGGGGGGGGTGGGTTACAAAAGCTTCACCCGAAAAAAAAACTACCGACAGCGATCATCGCCCGAGGAGCAATCATATGTCATCTTCTTCCGACAAATACTCAGCCAAACTTTGTGAACAGCGAAAAATGAATGGAGATCCCTGCCAAGCTCTTGCCCTCTACGGCAAGAGGTTTTGCCACTTCCACGAGCACAACGGACCACCGCCGATCGACATCAGTAACTCCGACACCATACCCTCCTCTCACGTCTACCTCCCTCAACTCGAAGATGCTGCCTCCATCCAGTCGGCGATCTCAGAAGTTTGCGAGCTGATGCTGCACCGGCGCATCGAGCCGAAAGAAGCTTCCGCCCTGTTCTATGCCATGCAGGTCGCGTCCACCAATATGGCCCTCTTGAACGCCAATAAGAATCAAAAGCCAAATTCGGAAACGAGTTCAGATGCCTCTTCCGATCCCGGAACGATTCAGGCATGCGAGCAGCCGCGTCGCAAAACACGTCGACGCGCCTGATCAAAAGTGGACGAGCAGAAATGAACAATCAGATCGCTGCGCTCCTCGAACCTCCTCGCCATAGTAAAGTAGTATTAAGGTTCCAATCCGCAGTCCTGAGGAGTTTTCAACCTGAATCCAAGCATTCGCAACATCGCCATCATCGCCCACGTGGACCACGGCAAGACCACGCTGGTGGACGCCATGCTTCGCCAGAGCGGAACTTTCCGCGATAACGAGACCGTGGCCGAGCGCGTCATGGACTCGAACGATCTGGAACGCGAGCGCGGCATCACTATTCTTGCCAAGAATACGGCTGTGTTTTATGCGGGTGTGAAAATCAATATCGTGGATACGCCCGGCCACTCCGATTTTGGCGGCGAAGTGGAGCGCGCCCTCAAGATGGTCGATGGCGTCATGCTCTTGGTTGACGCGAGCGAAGGGCCGCTGCCGCAGACCCGCTACGTGCTGAGCAAAGCTCTCGAAGCGAACCTGAAGCCGATTCTCGTCATTAATAAAATCGACCGCCCCGATGCGCGTCCGCAGGAAGTGCTCAACGAGGTTTACGACCTCTTTATTGATCTAGACGCCAAGGAAGAACAGCTGGATTTCCCCGTCCTCTACACGAACGCCAAGGCAGGAACGGCTGCGGTACATCAGGGAGCGGCGGGCGAGGATCTGCGTCTCCTGTTCGAGTCGATCATCGATACCATCCCCATGCCGCAAGGAGACGCTAACGGGACGCTGCAAATCCTGGTGGCGAATCTCGACTACAGCGATTATCTCGGCCGCGTCGCCATCGCCCGCGTTTTTTCCGGCACCATGAAGACTGGCGAAGACGTCGCAATCGCCAAGCGCGACGGGTCATTTCACAAGACAAAGATCACCAAGCTCTTCAGCTTCTCCGGCCTGAAGCGCACCGACATTACGGAAACATCGCTGGGCGATATCATCGCCGTCGCGGGCGTTGAAGGCATCACCATTGGCGAAACCATTACCAGCGCGGAGAATCCCGCGCCGCTTCCGCCCATCGTCATCGACGAGCCTACGATTGCGATGCTCTTCACCATCAATACGTCTCCGTTTTGCGGACGCGAAGGCACTTACGTCACGTCGCGCAACCTGCGCGAGCGCCTCGAAAAAGAGCTGCTCACCAACGTCTCGCTGCGCATGGAAGAAACGGGCAGCACCGACTCGTTCAAGGTTCTCGGACGCGGCGAGTTGCAGCTTTCCATTCTGATCGAGATGATGCGCCGCGAAGGCTATGAGCTGATGGTCGGTAAGCCCGAGATCGTCACCAAGCACATCGACGGCAAGCTTATGGAGCCGGTCGAACACCTCACCGTCGATATCCCCGAAGAGTTTGTCGGCGTGGTCATGGAACATGTCGGATCGCGCAAAGGCGAAGTTGCCAACATGCACAATCACGGCTATGGCCGCGTGCGCGTCGAGTTTCGCGTGCCCAGCCGCGGACTAATCGGACTGCGTAGCACTCTGCTCACCGACACGCGCGGCACGATTGTCATGAATGCGCTTTTTGCTGGATACATCGAGTGGCAGGGAGAAATTCCTCATCGTCCGACCGGCGCGCTGATCGCCGACCGTCCCGGACTCACGACCTCCTACGCTCTCTACAATCTGCAGGAGCGCGGCGTGCTTTTCGCTGGGCCTGGCGTCGATGTCTACGAAGGCATGATCATCGGTGAGAACGCGAAAGACACGGACCTTGACGTCAACATTGTGCGCGAAAAAAAGCTGACCAACATGCGCGCTTCAACTTCCGACGAAGCGATCCGCCTGGTGCCGTATCGCAATCTCAATCTTGAACAGGCTATTGAATTCATCGCCGACGATGAGTTCGTCGAGGTCACGCCGAAATCTTTGCGCCTGCGGAAAAAGGTTCTGCAATCGAATAAGCGAAAGAAAGGTGCGCTGGCAACGGTGGAAGGCTGATCGGCGGACCCGATGGGCGAACCCTATGAGCGAGCTGCAGCCGTTGAGGCCGTCCCGCGCCACGATGTACACTTGCATTACCGCAGCGCGCCCGTAGCTCAGCTGGATAGAGCGGCAGCCTCCGGAGCTGTAGGTCGGGAGTTCGAATCTCTCCGGGCGCGCCAGTTTTTCATCTTGGCCGCCGCATCAGCGGCCGCCCAGTAGAATTAGCGTCTCGGTCGCAAAGTCGCCCCGCTGAATGCCGATGCGAACTTTCCCGGATTTGTCGGACAGTTCAGCGAGCAGTTCCATCGGCGTCCGTACGGCCTTGCCATCCACGGACTTGATGAGATCGCCTGCTTTCAAGGATGCCATCTCCGCGACGCCTCCCGGCACGATCTCCACAATTTTCGCTCCATCAAATTCCTGGGGCGCAACCACGAGACCGAGCGAGGTGATCGACATCCCGCGACCGGGCACGTTCACCGACGTCTGAGCAGGCTGCTGAACGCCACCAGTTGGGGCTTGACCGGCGGAACGCCTGGACTTAGAGGGTTGACTCTCAGAAGTAGAAGGCCGGGTCTTGGGCCCGCCCTCGGGAAGTTCACCGCCAAATCGGAAAGCGACTCCGAAAGCGACACGGAAGCTGTTCTGGCTAGGAAGGGCGAAGTCGTTCAGATGACGGGTGTACAGATAATCGAACGGCCCCAACTGAACTCCGATATGACGCATGAACCAATAATCAACGCCCCCGCCCGCAGCGACTGCCACAGAGGTGTCGGACTCGGAAGTTCCGTTGTAAACCAGAGTGCCGTTGTCCCGACCACCGAGGACGTGTACAAAACCCGTAATCCGGCTGGAGCGATCTCTGAGGTTATAACGCGGTCCCACCATATAGGAAAGATCGCTGCAGCTATCAGTAGTACTGTTGCAATCGCTCAGGTTGTGGCCGCTGACGTCTCCCTCCACAGCCAGTTTATGAAACACGCGGACCGAGGCGGACAAGTCCCAGCCATCCATAGCCAGGTGTTGAGAAGTCGTACCCGAGCTCGCATTCGCCGGCAGATCAAAGCTGAGGTAGGAGAAGCCGCCGAATACATCGATCGGCGGAACGTTCTGAGCGGAAGCGATGCCTAGAAGGATGCCTAGAAGAAAGAGAGCTGCCAGAGCGAAGTGGACAAGTTTTTTCATGTTCCTTACCGCGCCTCCAAGGAATGCAAAAATGGCACAACTCGCCGAATACAGGATCGAACCAGCCACTAGGTCCGATCGAAGCCAGCCTCACCAGGAACGATGCAGTCTTCTGGCCGGGCTTTTCCTGCGTCAACACGCGCACGGGATTCAGGGCAATTGGCGATTATAGTTGCCGCGCGGAAAAAAGGAAAATGGGTCAAGGCCAGTCTGTGGCAATTTTCGACGCCATGTCTTAAGATGCGCAAATTGCGAAGGAGGGCATCATGATTCTCGGTATGACAATGTTCACTTTCGTTCACGTCGCAATAAGCCTGGTGGGAATCTTGTCGGGTTTCGTCGTCTTATTCGGACTGTTTGCCGGTAAAAGACTCGACGGCTGGACTGCGCTTTTTCTAGCCACTACGTTGGCGGCAAGCGTCACTGGATTCCTCTTCCCGTTCGAGGGCTTTAAGCCGTCCTATGTGGTCGGCGCCATATCGCTGGTGGCACTGGCGCTCGCGATCGTCGCGCGCTACAGCCTTAAACTGGCCGGCGGCTGGCGGCGAACCTATGTGATCAGCGCTGTGTTTGCCCTCTACCTGAATGTCTTCGTCCTGGTCGTGCAGCTTTTCGAAAAGGTGCCATCCCTCCATGCGTTGGCGCCGAAAGGGTCGGAACCACCCTTCGCGCTTACGCAGGTCGTGGTGATGGCGATCTTCATCGTGCTTGGCATTCTTGCGGTGAAAGGCTTCCGTGCGCAAACGGTCCGTGTTCTCGACCGAACTACCCGAGCGGCTTGATCGCTCGAGCACCCTGATCTCCGCGTAGAGACGCGGCTTGCCGCATCTCCACACAGAGGATAGCTTCCCATTTTGGAACAAGTTTCACCGAAATCGTCACACCCGCTTTGCCCACCCATCACTGCAAACCTTGCAGATCCCTTGTACGCTGCCATCCGATCCCGCAGACAAGGGCCAGTTACAAGTCTCGCGGAACCAATTTCACAATTCCGAGAACAATAAGGAGATTTCCCATGTTCGCACGCATCCTTGAGTTCGTTCCACTGCTGGAAAAGAAAGACGAATTCATTCGCGTCGTAAAAAAAGACATCCTCCCCATTCTGAAGAAGCAGGATGGCTTCCTCGAGATCCTTCCTCTTGTGCCCGAGAACAAGACCGAAAAGGTGCTGGCGGTCACTCTTTGGACAGACAAAAAGGAATTCGAGCGCGATGAGCAACAGTGGTCCCCCAGGGTCGAGCAGATCCTCAAACCGTATCTGAGCAGTCCCGCAACGCGAAAGCTGTACACGCTGGAGACCGCGCTTTGCGAGCACTTTGAAAAGATGCTGATAGCCTAAACGCAAGAAACATCGAATAACTCGGGCCGGAGCAACTAGCTGCTCCGGCCTCTTCGCCTCCAGTTACAACCCCTTTTCAGCTTGACCTCCCATCCGGTCACAGCAAAATAACAGTAATCGACGAAAAGTATCAATCCCGCCACAGTCAGTAATGGGGGCTCCGTCCAGTGCAACACGCCGTTGTACTTCGTCATCCAGCCAGTCGGGGTCAGCGCTCCCCACCGGGAAGACAAACGGCAATGCGACCGGCACTGCCACATTCAAGATGGATTCGATCACCGCACCCGTACCGCTCAATGCCGCTGGCGGCGCCAGTTGGACGCCTCCAGCACTATCGGTCGGTCCTTGAGCCTCCACAAACCTGCCCGCAAGGCGTAGCAGGATCGCTTCGCTCTCATTTCGGCTCGTTTTTCGTGGGTAATGTTACACCGAACACTTACTCCACATTCTTGCCTCTTACTCGACGTCTGTCGCTTTGCGAGTGCACCTTAGGTAATGCTCAGTTTCCTCTAAAGTCATTCTCCAGTTCAACCGATGAAGTCTCTAGCGCGGCAATTACTTCCATGTTTGTGGGTAGCGGCGCGGCGCCATCAGGAGAAAGTTATGTCAACAGCGGCAGTTTCCAGCACATCGATTTTTCAGGAGCTCCAGAGTTTCTACCAGAACCGTCAAACCGATCTCAAGCAGCTCAGCAGCGCTCTTCAAAGTGGCGATCTGAACGGCGCTCAGCAAGCATACAAAGCCCTCGCTGTGCTCGGGGAGGGCGGGCCCTTTGCCAATTCCGAACCGTTTGGCAAGTCCAGCCGCGCCCAGGCTTTCGATGCCGTCGGCGAGGCCTTACAAGCCGGCGACTTGGCACGAGCGCAGGCCTCATTTGCTACGCTTACCGCCGGTCAAAACAGTTCGACGAGCGCCCCGCAGGCCACGCCGGCCGCAGTCGTAAACCTCGCCAGCACGCAGCCATTCACAGGACCCCCCGTCCCTGACACCTCTTCAATCTACCAGCAATTGCAAGCCTATCGGCAGCAGCGGCAAGCTGATGTCGCCCAACTCGGACAGGACCTGCAAGCGGGCAACCTGAATGCAGCGCAGCAGGACTTCAATACGCTGACCACGCTCGGCCAGAGTGGTCCCAATAAGAATGGGCAAACATTTTCGCAAGCCGATCGCGCCCAGGATTTTCAGGCCATCGGTCAAGCGCTACAGTCCGGCGATCTCGCCGGAGCCCAATCGGCCTTCGCCAGTCTTCAGGGCACCTTCAGCCAGCAAAGCCAACAGGCCCAGACGGCCATTTCCGCCTACAATTCCGGCGTCACGGAGATCGTCATCAACCTTATTCCGCCTACCAGCAGCACGGGAAGCGTGCCTTCGACCCAAGCTCCAACCACTGAGGTTCCGGTCACCGAAGCGCCGTCCAGCGGCACAACCTCAACTGGTTCCGTCGCTCCCGAAATCGTCATCAACTTGGGGACTGCTTCCAGCACCAACGCTTCGAGTGGATCGACAACACCAGAACTCATCATCAACCTCGGTCAGGGAAATTCGTCGACCGCTCCTCCCGAACAGGTCACGATCAGTTTCGACAGCAGTACTTCGGGAACGCAGGTCTCGATTGACACAACTCAGGGACAGAATGGCAGCCCCGTCAACCCAATCACGGTCGACCTCAACCAGCAGAGCAGCAATGGCTACGAACTTGTTCTTAACCTGCTCAATTCCAGTTCGGCGAGCCTGGCTCAGAGCAGTTCGGGCAATGCCCTGAGCGTGAGCGCGTAGTTCCGAACAGTTTTGGGGACACAGTTTTGCGCGGACAGTTCTGCGTTTTGCGGCTATCGTCCCGCCGGCAGTCCCCACGGTCGCACGTCCGGCACGAAGCCGCAAATCATGGGGGCGCTTCGGAAGTATCTCCATCCGAAACGCCCCCGCATTCTTGCTTGCTGACTTCTTGCCGCCGACCCTTGCCGCTCTCCGGGTCAAGGGCGATCGCGCCGATAAACGCCGCGGTGTGATATCCGTGAGAGCGCAGGATCGCCGGGGCGTAGGGCAGATTCGCTGCTAGCGGCATCCCAAAATCGAGCACCTGATGGAATTGCGGATACGTGCACGTGAGAATGGTCGCGTGGGAGGGTGGCGTCAAAGGAGCCTGCACGTAGGCGTGCGTGAAAACCGCCGATTGCAGCGCCAACGCGTCCAAGTTGGCGTCAGTCCCAGCTTCGAGCCCAGAAAACCCCATGCGGTCCGCGCGCGTCGTGTCCAACGTGATCAGCACTATGTTGGGAGGTGTCGCCGCCAGCGCGCTCGCCGCCAACCAAACCGTCAACTAAGCAACCCACGCCAACCTACGAATCATGGGCATAGGAAAAATTGGCATCGGGAAAACTTGCATGCTGAGCCTCTTCCATGGGCGATCATTTATAGGCACTCGTATAGGCACTCGCGAGGACCAGTTCCGCAGATGTCTACGGCTCGCTTGGTCCCGGCACCGGCCCGTTCTCTGCCAGACGTTTGGCCACATCCCGCTCCCGCTCGGCGTCTTCCTTCCGTCCTAGCTTGTCATAGGCATCAGCGAGGGACAGGTGGGGCTGGGGAGCTTGCGGACGAATCGCGGCCGCTTTCATCAGCCTCGGCAGGGCGTCCTCCGGCTTTCCCGAGAGTACGAGGTCGCGGCCGAGAAGCAGGTTGGTTGAGTATTGTTCGGGCAAGACTGCGAGGATCTTTTCGCACTCGCCGATGGCTTGCGGCAGGCGGTTCGTCCGGTCATCGGCAATCGCCAGCAGGGCGCGGGTTTTCAACGATCCCGGCATTTTTGCCACAACGAACTCTAGTTCGGGCACCGCCGCCTCGAAATCCGCCGCCTGCATTAATACCTTGCCGAGTTCGTAATGCAAGTTGACCGAATCCGGGTTCAATTCCACCGCCTTGCGCTTTGCCTTCACAGCCTCGGGGATGTTCCCCAGGTTGGTCTCGGCCATGCCCAGTTTCGCATAGGCAATCCAAAGACTGGGTTCTTTGGCAACCACTTTCTGAAGCACGACCACGGCTTCTTCAAGGCGTTGGTCTTCCAGCAAAAAATTGGCTTGCCCCATCATGTTGCCAATCTCGATCTTGTCCTTGGGATCGGCGCCGACGTCCGTGGCTGCAGCCGCAACGGTGGTCGTCGCCGTGTAGCCGAGGGCAGCCAGCTTCTCCTGCGCTTCAGGATCGGTGGTCGAAGCGGGGGCTTTTTCGACCTTGCTCGTCTTTTGCCGGAAGGCATCCAGTTGGCCCTGTAGCGTGTCGGCCACAGCTTTGGACGTAGCCGCCAGGTCGTGCTCGGCCTTCGGGTCTGCTGCCATGTCATAAAGTTCGCGGCGGGGCGCTTCAACAAATAGATATTTACCGGCACGCAGCGAGCGGATGGTACTCCATCCATAAGCGCGGACGCCGTATTCTGTTTCCGCATATTGCGGCCGATCTTGGGATGACGGAGGATCGGTTCCCTCACTTGCGGGAGACCTCGGATTGGGCCCCATCATGCTTGCCAGTGATTGCCCTTGCACTTCCGGCGGAACATCGATTCCCACCGCCTGCAAAATCGTGGGCAGCACGTCCACTAGTCCGACGTGGTTCTCGATTCGCTTCCCAGCAAACCGATCCCCCGGCAGCTTCAAAAAGAGAGGCACGTGGATGGTCGCATCGTAGAGGAAGAAGCCGTGGAATTCTTCTCCATGATCCCCCAGCGACTCGCCGTGATCGGACATCATGGCAATTAGCGAATTTTTGTAAAGTCCTTGCTCCCGCAAATAGCTCACCAGCTTACCAAGAGCCGAATCCGAGTAGGCAATCTCGCCGTCATACAGCGCCGACTTGTAACGGGTCTTGAAGGGCTCAGGAGGATCGTAAGGATAGTGCGGATCGTAAACATGCACCCAAATGAAGAAGGGACCGGCTGGGCGCTTGTTCAACCAGGCCAGAGCGTGTTCCACCACTACCGAAGCGCGGCGGTCGGTGGAAGTGTAATGATCCTCTCCCGGATGCGCTATGTGGAAGCCGGCATCGTAGGTGTCAAACCCGCGGTTAAATCCAATGGCGAGCTGCTGGTATGGGTCGAGAACAATGGAACCAACAAAGGCCGCGGTGTGATAGCCGTGGGCTTTTAGAATCGCGGGAAGATAGGGCAGGTCCTCCACCAGAGGCACCTGGAAATCCTCTACCTGGTGAAATTGCGGATACGTGCCCGTGAGGATGGTGGCATGCGACGGCGCGGTAAATGGTGCCTGGGAGTAAGCGTGCGTAAAAACCACGGAGTCGCCAGCCACTGCATCCAGGTTGGGCGTCAGCCCGCGCTTCGAGCCCAAGAACCCCATACGATCGGCGCGCGTCGTGTCAACCGTGATCAGGACAATATTGGGAGGCACAGCCGTCCCGGCCAGCGCTCCAGCGGTCAAGCAGACAAGGCACACCAGTTGACTGAGCAAGGAATGACGTAACAAAGACATTGTTATCAGTTTATCACCTGACGTTTGGCGACATCTTCCACAAGTTCCTCTTAGTTTAGTTTTGCGGAGTACCGGGTGGCGCAGCGGCCGGCTTCTTGGCTTTCGGGGCAGCCTTCGGTAGTTTCGAGTTGTAACCAAGGGATTTTTCGCAGGAATTCGGATAGATGAAGAGGGTAGGATCCTGCGGCCCCAAAACCACATTCTTGTAGCGAATCACCGGATCGTGTCCAAAACCACGGAAAAATTTCACTTGGATGGGAAAACCTTGCAGATCCTCCGCCTCCCAGAATCTCAGCTTCCTTGTGAGTTTCGGGAAGGTAAGGGTAACGTCCTCGATCTTGCAGGAGTGTCCGTCGACCGTCTCCTGCCCGGAGACGACACGCTCCACCTTAACACCGGGCCGAATTAAGGCGAATGGAAGAGAATCGAAGTAGGGGTGGGAGTCATGCATGCATCCCGGGGCTGAGACACCGTAACTCTCGCCGGTGGTCAGATTTGTGATAACAAAATTGTGCCCTTCACCCGAGTTCCTCATCAGATTGCCGGAACGGTAAATATACGATTCCCCGTGATCCATGGGGTTTATACTCCCGACCATCACGGCGGAGAATTCTTTGAAATCGTCCAGCGGCCACTGGGCTTCTGCCGACGCCGGGGCCGTCTGCCCAGTCGATGCCTGATCTTTGGATGCTTGATCCTTCAACGCTTGATTCTTTGAGGTTTGATCCGGCGAGGCTTGATCCTTCGCAGCTTGCGCGCTCAGTTGCGCGGTGAGACTGCACACGATCAGAATCGCGGCCAGCAAACGTACCATTATTTTCATCTCCTTCGATTCAACGAGCTTCGTAGAGCCGCGGCTTTGCCGCATCTCCTGACGCGAGACAAGCCCCGTCTTCGTTCTCAGCATACAGAAAAAAAATAACGCTGTGAATAATCTCGACGGTCATGTCCACTGGGGGCTCACCGGTTCTCAGCCAGACGCTCCCCCATGGCCTGCTCCCGCTCGGCGTCGTCATCCCGTCCCAGCATGGCGTAGGCAGCCGCCAGAGATAGATGTGGCTCCGGTGCCTGGGGCCGCAACGAAGCCGCTTTGCTCAGCCTCGGCAGGGCGGTCTCGGCTTTTCCCGAGCGCAATAGCACCCGCCCGAGCAGCAGGTTAGTTCCGTATTGTTCGGGTAGGACAGCGAGGACTTTTTCGCATTCGTTGATGGCCTGCGGCAAACGGTTCGTCCGGGAATAGGCCAGCGCGAGGAGCATTCGGGCTCTCCACTGTTGCTGCATTTCCGCTGCGACGCCCTCTAACTCGGGAATCGCCGCCTCGAAATCCTGGGCCCTGACTAATACATTGCCGAGTTCGAAATGCAGATCGGGCGAATCCGGGGCCAATTCCACCGCCTTGCGCTTCGCCTTTATGGCCTCGGCAAAGTTGCCCAGTGCGGCCTCGGCCGTGCCCAGTTTTGAATAGGCAACAATCATATCCGGATCTTTGGCAATCACCTGCTGCAGCACGAGAACGGCTTCGTCGAAGCGCTTGTCCTCCATCAGGGTGCTGGCGTGAGCCATCATATTGCCAACCTCGATCTTATCCTTCGGATCGACGCCGGTACCGATGGCTGCAGGCGCTGGCGCAAGCGCGCTCGCCGACATGTAGCCGAGGGCAGCCAGTTTCTCCTGTGTTTGAGGATCGCTGGGCAAGCGGGGCGCTTCTCCGCTTTTGCCTGTCTTTTGCCGGAAGGCATCGAGTTGGGCCTGGAGCGTGTCGGCCACGGCTTTGGACGCAGCCGCCAAATTGTGCTCGGCGTCGGGGTCCGCTGCCAGGTCATAGAGTTCTCGGCGCGGAGCCTCGATAAACAGATATTTGCCGGTGCGTAGCGATCTTAAGGTGCTCCATCCATACCCGCGAAGCCCATACTCCGTTTCCGCATACTGCGGCCGGTCTGAGGATGAAGCCGGGACGAATCCCGAGTTTGCAGCGGGCGGCGTCGTCCGAATTGGCATTGGCATCATCAGGCCCAGCAGCGATTCCCCCTGCGCTTCCCGCGGAACCTCAATTCCCGCCGATTGCAAAACTGTAGGCAGCACGTCCACCAATCCCACGAGGTTCTCAATTCGTTTCCCAGCAAACCGCTCGCCCGGCAACTTCAACACGAGGGGCACATGGATGGTGGCATCGTAGAGAAAGAATCCATGAAATTCCTCCTTGTGATCGCCCAGTCCCTCCCCGTGATCGGACATCACCGCAATGACCGAATTTTCGTAGAGTCCACGGGCCCGTAACTGGTCGAGCAGTCTCCCTACTGCAGAATCAGCATACGCAACCCCGCCATCGTAGGGTGCCGACTTGTACCGGCTCTTAAAAGGTTCGGGGGGCTGGTAGGGGTCGTGCGCGTCGTAAAGATGCACCCAAATGAAGAAGGGACCGCGAGTGTGTTCGCCCAACCAGGCCAGAGCGTGCTCGACCACCACCTCGCCGCGCCGTTCGGTGGAGCTGTAACGATCCTCGCCCGGAGCCGGCAGGTGGAAACCTGCATCGTAGGTGTCAAATCCGCGGTCGAAGCCAATGCCGAGTCCCTGGGACGGATCGAGAACAATCGAACCAATAAAGGCCGCAGTGTGGTATCCCTGGGCTTTCAGAATCGCCGGTGCATAGGGTAGGTCTGGCGACAGAGGCACCGGGAAATCTTCTACCTGATGGAACTGCGGATACGTGCCGGTGAGGATGGTGGCATGCGACGGCGCAGTGAACGGGGCCTGGGCGTAGGCGTGTGTGAAAACCACCGAGTAGCGGGCCAGTGCATCCAGGTTCGGCGTCAACCCCCGCTTTGAACCTAAGAACCCCATGCGGTCGGCGCGCGTTGTGTCCACCGTGATCAGGACGATATTGGGAGGCACAGCCGCCCCGGCCAGCGCTCCTGCCGTCAGCCCGACAAAACACAGCAACCTACGAACAAGGGACATGGGCACAACCAATTTTATCATTCGAAACTTGGGGCCCTTGTTGGTCCCAAAAAAAAGGCCACGCTGTGGATCAGCGTGGCCTGAACAGACAAACGCAAAGTCAGTTACTTCTTGATTACCTGGGTCCCGCCACCGGCCTTGACCTGCTGCGAAGCAGCATCAGCGCTGGTTG
>Ga0181523_10004210_pt1 | contig 12584 bp, 11 predicted proteins | sample PEATcosm2014_Bin_43_FD_119752 | JGI IMG/M metagenome (GOLD analysis project Ga0181523, IMG submission 119752) | Peatland microbial communities from MTU Mesocosm Facility, Houghton, MI, USA - PEATcosm2014_Bin05_30_metaG | ecosystem: Environmental > Terrestrial > Soil > Wetlands > Peat | place... | reverse complement strand
GTGTTGCTGCCTCCGCCGCCTGTGGTGTTGCTGCCTCCGCCGCCTGTGGTGTTGCTGCCTCCGCCGCCTGTGGTGTTGCTGCCTCCGCCGCCTGTGGTGTTGCTGCCTCCGCCGCCTGTGGTGCCGTTGCCCCCCGTGCCTATGGTGTTGCTGCCCCCCGCGCCTGTGGTGTTGCCGCCACCGACGTCTATGGTACTGCTGCCGCTTAAATCTGTCTTAATGCCACCACCGCCGGTCGTGGGGGGCCAAGTTTCCCCGTAGCGCTGACCGTTTTGAACATCGGTTGTATATGAATTCTGATCGGGATTACACTTGACGCCAGTATTTGAAAAACGGACGGCAAATCTTCTCTGCATAGTGCGAATGTCTGAACCGGGCGGATGGCAGTCATAAAGGAGCCACTCAACATCGAATACATAGAGGACGCCATTCACCGGGTAACAAACAAACGTATCTGAGGTCTGTGGCGCAGGTGGGGATGCCTGACAGTTCTCTTTCAGATGATAGTTCGTGATGTGTCCGTGAGCATCGGTCGTAACCGATTGCCCATTGGAATCATTAATTGTGATCGTTGTTGAAGTACCAGTGGAGCCATCTTGATTTTGGACGGGTGTCGTTGTCATCTGCTGGGTGTTGCCATCGGGCCGAATAACAATACTCGAGACTGGAACCTGAGCCATTGCATTCGTGAGAGAAACAAGCAACAACACCGAGCAGGCCATAACTCTCTTCATAACGTCCTCCGATGAATGTCCAAACAGGCGCAGATAGGTCGTGTCATTTCAGTAATGCTTGCAATGGCCGAACCGGGGGCATTCGGTCTAGGCCTTTGATGATCTTACGGAATGCTGGAGATTGATGCCGCGAAAAGAATGCAGCGATTCGCGCAATAAAATTCGATCGTAGACATTTCATCTGATCCCGCCCCTTCGGACACAGCATGAAAGCCAGCTTTCTAATCAAGCCTAAGACTTGGGAAACGTCTTGGCAAGGCTTGAGACGCTATTGCATTGCCAAAATCGATCTCTGCAAAGCAAAGAGGATGATCAAAGAGGATGATCAAAGAGGATGATAATGTCGCTTCTGGCCCATCTGAGGCATTGGCTGCGAGACTTCGGTCCAACGCTCTCGCGACAGCATGGGCGGTAATGAGATTTTCACAGGTAAGACCGAAGGCAGCCGAATGGCATTTGGCGCCGATGATCGCAGCTTATGGGCTGGTGTCGCAAACCGAGGCCACAATCTTGCACTGATCGAGGCGGTCTTTTCCAGCGGTCGCGAAGCAGGTTGTCATGGCCATTTTTTCGGCCGTATCCTTGTCTTGCGCGATGGCCCAGCCGGCGCCGGGCGTGCCGGGCTTAGGGTCATGCGCCTCTGCTGCGCATTGGTTGTGAAACGTGGTGACAATCTGGCATTTGTCTTCGGTCGCCTTAGCGCCGTGGGTCTTGCACCAATTCAGCGCACTATTGCGGGCGTCTTGTTCGGATTTGCTACTCACTGTGATGCCGATCGAGTAGCCATCCTTGGCGATATCACCGGTGACGCCCAGCGCCAACGCACCCTCTGCCGTGGCGCCGCGCGGCCAAAGGGTCGATGTCGCTAGCAGTACCATGAAGAAAACTATCAATCCCGTCTGTCGCACAGAGCCGAACATCGCCTTCCCCCTGCATGCGCAGATATTAGGTACTGCGCCAGTGTTGGGCAAGCCGTATCACGCACTGCCGAATGTCGCCTATTGGCCCTGATCGGCCGCCCCGCCCATGCGCCCTGGCGTCAGCTATCGGGGGAGAAGCGGTCACGATAGCCCGTGACCGGCGCGGCGGTTTGTGACCCGGAGCGGACATTGAGCAGCCAGATTTGCCGTGCCGCACAATATAGCCCCTCGGCGTCGGTGGTGTGATAGGCTGCGGATAAGCAGACATCGCGAATTGAGGCTTTGACTTCCGGCTTTAACCCTAACCGAAAGTCGGGCGGGCGCGCGAGTGTGATGACCGTAGATAGAGTGCAGGATGCTTCGACTCCCGCTTTTGACCCGACCCCGACATGCAGCGCGCCCGCGCCTGGTTTGTCCTGCAGGAGTAGCGGATGCGATGACTCGCATTTTTAATGAGGCTCAGAAATGAGCAAGGTCGGCGCCAGCGATTCGAAGAGCACGCTCTACTGCTCGTTCTGCGGCAAGAGCCAGCATGAGGTACGCAAGCTCATCGCCGGGCCGACGGTTTTCATTTGCGACGAGTGCGTTGAGCTGTGCATGGATATCATCCGCGAGGAGAAGACGTCCTCGCTGACGAAATCACGCGACGGTATTCCGACCCCGAAGGAGATCCGCAAAGTCCTCGACGACTATGTCATCGGCCAGAACCATGCCAAGAAGGTGCTCTCGGTCGCGGTCCACAATCATTACAAGCGGCTAAAACACCAGGCCGACCACAACGATGTCGAGCTAGCGAAGTCCAATATCCTCCTGATCGGCCCGACCGGTTCGGGCAAGACACTGCTGGCGCAGACGCTGGCGCGCGTTCTCGATGTTCCTTTCACCATCGCGGATGCGACGACGCTCACCGAAGCCGGCTATGTCGGCGAGGACGTCGAGAACATCATTCTCAAACTGCTGCTGTCCGCCGAATACAACGTCGAGCGCGCACAACGCGGCATCGTCTATATCGACGAGATCGACAAGATTTCCCGCAAATCCGACAATCCCTCGATCACCCGCGACGTCTCGGGCGAGGGCGTGCAGCAGGCACTGCTCAAGATCATGGAGGGCACGATCGCGAGCGTGCCTCCGCAGGGCGGCCGCAAGCATCCGCAGCAGGAATTCCTTCAGGTCGACACCACCAATATCCTGTTCGTCTGTGGCGGCGCCTTCACCGGGCTTGAGAAGATCATTTCGTCGCGTAGCCGGCCGGGCTCAATCGGCTTCGGCGCAAATGTCGTCGCGCCCGAGGATAGAAAGCAGGGCGAGATCTTCCGCGATGTCGAGCCGGAGGATCTGTTGAAGTACGGCCTGATCCCTGAATTCGTCGGCCGCCTTCCGGTCATAGCCACGCTTGAGGATCTCGACGAGGGCTCGCTTAAGCTCATCCTGAACCAGCCCAAGAACGCGCTGGTGAAGCAGTATCAGCGGCTGTTTGAGATGGAGGGGGTCGATCTGACTGTGGCGGAGGAAGCGCTCGGCGCCATCGCCAGGAAGGCGATCGACCGCAAGACCGGGGCGCGCGGACTGCGCTCCATCATGGAGGCCATACTCCTTGATACCATGTTCGACCTGCCGAGCCTCGAAGGCGTCGAGCAGGTCATGATCTCTCAGCAGGTCGTGGAGGGCACGGCAGGACCACTCTACATGTACGCCGCTCGCGCTGGTGGCGCGAGGGCGACGTAATGGAAGTCATGGATAGGCCGCTGTCAGGCGACCCATCTAGCTGTAGCCACGAATTTTCCCGATTTTATTGCAGTGCTTGAGTTCGTTGCTGGCAACTGCGTTGGCTGCCGTGATGCAGCAATTCGGTAGCTACCGGGGGCAAAGCGGACACTACGCGGCTATCGTAAATCGGTCGTTCCTGACCCATCTCGACCGTTTGCTGCGAGACTTCGGTGCAACGCAACACGTGAAGCGTGCGACTATTCTCGCACTTGTACTTCGTTTGCGGCTTCGATCAGTGTCCCTGCAAACCATTGGCCGCGTTCGGTCAATCGTGCTGAACCATGGAGGCGATTTGTGACCACAGAGAACATGCCATCGCGAGCGAGGTCTGCGACTGTGACACCTGAGATGTGCTTGCCTTCCGGCGATCCGCACCAGCAGCCATTGCGTTTATGAAGGCCGTTGCTGTTGAAACACTCGATCACGGCGATTCGTTTGGCAAGCGAGAGAACGGCGACCGGCGCGCGCGGTTTATTCGCCATGACCAATGGCGGCAGTTTCGGCCTGGATGTAATCGTGGCATTCTTGCTTTTCAATTCTGCCAAGAGGCCGCGCGCTGCGTCCCGCGGTTTATCTCGATCCGGCTCGCCGCGCTTGAGGGCTTGTATCTGCTCTGCGTTGATCGCGAGGCGAAGCCAGGATTTGGCCATACTGATCAAGTGAGCCTCGCGTTCAGGTTCACGCTTGGCATGTGCCAAGAACTCTGCCGCGTGTATTCGGCATTCAGCCCCAGTGTCCATGTGTCACCTCCGTGACAGATCGAGCAGGTTAAGGATTGAAGGAACTTGCATGGCTTTCGCCTTTCGATGAGAGGGACGCGCGCCGCAAGCAGCGTGCGGACGCACCGGCACAGGTGCTGATAGCACCCGTGCCGAACGCAACTCTACTTGGAATGTTACTGTGCCTGCCGACGGCACCAGCCCTGCCAACTGAAGATAACGGGGACTTAGATACGTCGCCGTTTTTTTGGGCAGCTCTCACGCTGGCAAAATGTTGGCCAGTGACCCCGTATATACCCCTTGATCGACGGTGACTGAGCAAAATTGCTCACTCTGAACCGGCGGTGGCTAAGCGAGCTGCTGGCCGTTGGCGTCCTTCACGATGAAGGATTCCTGATGTTCCTCGATCGACCAGGGCGGCCGCTGTCCTAATTATTGCCGATCGCGCAGTCCTAATTAAATAGATTCGCTATTTGTTTGCGATGAGTGCACTCTTCCCGGCTATCAAGGGACGGCATCAAAGCCCCCGAGACATCAACTCCCGACCGGCACCTAGAAAGGCGACCGTTGCCCCTCCGAATTACAGGGAGCACGCCATGCCTTTGTCATTACATACGCAAAAGAACCTACAAGATAACGTCCCGCCCATTTGCCCTCCTTGCCCGACCTGCGGCGAAGCAATGAGAATGGTATCTGTCACCCCAGCCAAGGAAAGCGTGGTGTACGGATATTTGTGCAGCAGCGATCACGTCTTTGAATTTACGATACGCGACAGGTAGACCGCCTCAGTTGGCGCGGTAGGGAACAGGAGCCTTCAATGGATCCGGAATCCCAGGAGAATCGCTCGACGATCGAAGACCGCTTTGCGAGACAAGATGTTCGCAGATATAGCGCTTGGTCGTCGGTGGTTGTTATTGTCGGTTTGGTCGTCGTTTTGGGACTGCTCTATTTCGTCTTCAGGTAAGCACTATGCGGGCTAGCCCCTCGCGCATCACACAAAGAAGCAACTTGTATCCTGAGAAAGAATTATGCCACGAGGCGCCAATGGCGAAAAGCGCTCCGCCGGGCGTCGGTCACCACAATTGCCACGCCGGCCTTTACGTAATTTCAGGTGATCGTTGTTTCCGCGCGCCGGGTGGATCGCGATCGTTTCGATATTCCTCGATCGCGCGCATGATCAGCTTTTTGACATTCTCGATTGTAACGTCATCGCGTCGCTGAATACCGATCTCCTCGCTTACGTTCTTGGGTTGTTTCGGCTGGCCTGTCACGTCGAAACCGTCGCCGCAGGTGACCGTGACCACCCCACTGCGCGGAACAATCAAATAGACGCGGCTTTGGTGGCCCTTTCCATAGCCCGACTGATCTTGCTGATCCTGCTGATCCGTTATGCGGAAAGCAACCGACGCGGGCCGTAAGGTTTTTCCGGTGCGACCGTACTGCCGAATTTCTACCTTGCCGCCGAGCGGGTGCAATTTCTGAGCAGCAGCCTGTAATTGGGGCAGCACCACATTGCTCAATACGGCGATGTCTGCATCGGCTTCCGCCTGCAAACGCTTTGCCTCTGTGGGGGCTTCCAGTTGTCGGTCGTGTTCAAGCTTCGCTTTCTTGAACGCGTCACCATAGTCGTCATCACCGCCGGCCATGTTGAAGCTTTCCTCGTTGCTCGCGTTCGGCGGCAGGCCGCATAACGCGCATCGCCACCGCCCGGCGGCTTTTATATTGGACTTAGCCCCGTCGGCTCAGAAGCCGCCGCCTCAGCCTGTGCGCTCGCGCGGCACGTTCTCATTGGCTGCTGCTGGCTCAAATGCGTTCGGATCGCCTTGGCCTAGCTGCACCGCAAGTCCCTGAAGGCCGCCCGCGTCGCGCGCCGCATTTTCCTTAGAATTCCTTGCCGATCATTCGGTCGATCGAACAGCGTCCGGCACCACGGAAAAAGATCGCGGCATAGACCAACGTGAGCAACAACGGAAATTCGTAGCCGCCGTGAGGGCTCGAAAAGCTGTATCCGTTGCCGTGGTGCCAGAAGGTAATGACGATAAATTCGACCGTGAGCATGAGCGCGATCGGCCGCGTCAGAAACCCGATGGCGAGCAGCGCGCCGCCAGCGAATTCCAAGAGGCCAAGAAAATAGGCCCAAGCAATCGGGGCTGGCAGCCCAAGCGGCGTCGCCACGTTTTGCGCGACCGCCCCAATATTGCCGCCAAACAGCTTGCCGTAGCCGTGATAGATGAGAACGGCTCCCGCGCAGAAGCGGATGATGGCGTAGCTGTAAGGCGCGATGCTTTGATAAAGACCCGCGAGCCCCGGAATGATCAGCCTAGTGCTGTCAATCTGTCCTTCCCTGTTCCCGGCCATTGACATTGGTTTCCTCCCTAGCAAGCCCATTAAGGCGTTGTTGGCAGGGCCACTGTCGCACGCCGCGGCCTCGGCCGAAAGTTCCTGGCGACCCCCTTTTGCGCACGGCTGGCAAAGGTTGATGAAAGTCTCTAGCGCGCCCCTGCATAAGGCCCTGGCGCCTCTCGGCGGCTAAGCGTCTTCAGCCCCTCGCGATTGGCCCGTTCCGTCACTTGATGCGACGCAGCGGTTCGGTCGTTATTGGGGGTAAAGGGGAAATCCCAAGCCGCGTCCAAAATGACGTGAGTGACCCATAGCGACACTTCCCGACCATGAATTGACGCATTGCAAAACCATCGTGCGCTGCCTCACACAGGCCACATTCGCCTAACGGAGTATATGGAATGCCAGCCCGTGCCGGGATCGGTCTTACTCTGCCTCAATGCCCGAAGACTTGATGACCTTCGCCCACATGGCGGTTTGCTCAATGACGAGCTTGTCGAGTTCGGCAGGCGAGGCAATGAATGGCGTGCTGGCCATGTCAGCAACCCGCGCAGCGATCTTGGGATCGGCGAGCCCTGCATTGATCTCCTTGTTTAGTTTTTCAATGATCTCGACGGCGGTGTTCTTAGGGGCGCCAATCCCGATCCACGCGTTGACTTCGTAACCCGGCAAAAATTCGCCAAGAGTCGGAACGTTCGGCAGCCAGGGCGAGCGCTTTGCAGTCGTAACCGCGAGGGCGCGCAGTTTGCCTGCCTTGATGTACTCGATGGATGATTGCAGATTGTCGACCGCTGCCTGCACCTGCCCGCCGAGCAAATCAATGACTAGCGGCGCAGAGCCGTGATAAGGGATGTGCACCATTTCTATACCGGCCTTCATCTTGAACAGCACGCCGGCGACGTGGGAGATCGTACCCGTTCCGAAGGAGGCCAGGCTGATTTCCCCCGGATGCGCCTTGACGTAGGCGATCAGCGCGGGAACGGAATTTACCGGGACTGCGGGATTCACCACCAGGACGAGGGGGAAGCTGGTAAGGCCGGCGACCATGGCAATGTCGCGAATAAAGTTGAAGTTGAGATCGGGGTAGAGCGCCGGATTGACCGTGTTGGTCGAGAAGGCTGTGAGAAGCGTATAACCGTCAGGCTGCGCATGGGCGACCGCCTCCGTCGCGATGTTAGTGGCTGCACCCGGCCGGTTCTCGATTATGAGCGACTGGCCAAGCCGTTCTGAGAGCCATTGGCCGATCATGCGCGCGACGATGTCGGCGGGACCGCCTGGAGGATAGCCGACGATGATGTGCACGGGCCGCGATGGATAGGTTTCCGCCAATGCGATCCGCGATACGCCAGGGAGCGCAGCAGCGCCCGCTGCCAGAACTAGAAATTTTCTACGGAGAAGTTCCATGACAGCCTCCGATCCAAAGGTGAGAGCCGCCTCGTCGACCTATTCCGCTTTGATGTCCGCCGCCTTGATAATCGGCCACCACTTCTCAATCTCAGCCTTCTGCTGCGCCGCCAGCGCTTCTGGCGTCTGCTTGTCACGCGGCCAAAATTCCTGGCCGATCTCCTCAGCCCGTTGACGCACAATCGGCTCTCCCAGGGTTTTCACGACCGCGGCATTGAGCTGGGCGATAACGTCCTTGGGCGTGCCCTTGGGTGCCCACAAACCATGCCAGAACGAAGCGTAAAGGCCGGGCACACCTGCTTCGTCGATCGTCGGCGTATCGGGTGCTGCTGGCCACCGGCTCTTCGCCATCACCACATAGGCCTTGAGTTGACCGGCCCGGACTTGCGCCAGCGCGCTTGCCACCTGAGTGAAGGTCAAGTCGATATGCCCGGCTAGCAGATCCTGGATTATCGGCGCTGCGCCGCGATAGGGCACGAACTGAAATCGCGTGCCCGTACTCTTCTGGAAGTAAGTTCCGACGACGTCCGCTCCGCCACCGGCGCCACCGATGCCCACCGTTGCCTTGCCAGGGTTTTCCTTCATCCAGGCGATCAGTTCCGCCAGATTCTTCGGCGGTAGGCTGGCCCGTCCGACCACCCACATCGGACAATCCGCGATCAGCGAGATCGGCGCAAAATCTTTCACCACATCGAATGAAAGCGTGAAGGTGGCGCCGTTGACGACGTGGGTCTGCCAGTGTCCAAGAATGAGTGTGTAGCCGTCGGGCGTTGAATGCGCGACATGTGCGGCGCCGATAGTACCTGCCGCTCCGGTCAAGTTCTCAATGATGACGGATTCGCCGAGCGCCCTCGTCATTCCATCGGCGAGAATGCGGCCCAGCGCATCGGTCGGCCCGCCGGCTGGAAAGGGCACAACAATGCTGATCGGCCGTGACGGATAGCCTTCCGCCACGGCAAGACGCGATGAGATTGGTAAAATTGCAGAGCCTGCGGCCAGCCGCAAAAATCTACGACGGGCAAGTATCATGGCGCTGCTCCATGAGCTTGTGTGCCTCCCGCAAATGCAGAAGGGTTCCGAACCAAGGTCGCATTAATTTGAGTCGGCTCGCCCGCCGAAGGCACAGCCGCTGCCGTTGATTTGACGAGACGTCGGCATGTCCCGCTGGCAGCTCTACGACTAGCCTATCCTAATTGCCCAACCGCGTGTAGCGGCGCGATGTCGCCTCTCGGTCCTTAGCACCGCCTAGTGCAAAGCAGCAAAATATTCGCTTTCGGGGGAGAAGCGATCCGAACTCGAGCCCGAAATGACGCGATTGACTCAGAGCGTCACTTCGCCATCGCCAATTGCCGCACAGCGAAAGGTTTACTCGATCACCTCATCGGCGAACAATTGTATCGAATAGGGCACGATTGGACCGAGGGCCTTTGTCGTCTTCAGATTGATGACAAGTTTGAACGTGTTCGGTTTCTTGACCGGGATATCGGCCGGCTTGCAGGTCCGACGCTAAAATACCTGCTCCCAATCTCTTGTGTCTGCCCCAACCGCTGGGAGTACTTTGCCCTAGGCGTTTTTCGGTTCTGGCCCGTTTTAGAAATCGCGACCCCTTATTCGATCACGTTATTACAACTTTTCAAGCAACTTCTCTTTGGTGATCCCGATTGATCGAGCGGCGTCCTGATACCAGTTGCTTAATTTCAACTTGGCCGTTCTTCCCGCAGTTCTTTTCTTTTTGCTCGTTGCCATCTTGGATTTCGTAGCACCCACCTTAATCACATCGTTCTTGAACACTTGTGCCTCCAATTAGCGAACGTCGCACTAGAAGACCATCTATTCGATCACTTCATCGGCGGGCGACTAGAGGGCACTCCGTGCCTGACGCACTGTAAAGGTTCCACCGCTTGCAAAAGATAGAGGCGCTCACTCGGCAAATCTGAGCAGAATTGCTCACTCTGGACAGGCGATGACTATGCTACCGATCTGGAGCCGAGCTCATGGCCCGTTGCGTCACTTAGCGCGACGCAGCGAAATGTTCCCAATTGGGTGAGGCTCGGAAGTTCGAAGCCACGCCCAAAATGACGCGATTTACCCATGACTGAAGTTAAGTGGCGGAGTCTACGGGACTTGTCTTGCGGCCAAGTTGTCGGCGTACAATACTATAACGGTTTGCGCCATGCGGAGGGCCTGATCCATGCGCGCCGCTGACCCGCTCGTGACGTTTGTTCTGGTTATCGTGATAGGCGTCGCCGTAGGCATTCTCTTCGAACGGATGGCTGCGCCGTCCTGGTTTGCTCGCCAATTCTCCAGATCGAACCGTGGCATCATCACGAGTGCGCTAGTGGGTGTTGCCGGCGCGTTCGTCGGATGTCACATCGCTCTGCTGCTCGCGCTTGGCGGTGGGTTGCTAGTGTCGATCATTGCGGCGGCTGTCGGCGCCGCTGTGTTGCTGTTCGGTTGGCGGATGACTAAGTAACAAACACGAACCCCGACTGACTTGCGATTTCCCATAGTGAACAAGCGCGAAATTCGTGTCGGGCTTTGAAGCTCGCTCTTGTTGCCCGTCGCTTCACTTAGTGCGACGCAGCAATTTGGTCGCTGTCGGGTGAGAAGCGGACATCGCGCGACCAACGCAATTCAGTCGCTTGTGACCCATGAGCGACATTGGCCACGCCTGCATGGTGCATTGCGACGTGACTTCAACGGGCCGTCAGAACGGTACGCTGCCTTGCAGCCGATAGGTCCAGATTTTGGTGTTGGTATTCCCGGTCCACTCCTGCGGTTGCGGGAAGGCCAGCAGGTGAGCGTCGACATCAAGAATGATACCGACATTGGTCGACTGGAACGCGGTGGTACCACAGCCATGACATGGCGGGACCGGACTTAAGGCGCAGCCTCACAAAAAGACGGATGAGCTTGATCAGGCGCACACGTACTGCCCCATGAGCCCAGCATCTTCGTGCTCAAGGATGTGGCAGTGATACATGAAAGGGTGATCGCGCGTTGCCGGCCGATTGAAAGCGACGAGAAGTTCGGCCTTGTCCTCGACAAGCACCGTATCCTTCCACCCAGCGAGGTGGGCCGGCGGCGATGATCCTTCGATCGACAAGACGCGGAATAATGCACCGTGAACGTGAAACGGATGCGCCATTCCAATGGACATGATTTCCCAGATTTCTGACGTTCCAAGCTTGACCTCGGCGTCTATGCGTTCGATGTCAAAGGGCTTTCCATTTATCCCGATGAGTGCGGGCATAGTTGCGTGCTCGGCGGCTGTCGTGGGGCGGCTCGCGCACAAGCCGCTGTTGAGGATGAACTGCCGGTGGCCTACTGCCGACGGTGGAGACGCGACGGCCGGGTCGATAAGGCGCTCAGGCAATTGTCTGACGATGGACTTAGTTGCCATCGGCTCGAAGCGCATGATGGGCACGTAGTCGGCGCTACCATCCGGCGCGACGCGACCAAACACGCCCAATTCCTCGTCGGGGCCGGTTTCAAGTGCAACCGCCTTTCCGTCCGCGAAATCAACGAGCACTTCGAAGCGTTCGGCGGGTGAAATCGTCAGCTGCGTGGTAGCAACCGGCGCCGCGAGAAAACCCCCGTCCGACGCTATGACATGAAACGTGCGTCGATCGCTGAAGCGAAGCTCGAAATTCTGGGCATTGGCGGCGTTAAGAAGGCGCAGTCGAATCAGACCGAGCGGAACTTTGGCGAGCGGGGCGACGACACCATTGACGATGATGGTATCGCCTCTTGCCCCGTAGATGATCTCCAGCGGGTCCGAATCCCCATTGTCGTATTCGATCGCTCCGTCGGCACTGAGCGAGCGGTCCTGGATGATGATCGGCAGATCGTCAATGCCGAACGTCCGCGGCAGACCGAGCCGAGCATCGGAACCGTCATCGACGATAATCATCCCCGTCAGGCCCATGTAAATCTGGCGAGCCGTGTCGTGATGCGGGTGCGGATGGAACCATAGCGTCGCCGCCGGTTGGTCGATCTTCAAAACTGGACGCCAAGTGTCACCCGGCTTGATGAGCTGCTGCGGCCCGCCGTCATTGTGTCCTGGCACCAACAGCCCATGCCAATGCACCGTGGTAACGGTGTCGAGGGCGTTTTCGACCGACATCGCCACTTCGTCGCCGCGGCGCAATCGAATGACGGGTCCAAGAATGGGCGCCGAGTAGCCATAGGTTCGGGTGGGCTTTCCCTTGATAAATGCATGCCGACCAGACATGGCCCGCAGATTGACGGCGTTACCCTGTTTTGCCGCATCGATCAGGTTTGGGATCGGAAGGAGACCGGTGAAGGGTGCTGGATCGCTGGCGCCGAGTTGCGCATCAATCATTGCGCCTGACGCGGCTGCTCCAATTCCGAGCGCGAACTTTCGTCGTGTCAGTGCCATGGCGTTGCGTACATGCTTGACCAAAACATACCGCTTTTCCTCCGACAGTTGATTTCATTTTCCCGGTATTGGCCCGATGTCGGCTTTTGGCACCTTTCGACCATCGTGGCGGGTCGCAGGTCTGGTCGCTATTAGAAAAAGAGCGGACATCCGGCCAGAGCGTCCAAATCGACGCGAATGATGCTGTGGACGGCGCCCACTCTACGGCATCGATGTGCCAAAGGGTGGTTGCGCTAGAAGCCAACCACTATGAGGGGAGCCGTCCATGGGCGAGGTTAGCACAATTGGTCTGGAT
>Ga0181523_10004206_pt1 | contig 12590 bp, 13 predicted proteins | sample PEATcosm2014_Bin_43_FD_119752 | JGI IMG/M metagenome (GOLD analysis project Ga0181523, IMG submission 119752) | Peatland microbial communities from MTU Mesocosm Facility, Houghton, MI, USA - PEATcosm2014_Bin05_30_metaG | ecosystem: Environmental > Terrestrial > Soil > Wetlands > Peat | place... | reverse complement strand
ATGCCCGGATCGGCGCACTCCCATGCGGCATGGGCGATCTGGCGGAACACGTCCCGTGCCGGCACCCATCGGATGACCTCGTGGGACCCGCGGGCGGTCAGGCCCCAGTCACGGCCGTCGACCACCGCCTCCATGAACTCGTCGGTGACCCGAACCGAGTTGTTGGCATTCTGGTACTGCAGGCTGATGGAGTCCTTGCCGTCGAGGTCCATGTCGAAACCGGCATCTCGCAGGACGCGTGCCTTGCGCTCCTCGATGGCCTTGCACCAGATGAAGTCCTCGATGTCGGGGTGGTCGGAGTCGAGGATGACCATCTTGGCCGCTCGCCGGGTCTTGCCCCCGGACTTGATCGTCCCGGCCGAGGAGTCTGCTCCCCGCATGAAGCTGACGGGACCGGAAGCCGTCCCGCCGCCCTTCAGGCGTTCGTGGGAGGAGCGGATGCGCGACAGGTTGACGCCTGCACCCGACCCGCCCTTGAAGATGACGCCTTCCTCCGTGTACCAGTTCAGGATGGAGTCCATCGTGTCGTCGACGGAGAGGATGAAGCATGCCGAGCCCTGCTGGGGCACGCCCGCCACTCCGATGTTGAACCACACCGGGGAATTGAAGGCGGCCATCTGGTGGATGACCAGGTACTTCAGCTCCGCCCGGAACACCTCGGCTTCCTCGTCGTCCGCAAAGTATCCGTCCTTCAGCCCCCAGGTGGTGACCGTGTCGACCACCCGGTCGGCCACCTGGCGCAGCGACCACTCGCGCTCATCGGTGTTCGGGGTGCCCCGGAAGTACTTCTGTGCCAGGATGTTGGTGGCGTTGAGGCTCCAACCCTGGGGCACCTCCACGTCGAGCTGTTCGAAAGCCACAGACCCGTCCCGGTAGTTGGTGATCCGGGCGTCACGTCGCTCCCACACGACCTGGTCGTAGGGGTGGACATCTGCGCTGGTGAAGTGGCGGCGGATGCCGATGCCGACGCGCTGTGGGGCGATGGCCATGTGGTGAACCTCTTTCTGTCTGCTGTCTTGTCGGTGGTGCGGTTGGGAACTGCTGGTGACGGTCAGGGGTGGGTGACCACCTCTCCCCGGTATGTCCGCGGTCAGCGTCTGTCGTCAGGCCTGTCGTCTGTCGTGGATCTCCGCCGTACTCTCCGGTGCACCTCGGGCCGATGCCGGCTCGGTGGACCGCTCCTCGCGACCCCGACCGCCCGAGATGGCCGTCCGATGCCGGCCCCGGTGGTCGACTCTTGAACCTAACACCGGAAAACGACGGAACTACGATACAAACACAATATGTTGTGGTTCAACCTCCCCCGAGGTACGAGATAGTGGGTCTATTACAGCAGCGTAGTTACATCCCTGTCAACGAATTGATCGAGGAATCGCGGGAGCAGCCTACGCCGAAACCCCTGTTCGAGAGGCGTTCGCGAAGAATTGCAAATGATTGCTGTCCGCGAGCGCGCTTTTCGGCCGTCCCACACCGGTGCCGGGCCCCGATGCCGGTGAGGGGCCACAACCCGTCCCCCGCCCTCGAGCGTCACTACAGTCCCCCTGTGGCCTCCCTCTCCCCAGTGACCATCGCCATCGACGCCGGGACCACCGGCGTGCGGGCCCTGGTGGTCGACGAGCGGGCCCAGGTGGTCGACATCGCCTACCGCGAGCTGACCCAGCACTACCCCCGGCCCGGCTGGGTCGAACACGACGCCGCCGAGATCTGGGACCTGGTCCGGTCCACGCTGGCCGAGGTGTCCGACCGCCTCGGCGACCGCCGCCGGGCGGCCCGGGCCATCGGCATCACCAATCAGCGGGAGACGGTGGTGGCCTGGGACCGGCGCACCGGGATCCCCCTGCATGGCGCCATCGTCTGGCAGGACCGGCGCACCGCCGCCGCGTGCCGCGCACTGGAGGACGCCGGTCACCTCCCCCTGGTCAGGGAGCGGACCGGCCTGGTCCTCGACCCCTATTTCTCCGCCACCAAGATGCGTTGGCTGCTCCACGAGGGCGAGATCCCGAACAACCTCGGCCTGGCGTTGGCCACCGTGGACTCGTGGGTGCTCTGGAATCTCACCGGCGGCACCGACCATGGCGTCTTCGCCACCGACGTGACCAACGCCTCGCGCACCATGGTGTTCGACATCGTGGAGCGGCGGTGGTCACCCGAGCTCTGCGACCTCTTTGACGTCCCCCTGTCCGCCCTCCCCGAGGCGCTCCCGTCGTGCGGCCACTTCGGTCTGGTGTCGAACGCCGCCGTGGGTGCGGACTCGCCACTCTCCGGTGTGCCGGTCAGCGGCATCGCCGGGGACCAGCACGCCGCCCTGTTCGGCCAGGCCTGTTTCGACCGGGGGATGACCAAGGTCACCTTCGGCACCGGCAGCTTCGTCCTCATGAACGCGGGCACGACCTGCCCCGAGCCGGTCGACGGGCTGATCACCACGCTGGCCTGGGACCTCGGGGCCGACGGCGTCGTCGCCACCGTCGCCGACGCCGGCTCCTCCGCTGACCGGCACCCGGTGGCCTACGCACTCGAAGGGTCGGTGTTCGCCTCAGGGGCCGGCGTGCAGTGGTTGCGCGACGGCCTGGGCGTCATCGGCAACGCGGCGGACATGGAGCCCCTGGCCCGCTCGGTGGCGTCCAGCGATGGCGTCGTGGTGGTGCCGGCCTTTTCCGGCCTCGGGAGTCCCTACTGGGACCCGGATGCACGGGGCACGATCATCGGGCTCAGCCGGGGCGTGGGCCGGGCGCATCTGGCCCGGGCCATGGTCGAGGCCATGAGCTTCCAGGTCAGCGACGTGCTGGGCGCCATGGCCGGCACGGCAACGGCGCCGTCTGTGGTCCGCGTGGACGGCGGGGCCTCGGTGATGGACCTCCTGCTGCAGTTGCTGGCCGACCAGGCCCGCCTTCGCGTGGTGCGACCACGATCCGTGGAGACCACCGCCATCGGAGCGGCCACCATGGCCGGGCTGGCCGAAGGCGTCTGGGGTTCGTTGGACGAGCTGGCCGCTCTGTGGAGCGAGGACGTGTGCTTCGGCCCGGTAGTCGGGGCGCCGGACGCCGCTGCCGTCCACGAAGCTTGGTTGCGCGCCGTCGACCGATCGCGGCACTGGGCCGGTCCGCGCTAGGCCGGCTCCAACCAGCCGTGGTCCGCCAACTCGGCAATGATCGAGACCCACCGCAGCTCGCGTGTCCGCAACACCGGATCGGTCCGCCCCACCGCCAGCACCAGGCCGGCACGGACCATGGCCACGGCCACCGACACCGGGGCCTGCGCCGCGGCCGGATCCGCGTCCGTCCCACCCGTCACGTGGTCGCAACCCGCCGGGTCCGACACCGGGGCCGCCGCCCGGGAGGCCAGGGCGATCAGCTCCTCGTGAGCGGGCAGTGCACCCTCGGAGGCGACAACAGTGGCCCCCTCCGCGCCCAGCACGGCAACGTAGGCGGCGGACAGGCTCCGGCGCACCCGGAGCACCAGCTGGTCCAGGAGCCCGTCCGAGGGCGCGTGCTTGAAGAGGTCGGCGACCACGTCGAGAAGGTCGGCGTAGCGGTCCGGCAGCGGGCCCTCGACCGGCCGCATCGACTCGACGGTCACCCCGTCGACCTCCAGGATCTCGTCCCGGAGAAGCTTGACCAGGTGGTCACCGGCCAGGACGACTCCCAACTCGTCCACCACGATGCCGCCGCACCGCTGCAGGATGTCGATCGAGACCACATCGGCGCCCACCGACCCGATGCGGCTGGCCACCGCCCCGAGGGCGCCCGGGCGGTCGGGGAGCTGCACCCGGATCAGGAGGTTGAGCACGCCACCAGGCTAGATCTGCACTGTGTACGGAATGTTTCCACCTGGTTACACCTCCGCACCCGTGCCGGCCGGTGCCGACCGAGTCAGGCGCCGGCCCCGGGAGCAGGGATCCCGCCGGCGGGGCCCTCCTGGGTCGGGGCGGCGGCTGCGTGGGTCCGCATGGCGTAGTGGTCGACGTACTGTTGACCCGACAGGCGGGCGATCTCCGCCATCAAGGCGTTGGTCAAGGTCCTCAATTCGACCTGATCGGCGTCGGGTCGGCCGCCGGCACCCGATGCGGGTTCGCCACACCGGCCGGTCGTGATCTCCGTCCCGTCGTGGCGGTAGACCAGCGGGGGACCGAATCGAATGGTGACCGTGCGGAACGGTCGCATCACCATGCTCCCCGGTGGCTGCACGGCCCGGGTGCCCGTGATGCCGACCGGGATGACCGGGACACCGCAGCCGAGGGCCAGGCGGGCCACGCCGGTCTTCCCCTTGTGCAGGCGCTCGTCGGGGGCCCGGGTCCCCTCGGGGTAGATGGCCAGTACCTGCCCGGAGTCGAGCACCTCCTTGGCCGTGTCCAACGCACGCTGGGAAGCGTCCCCCCCGGAGCGGTTCATGGGGATCTGCCCGGCGGCCCGAAAGAACCACGCGATCTTCCAGTTGTCGAAGTACTCGGCCTTGGCCACATAGGTGACCCGTCTGTGCACGACCAGAGGAAGGAAGAAGGAGTCGCAGAACGACTGGTGATTGGCGGCCAGCACCGCGGACCCGTGGGTGGGGACGTTCTCCCGGCCCTCCACCTTCACCGGCCAGAGCAGGTAGAGGAACGGGCTGATGATCGCCTTCATGATCCAGTAGGCCACCGGGCAACGGTATCCCCGCATGTGCTGTACTGCACTCCCATGTCCCGCAGAGCCCCCGCGGCCCTCGATCGGTCCTCCCGACCGCCGGCCGCAGATGACGCCCCGGACCTCCGCTCGTGGACCGTGCTCGGGCGAACGGTGAGACTCCCCGTCGAGGTGCGCGAGGCCCGCCAGTGGGGTGTGCAGTACCTGGTGCCGATGGCCGCCGCCCAGCGCCTCGTCTCCCCCACCGGACTCGAGGTGACCGGGCCGATCCCGGGCAGGGCGCTGGTGGCGCTGGCCGTCTGCCGGTACGACGACACCGACCTCGACCCGTACCACGAGGTGGCGGTCAGCTTCGTGGTCCGCCCCCATGACGCTCCTCCCCGGCCCAGCGCCGGGCAGCGCGCCAAGGAGTTCGCCACTGGCGCAATCGGCGCCTACATCCACCGGCTCCCGGTGGACCAGGAGTTCACCTGCGTGGCGGGACGCAACATCTGGGGCTTCCCCAAATGGGTCACGGAGATCGACATCGACGAGGCCGCGCCCGGCGACAACCGACCCGGTACCGGAACCACGGTCCGCCTGGTCGACGCCGGGGTTCACATCCTGTCGCTCACCGTCGCCGAAGGTGGGCGCCTGGCCCTGCCCGCCCAGGCGCCCCCGAGCTACTCCTTCGGCGACGGGATCCTCCGGCGCACCACCTGGACGACGTCGGCCGAGGGAGCCACCGGGCGGTTCGGAGGCGCCACCCTCGTCCTCGGCACCCATCCCATGGCCGACGAGCTGCGCTCGCTCGGCCTTCCCAAGAGGGCCCTCTTCTCGTCGTCGGCCCGGATGCGGGCGTCGTTCGACGCCGCCGAGGTGGTCGAGGCGCCCCGCTGAGGTTGGGAGCGACGCTTCCCGTTGGCCGCCCGAGGTACCGATGGTTGACCATGCCCGGCCCCACCCCTAGCGTCTGGAGCATCATGGATCGTCGGCTCACGCCCAAGGGTGCCCAACGGCGGAGCGAGCTGATGGACCTGGCCGCCCGGACCTTTGCCGCCGAGGGCTACCACACCACCTCGGTGACCAGCATCGTGGACGGCCTCGGCGTGGGCAAGGGGGTCTTCTACTGGTACTTCGATTCCAAGGACGGGCTGCTGACCGAGATCCTCGCCGACGGGCTGCGCTCCATGCGCCAGGCCCAGCGGGAGGCCATCGCAGGAGAGCACGACCCCGGCCGGCGCATCGAGCAGGGCATCAGGGCCTCGCTGCGCTGGCTGAACGACAACCGGCACCTGTTCGTCCTGATGGAGTTCGCCCGGGCGGAGGAGCGCTTCGCCCCGATCATGCGCCAGGGCGACGACCAGACGGTGGCCGACGCACTGCCCCACGTGAGCGCCGGGATCACCGCCGGGCTGCTCCGGGGAGAGGATCCGGTGGTGCTGACCATGGCCATCCTCGGGGTCACCTCCCACCTGGCACGGGTGCTGGTGCTCGAGCAGGGCGAGGACGCCGACCGGGTTGCCGAAGCCGCCATCGCCTTCTGCCGCCAGGGATACGTGGCCACCGGTGCCTCGGCGCTGACCAGGAGGATCGCGTGACCTCCCGCCTCACCGACAGAAGGCCTCCTTCTCGAGGCGGGTGAACGCCCCTACCGGAGCCGGGTCAACGCCTTGCGCAGGCTGCGCACGCCCTGGGCGATGCGCTGTTCGTTCTCGATGAGGGCGAAGCGCACATGTCCGTCACCGCCCGGGCCGAAGCCCACCCCGGGGGAGGTGGCCACATCGGCCTCCCTCACCAGGAACTTGGCGAACTCGAGCGATCCCATCTCCTGGTAGGGCTCGGGAATGGGGGCCCAGGCGAACATGGTCCCCCGGGGCGGGGTGATCTCCCAGCCGATGCGGTTCAGGCCGTCGCACAGGGCATCCCGGCGGGCCTGGTACGTCTCGTTGATGAGCTTGGGGTAGCCGGGTGCCTCGTTCATCGCCACGATGGCCGCGATCTGGATGGGCTGGAACGTTCCGTAGTCCAGGTAGCTCTTCAGCTTGGTGAGGGCCTGAACGATGGCGGCATTGCCCAGCAGGAAGCCCACCCGCCACCCGGCCATCGAGAAGGACTTGGTCATGGTGTACAGCTCGACGGCCACGTCCTTGGCCCCCGGCACCTGCAGGATCGACGGCGGGGTGTACCCGTCGAAGGCGATGTCGGCATAGGCGAAGTCGTGGACCAGCACGATGTCGTGTGCGGGCGAACTCGACGATCCGGGTCATCCAGGCCAGGTCGACGCACTCGGTGGTCGGGTTGTGGGGGAACGAAAGCACCACCACCCGGGGCTTGGGCCACGCCGACTCCCAGGCCTCCATCAGGTTGTCGAAGAAAGCCTCTCCCGGGCTCGCGCCGGTGGCGTCGCCCGGGCCGTCCAGGCGGACGTGGCGGATGTCGGCGCCGGCGAACAGCGGCGCGTAGATGTGGATGGGGTAGGAAGGCGAGGGCACCAGGGCCGTGTCGCCAGGCCCCACCAGTACCCACATCAGGTGGGAGAAGCCCTCCTTGGCCCCGATGGTCGTCACCACCTCGGTGTCCGGGTCGAGCTCCACCTCGAAGTTGCGCAGGTAGAGGTCGGCGATGGCCTGGCGGATCTTCGGGACGCCCCGACTGGCCGAGTACCGGTGGTTGCGCGGGTTGTGGGCGGCCTCGGCCAGCTTCTCCACGGCCACGTCGGGAGAGGGGAGGTCGGGGTTGCCGAACCCCAGGTCGATGACGTCGTGGCCGTGCCGACGCGCGTCCGCCTTCAGGTCGTTGATGGTGGCGAACACATAAGGCGGCAGGCCATTGATCCGGCGAAACTCCATGGACCAGGTTACCGCCCCACCCCGGTGACGCGGGACACGGGCCGGCCCGTCCACCGCGTCGGTCCGGGGCGTCGGGTCACCGGCCGGCCTGGGCCGTGGTGCCCCGCACCGCTTCGGCCGCCTCGGCGATCACCTCGAGCGAGTCGGGCCAGGCGCACACGGCCCAGGTGGCACCGGCGCCTGCCAGCTCGAAGAGCCGCTCCGTGACCTCCGACGCTGCCTCCCCCACCGGCCCTCCCCAGGTGACCTCCATGCCGACGGCGGTCAGCTCTGCCAACCGGAGCGGATCACCCTCCCACAGGTTGACGGCCGTCCCGACGTGCCGGGCCAGCTCCACCGTCTTCGGCAGTCCACCCCCGACCCAGACCGGGATGCCCCGACCCACCACCTCCGCGGCCACTGCGGCCAGCCGCGCCCGCCGTTCGTCGGCCGGGTCGAAGGGCAGCCCGTATGCCTCGTTCTCGTGGCGGCTCAACCGGTCGCCGGTCCCGAGACCGGCGATGAACCGGCCGCCGCTGAGCTCGTGCAGGCTGCAGACCACCTCCACCAGCACCTCGTCGGGGACCAGGCCGATGCGGGCCACCAGCGTCCCCAGGGAGATGGTCGAGGTCGACGCGGCCAGGGCGCCGAGCAGCGGGCCCGACGACAGCGCCGGTCGGCCCGGCTGCCCCATAGGCCACAGGTGGTCGAAGCAGAAGACGCCGTCGATGCCCAGGGCCTCCGCCCGGCGGGCCACGTCCAGAGCGGTGTCCGCCTCGTCACGGAACTGGGGAAGCGTGATGCCGACCCTCATGCCCGCGCCCGCACGGAATGTGCAGCGCGCCCCGTCACGCCGTCGACTCGACCCGGGCCTTCAGGTCGCGGAGGGCGATGGACATGATGCGGCTCTGGGCCCGCATCTTGATGAAGCCCGGCAACGGCACCTTCAGCTCCACCTCGAGGTGGTAGGTGACCTGGGTGCTCCCGTCGCCGGTGGGCTCGAACACGTAACGGCCGTCCAGCTTGGAGGTGATGTCGCCCTCGGTCAGCACCCAGGCCAGGACCTTCGGTGCCTGGCTGTAGTCGTAGGAGAGGGTGTAGTTGGTGCTGCGGCCGAACGCAGCGGCGCGGAAGGTGACCAGCTGGGGACGGCCCTGCTCGTCGCGGGCGTCGATGATGACCTCCTTGATGTCCGCGGCCCATCGGGGGTAGGCGCCGAGGTCGGCACTGACCGCAAAGCATCGGTCCGGTGTGGCCGATATGACCACTCGCTCAGTGGCATGTTCCGCCACGATCCGCCCTCCTTCTCGACTCGGTTGCTCTGGCCTCGCAGATCCTCAGCCTCCCACGTCGGCAAGCGACGCAGCCAGCCTAGGTGCGAGTCGGTCGTAGTCGAAGGATGCCTCGGCGCGCCGGCGGGACGCCGCCCCCATCTGCGTGCGCAGCTTCCGGTCCCCTAGGAGGTGGGCCAGGGCGGCGGCGATGGAGCGCACATCCGTCGGCCGGCGCACCACCAGGCCCGTCACCCCGTCCGCCACGGCCTCGCCGGCACCTCCGGAGGCCCCGGCCACCTGGGGCACGCCCGCCGCTGCCGCCTCGAGAAACACGATGCCGAAGCCCTCCTGTTCGAGGCCCAGCCACCGGTTGCGGCAGAGCATGGCGAACACGTCTGCCGCTCCCATCAGGCGAGGGAGGTCGGCATCGGCGACGCCACCGAGGAGACGCACCGGTGCGCCGTGCTCGGCGATCCGCCCGGCCAGCCGGTCCGAGTCGCGGCCCCGGCCGGCGATGGCCACGGTCAGATCGGGCAGGTCTGCCCGCAGCAGGACGGCGGCGTCCACCAGGACGTCCATCCCCTTGCGCGGCACCAGCCGGCTGACGCTGACCACCAGTGGGCCTTCGGTCGGTAGCCCCAGGTCGCGACGGGCCTCGCTGCGCTCCGAAGGCGAGAGGGGCCGGAACCGGTCGAGGTCGACACCGGGGGGGATCTCCACCACGGACGGCATACCCCGTCCGCGAAGGGCCCGAGCCGCCTCGGCTGCCGGGTAGCCACCGGCCGAGACCACAAGGGAGCTGCGGCGCAGCACGTGGGCAAGCAGCTCACGACTGGCCGGAAGCCGCCCGGGAAACGCCACCTCCGCCCCGTGGAGCAGGACGGCAAAGGGGAGGCCCAGGTGGGGGCCGACCACGCCGAGCGGAAAGGCCGGGTCGACGACCACCAGGCCGGCGCCGACCCGCCGGGCCGTCTCGCGGATGCGCTGCGCGAACTGCGGGGTCGGGACCAGGATCCGGCCGGGCACCCTCTCGATCCTGACGCCCCGGGCTGCCTGCTCCCGGTCGAAGACCGCGGCATCGGGGTGGGAGTGCGCGGTCAACACCACGAAGGTCTCCGGGTCGAATCTCCGCCACAGCTCCCAGAGATAGGCCTGGATGCCCCCTACCTTGGGTGGGAAGTCGTTGGTCACCAACAGATGGGTCACGACGGCACCACCAGGTCCCCGCGACCCAACTGCCGGGCCGCCCAGCGGGCGTGCTCGACGATCAGGGGATCGTCCGCGCCAAGCCAGTGTCGGAGCACCTGTTCGGTCTCCGGGTCTCCGCCGTCACCGACGTTCCCCAGGGCGACGAGCGCATTCCTCCGTAGGTAGCGCGGATCGCGTTCGGGGATGTACCAACGGCCATGGGCGGCCAGCAGCGCCTCGTCCGAGGCCCGGAGCAGGCCGAGCATGTCGACAGCCGGCTCGCTGCCGGGCGGCGGCGGGTGGGGTGGGTGCCTGCGGTCGACAAGCCGGTTGACGGGGCAGACCGTTTGGCACTCGTCGCATCCGTAGATGCGGGCGCCCAGTGCCTCCCGGTGCTCCTCGGGGAACGAACCGGGCGCCTGGAGGAGCCAGGCCAGACAGCGGCGGGCATCCAGCACTCCGGGCGCCACCAGGGCACCCGTGGGGCACGCCTGCATGCAGCGCGAGCAACTCCCGCACCCCTCGCCGTGGGGCGCGGGCACCGGGGGCGGATCACCCTTCAACGCTGCGTCGGTGACCACGGTCCCCAGCACGAACCAAGAACCGAGGCCGGGCAGCAGGACGAGGGAGTTCTTCCCGAACCACCCGAGGCCGGCACGATGGGCCGCCGCCCGGTCCACCAGGGCGTTGTCGTCGCAGACGACCGTGGCACGCCACCCCCGCCCTTTCAGGTGATCGGCGACCTGGCCCAGTGCCTGCCGCAGCGATGCGTAGTGGTCGCGGCGCGCATAGCGGGCGACCCGACCTGAGGGCCGGGAGGAAAGGGGGGCCTCTCCGTCGCCCGGGTCCCCCTCCCGGTAGCTCCAGGCACCGACCACCAGGGACCGGGCGCCCGGGAGGATCCGTCGCGGGTCCGTCGAACGGTCGGGGTTCCGGTAGGTGAACTGCATGGACCCGTGGAGCCCGCGCCGCTTCCGCTCGACAATGTCGGCCCGGGTGTCCTCGAAGGGTTCGGCGGTGGCAATGCCCACCGCCGAGAGGCCTCCACCCAGGCCGAGCCGCACCAGCTCCCGGCTCAGGGCCGCGGTCGCATCCGTCGACGCCGGAGGGCGCGTGGGTGAATCGGCTGAGCAGGGCACGCCCCATGGTTGCACGGCGCAGCAGGCTGCCCGGACGCGATGCCGCTCCGGACGGCTGCCGACGCCGTCCGACCCGGGGTCAGCCCACCTGCCGTGCATGCCGGCTGCCCGGGACCAGTCCGGCCAGTTCGAGCAGGCGGACGGCGCGGGCCTCGTCGGCGTCGATGACGATGGCGTCCTCGGGTGCACGCCCGACGATGAAGGAGACCACGCAGTCGTCACAGACCGAGGTCTGCCGGTGCCGGCAGTCGGCGCAGTCGATGGTGAACGCCTGCTGGGATGTCGCAGGGCGGGAAGGCCGACCGACGGGCGTCGGTATGGGAACCGGTGACGGCGGAGCACTGGTCGGCGCAGGGCCCGTCAGGACGTTGTCGGTCGGCACGGGGTTGAAAGGCATGGCGTGGCCTCCTGGGTTCGGTGTCCGGGGTGGATCCCAACTCCCGGTCATCATCGGCCGGGGGTGTGACACCCCCCTGGGTTGGGGCCCGCCGGGCGGCGCGCCGAATCGGGCACCTCTAGCGGATGATGACCAGCGGACAGCGCGCGTGCAGGCAACACTTCTGGCTGACGGAGCCGAGCAACAGTCCCCTGAAGCCGCCGAGGCCCCGCGAACCGACGACGAGTAGGTCTGCCCCGTCGCTGGCCTCGATGAGCGCCTCTGCCGGTGACTCTTCGTGCATCCCGCTCGTCGTGGTCACCCGAGGTGCCACCTCGGCCACGCGTGCCACAGCCTCCTCGACGCGTCGCCCCATGCTCATCTGAACCTCGTCATGGGTGATGAATTCGTGGCCGGGTTCGTAGGCGGTGTGGATCTCCAGAACCGCGCCGGTGCGGTCGGCCTCGGCTGCCGCCCAATCCAAGGCTCTCATGGCGATTTCCGAGCCGTCCACCCCGACCACAATCCTGTGTCTGGATCCCGCAGATTCGGCGTTGCCTGCTGGTTCGGTTGACATCTTGGTCACACCTTTCCCGCTTACGCATCCTTTTCCGCGACCGCCGTGGGCAAGCTAACCGTGCGGTGGTCATCGCGTCAACCGCTCGCCCCTCGCCGGGTCCGGGAGGCACCGACATGGTTGCCCACAGGAGACCGGTCCGTGTAGCCATGGCGAACGCCGCGGTCCACCGTCGATCTGTCGGGCGCAGAGATCTCCCGCCGGAAGCGACATGCCTTCGCTGCTAGCGTCAGCGTCCTCCCCTGCCGCCACGACGGCGACGGCATGTGGTCCGGGCCGCTCGAGGGAGCCTGTTCTTGCACGTCCCGGCGCCGGCTCGGCCCCGCCGAAGATGTGCCTTTTGGCCCTGGTTCGTCAGCCATTGCGGTCGTACCATCCGTGTAGGTCCGAGGTCCAGCTTCACTGCTTTCGGGGGGGAGCTCGAGCGCAAGAGCGCCGGATATTGGGTGGCAGGTAGTGAAGGCTAGGGGAGGGCGACCATGGCGGTGGCCACGGCAGAGGCACCAGTTCCGAACCCCGGTGGGTTCCTGAGCGGTCTGGGTAAGCGGCAGCTCTACAGCTACCCCAAGACGGTTCCGCGCCTCGGGTATCTGGGGATCGTGACGCT
>Ga0181523_10004205_pt1 | contig 12591 bp, 9 predicted proteins | sample PEATcosm2014_Bin_43_FD_119752 | JGI IMG/M metagenome (GOLD analysis project Ga0181523, IMG submission 119752) | Peatland microbial communities from MTU Mesocosm Facility, Houghton, MI, USA - PEATcosm2014_Bin05_30_metaG | ecosystem: Environmental > Terrestrial > Soil > Wetlands > Peat | place... | reverse complement strand
GTTCTTGACCGTTGGTTCCATACGCGCCCAGCGAACCTGCACGGCGGCTGCCGCTCGCATCCGCCGGAGATTAGGTTCTACTCATGCGAAGTGACTTGCCCCGGAAACCACTTGTGCGATGCCGCTGCCCGGCAGCCCCAGATGTTGAGGAAGAATCGGTCCGCCTTCGGCCAGGATCGAAGCCCGCTCCATCACGTGCTGTAGCTCGCGCACATTGCCCGGCCAGGAATGCTTCTCCAGCAGCCGCACCGACTCTTGCGGCAACGCCTGTTCTTCATTGGCCAACTGGAACTGGCGCAGGAAGTGACGGGCCAGCGCCTCGACGTCTCCGCGGCGCTGGGCCAGCCCAGGCAACTCAATGGGGAAGACCGAAAGCCGGTAAAACAGGTCTTCGCGAAACTGCTTCTTCTGGGTCAACTCGGTGAGGTTGGCGTTGGTGGCCGCGATCACCCGCACATCCACGCGAAACACATCGGAGCTGCCCAGGCGCTGCACCTCGCCCTGATCGAGGAAGCGCAGCAGCTTGGACTGGATGCTGAGCGGCAAGTCGCCGATCTCGTCCAGAAACAGCGTGCCTCCGTGAGCGCTGTGGATGCGGCCCAGACGCGATTGCACGGCGCCGGTAAAAGCTCCGCGAACGTATCCGAACAGCTCCGACTCCAGCAGCGCTTCCGGGATGGCAGCGCAGTTGATCACGACAAACGGCTTGCTGGCCCGCACTCCAAGCTGATGGATGGCGCCGGCCACAACCTCCTTGCCCGTCCCAGTGGGGCCAGTGATGAGCACCGGCGTGGTGCGTGGCGCCACCAGGCGGGCCATGCGGTACACCACGGCCATACAAGCCGCTTGCCCCACCATGCCGGGCAACGGTTCCAGAATCGCGGGCGGTTTGCACGCGATGCTGGAGGGAGCCTGCGGAGCTTGCCAGCGATTGATGGTCTCGAACAGGTGCGACGCGCTGGCGCTGCGCCACTCGGAAGGAAGTGCGGGATGCCCGGCATCGTCTAGCAGCAAAACGTCGATCCCGGGGAAGCGCTGGTGGATGATCTGCAGCAACTCGTCCGCGTCCAGATCGGGCAGACGGCGGTCCAGCAGCAGCAGTTGGCACTCGCTGTTTTCCAGCTTGCCCAGGGCATCGGCGCCGCCCAGCGCCTCCGCCGCTGCGATGCGCGACAGCATCAGGCTTTGCAAAATTTGCTGGCGAAGCCGGGGATTGGAACTGGCTACGATTACCGCCGGATCATTGCCGCCGAAGGGTTGTGTTGGGGTAGTCATACAGACTTTGTACCCCGCAAACCTTGGACGAAGATTAGGCGAAGATTAGACTCTTCTCAGAAACTCAAGAATTTTGCGTGAGACGACGAAACCGGTCCGCCGCGCCAGGACGCGCAGCACTTTTTTCAGGCGAGGGGCAACGCTGCCCGCCAGACACTTTGATCATCACCGGCAGAAACCAGCGCGAATTCGCCGTCAACCGCGCGAAAGCTGCGGCGCGCCATTTCAATCTCGCATGAATACGGGATAGACACGCTTCCATCCACTGACGGCGCCACCGGAAGGCAAGTCGCCGCGGTGATGCGGATGTCGGCTTGCCCGGCAATAACCTGCACGCGGATGGTGAGAACAGAACCTTCCGCTGAGTGACGGAACAAATATTCCAGGAAGGCGAACAGCGCCCTCGTCAGCCTGGCCTGGTTCGCGCGGACCCGGACCACTCCACAATCCAGCTCCAGTTCAAACTTCTGCCCGGCCGAGGCAAACAGCGACAGCATGTCCTCGCGCATATGCCGAAACAACTCGCACAGCTCGGTTGGCTGGGAAAGATCGCCTGGGTCGGCGGCGTCGCTGAGCGCCCGCACCAGCAGCAAACGCTGCCGTAACCGCGCAGCATCTTCCAATGCGGCTTGGATGCTGCTGCGCAACTCTTCCACCGTGCGGTCGCGGCGCAGCGCGAGCTCCAGCTCGCAATGCAACGCCGTCAACGGTTGGCTGAGATTATGGAATACTTCCGAGACCAGCGTGCCGTTGAGCTTGAGGTCCTGCTCTTCGACGTCGCCGGCAGCGGTCACACCACCGCCTCGGAGGGGCAACGTAACTCATAGCCCACGCCACGCACGGTGTGGATGAGATGTGGAATGGATTCCGCGTCCACTTTTTTTCGGAGGTAATTTATGTAAACGTCCACAATGTTGGTGCTCGTGTCAAACGACAGGTTCCACACGTGCTCGACGATCATGGCCCGGGTGACTCGGCGTCCGGCATTGCGCATCAGGTACTCGAGCAGGGCAAACTCTTTCGACGTTAGCTCGATGCGCTTGCCCCCGCGTACCACCTTGCGGGCCACGCGGTCGAGTTCGAGGTCGGCGACGCGCAGCACGGCTTCCACGGTTCGCGGCCCGCGCCGCAGCAGAGCCCGCACCCGCGCCGAGAGCTCAGTGAAGGAGAATGGCTTGGTCAGGCAATTGTCGGCGCCGGTGTCCAGCGACTGCACCCGGTCCTCGATGCGACTGCGCGCGGTCAGCACCAGCACCGGCAGCGAAGGCTTCTTGGGACGAACGCTGTTCAGCACCGCGATGCCGTCCAGCTTAGGCAGGTTCAGGTCGAGAATTACGAGATCGTAGTCGCTGTCGAGCGCCATCTGGCGTGCCTGCTCGCCATCGCCGGCAACATCGACGGCGTAGTGCTCAGCCTCCAGTCCCTTGCGGACGAAGCTCGCCAAGGGCGCGTCGTCTTCCACGACAAGAATGCGCATCAGGGTAACTATCCTGTGGTTACCTTGATGTTGGTCTCACCTAAGTGCTTCGTCAATGACAACTTCGATTGTGTGATCTTCTCTATTCCAAATTGGGAAAGCCGCCGCGATGAAAGAGCATTCAGCGCTGAATGCCCTAAGCCAGAGGACGGCGCTCAATGCGAATTACCAGATACGGATTCAGCGGCGACGACGCCAGGCGCCGCAGCGGCTCGTGTTGCAGCAGTCGCAGGTAGCGTCTCATAGCGCCGGAAAATAGCTTTCCGTACCATTGCCTTTCAGATCGGCGAAACGTGAAGCGTCCTGCAGGGCTGATGGCCTCTACCGAATATTCTGCCGAAATCAACTTGCAGAGCTCGGTGACTTCCCCAAAAGTTGGCAAGAACTTCTGAAACGGCGAATGCAATCGAGGGCGGCTGCGGTAGTCGTTGTGCCAGAAGTCGATGGGGAAGGCCCCATTTGGATGGTCGATGTAGACAATCCCCTCGGGCCGCACGACGCGCAGGCACTCAGCTAAGAAACGCTTTCGCAGCTGTCGCTGCTCGGGCAGCGGCGTGACCCGATACTCCGGCGCACATTCCTCAGCGACGCCGATATGCTCCAGCATTCCTGAGCTGAACGCTATATCAAAGACGGCGTCAGCAAATGGGAGAGCGGTCGCGTCACCTCGTATCAAAGCAACGTGAGCCAGCCTGACGCGCTCGCTCCACTGGTCGAATCGCATCGGTGCAATATCAATGCCGAACGATTGAAACCCCGCACTTGCAAGGTATTGAACACTGGCGCCGTTTCCGCAGCCGCAATCCAGGACACGAACTTCTGCCGGTGTTTTCCCGCGTCTGGCGCAGAAGTCCAAGAAAAGCGGCAGATAGAACTGAAAAATGCGGTGACGAACGCCGATTTCCTCATCTTCCAGAGCACGCAGATGAGCTGCTTGTATCGGGTCTTTTGCGTGCGGGGGGCAGTGGTGCCGACACATTTCCGGTGGCGAGATCTTCACAATGGCCCCTAGCTGAATCCTACGCCCGCGGCAGCGTGAGGATGTGGTAAATCGGCAGACACAGCAACAGGGCAGACATCACCGCCAGTCCAACCCGCACCCCGTGCGTCTTGAAGCGCTGGCTGATGGCCGTCAACAGCAGCACAGTCGCCAGAATTACGGTTGCCTTCACGTAGTCATCCGAGTGCCGCCGCGCAACGTTGCCTTGCTCGAAGATTTTTCCGGATTGTTCATTGAGCCTGGCCGCCTCCGCCGACTTAGCGCTCTGATATTCGTGCATCGCCTGCGGGCCGGCGGGAGCATTCGGGTTATGGAGCGGATCGGTCTGCTTCCAGGCCTGGAATGCGGGACGAGTCTCGGGCGGCAGACGCCGCTCAAACAGCACCGCCAGCTTGTCCTGTCCCTGGGCTTGCGCTTTCAGCCACTCGGCCACAGTCAAGGCGATGTACATGCGCTGCTCGTTGCCCGCGTCCGTCGCGCTCGCGGCCTGGATGCGCAGCGTGTCGGCCACAGCGTAAAGCTCGGACTGATGGCCGGTCCAGAGCGCTGCCTGGTAGCCACTCCACGCAGTGGCAATGGCGACTACCGCGAGCACGATGGCCTCCACGATCTCCAGGATTTCGTGGGCGCGAGTCCCCTGAGCCCCGTGGTGATGTTCGCTGAGGTGATGCGCCACTTCGATGTTGGAACCGCCGGCGCTTTCAGGCATTGCACGCCTCCGAGTCATAGCAGCATCCAAGATAGCGACTGGACTCCGTCTCATGCAATTGTTTTGTAGGACGGCAAGGGTTCGCCGAATCGCTGTCACACACAAAACTGTTCTGTAGCAGGGCGCGGCTTCGGCGAATTCCCCCACGCGGAATTGCCTGTGTCAGGGCACGGCTTCAGCCGTGCCGCAACGGCCAACAATGACTTGGGCTTTAGCCCCTGCGGGACCTTTCTCGCACGGGCTAAAGCCCTAACCTTATCTTGTTACGCTTTTCGGCACGACTGAAAAGTCGTGCCCTGACACAACCCAGAACGACAGAGGAGATGCTTTGCTCCCTGGTCCTTCACACACCGCCTAACTAACTACTCCCTAATCCCTGACCACTACTCCTTCACCGCAATTCCCAGCGCCTTCATCTTGCGATACATGTGGCTGCGCTCCAGGCCCAGCACTTCGGCGGTGCGGCTGACGCTGCCATGGTTCTCGTCCAGCTTTTTCAGGATGTAGTCGCGCTCATACGCGGCGCGGGCCTGGTGCAGGCTGGAGAAATCGCCCATGGTGCGGCGGCCACTCTCGCGATAGACCATGGTCGGCAGGTGCTTGCGCTCCAGTTTGCTGACAGCAGGATTCATGATCACGATGCGCTCGATCAGGTTGCGCAGCTCGCGCACATTGCCCGGCCACGAGTAGCGAATGAGGGCGTCGAGCGCGTCGTCGGAAATTTCCTTCGGACGGCGGCTGTAGGTCTGCGAGAACTCCTTCAGGAAATAGCGCGCCAGCAGCGGAATGTCTTCCTTGCGCTCGCGCAGCGGCGGAACATAAAAAGGAATCACGTTCAGGCGATAGAACAGGTCTTCGCGAAAGTTGCCTTTGGAGATTTCCTCTTCCAGGTCTTTGTTGGTGGCGGCGATCACGCGCGCATCCACGGTGACTGACTCTTCTTCGCCGACCGGCGCAAACCGTCCCTCGTCCAGCGTGCGCAGGACCTTCGACTGCGTCTTCAGGCTCATGTCGCCGACTTCGTCGAGAAACAGCGTTCCCCCGTCGGCCTTCTGAAACTTGCCTTCCTTGTCGGCGGTTGCGGTCGAGAACGCGCCCGCGCGATGGCCGAACAGTTCGCTCTCGATCAGGTCTTCAGGGATCGCGGCGCAGTTGACCTCGACGAACATCGCATCCTTGCGCAGACTCTGCGAGTGCAGCGCACGCGACGCCAATTCCTTGCCAACACCGGACTCGCCATAGATCAGCACCCGTCCGTTGGTGGGCGCCATCAATGCGATCTGCTGGCGCAGCGCCTTCAGGGGAATGCTGTCGCCCACGATAACGCTGCGGGTCTGAAACTGCTTCTTGAACTCCAGGTTCTCGCTGCGCAGCCGCTTGGCCTCGATGGCATTCTTCAGGACGATGAGCGTGCGCTCGATGGAGAGCGGCTTTTCCAGAAAATCGAAGGCGCCGAGCTTGGTGGCGCGCACCGCTGTCTCGATATTGCCGTGGCCCGAGATCATGATCACCTCAGGATGATCTTCGCGTTCCACCAGCTTTTCCAAGGTCTCCAGTCCGTCGATGCCCGGTAGCCAGATGTCCAGCAGGATCACGTCCGGCGATTTGTGGCGCAGGATCTCGATGCACTCTTCGCCGCTGCCGGCGAGCAGGGTCTTGTAGCCTTCATCCGCCAGCACGCCTTCCAGCGCGCTGCGGATCTGCGACTCGTCATCCACGATCAGAACAGTTTGCATGTTGATGGGTGTCTCAATAATCTTTGTAAGGGTGGAGCACCGCTTCAGCGGTGCGTCGGGATTTGGAGTTATATGGCTTTAGCCGCTGAGGTGAGAAGACCATTACCTCGGCCGCTGAAGCGGCGCTTCCATTAAACCGTTACACATGCACGCCTGAAGGCGTGCTCCACCCGTAGCACACCGCCGCAGATTCCTAAGCTGTGACGGCTTCGACCCCGACTTCCTGGGCCACAGGCAACTCTACGATAAAACGCGCTCCCACGGGAGAGTTCTCTTCCACGCGGATGGAGCCGTGATGATCTTCGACGATGCGGCCGACAATCGCCAGACCGAGGCCGGTCCCGCGTCCCTTGGTGGAAAAATAAGGCAGAAAGAGTTTTTCCTTCACGTCGGGCGTCACGCCGTGACCGGTGTCGGCAACCACGATCTCCACCGAATCCCGGTCTTCCATAAGCGTGGTGGAAATCACGATTTCTTTCATCAACGAATCCTGTAGGGCCTCGGCGGCGTTGTCCACCAGGTTGGCGATGGCCCGTTTCATGGCTTCGGGATCGGCCTGCACTGGAGGCAAGTCGTGCGCCAGAAATTTCTGGACGCGAATGCCATCGAGTCTGCCGTCGAACATCAGCAAAGCTTCGTTGACGATGGCGTTGATGTCGGAGGGTTGCGGCTTGGCGGCGGGGAAACGCGCCAGGGTGGAAAACTCATTGACCAGTTTGCGCACCGTTTCCACCGAGGAGCTGATGGTGACGGCGCACTGCCGGATCACGTTCAACGAGGATGCATCCGGAGGAGCTGGACGCTCTAGGTGACGGCGAATTCGCTCCGCAGCCAATGCCAGCGGAGTGAGCGGATTCTTGATTTCGTGCGCGATTCGCCGCGCCACCTCGCGCCACGCGGCCTGCTTCTGGGCGCGCAGGAGATCGGTCAGGTCCTCCAGCACTACCACATATCCGGTGCGCTGCCTGCCATTGCGCGCGGTCTGCAATGGCGGATCGAGCGAGGCCACGGTGACGGCCACGTTTAGATTGACGCGGGGCGTGACCGTCTCAATCTGACTGGTCGTGCTGCCCATGCGATCGGCCTTGCGCAGCATGTGCTCCAGGTCGGCAACGGTATCTGGCGGAAAGAGGTCGGACAGGGTCTGGGCTGCCGAAGGTGGATCCTGATCCAGACGCAGCAGCCGGCGCAGCGCGGCATTGGAATGAACGATGCGCCGGGACGAATCGAGTGAAAGCACGCCTGAGGGAACGCTCTCCAGAATCGTCTCGATGTGACGGCTGCGTTGCTCCTGCTGCGCGTTCATCTCCGCCAGTTCGCGCCGCGAGGTTTCGATGCCGCTCCGGCTGGCTTCCAGATCGGCGGCCATGCGATTGAACGACTCCACCAGCTTGCCGATTTCACTGCCGGCTTTAACGTCCACGCGGTAGTCAAGGCGGCCACGCGAGATTTCCTGCGTTGCTTCGGCCAGCGCGACCAGCGGACGCGTCACCGTCTTCGACAGAAACAACGCCAGCCAGGTGGAGGCAAACAGTACGCCCACAGTCAGCAGCAACAGAAATCCCAGGTAGGTGCGCCGCAGTCTTCGCCGCTGCAGCCGCAGATCGCGGTACTGCGCCTGGCTGCGCTCGATATCGGCCAGCGTGCTCAAGTAGCTTTGCGGGAGCGGCATGGCCACCAGAATCTGGCCGTGGTCGCCGACGTGGGCCCGGCCCAGAACATACATCCGCCCCAGCAAATCAAATGGGGTCGCCTGACTTTGGACGGCGGCGGCCTGCGGTAAATGACGGCGGACTAAAGGCCACCCCTCCGGCGCATGAAAGCTGGCTTCGGCCTGATTGTCGACCAGCGCGAACGCGAATCCGCCTTGCAGCGTGATTTCGCTGCGGCGGAACTCGTCCATGATGAACGTGAAATTTCCAGTGTGGAATGACTTCTGCGCATCGGGCGTCGCTGCGATCCGCTGTGCCTCGTCGCGCGCGTTGGTCTGCGCATACTCCGTCAGCAGCGAGGCGATCACGTTGGTGCGGTACTCCACGTCTTCCGCCGGTCGCGAGAACCACTTTTCGATGGAACGATTGATCAAGCCGTAAGAGAAGAGGAAAAGGAAGATCACCGGGCCCAGCGACAACAGCAACGCACCCAATACCATCTGGCTGCGAAAACGTGAGCCCAGCACGCCGGTCTTGCGCTCGGCATAAAGACGCAGCAGAGTGCGAATCAGAACGAAGGTCAGCGCGACGAACAGCAGGAAGATCAGCGCTGAAACCGAGGCGAAGATTATGGTCTCTTCGCTGGTGTCAGGTTGCAGAAACGTCAGCTTAAAGGTGGCTTGCGCCAGAATCACGGTGAACAGTAAGAAGACGGCGATCGACAGCGCGATAATCGCAGGCGTCCTGCTGCGTTTCTTCGGCGGACGGATTGGCGGGGTTACTGGCAAGGTCGCTCGCGATTTCTGATGTGGATCACCCGCAGCTTACGGCGGCTTCGATTCACAAAGGAGCGTGACTACATTATATCCGCGTTTTCTGGTGCGACTGCAGAAGATATGGAAGGGCGCTGAATCAACAACTGCATATCCGCTTTTCGAGTATTCGTAACAACAACTGAACGACCTTGGGCGATGAGACTGGAAGCCGTCTCATGAATCCTTGTGGCCTGTCTCAGGGCACGACTCGCAGTCGTGCCCAACCGGCCATCGGATTCGCTTTAATGCTTCGACGACCCTCCATGCGAAGCCGGCGCCGAATGCGGCGCAGCTGCATGTCCTGCACCGTGCGGCGGAAACTCCTGGTCCTGCATCGGCCCCGCCGGCCTTCCAGCGTAGATATTGGCGCGCTGTTGCGGCTCCAGAGGACGTCCCGGATGTTGTGCCATCGCCGGAGCCTTTTGCTGGTACGGCAATTTCTCTTGCGGCGGCGCAGTTCTGGAGACCAGTGGCGGACGAATCGCCGGCGGGGTGTCTGGAGCCGGATGATTGGTCGCCACCGGCGCATTCTCACGTGGCTTCTCGGGCGCAGGCTTTGCGGTCACCGGCGGAGTTCGCGCCTCGCCGGCATTCGGCGAAGGTTCGTTGGGGCGTGGCGCTCCACCGGCATGGGAAGGCTCAATGTTGCTCGGCGCCGGTGCTGCTTTTGCAGAAACCGGAGGGTGCTGCACAATCGCGGGCCGTTGTGCAGCGACTGGCGGATGGGTTGTATTCCCACCTGAAATGGCGCGCGCCGTGGGATTGACATCCGGGTGTGGGATTATCTGCGCGTGGGCAAGTTGCTCCGGGCTGACCGTCACCAAGTTGCGTGCGACCGGTTCCCCGTTGCGAAACGCGTTCTGGGAAACCGCCGTGGTAGCCACGGTTTGATAACGGTAATGAATGTTGTTGATGTTCGTTACATTGGTAATGTTGGTGACGTTTATATTGCGCACATTGGTCACGTTGATTTGCCGCAGATACCCTGGGCTGTAGTGGTACCAGGGGTAGAACGGCTCGCCCGGACCCAGCGGGAACCACGCCGCCACACCTCCAACCCCAAAACCCACCGAGAACCCACCGCCGCCGACGAAGGCGACGAACGCCGGGCCGTAAATCGGAGCGATCCCAATCGGCCCCGGCAGCCATCCCCAGCGCGGCCCCACCTGCACCCAGCGGCCGTAGTGGAAGGGAGCAAATCCCCACGGCTCATTGTCAACCCACGTCCAGCCCCACGGCTCGACCCATACCCAGCGTCCATAGCGATAAGGCGCCCATCCCACCGGTACTGTCGCTGGATACCAGATGGGCCCGTACTGGTCGACGGTTGTCCAGCTGCCGTAACCATCAAGATCGTAGTAGCCGGGGACCTCCGGACTCACATACTGGCGCGCCTGCGCATTCAGATACTTCTGGTCGCGCTCGTTCGACCACTGATCGAAAGCGTCGGGGCCAAGCACGGAGACCCATTGCAGCTGTACCGGATTCGATCCCGTCAACTGCACGGCCTGTCCGCTTTCCACCATCTGATTGAGACCATTTCCAGTGACCTGCGCCTCGCCGCTGTTGACGGTCAACATCGTCATGTTCTGGTCGGGATAAGTGTCGACCCGGTAGCTTCCCGCTTGCGTCAGGGTAATGGCAGCACTGGGAGTATCAACCTCGACGGAGTTGCCGGGCCGCAAATCGTAAATCCGGACGCGCAGTGAGCCTTGCGCCAGTCCAAGCTGGAGCAACTGGTCCGTCAGACTGGTGGTGGTGAGATCGGTCTGCTGCGACATGCGAATGGCGACGTTGCCGGTTTCCAGTTCCGCGCGCGCGTTGAGGTCAGTCCACAGGCGGTCCCCGGTAGTGAGGGGATAATTCAAAGTCGCCTGACTCCAGTCGCTTTCTCCGGCCGGCTCGAACGAGACTGCGTTCTCCATATAGCTGAGCCGCGCCACCCTATTGGGAGGATCACCCGCGTCCGCGAACAGCCGCGGAACCAGAAACATCGAAAAGAGGAACAATGCCGCGAAAAACCTGGCTTGCGTTTTCACTTTTGCACCATCTCTTTCATGCAACGAATCATCCCTCCATAGCTTGCCGGAAGTGGAAGCCAACAACAGCGTAATTGCGGAAAAATCCACCCGTCCACCCTGTCTCGCTTGCAAAATGCCTGCGAGTATAAGAACCCAAAATTGGCGAAAGGTTGCGACACGGTAAGATGACACGCTGCGGCGGTGCGTTGCCGACCGCCGCGAAGGTCCGAGCTGCAGAAATTACAAAGCCTCAAGCTGCCTGCCGAATCGCAACCTCTACTGTTGCGGCGGCCGCATGCCCTGCATCATGCTTCCCATGTCCATCTTTTGATAGCCGGCAGGAATCTCGAACAGGCTGGCGGAAGGCTCGCCTTCCTTGATATTGCTCAACTCCCAGGTCGAGTCCTCGGAAACCGTCTTGATGGGGAAGTGGATCTTCTGGTCGATCCAGATGTTGCTGACCTTGCCGTTCTTATCGGTGATCTGCCAGTGATCGCAACTGCGGCCGTTCACCTGATCGGTACCGAGATTCTTGCAGGTTGCTCCTTCCATACCGGAGCAGGGATTCGTGGGATCGGCGAGCGGCTTGATGTTGGGTCCCATGCCAGCACGCCGTCCCTGCGTCTGGTCAGCCTTGAACTCCATATACATGTGCTGTTCCGGCATCAGGGTGTCGTTCGTCTTGGTGACAAAGTTGGTGATCATGATCACCCCACCTGGGGCGCCCTGCATGCCCGTCATGTCCATGCGCATATGTTCGTGGGCCAAGTAAATCTTGCCGCTCGCCTCATGCGTTGAACCGCCTCTACCGTGGGTTGAGGTGAATTGCATGTCGGCGGAAAACGGGGTCATTTGCGGGGGCATTTGTGCTGCCGCCCATGGCAACAACAACAGAAAGGCGACAACGAATGCGGGCACAGCGCTGATTCGCAGTTTCAAGAGTCTCTCCTTGTACGGGTTTCTGTTGGACCACTAATCGAAGCCGGCAAACAGTGTACGACGAAACTCGGAATTCCGGGGTCGGAAACTGTTGCCAACAAAGTCGCTTCCCCCTCGCGCGCAGAACAGCATTGGATGAGCCACTACACTTGGACTATAGTTCTAACGATGACATCTGTGGAGCACTTGCTCTGCAGGCAATGCTAAGGAGACGAGTTTCATGGGCGCTACCGGCATGTGGTTGCGCAAATCCGATTCCCCCTCCACTGGCGACCCGCCCGTCCTGGTTGTGGTGGAAGGTACGGATCGCCGCACCCTTGTGCTTGACCACTTTCCCTTCACCATCGGCCGCCGCACCGACCGCGACATGGTGATGGCCGATCCCCGCGTCTCGCGTGAGCACGCTCACTTCGTCCGCGAGCCCGACGGAATCTTCATCGTCGACCAGGCCAGCCGCCACGGCACCTTTGTCAACGGTGAGCGGGTCAACCGCCGCAAACTGATGCGCAACGATCGCGTCGAGTTCGGAGTGCAGGGCGCGACTTACGTCCTGTTCAGCCCGGACCGCTCGCCCTCCAGCGCAGCGCAGCAGTTCCTGAGCCAGTTCTCCACCTGGAAGCCGGCAAGCGGAGCCGGCTCCGACCTGGAGATGCTGGGTGTCTTCCTGGAAGCGGCGCGCAAGCTCAACACCAGCGGCGTCCTCGACGACGTCCTGCAAACTCTGCTGGAAGCGGCTCTGCGTCTCACCCACGCCGAGCGCGGATTCGTCTTCCTCCGCCAGCCGGATGGTGAACTTCACCTGGCCGCGGGCCGCGACAAGACCGGGGAAAGCATCACCGATGACAGCACCATCTCGCGCTCGGTATTGCGCGACGCCGCCAACAGCGCCTCGGAATTTCTGGTCACCGACACCGACGACACCGGCAAGCTGGCGGGCCGCGAGAGCGTGGTGGCGCACAATCTCCAC